>Ga0068855_100001588_pt1 | contig 28536 bp, 24 predicted proteins | sample KBSCornC52_FD_66592 | JGI IMG/M metagenome (GOLD analysis project Ga0068855, IMG submission 66592) | Corn rhizosphere microbial communities from Kellogg Biological Station, Michigan, USA - KBS Corn C5-2 | ecosystem: Host-associated > Plants > Roots > Rhizosphere > Soil ... | reverse complement strand
TTCCATGCGAAGTTCATCAATTGGTCCTGGCGAAGGCGAGGCAGCGTGCCCCGCAACCAGATGAACACGCCCGTCGAGACGAACAGCTTTCCGAAAAACCATATCCACGACGGTACAAATTGAAGCACTGCGAGAGGCGCCATCCATCCCCCGAGAAACAGCGTTGAGCCAAGACCGGAGATGGAGAACATCGCAACGTATTCACCCAGAAAGAAGAGCGCAAACTTGAAGCCGGAGTACTCCGTGTGGTAACCGGCTACGAGCTCGGATTCGCCTTCCGGCAAATCGAACGGCGAGCGGTTGGTTTCCGCAGTCCCGGCAATCGCGTACATCAGAAAACCTGCGAATCCCCACGGCGTGAAGATGTACCAGTGCGGCAGGCCCCATGTGTAGTGGTTTTGCGCTTCGACAATTTTCACCAGCGATAGCGAACCCGCCATCATCACAATCACCACGCTCGATAGCAGCAGGGCGACTTCGTAGCTGATCATCTGCGCCACGCCGCGCATCGCGCCGAGCAGAGAATATTTGTTGCGGCTCGACCATCCGGCCATGAAGACGGAGAGTTCCGTCGACGCACCCATGGCGAAGTAGAAGAGCAGACCGGCGTCCATATCGACCAGCACCATGTTGCGGCCCATGGGCAGCACGGCGAATCCCATGAACACAGTTACGACAAGGATGATGGGCGCGAGGAAATGGACGACAGCGTCGGCACTGGTGGGAACAATGTCTTCCTTGGTCAGCGACTTGATGCCGTCGGCCATCGGCTGAAGAATGCCATAGGGGCCCACGCGATTCGGCCCGAGACGATTCTGGATTCTGCCGACGCCCTTGCGCTCAAGAACCGTGGTGATGGCGAAGAGCGCAGGATAGAGTCCGACGATGCAGGCGACGCTGATAACGACGCCAACCGGAATCTGCCAGCTTGCGGGCAGATAACCAACCAGCCAGTGCTTCAACAGAACGAAGATCTGGTCGAGCCTTTCGATCATGCTTTCGGCTCTCCTTCACTCGGTCTTGCGGGTGTCTCGGCAGCCTTCTTGTCTTCGGGTGTCATCGGGGCAGCTCCATCAGTTCCCGTCCCTGGCACGGGTTTGGCGGCGGTGGGCGCAGTCGCTGTAACAGGCGCCTTCGCCACTTCTGCGTCTTTGGTCGCCGGAGCGGCCTTCGGGTCAACGGGAACAGCAGGCTTGGCGGCCGCTGGAGTTGCAGCACTTCCGGCAGGCGGCGCGCCAGCGGCTTTCGCGGCGGCAGCCTCCGCAGCGCCTTTGGCCTTTGCTTCGGCTTTGGCTTTTTCTCCAGCGAGCCGGGCATCGACTTCAGTGGCTTCGGTGGGATGAATCTCGTGGTAATACTCGTTGGAGCGCGCGAGCTGTTTGCGATCGAGAAGTAATCCGCCGAAGCGATCGTCCGTAGCCAGTTCGAATTGGGTGTCCATCTTGATCGCTTCAAACGGGCATACCTCAACGCAGATCTGGCAGCTCATGCAGACCGAAATATCAATGTCGAATTTCGCCGGATAGATCTGGGGTTTGCCAACGTAGTCCGGCTTCTTATCCTTGCTCTTCTCGATATAGATACATTTCGGCGGGCATTCCTTCTCACATATCTGACAGGCGACACAGCGGAGACCCTTCTCCCAGTCAGTTCCGTCATAAACCAGGAACGGAAAATTCCGCGAAGCTTCGGGCAGCGGCAGCCGCTCCTCCGGATACTCGACCGTCGTCATTCGTTCTTTCGAGACAAAGCTGCCGGCAAAGTTTCTTGCCGTCTCCGCCAGTCCCTTCAGAATTCCATCACCAAGCATTAACTACAGCTCCTAGCGTTTAGCTTCTGACTCGCCCGCGCAATCGCGTGAATCTACAAACGATCACTAACGATCCACTTCTCCGAGCACAATGTCTACACTTCCAAAAATCAAAACTACGTCGGCTACATTGGAGCCGAGGCACATATCTTCCAGAACAGTGAGATTAATCAGACTCGGGGGGCGAACGCGATAACGGTACGGGTTTGGGCCTCCGTCGCTGATCAGATAAAAGCCAAGTTCACCCTTTGGAGCTTCAATACGGCCGTACCCTTCGCCAGCCTTGGGCCGAAAATTGCGGATCTTTGCCTTCGGATCCATAACCGGACCGCCGGGGACGTCTTTCAAAGCCTGATTCAGAATCGAAATCGACTCGCGCATTTCGAGCATACGAACCATGTAGCGATCGTAGATATCGCCGTGATCGCCGAGTGGCACGCGAAACTTGAACCGGTCGTAAATGCCGTAGTGGTCGACCTTGCGAATGTCGTAGTTGACTCCCGATCCCCGCAGCATCGGACCGCTGATGCCAGCATTGACGGCGAGATCAGGCCGGAGCACGCCAATACCCTGGCAGCGCGCCATCAGGATTTCGTTTGTCATCAGGAAGCGCTCGAACTCGTCGACAAATGCGGGCAGACCCGCAACGACTTTGCGCGTAGCATCCAGCCACGCAGGAGAGGCATCGACACGGCAGCCACCGAACCGCATGTAGTTGCACATCATGCGCGAACCGGTGAGGCTCTCAAAGAGATCGAGGATCTTCTCGCGCTCGCGGAAGGCGTACATCAGCGGAGTACCACTGGCGCCCATCTCCTGCAACAGGAAGCCGATGGTCGAAGCATGGTTCTGCACGCGCGTCAGTTCGGCGAGGATCACGCGCAGATATTCAGCGCGTTCCGGGACCGGCTGGCCGACGAGCTTTTCAACAGCCAATCCGTAGGCCCAGTTGTTGGAGAGTGAGCAGAAGTAATCCAGCCGGTCGGTGTACGGCATCGATGCCAGATACGACTGCCCCTGTGCCAATTGCTCGTGGTTTCGGTGCAGATAGCCGAAAACGGGCTTGAGCTTGATGACCCGCTCGCCATCGAGCACAACGTCCATGCGAAAGACGCCGTGGGTTGAAGGATGGTGCGGGCCCATGGCGACTTCGAGGAGTTCGCCTTCACCATCGGTGTCGATCAGGGGCGGGCGATTCCAGCCCGCGAGTTTCTCGGTCTTAGTGCCGGAAAAGCTCACTGGCTTGCCTCCCCGGCCGCAACCTTGGCCTTGTGCTCCTGCGCGCGCTTCAACACTTCGTCGTGTGGCGTAGGTTCATATTCGAAGTCGTCCGGCTCAACATAATCGCGACGCATCGGGTGATCTTTAAACTCGTCCCACATGAGGAGGCGGCGGAGATCGGGATGTCCCTCGAAGACGATGCCGAATAGGTCGAAAACTTCGCGCTCCTGAAATTCAGCAGAGCGCCAGACCGGCGTAAAAGATGGCAATTCTACTTGATCAGTGCGATTCGCGGTGCGCATTCGCAGGATCACGGGGCCGTGCTTCTTCGCGACGGAAAAGAGGTGGTAAACGGCCTCAAGATAGCCCGGCTCGACGTGCTTGCGGGTCTCCTCAACTGTTTCCTCGATCACTTGTTCATCGCCATCAACCATCTTGGGAACCTGGCGTGTGACCTTAACCTTTTCGGCAACTTCTTTGTCGAGCCAGTCGACTCCCGTGACATTCGACAGAAAATCCAGAGCTAATTCGGCGTCATCGCGCAGAAACTCAGCCACCTCGACGGCATGCTCCGCACCGATGAGCAGAGAGTGCTGCGCGCTGACGCTTGGGTTCAGGATCACCTTCACCGCCGCGCCAGGCACCGCCGCCTGAATTGCCGTCTTGATTTCTTCTACGCTCTTCAAACCCGCTCCATCGAACTACTGCCGTTTGCTTGTTACTCCCTGCTCCCTGTTTCCTACTTCCCGCATTTCACTGGATGATCTTCGGAACCGTCCAAGTGCCGGGGTTACTCGGCGGATCCAGATCGTGCTCACCAAATTTGGGTACCGGGAATTCGCCCGGCGCTTCTTCGTCGAGATGCCGCGGACGCTCTTGGCCGGTGAGGTGCTGCTCGTCGATCTTCTTCTGCAAAGTCATGAAAGCCTGGATCAGCGCCTCGGGCCGGGGCGGGCACCCGGGAATATGTACGTCGACGGGGATATAGCGATCGATTCCCTTCAGCACGTTGTATCCCTGCTTGAATGGGCCGCCTGAGATGGCGCATGCCCCCATGGCGATAACGTAGCGGGGCTCTGCCATCTGGTTGTAAAGCCGGACCACCTGCGGAGCCATCTTCTTCGTGACGGTTCCCGAAATGATCATCAAATCTGCCTGTCGCGGCGAGGGCCGGAATACCTCAGAGCCGAAGCGCGCGAGATCGTAACGGGCCATGGTGGTAGCGATCATCTCGATGGCGCAACATGCCAGGCCAAACTGCATCGGCCAGATGGAGCTGCGGCGACCCCAGTTATAGAGATCCTGGATGGTTGTAACAAAGACGCCCTGCTTGCCGAGTTCAATATTCAAATTTTGATCAACAGCCATTGGTGCTTTGCTCCAGCTTCAGAGTTCGCGCTTCACAGTCGAACGCCGAAACTCGGATGGATTTGTGAAACGTCGAAATTGAGAACCACAAACTGGGGCATGAACCGACCGGCTCACGCCCAAGTGAGTACGCCTTTCGCCCAGGCCCACGCGAGGCCTTCGATCAGCAGCAGCACGAAGACGAGCATCGAAACGCATGCGGCTGCTCCCAACCCCGTAAACGCCACCGCAAAGGGCAGCAAGAAGATAGCTTCCACGTCGAAGATGAGAAAAATGATTGCGTACAGGTAATAGGCAGAGCGGAACTGCACCCATGCATCGCCTCTTGACTCAAGTCCGCATTCATAAATGGCATTCTTGATGGCGTTGGGCTTTGCGGGTGAAAACACCTTCTGCCACAGCCACGCGAGCCCCAGCGGAGCGAGCCCGAACCCGAGTGCTACAACGAAAAGAACTGCGAGTGAGAAGTATGGACTTGAGGCCATCTGCGAGTGAGAGGTCTTACCTATTAAAGTTAACAGTTTGGTCCCTGATTTGGCTAAAGCAGCGGTGCGCTGCACATCCAGTCCAAGCCCGTTTTTACCCCACCCATCCCACCTTATGAACCGTTTGCTGGAAAGATGGGTCAGGGATCAGAGATCAGGGGTTGGGGATGTGTGGCCAGAATGCGCAGACGGATTTGATGGCCTGAACGTCTCCACCTTTCGGTGGTGGACAGTCAATCCGCTTCCTTTGTTACCGTTCTAGTGTCCCCTTGAATTGTCTCCCCGTCTGGAGCAGTTTCGGACATGGAAAAGTCGCAAGTCTAAGCAGTTTCAGGGAGTCCTTTCCGAGATGTCCAAGTTCTCGCCGCGTCGTTTGGCCGCCATGGGCTGCCTGGTGGTCCTGCCGCTCACGGCCAGTTTCGTGGTTCGCGCTGCAACCGATCCACCCTCCTCCTCTGCTCCCGCGACACCAGATGCACCACCCGCTGCATACACTGCGACCATTCGGGTATCCGGGCCCACCAGCCAGTTTCACGACTCGGTTACCAGCCGCTATAACTACGCCTTCGGCAAAGAACACCCCTTCCTCCCCTCGAATGCGATGACGGCGAACGGGCAATTCATCAACCCGCGCGCTGTTCCCACCGCCGAGTACTGCGGGCACTGTCACCAGGAGGCATATCACCAATGGCGCCAGTCGGTTCACTCCAATAGCTTCCGTCAGCCCTGGTACCTGAAAAACGTCAACATGCTGATCGCCGAAAAGGGCGTGCAATTCTCCCGGCACTGCGAAGGTTGCCACAACCCCATCGCTCTCTTCTCAGGGGACCTCTCCCAGGGCATGCCGAAGACGCGTCCATTCGAAGACGAGGGCATCACTTGCGCTACCTGCCACTCCATCCAGTCCACCGACACGACGGGGACAGGAAGCTACGTAATGAGCACACCAGCTGTCCTGGTGGACGATAAAGGCGGGCCCGTCACGAGACCAGTATCGGACGCAGAGATCCTCGGCCACCTCGATCGGCACAAACAAGCGGTCATGCGCCCGCTGCTTAAAACTGCCGAGTTCTGCGCGGCATGCCATAAAGCCACCATTCCGCGCGAGTTGGATAATTACAAGTTTCTGCGCGCATTTACGGTGTACGACGAGTGGCAAGGTGCGAGCTTCACCAAGCAGTCGCCTCTTCCCTTCTACCGCAAGGACACTGTTTCGGCCTGCCAGACTTGCCACATGCCCCGCGAGCAGATGAAAGCTGGTTCGCAGGATGCGGGCGCCAAGGACGGGACGCTGGTCTCGCATCGCTGGCTGGGGGGAAACAGCCTCAACGCCGCTTACTACAAATTCGATGAGCAGGCGCAGAAGCTCGTGAGCTTCCTCAAGAATGGTCCCGACGGTAAGGGGGTTCTGAACGTCGATATTTTCGCTATCGAGAAGGAACTTGCGTCAGCCCCGGACGAAGCGCCAGGGACAAAGCTGATTGCACCGTTGGGATTGAAGGATTTCTCGGTGACGCCCGGCGACACCCTTATTGCCGATGTCGTTATCCAGAACAAAGGGATCGGCCATTCCTTCATTCCCGAGCAGCGTGATTTTTACGAGGCATGGGTAGACTTCAGCGTTAAAGACTCGTCAGGCAAACGCATTGCCGAATCTGGCTTCATCAAACCGGACGGCGAACTTGATCCATCGGCACATTCCTTTACCAGCCGGCTCGTCAATACCGAGGGTGGCCTGAACGATATCCACCAGATCTGGCACAATCGCGTTCTGGCCTACAACAACGGACTGCAATCGGGCCGCTCGCAGCTTGTGCGGTACAGATTCCGATTGCCGAAGACGATCAGCGGGCCGATTACGATTACGGCCACAGTCAAATATCGGCGCTTCAATCAGCACTTTATCGACTACGCAATGGACCAGCCTGCAGGCAAGCACTATGCCGAGCCTGTGCTCGAACTCGCAAGCGAAACGCGCATACTGAACGCAGGGGATAATCCCGCTACGACGCCCATCCCAGGCGAAAACCCCGAGTGGATGCGCTGGAACAACTACGGGATCGCTTTGCTCGATTCACTCCAATACGAGAAAGCGGTGGATGCCTTTACGCATGTAGCTGCCCTCCGGCCTGACTACGCGGACGCGTACACCAATATGGCTGTCGTTGAGATCTCATGGGAGCGTTACAAAGACGCCAAGCCGCACCTCGCTAAAGCTCTCGAGTTACTGCCCGGCGACCCGCGGGCGCTCTATTACCGAGCGTTGGTCGAGCGGAATGCGGGCCAGGTTCAGGAAGCCATTGAGGATCTTAAGGCCATGCTGGCGAAGTATCCGCTTGCGAAAGACGGGTTGCGCGAACTGGGATTCAGCTATTACCAGGCCCATGATTACCCGGATGCGCGAGAGCAGTACGAGAAGCTTCAAGGTATTGATCCTGACGATCTCGCCGCGCATTACCAGCTCGCGATTCTTTATCGACGCCTGGGCGAGAAGGAGAAAGCCGCGGTCGAATCAGCAAAATTTGCCGATCAGAAGGACGATCCCACGGCAAGTACTTACGCTCTGATTTTCCTGCGCAAGCATCCTGAAGTGGCGAGCGAGAGCGTAGCCTGGCACACGCACGATCTCACCGGAGACCCGGTCAAGGCTCCGGCAAAGATCGACTACAAGTACATTCCCGGGGCGGGCATGTAATGCGATGAGCGGCCCTGCAATTCAGACAGGACCGCTCAACTTACCTGTTTAGTTTCCGCCGATTTCAGGATTCGACCGGCTCTCCTCCCCAGTTTCAAGATGGCCGGCTAACTGGTATCCGAACGTCGAATCAGATTCGGCAGTCACAACGAAGTCGTACGACTCGCGCGAGGCGGCTTATGCAGCGTGTTGCTGCGAGGAAAAATGCTGAGCTCGCGCAGACGATTTCGAACGACGGAGTAGTCCACTCTCCAATGGCGCTCGGAATCTCGGTCAGCCGTTACATCAGCCGTACAAATAAAGCCGTGAGGCCGCTTTCGTCCTTGGCTGCGACTACGCGAACTTTGTCGCCTTTTTGCGCTTGGAACTTGAACCCGTCAACCGCCCCAAGGTAACCCTCGCCGATCATGTCCTGCGTGATCCTGAAGTTCTCGGTGGCGCCGGAGCTATCTTCTACAGAGAGTGATCGCTTGCCCTCGAATTTCACGACAGTGCCGCTTATCGAAGTGAAGGGTCCGGGCCCGAGATTCTTCAGCGCTACGGCAGTTCGATCCTGGCCGCCGCCGTAATAAAGCACAACCACGTATGCGCCTGTTTTCTTGAAGATGTCGGCGGCAGTGGTTTCGAGCGAAACCTTTTTGTCGATCGACAAGTGAGCCTTCGAGTCCGTTGCGTCGCTGAAATCGCCCTGCGTTCCGTTGTCCTGGAAAACCGAGATGATCTTGCTGGTGCTGTTGATCGAGCTCACGGTGCCGGTAAGAGCATGGACAACTTGCTGCGCTGTGGCCGGAGCTGAGATGAAACCGAGGCAACCCGAAAGAGCAATGCTGCAGACGACCGCTTTCAACATCAACCAACCTCCGTCGAAGTTCAATTATGGGTGCGAAACCCGAGCCTGCTGATCCCTGTACGAGTGGCGTCAGTATAGTTCGCCATTGACACGCCTGCAATGGTTTTGCTTTCCGGGAGCGCAAGAGTTGAGTCACACAAGTACGTGACTTTCGCTACAGCCGAGCCCCCGGTCCGGAGTTATAAAGTGCGCGAGCAAGAGTTTCCAACCACGCCATCGATTCGCTCAACAACAATTTCTTGTCGAATTCCAAGGGGGGAACGATGCAGAAACCGTTCAATGTGCGCTGTTCTTTGAGTATTGCAACCCTGCTCGGAGCAGTTCTGGCCTGTACGATCGTGCAGGCTCAAGCTCCGGATGTAAGAGGCACGGTGAAGGTGATGACCTACAACCTCTTCCAGGGTACCGATTTCACTGAAGTGCTGCAGTCGCGAAATTATCCTGAGTTTTTGGCCGCCGCCCAATTGACGTTGGACGAAGTGAAAGCCAGCAATCCGCCGGCGCGTATGCGAGCGATCGCGCACCAGATCGCGATCAGCGATCCCGACCTGGTGGGACTGGAAGAGGTCACGCTATGGCGCTACGGGGCTGGACAGAATCCGACGGATTTGCTGTACGACCCGCTCCAGGAGGTGCTCGATGGGCTGAAAGCGGAAGGCAAGCACTACGCCGCCGTGGTGATTGCCGACGAGTATGAGTTGCAGGGGCCAATGCCCGACCTCGTGAACTTTCTGCGGGCAAACGGCCGGAACGTCATCCTGGCAAGGACAGACAAACCAAACCTCCACATTTCCCATCCACAGTCTGCCAGCTTCCATACCCTGCTCAAGATTCCCAATGCAATACTGGGAGAAATACAAATCGCACGCAGCTGGGGTTCGGTGGATGTCGAACTGAACGGGCAGTCATTCCGCTTCATCGACACGCATCTCGAAAATCCTATCCCGCAAATTCCTGAAAGCTACCTGCTGATACAGGCACAGGCAAAGGAACTGAGCGATGTACCCGCTAACACGTCGCTTCCGGTGATTCTCGCTGGCGATTTCAATGCGATCGCAAACGATCCAATTGACCCCTCGAATGCAACCTACCAGGAGATGTTGAATCTCGGCTTTGCCGATTCGTGGCTGGAACGGGGCGCGGAAAAGCCCGGGTTGACGTGGCCGCTCATCAACACCAGCACCGCCGACACAGCTACACAGCGCATCGATTTCGTATTCCATCGTGGGTTGGTGAACGCCCGTGTGGCTGATCTGGCCGGGGATAAAAAGCAGGATCGTGTGGATTCCCAATGGCCATCGGATCATGCGGGATTGCGCGTCCTGCTACAGATCGGCGCAAACTAGGGTCTTCCGAATACGCAACTTTGCCGGGCACTCGCCGCGGTGCCCGGCACTTGTCTCGGGGGTTCATTCTGGTTGTAGAGTGTCTCTTCTTATAGGTGCCGATGCCCTTTACAGTCGTACTTCGCCGGTTGTTTCTGATTACCTTGTTGGCTCTGCCGCAAATCTACTGGCTTGGCATTGTTTGGACCCTTGGCGAAAGAAATCGACGCATCCTGAGGTGGCTGATCCGGTTGCTCGTTGTTGCCGCCGTGTTGGCGATGGTTGCCATCTTCTACGATCGCATCTCTACCAAATTCTTGCCTGACGCTGTCAGCAAACGTATAGCGCCGCTGGTGCAGCTCTGGATATTCTCCTCCACGCTCGCTTTCTTTCTGACCAAGGCGCTCCACAGCATCGTGTGGTGCTGGATGCGGCTGGCAAGTTTGATCCGCAAGCCCGCACCCGATGCTGCGCACGACGCGACCCGGCGCACCATGCTGCGGAATGCCGCTTCCCTCATCGGAGGAGCGCCCTTCGTGGTGGCAGTTTACGGCTATGCGTACGAGCGGCGCCAGTTTGCGGTCGAATTCGTCGAGGTACCCCTTGCGAATCTGCCAACGGCGCTCGACGGCCTGCGCATCGTTCAGCTCAGCGACATCCATGCAGGGGATTTCATGCCGCTGGATGAGATTCGTCGGGCCGTGGCGATGGCGAACGGTCTCGAACCGCTCCTGGCTGTCATCACTGGAGATTTCCTGACCAGCAAAGGGGATCCTTTGCCCGAATGCATTCACGAACTTAGCCGGTTGCGGACGCCGCTAGGCACGTGGGGATGCAACGGGAATCACGAGATCTATGCCGGGGCGGAGGACGAGGCCGAGGCGCTATTCACTGCGAACGGTATGCGCCTGCTGCGATCTTCTGCGGCACGAATTGAATGGAATGGCTCGGCACTGAATCTTATCGGGATCGACTACCAACACAACATCCACATGCCCGACAGAACCATGCCGTCGCTGAAAGGTGCCGAGCCGCTGGTCCGACGCGATATGCCAAATATTCTGCTCTCGCACAATCCGAACACCTTCGCCAGTGCTGCAGCAGCAGGGGTGGAACTGTCGTTGGCCGGTCACACGCATGGTGGACAGGTCAACGTCGAGATCCTGCACAGCGCTATCAATCCTGCACGTTTCGTGACCAGCTTCGTAGCGGGGCTTTACCGGCTTCCAATGTGCGAGAAGGGCCCGCGGCAAGCCTATCTATATGTGAATCGAGGGCTGGGTACGCTGGGCTTTCCGGCGCGGGTTGGTTCCAAGCCCGAGATCACGCTATTGACGCTCCGTAGCGGGCAAGCCAGCTAAGCTGAAGTGGTGGGCGGGATCTTTTCTTATGCGGGCCGGCTGAGAGCCGAATTGGCAGCGCGTAACCGCCTGTATGCTCGCGGGTTTCCGCACGTGGAGAGCTATGGCAGCGATCCGGTGATCGTGTACTCGCCAGAAGAGGGGCGGCACGGCAATTTCTACGCGCCTGCCTATCAAGCCATCCTGGCGAATCCCGCATGGATGCGCCGGTTCGACAAAATTCACGCACAAGGCCGCTCTCTTCCGAAACCGCAAATCGAACCAACGCGCAAGTGGCGTGAGTTGGACTCATCGATGAGTTCCGATGCGCTATTGATGAATGTGTTCTGCACGCCTGGCGTTTCAAACTCCGCCCCGCTGCGCTCAATGTTGGGAATTGCCGGTAATCCTGAACCCGAGTTTGGCTGGAAGGCACGGGTGCCTCTGCGAACTGGACGAGTGGACCGCACCGAAGTGGACATGCGGTTGGGCGATCTGCTGGTTGAGGCGAAGCTAACAGAGGCAGATTTCCAGTGTCGCGCGGAAGAGATGGTCGAATCATATCGCGATCTCAATGAGGTCTTCGATCGCGAACTGCTACCCAAGCTCCAGTTGCGCACACGCCGCCGGCGCGAGGCAGTTGAGCTTGCGGAGCAGTTCACGCAGGAGTGGGAACCAGCGGTGGAAGGCGCAGAGGAGATCGCGCGGGCTTTCCACACCGAACTGGAGGCACAGGACGATGCCGAGCAGCCATGGGAATCGGGGTATGCAGGTTATCAACTGATTCGCAACGTACTGGCGGCGCACGCGTCCGGAGCCAGTTTCTGCGTGATCCACGATGAGCGCAGACCCGATCTGCGTGAGGCTTGGTTTGCGGTGATGCGGGCCGTCCGTTCCGCGGAGATGCGGATGCGGTGCAAAGTGCTGACTTGGCAGGAACTGGTGACTCTTATGCCAGATGGCTTGCGTCGTTTTCTGGATGTCAAGTACGGAATTGTGGCGCCTGGGTCAGCACCTAAGCAAATCGGCAGTCACCGCGGATCTTTGGACGACGAGTAAATGCGTTTCTCATACCCTGCTCTGAACCATTATCCTTGCTAGCGACAATCAAACTGGCTCCCATGAGGTGCTGAGTGACCAGAGCTAGAAGCTCTTTCTTTGCTGTTTTTGCAATTCTGTTTTCAGCCGCAACATCACAATTTACCGTCAACGCCGGAGCGCAGCAGAAAGCTGCTTTCGTACGGCTTGATCGTGTCACGGCATCGCACGTACTTCCCAACGGACTCGAAATTCGTTCGGGACCGGCCATCATGCAGATTACCGTGCTGCGCGATGATGTCATGCGCGTGCGAGTGGGACCGGCGGGGCAACTGCCGGAGGATGCATCGTGGGCTGTGCTGACCTCTTCGCGCACCGCCAGCGTGAATGTCTCCCCGGAGTCGAATGGGATCGCAGTCGGATTCAAAACCACAAAATTGCACGTTTCAGTACACAAGGATCCCTTTGGGCTGACGGTGACTGACAAGGCGGGACACGTGGTCGTGCAGGATCTGCCCTCCCGCCCCATCGAGTATCACGGTGCGTCATTCCGCGTTTATATGAAGTCACCCGACGACGAACACTACTTCGGGTTGGGCGACAAGCCTGGACCACTCGACCGGCGCAACGAAGCTTTTACTGACTGGAACACCGACGCGTTCGGATGGCAGCAATCCACTGACCCGATCTACAAGTCCATTCCGTGGTTCATTACGTTTCGCAAGGGCGTGTGCGCGGGAGTTTTTCTCGATAACACATGGCGCGCCAGCTTCGAGTTCAATAAGGAGTCTCGGGACGGATACTCGTTTGGTTCGGACGCCGGCCCCCTGGATTTCTATGTCGTGTATGGACCGGAACCGAAGCAGGTACTCGAAACGTGGGCATGGCTTGTGGGCACAACACCGATGCCGCCAATGTGGGCGTTGGGATATCAGCAATCGCGCTACAGCTACTATCCCGAGTCCGAGGTCAAGCGTATTGCGGACCGCCTGCGGAACGAGCGCATTCCCGCTGACGTGATCTGGCTCGATATCGACTACCAGTACAAGAACTGGCCCTTCACCGTGGACCCGGAGCGCTTCCCCACATTCGAGCAAATGATCAAGGATTTGCGCGCCGAGCATATTCGCACCGTCGTCATCACTGATCTGCACATTGCCGATCAGCCTCTGGCTCACTACAAGCCGTTCGATGAAGGCATCGCGGGCGATCACTTTGTGAAGAATCCAGATGGGTCAATCTATGAGGGCGTGGTGTGGCCGGGCAAGGCGGTTTTTCCGGATTTCACGCAAAAAGCCTCGCGTGACTGGTGGGGCACTCTGTACGCGGATTTTGTGAAGCAGGGTGTCGCGGGGTTCTGGAACGACATGAACGAACCCGCGATCTTCCTGGTTCCCTCAAAGACGATGCCGGACGATGTTCAGCATCGGATCGAGGAACCTGGCTTTGCCACTCGAACAACGAATCACCTCGAAGTCCACAATATCTTCGGCATGCAAAACTCCCGGGGAACCTTTGAGGGCCTGCTGAAGCTACAGCCCAATGCGCGGCCCTTCGTCATGACGCGCGCAAGCTTCGCGGGAGGTCACCGATATGCTGCAACCTGGTCGGGAGACAACTCAAGTACATGGGACCACCTGCGGCAGACGACGCCGCAGCTTGTGAACCTGGGTTTAAGTGGATTCGCGATGTCCGGCGCTGACGTGGGTGGGTTTGCGGGCTCTCCACAACCTGAGTTGCTGACGCGCTGGCTTGAGGTAGCGGCGTTTCACCCCATCGATCGCGACCACACCGCTGTCGGGACCCAACCTCAGGAGCCGTGGGAGAACGGGACGGCGGAGGACGTGAGCCTGCGTCGCCGCTACATTGAAGAACGCTACCGTCTGATGCCGTATCTCTACTCCACAGCCGAGGAGATGAGCCGGACGGGCCTGCCCATCATGCGACCTCTTTTCCTGGAGTTTCCTCATGGCGCGGCGGATGGAGGTCCGCTGGACCTGAGCACAGGAAATGCGTTCATGGTAGGCCCGGATCTGTTGGTTGCGCAGAGTCCGTATCCAGATGAACTGGATGACTACTCCGTCGCCTTGCCGCCTACAAGCTGGTACGACTTCTGGACCGGTTCGCGGATCGATCCAAGTTCAGGAAGGAAAGGGATTGACAACGCGGCAATCTCTCAACCAGAGGTACACATTCACCGGACCTTGGAGACTCTGCCGGTCTTTGTGAGGGCCGGATCCATCATTCCGGAACAGCCGCTAGTGCAAAGCACTGAGGTGAAACCCCAGGGACCGCTGACACTTAGGGTCTATCCGCCCACTGCGTACGGTGCTCAGTGCGATGGGGCACTCTATCTAGATGACGGCGTGAGCTATGACTTTAAGAAGGGTGATTTTCTGCGGGTGAAGTTCGCCTGTCGCCTCAGCGCGCAGGGGTTGATTGTCACGGTGGCTCCCCGCGAGGGCACATACGAGCCGTGGTGGAAGCTGCTCTCGATCGAGGTCTACGGGGCTACAAAGCCGTATGCGAGCGCTAACGTCACTTTGCTCGACCATCCGGGAGCAACGCCGGTTACCACGAACTTCGATGCGGAGCATCATCGAGTCACGTCGCTTGTGACTGACGACGCGAAAGGGCTGCAATTGCAGCTGACATACTGAAGCCGTGTTCAGAGTGACGAGACCAACGCCGAAGATATCGATCGTGCGGTTGCGGAGTGTTCGCGTCTGGGTTTGATGAGCACGGAGCTTCAGACCCCGCGAGCTACTCGGGAAGCTCTCTTCCGTTGGGTATTGACCCTGTTCGCGTGGATTCCTCTCCTCTGCAGCAATAGAATCCTGTGTCAACAAACTGATAACCTATAAGCATGAAATTTGGCGTTCTTGTCTTCCCGGGATCCAATTGCGATCACGATACATACAACGTGATCGCGGAGATTGCCCATCAGCCGGTTACATTCCTCTGGCACGATTCTGACGATCTTCAGGGCGTGGACGCGGTGTTGGTTCCTGGTGGCTTTGCGTACGGAGATTACCTGCGCACGGGGGCAATCGCACGGTTTTCGCCCGTGATGGGTGCAGTGCAGAAGTTCGCGGCGGGCGGAGGGCTGGTGCTGGGAATCTGCAACGGTTTCCAGATCCTGGCCGAGTCAGGCCTGCTGCCGGGTGCCCTTATGCGCAATGCAGGCCTCAAGTACATCTGCAAACAGGTGCACCTGAGGACCGAGACAACGAACACTCCGTTTACGAACAAGCTTAGGAAGGGCGAGGTTCTGCAGATTCCAATCGGGCATATGGAGGGCAATTACTTCTGCACGCCCGAGGAGCTGGAGCGGCTTGAGGCGGAAGATCGGATTGCATTCCGCTATTCGACTCCTGAGGGCGAGATTACGCCCGAGGCGAACCCGAATGGATCGCTAGCAAACATTGCTGGGATCCTGAATAGGGGACGCAACGTTCTGGGAATGATGCCGCACCCTGACCGATCGAGCGAGAACCTGCTGGGCTCGAGCGATGGATGGAAGATCTTCGCGTCTATGCTTGAGGCTCTTGCAACGCGATAGGTCGATGAAAGAGAATCCGTGGGATCGATGATCGACATCCACACACACCTCATCTATGGGGTCGACGACGGTGCTCCTGATCTGAAAACAGCGCTGGAACTGGCTCAGATGGCGATCGACGATGGCGTAACGCATGTTGTCTGCAGCCCTCACGCCAGCGATACATACCCGTATCAGCCTGAGGTGAACAAGGCTCGACTGGAGGAGTTGCGGGCGGAACTCGATGGGCAGATTGGTTTGAGCCTGGGATGCGATTTCCACATGAATGTGGCAAACATCGAGGATGCCCTGGCGAACCCGCTGCGCTACTCGATCGACGGGAAGGGTTATCTGCTGATCGAGTTCCCCGACCTTCTGATTCCTCCGCAGCTTGTGGGAGCCATGCTCAGGTTGCGCAACGCTGGATACACGCTGATTATCACGCATCCAGAACGGAATCCTTTTCTGCAACAGCATCCGGAACATCTCGCGGAATACATCCGCGACGGATGCCTGGTGCAAGTGACCTCAGCCGCGATCTACGGGCGCTTTGGCAAAGTCGCCAAGGCGTTTGCAGACGCGCTGCTGGAGCGTAACTGGATTCATTTCATGGCGAGCGATGCGCATCATCCACACTGGCGTCCGCTGCACCTGAAGAAAGGCTACAACTACGTTGCAGCGAAGGCTGGCGAAGAGACGGCGCGAAGGCTCTACGTGACGAACCCTCGAGTCGCAGTAGACGGCGCAAAGTGGCCGGAGCAGCCGGAAGCGGTGGGTCTCTGGCAGGGGATTCCGCTGGCGTTTGAGGCGGCGACCAGCAGCCGAGGCAGCTCCCGTGGGCGCGGGTTCTGGAATCGGCTGTTCGGGCGGTAGTTCCCTTCTCGATTTAGCTCACAAACCAAGTCCTCCATCGACCGCGAGGATCTGGCCGGTGATGAACGTAGTCGCCGTGGCGAAAAATACCACGGCCTCCGCAACATCCGCCGCAGCTCCATTGCGCTTCATGGGCGCCTTCGAGGCGAAGTGCTGTGCTGCGGCTTGCGCGTCCTCTTCACCGAGATCGATCCAGCCGGGCGCTACACAATTCACGGCTACTTCTGGTGCGAAGGCTTTGGCCATGGCCTGGGTGAGCATATGGAGCGCGGCCTTTGAGGAGCAGTAGTGGGCGTGATCGGCCCATGCACGCATTCCGCCGAGCGAGCCGATGTTCACGATGCGCCCCTGAGATTTGCGCAGGTGCGGGATAGCCTGGCGGGCGAGGAGGAAGGGGCCGCGCGCGTTGGTGGCAAAGACGGTGTCCCATTGCTCGAGGGTCAACTGATCGAGAGGTACGGACTGGAAGACGGCCGCATTGTTGACCAGCACATCAAGGTGACCGTGGAAGTTCACGGCGGCAACGACCGCGTCGCGAACCGAATTTTCAATGAGGACATCGCACTCCACGGCTATGGCGAGGCGGCCTAGATCTTTGATGTCTTTTATCGTCTCTTCGGCTTCCGCGCGCGAGTTGCGGTAGGTAATGGTGACTTCAGCGCCAGCCGCGGCGAGCTGGAGGGCGATCTCGCGACCTATTCGCCGGGCACCTCCCGTGACTAGCGCCGCCTTTCCTAAAAGTGGTTCGCCGGCCATCGGGGATCCTCAGGTGAGACTTAGCTGCCGAGGGTTTTGATGCAGACTACCGGGGCTGCGGCTTGGATTGCTCCGGGGCCGGTTTGTCTTTGGGCTGATCCTTCTGTTCGCCCTGCTCGCCGGCATCGGGCTGCTTGCCGTCGTCCGGATTCTTCTGCGCGTTGCCGTCCCCACTATGGTCCTTGTAGATGGAGTACTGCTCGCCGGGACGCTTCATGCGGATGCCGAATGCCATATCCGCCTTATCGATCTTAAAGTCTTCGCCGTAGGTCTTGAATCCTTTGGCGATGATCTGGAGGCGCATGGTGGATCCGATGGGCAGAACATCGATGACCGACTTGCCGTCTTCGTTGGTTTTGAGCTCCATGTTGCCCTTGTCACCCTCCATATCTACGTGGAAGATGACGGCGGCGTTCTCGATGGGTTTGGAATCGGAATCGCGGAGAACGGTGACCTCGATTTTGGCGGTGGGCGGCGGCGGTTTGTACTTGCGGCCGCGGCGGGTCTTGTCCTGGGCGGAGAGGCTGATGCCCAGCATCACGACGAGGGCAACCATGATGGTCGTATGACGTATAAAGCGGCGAGACAACATGCCTGCATTGTATCCGGTAGCGAGGTGGACGAGCGAGCGCGGGTTGCAGACCTCCCGCCTGCTCGGGTGCGGTCCCGGCAGACACTTCGCAAACGGCCTTGAGAGACCCCCTCCCCCCTCTCCCCTTCTTTTGTTTTCAACAGTTTAGGCGTACCCACCCCTTGTAAACATTTGAAGACAAATGAGCTTACGCTATTCCAGTTCAAACAAATGACTTAGCAGCCAAGAGCGAGATATGCCCGGCGTTTTCCTCAGCCGGGAAGCACCACCTGGAGAACACTTTTGCCCTCTCTAGTGAACACGTGTCCCTGGATTGATTCTGCACCAAAAGGCCGTAATTACATGCAACTTGAAAGTTCCGGACGTCAGGTATTTAAGCGCTCTTAAAGTATTCCGTTGCTTTGGGGAGAGTTTCTCGCCGAGAGGTTGCGCGTGAGGTGCGCGGCCCCCCCGGAGGCGGCAAGGAAAATCCGCAAACAGGTAAACTGGAGAGGAAGAGGTCGCCATGCCAGAGATTCAGCGCAGAAAGACTCCATCCGTGAAGATTGGGAATGTCCGGGTGGGGTGGGAGGTCCCGGTCGTCGTGCAATCGATGACCAACACCGACACGGCCGATGTTGCCGGCACCATTGAGCAGGTTGCGGCCCTGGCGCTGGCTGGGTCGGAGATCGTTCGGGTTACTGTGAACAATGATGAGGCTGCGGCGGCGGTTCCGGCCATCGTTGAGGGGCTGGACAAGCGCGGGATCAAGGTGCCGATCGTAGGCGATTTTCACTACAACGGGCACCTCCTCCTGAAGAAGTTTCCGGCGACTGCAAAGGCATTGGCGAAGTACCGCATCAATCCCGGCAATGCGTCGATCGGCAAGAAGGATAACGACAACTTCCAGGTGATGGTGGAGTGCGCGGTTGAAAACCAGAAGCCGGTCAGGATCGGAGTGAACTGGGGTTCGCTCGATCAAGCTTTGCTGACCAGGATGATGGACGAGAACAACAAGCAAGCTAATCCCCTGCCCGCGCGTGACGTGATGATGGAGGCGATGGTGGTGAGCGCGCTGGATTCGGCGAAGGCTGCCGAGCGCTACGGATTGCGACCCGACCAGATCATCCTCTCGGCGAAGGTTTCAGGCGTACGCGATCTGATCGACGTGTATACGAACCTTGCTGGACGCTGCAATTACGCACTGCACCTAGGGCTGACGGAGGCAGGAATGGGCGCGAAGGGTCTGATCGCGTCGACAGCGGGTCTGGCCCCACTGCTGCTTGCCGGAATCGGCGACACGATTCGCGTGAGCCTGACGCCGAAGCCGGGCGGCGACCGCACGGAAGAGGTACAGGCGGCGCAGCAGATTCTGCAGTCCCTTTCGATCCGCAGCTTCATGCCGCAGGTTACAAGCTGCCCGGGATGTGGGCGCACAACGAGTACGTACTTCCAGGAGCTTGCAGAGCAGATCCAGAGCTATTTGCGGACTTCAATGCCGGAGTGGCGGAAGAAATTTCCGGGAGTGGAGGAGCTGAAGCTGGCGGTGATGGGCTGCGTGGTGAACGGGCCGGGCGAATCGAAGCACGCAAATCTCGGCATAAGTCTGCCGGGCACATTCGAAGAGCCCAAGGCTCCGGTGTACGTGGATGGCAAGCTCTACACGACGTTGCGGGGCGATACGATTGTGGCGGAGTTCAAAGAAATTCTGGACAAGTACGTCGAGAGTCGCTACGGGCACGGTGCGAGGAGCGAGGAGCTGGTGGGCACTCGGTTTCTGCAAAGCTGAGCACAATTCTCGTCACCTGGATAAGGATGGGCGTGCCTCGCTCTCGCTTGTGTTTCGCCGAAGATGCGAGAGTAGTCGTCGTGGCCAGTCCCGATTCATACATGGCCGCTCAATCAGAACGAAGTAAATGATAGAGACGGGAACCACTACGCTCAACGTCAACAGAGACTGCACCGCAAAATACGAATAGTAATTCCCATCTGCGTGGATGCGGCCCGTCCATTTGATCATTTGCGATATCACCGGTGCGTGAAAGAGGTAGATGGTGTAACACATGCCCCCAATGGTCGTGATCATACGACTGGTCAAGATACGCCGATGAATCACGCTACGAAAGGTTGCACAATATAGAAGGAAAGCTATGGGTGCTAGCGCAAAAGGCAACAATTCGTGTCTGAGCAAGAACAACAATGGCCATCCGATCATTGACACTACGTCCCACTGCCACCTCGATTGAGGTGCCTCATTCCAATCTGTGAGATACACGTCATCAAGCAGGAAGCCAGTTAAAAAATATTGAACATAATATAAAATTGTCGATTGGTTACGCAGAGTGGGAGAAAATGGCATCTGGGCTATAGGTGGAAATTTGAATTGCATGGCCATCGCCCCGGCAATCGCAAGTAACAGCACTGCCCGCCGCATCGCTTTTCTTCGTATGGCAAAAAACAATGATAAGAAGGGCACGAGACAGTAGAACTGGATCTCGATCTCCAGGGACCAGGCAACCCCGTTTACAAGGCTTGTTTTCCCATAAAGGACATTATGAATGTAGACCAGGCTTGCACCTAGGTGGGGCAGGACAGAGCGTGCAGTCAATTGCGTTAACGCTACCAAAAGCGCGCAGCAGATCAACATACTGAGCACATAAGGTGGCTCAAGCCTAGTCAGGCGACGCAGGAAATAACGGCCCAAGCCGACTTTCGGAAGCCCCTTCAGATAATGTGCTGCAAACGGCAGACCGAGAACGAAGCCGCTGAGGATAAAAAAGAGTGGTACCCCTCGGGCGCCATGGCCAATGCTTTGCGTTAGCAAACTGTCTGGAACGACCAACACGCCAACACGGCTTGCTAGCAACCATTGAAGGTGGAATAGCACCACTGAGGAAATCGCGACAAACCGGAGGCCATCTATCTCAGGAATAAATCTTCCACCAGTTGTCACACGCTGCAACGATGGGATCTTCACCAATCTCGACTCTTTCATCAGAATTGGCGTGTAGCCTTGCCCTCTGATTGCCGCGAACGAGAACCTGCGGCACAGACCATTGTAATACGTCATGCAGATTGCCGATTATGAAGAGCCGAGTGGGCGAGCTTCAGTTTTTCAGGATGTCGACGGCTTTGGCGATCCAGATGAACGGCTTGGGGCTTTCATTGTGATGGTCGATGTATTCGCCGATGGCCTTGATGAGTTCCTCGACGTTGCGGAAGACGCCGCGACGCAAGTGGTTCTCAGTCAGGTCGCGGAAGAATCGCTCGACCATGTTCAACCACACGAGTAACTGGTACGCGTGAAGTGCATGTGAAAGCGGGGATGGCGGCCAAGCCAGCGCTGGACTTTGGGATGCTTGCGTGTCGCATAGTTGTCCCGCGCCCGCTCCACCACGCGAGCCGACAAAGAGCGCTGTCGCGCCATGCCCTTCAGCGTGGCTCTCTGCTCGGGGCTCAATGCAATCGGGGCGGCTACACGCATACTGTGCCTTCCACAGTACGGACGAAGCACATTCATAATCGTTACTATTTATGACGCACTACACCTAATGCCAGCTGTCGGACTGTACTTCGCAATTGCCAGCGATATGCAAAGAAGGAATGAGCGTTGATGTTTGCGCTCATTTTCTTTTTGGAATATTCGGAGTAATCTTGTCCTTCCCCGGAAATGTGAGTTCGTAATGAGGCGCTTACTGCTGAGTGTGTTGCTGTGCCCCATTGCAGCCTTTGCCGGTCATTCCAAAGCATGTATCCCGGTGGAAGAGGCTGCGAAGCTGGCCAATAAGGATGTGTGCATCGCGGCGCACATCTATGATGTTGTCGAACTGACGAATGGCACTCGGTTTCTGGACATGTGTCCACCGGATTTACCGGATGCGAAATGTTCATTCACAATTGTGAGCCTGCGCGAGGATCGGGAGCAGGTGGGGGAGTTGCGCAGCTACCGCGATGCCGATGTGCATATCCGCGGGATTGTGCAGCCCATGCGCGGACGAAGTGGAATGCTGTTGAGCCATGCGCGGCAGTTTCATGGCGGTCCGCCCAGATTCAGGCCGAACTCGAAGCTGCTGCGCGGATTCTCAGGAGAACAGAGCAGGCCACAGATCGCAGACCCCAACCTGAGGCGGCACGGTGGACATCAATTTCAAGTACCCTAAGTCTCCACGACAATCCGCTGTTGCGATCCCGGTGTGCCAGCATAAGCTTGGTATCGCACTTCATCCCGGGAGGTGAGGTCTGTGAAAAGAATTTTCGCTCTCGCCGTTTTTGTCGTGTTGCTCAGTGCTCCTAAACTCATCGCGCAGGATCCTCTTGACGGCTTATGGCAGGGGTACGATGGCGAGTGGCGTCACGTCTCAAATCAGCTCGTCGCCCTCGCCGAAGCCACACCAGCCGACAAGTTTGCATGGCGACCCGCACCTGGTGTTCGCTCCACCAGCGAGGTTTACATGCACATCGTGATGGCAAACTTTTACCTTCTCAGCGTTACCGGCCCCAAGATGCCGCCCGAACTCAAACCAAACGCCGAAAAAACCATCGTCACGAAGCCTGAAGTCATCGCATGGCTCAAGCGCTCGCTCGAAGCGGTGAAGCAGGCACACCTCGCCGCCGACCCTAAAGATATGTCGCGCGAGGTAAAGATTTCCGGACGCGATGCCACGGTTGACGGCATGTACCTCCGCATCATCGTGCATGACAACGAGCACATGGGCCAGCTCATCGCCTACGCTCGCATGAATGGCATCGTACCTCCGTGGTCGAAATGAGATTCTCAAAACAAATGAAGCAGACGATCATGCGCCGCAGCCTCCGATTGGGAATGCTTGCTTCGTTCCTGGCGGCAATTCATCTCGCGTCAGCACAGACTCCGCCCGCCCCAGCAGCACCGCAACAGGCCAGGCCTGCGCCGCCCACCCGCGATCCGCACACGCCGGTCTACGTGCGCGCGAAGGAACTGCCCGACGGAACCGTCCCTCCCGCCAACGCCGACGGCAACTTCATTATTGGTCCGACGCACACTCCGGCGCCTGAAATGACCGCGCCCAATCTCACCAACGGTGAAGTTATCGAGTTCACGATGAGCTCCGCGGACAGCAAGTACTATCCCGGTATCGCGCGGGACAAAGGCACCTTCGGCACCGTCGATCCTGCAGACCCGGCAAAGCTCATCATCACCACAAGCCACCCCGCTCCGTACACGCGCAAGGTTGCTGTTTACGTCCCGAAGCAATATGTGCCCGGTACTGAAGCACCCTTTATTGTTGGCGCCGACGGGCCTGACCGGATGCTCATCACTGCGCTGGACGGCCTTGTCGCGGAGCACAAACTGCCGGTTATGATCGCCATCTCCATCGCCAACGGCACCGGGGACGCGCAGGGCAGCGAGCGCGGTCTTGAATATGACACCATGTCAGGAAAATACGCCGAGTGGGTGGAGAACGAAGTCCTCCCGCTTGTCGAGTCCAAGGCACACGTGAAACTCACGCACGATCCCGATGGCCGCGCCGCTACAGGCGGAAGCTCGGGCGCAGCGTGCGCGCTCATCATGGCCTGGTATCACCCTGAGCTCTATCACCGCGTACTAGCCTATTCCGGCACGTGGGTCAATCAACAGTGGCCATACGACCCGAAGTCGCCGCATGGGGCGTGGGAATTCCACGAACATCTCATTGCTCAAAGCCCGCGCAAGCCCATTCGCATCTGGATGGAGGTCGGCGACAAGGATCTTTTCAATCCCAACATCATGCGCGACAACATGCACGACTGGGTCGAAGCCAATGAACGTATGGCCCGCGTTCTCGCCGCAAAGAAATACCACTATCAATTTGTTTTCGCGCAGAATGCGTTCCACGTCGACCGTGCAACGAAGATGCAAACCCTGCCCGAAGCCCTCGAATACGTCTGGCAGGGATACAAACCCAGTGGCGGCAAGTAGACCGCTAGCGTTTTTTCGCCGGCATGTCCTGTCCGCCCTGGTGCAGGATCAGCGACGTGATCGAGCCATTCGCATCAGGAACAAACTCCATTTCCGCATTTGGAAGCGGAGCGAAGAACAGCGGGTGCCCATTGCGTTCGCCCTGGTACATCAAATCGAGCGCGGGCTGTCCGGTGCCCTGTCCGGTGAGATGATCTCCCGCCACTGCAATCGTCAGCGAGAAATTAGGCGCTAGCTCGTACACCCCTGCAAAGCGCGCCAGCTTCTCCTTCTCAATCGGCACAGCCTTCCGCTCACTGGCGAGCACCACCTTTTTGCCGAGCATTGTGTCCATCAACTGGCCACCCATCGAGCCGGGCGCTCCACCATTCACGTTGCTGATCACAACAACCGCAATTTGTTTTTCTGGCGCGTAGGCGAGGTGGGTATTGAACCCTTCGATCCCGCCTCCATGGCTCACCACGCGGACACCATCGTGATTCTCAATAGACACACCCATTCCATAGTTGCCCTTACCGGGTGTTGTCATCAGCTTCAGCGAGTCCGCATTGAGAACCTTGCCGCCAAACAAGCCGTGCTCCCACTTCAACAGGTCGCCAGTGGTCGAGTAGATCGCGCCAGCCGACCACGGGATCGTCATTGACTCCGACCGCGCCATCTCCAGTCCATGGGGCCCCGGCCTGTACCCCTCCGCACGTTTGGGTAACACCACGTCATCGCTATCCAACCCGGAGTCCTTCATCCCCAGAGGGTCGAAGATACGCTCGCGCAGCAAGTCTCCGTATTTGCGGCCACTCACTTTTTCAATCACAGCGCCAAGGACGATGAAGTTCGAATTGCTGTAATCGAACTTGCTTCCTGGCTCGAAATCCAGCGGCTTGTCCCGGAACAGAGCAATCTCTTCTTCTGGCGTGTGCGGATTCATACTCCAAGTGGGAAACTCCTTGAATCCCGTAAACGAAGGGATGCCCGATGTGTGCCCCAGCAGATTAGCCAGTGTGATCTTGGCCCACGTCGCCGGCGTGTTCGGGAGATATTTGCTTACCGGATCGTTTACGTTCAGCTTTCCATCCTGCTGCAACTGCAAAACCAGGGTCGCCGTAAATTGCTTGGTCACCGACCCGATTCGGAATTTCGCGTCCGTCGTGTTCGGGACCTGCCACTCGAGGCTGGCCATGCCATATGCCTTGTCGAGCAGGACGCGATCTTTCTCCACCACCAGCACCGCCCCCATGAACGCGTTGTCTTTGGTGTAGGAGCTTGCAATCTGCTCGAGGCGAACCTTCTCGGCACCCTCATCACGGGTCTGGGCCTGGATAGCCCGGCTGCAACTTGCTGCGCACATCACCACCAGAACAATCGCCAGATCACGTCGCGACATAGAGCCTCCAATGAGTTTGTGCAACTACTTCCGATCGAGCCTGAACGCCGCGGCCTGGAAATCTCCTCGGAAATCGTCGCTCATCACCAAACCATGATTCATCCACCAGGCCCCGCTGGCGGACATCGGGCTCCCCTTCTGCAGCGCGCCCTCAATCGGCGTGAGCGTGTAGTCGATCTTTGGATCCAGCCCTTTCAGTTTCAAGATTGGAAACCCTCTGCCCTCCTGGGTTGAATGGATGTACGCAAACACCACCGACTGGCTCTTGTCCTTATTCACCGTCTGTGTGGCCGAGAACTCGCTTCCATTCCGTGGCGAAATCAGGCGGTACAGAGCGCCCTGCACAATGGTCTTCTGCACCTGGTGATACGCGGCGATCAGCCGTTTTGTGGTCGCCATCTCCTCGTCGGTGAATTTCGTGATGTTCGCGCCGATGCCCAGCGATCCCTCCATTGAGCTCAGCATCCGGTACGCCAGCGAGGTCGATCGCTTATTGCCCCAGTGAGGCGAGTCCGTCACCCACGCCATCATCACCTGCGGCGTGTACGCATAAGTGAACCCATCCTGCTGCGTCAAGCGATCGAATGGATCGGTATTATCCGATGGCCACACCTCATCTGTGTATTGCAGAATGCCGAGGTCTACTCTTCCGCCGCCGCCTGAGCACGATTCAATCTCCACTTTCGGATGCCGCTTCTTCAGCTCTCCAAGCACCCAGTAGAGGTTGCGAATGAACGCAACATAGACCTCTTTCTGCTCGGCGGGCGGAAGCTGATCCCACCCCGGCTCGCTCCAGTTGCGGTTGTAGTCCCATTTCAAAAACGCGATATCGTTTTCGTTCAGGAGCTTGTCGAGAAATCCGAGGACATAATCCCGGACATCCTGCCGCGCGAGATTCAGGACCAGCTGATTGCGCTGCTCCGATCGCGGCCTGCCCGGAAAATTCAGCACCCAGTCAGGATGCGCGCGATACAAATCCGAATCGGGATTCACCATCTCAGGCTCGACCCACAGCCCGAAATCCATCTTGAGCTCATGCACCTTGTCGATCAGCGGTTTCAGCCCGTGGGGAAACTTCTGCTTGTTTACGTACCAGTCGCCCAGCCCCGCATGATCTGTCTTCCGCTGCCCGAACCAACCGTCATCCATGACGAAGCGATCCACGCCCAGTGCGGCAGCCTTCTCTGCCAGCGCAATCTGCCCCTCCTCGCTCACGTTCATCTCGGTGGCTTCCCACGAGTTGTAAATTACAGGCCTTGGTTTCGGCGCAGCATCCTCGCCATCGCCTACGCGACGCGGCAACACATGCGCAATCTCAAAGTGATGCAGCAGCCGCGACGCTCCGCCCAAGCCGTGTGCGCTGTACCCGCCATAAAACACCGGGCTCTCGAGCTTTTCTCCAGGCTTCAGCACATATCCGAAATCAAAAGGATTGAAGCCCCCAGTTACGCGTATAGCATCCAGCTGATCCTGCTCCACCGTGATCCGCCACGAGCCGCTCCATGCCAACGCGCCAAACCACACCTCGCCCGCATTTTCATCCGGTTTGTCACCAGACTCGATCGCAAACCACGGATTCGCCTGGTGGCCCGTCGTTCCGCGCCGACTCTCGATTACACGCGCTCCGGGATGCAGCACCTCTTGCGTCAGTGTCCACTCGCCTGCCCAGCGCCCGGTCAGATAATCGAGCGTGTAATGTCCAGCGGGCACTGACCACGCGGCCGCCGCAGCCTGTTCAATGGTGATCGGCTGCTCTTCTTTGTTTTCAATCGTGGCCGAGCGCGAAAGAATCCCTGACGTCGGATCGATCGCATAATGCAGAGTCACGAAGACCTGTCGTTTAATGTCTTTAAGGACAACATTGAATCCATCCGACGAGGCCTCGTGGTGGTCGTAGTGCAGAACCAGATCGCGATTTCCATCCGCGAACGTCACCTTCAGCGCGGGCTCCACAAACAGCCCGGCACCCCACCCCGCATACTCCTGCGGCGTCGTTGTATACGAGGAATCGAAAGACGCAGCCTCCCGCTTCGGAACTGCTGCCGGTATATGATCCGTTGCCGCCAGCCGGCCACCCCAGTACAACTGCTGAAGCTCGCCCCGCGGGTTTACGCCGAAGGCATACGTCGCGTTACCGCCATCCAGACGGAATACTCTGGTCGCGCCGTCATAGGCTCCTGCGGATTCCTGAGCCGGGGCACCAACAGCAGCCGAAAGGGCAATCAAGACGAACAACATGGCACGTCGCATCAATCAGTTCCTCAGTTGTGGTGTTCAAAGCGCCCATCATAGCATCGGGCCTGCTGCTCACGTCACAACTGGCGGGGCCGATTTCTCCGTTCAACTACCGCCTGAACCGGTTCGTCACACTTCTTAACAGGTCCGAAGCAGGGTATGGGCTATCCTGAAGCTGACTCTAGCTGGAGGCTCTGGATGTTCTCCCCAACCCTGTCCGCGCCTGCCTGTCCGACGCCCGCTGAGAACATTGCGGCCGCACTCGAGCGCATCACTCCTTTGCAGGGGTTGCCGTTCGAAGATCGCCTCTGGCTCGCGCAGCATGGGGAAGAAGTGGTCGCGCAACCGGGAGATATCCTCTTCGAAGAAGGCCAGCCTGCCGACCGCATGATCCTCATCCTCAAGGGAGAGATCCACGTACGGCGCCAGCGTGGCGGCCCCATGGAACTCTTCATCGGCCGCACCGGCCAGATGACAGGCCTGCTTCCTTTCTCCCGGATGAAAGCATCCGGCGGCCAGGGATTCGCTGTCAGCCCTGTCTGGGCTCTTCTCGTCCACAAAGACCAGTTCCCAGCGATGCTGGCCGCCATTCCATCGATGACGCAGCGCGTCGTCTCCACGCTCCTCGATCGCGTTCGTGAAGTTACCCGCATTGAGCAGCAGGCCGAAAAGCTCGGTGCACTGGGCAAGCTTGCCGGCAATCTCGCTCACGAGCTCAACAATCCCGCATCCGCCGCGCAGCGCGCTGCAGCCAGCCTGGTTATGGAACTCCGGGCGAACCGCGAAAACCGCTTCAAGCTCGTCAACCTCTGCCTTACCGACGAGCAGATCCGGGGCATCGAAATCTGGGAACAGAAGGTGCTGGGGCGCTCATCCCGTCACGACCCACGCGATGCGGGCGAGCAGATCCAGCTCGAAGAAGATCTTCGCACCTGGTTGACCAAGCTTCCGTGCGACAGTGCCTGGGAGGTTGCCGCGCAGCTCGCCGACCAGCGCACTACTGTCTCCGACCTCGAGGAACTGCGTGCCCTTATCGGGCCATCCGAAACATGCGTTTCAGTCCAATACTTCGCGCGTTACTTGAGGTCTTCGCGCTCCGTGGATACCCT
>Ga0068855_100001586_pt1 | contig 28556 bp, 26 predicted proteins | sample KBSCornC52_FD_66592 | JGI IMG/M metagenome (GOLD analysis project Ga0068855, IMG submission 66592) | Corn rhizosphere microbial communities from Kellogg Biological Station, Michigan, USA - KBS Corn C5-2 | ecosystem: Host-associated > Plants > Roots > Rhizosphere > Soil ... | reverse complement strand
GGGCTGCACGCCCTTTCAATCCATCAGTGGCTCCGTTTATTTCCATCCGCGCCGCTTCAACTCGGCATTTCATCCCGGAACGGAGATCCGGGCCGCGGTACTAGTGCCGTTGCCAGCGCCACCGTTCGCGCTGCCGCCGTCGCTCGCGTTGCCGCCCCCGGCGATGTCACGCGACGTGCCTCCGGTGCCGGAACAGCCCGTCAGCGCTTCGGCCGAGCGAGTAGTTGACCAAATATTTCCTATCCGCCGAGCGGACCGCGGCGCGGCGGCCCTTCCTGGGTCAAGGACGCAAGCTCGTCGTCCGTGAAGACGCGCGAGCGCACGAGGAAGCGCTGGCCTAGCGGCGTCTCTAGCGAAAAGCCGCCACCACGGCCTGGTATCACGTCGATGCCAAGGTGCGTGTGCTGCCAATACGCAAATTGCTGCTCGCCGATGTAGAAGGAACAGCCCGCGATACTGCCCAGGTAAACGTCGCGGCTGCCCACACGAAACTCGCCGAGCGGGTAACACATGGGCGAGCTGCCATCGCAGCAGCCGCCCGACTGATGAAACATCAGCTCGCCGTGCTGGGCGCGCAGTGTTTCGACGACCTGGCGGGCGGCTTCGGTGATGCTGACTCGCTCAACCATGCGGCGCTATCTGGGTTCGTTGGTGGGCGCGAGCCTGACTCAGAAGAAGCCCATTGCTTTCTTGTCGTAACTGACGAGGAGGTTCTTGGTCTGCTGGTAGTGGTTGAGCATCATGGCGTGGTTCTCACGACCGATGCCCGATTGCTTGTAACCGCCAAAGGCAGCGCCCGCCGGATAGAGGTGATAGCAATTGGTCCAAACGCGCCCCGCCTTGATGCCGCGCCCCGCTCGGTAAGCCGTGTTGGTATTTCTCGTCCAAACACCGGCGCCCAGGCCGTAGAGCGTGTCGTTGGCGATCGACAAGGCATCGTCGAAGTCTTTGAACGGCGTGACCGCCACGACCGGACCGAAGATCTCTTCTTGGAAGACTCGCATTTTGTTGTTGCCGGTGAAGATCGTCGGCTCGAAGTAGTAGCCGCCAGCGAGCTCGCCTTCGAGTGAAGCTCGCTTGCCGCCCGTCAGGATCTTCGCGCCTTCTTTCTGACCGATGTCCATATACGAGATGATCTTCTCCAGCTGGTCGTTCGAGGCCTGCGCGCCAATCATGGTGGTAGTGTTGAGCGGGTGCCCCTGCTTGATCTTCTTGGTGCGAGCCAGCGCGCGATCCATGAATTTGTCGTAAATGCTGGCCTGTACCAAAGCGCGGGAAGGACAGGTACAAACCTCGCCTTGATTCAACGCGAAGAGCGCAAACCCCTCGAGCACCTTGTCGAAATACTCGTCGTCTTCGTCCATCACGTCGGCGAAAAATAGATTCGGACTCTTGCCGCCGAGCTCCAACGTGACCGGGATCAGATTCTCGCTCGCATACTGCATGATCAGCCGACCGGTGGTGGTCTCGCCCGTGAAGGCGACCTTCGCAATGCGGGGGCTCGACGCGAGCGGCTTGCCTGCCTCGACGCCAAAGCCGTTGACCACGTTCAGCACTCCCGGCGGCAAAAGATCCGCGACCACCTCCGCGAACACCAGCATGGTGAGCGGCGTTTGCTCGGCCGGCTTTAGCACCACGGCGTTGCCCGCTGCCAGCGCGGGGGCAAGCTTCCAAGCGGCCATCAGCAGTGGGAAGTTCCAAGGGATGATTTGGGCCACCACACCGAGGGGCTCGTGAAAATGGTAAGCCACGGTATTTTCGTCGAGCTGCGAGAGCGCGCCTTCCTGCGCGCGAATGATGCTCGCAAAATAGCGAAAGTGATCGATCGCCAACGGCAGGTCGGCATTCAGGGTTTCCCGAATCGGCTTACCGTTGTCGAGCGTCTCGAGGATCGCGAATTTTTCGAGGTTGCTCTCCAATCGATCGGCGATCTGATTCAGGATCCTGCCACGCTCTGCGGGCGAGGTTTTGCCCCAGCCGGGCGCAGCAGCGTGAGCCGCATCGAGCGCGAGCTCCACGTCCTCCGCCGTCGATCGCGCGACTTCGCACAGACGCTTTCCCGTGATTGGACTCGGGTTCTCGAAGTACTGACCGCGAACCGGAGCGTGAAACTTTCCTCCAATGAAGTTGCCGTACCGCGGCTTTACCTCTACGCGCTTGATCGCCTCTTCGGTCGTCGACGGGATACTCATGTTGCACTCCTGCTTTCGAGCCCCACCCGGATGCGGGGACTCGAACGCAGCGCTGCACGGAGTGCGCCAAGCCAGCTCTACTGTAAACGCTAGCGCACAGTGTCGGATCTTCGCGGCGCCCGAGCACGCGTCCAAACAGCACTAAAGCCCGGTGATCTCGCTGATTGCCCACGCGCACACCGCGCGGCTCCGCGCCACGCGCCGCCTTCAGGAACCGAGGACGAGCCGAATGCACGCGTCACTCGCGCAGTATTTGCAGCAGCGTCGCTCTTCGCGCAGTCTCTGCATGTCGAAAGCGGGGTGAGGACGAGACGACCGCATACCGCTGGGTGCGCTCCCACCCTCGCGAGCCACCGCGGACTCAGAGTGTCATGAGGTCCGATGAGCCGTTCACGATCATCGAGAGCGTGGTGTTCATTAGGGTTTACTCACAGTCCAAGGCTGTCGGATAGCTCGAGCTCGTGTCGCAAACTGGGCCAGGTGCGAGCGTGACGAACACCATCTCCGGCTGCAGGCCGTCGAGTGGAAAAGGCCGGCCCGCCATCACGGTCAGCGTGCTCTGCGTCCGATCGAGCGAATAGACGGTGATGCTACCGAAGTCGCTCCCGACGTACACGAAGCGCCCGGACGGCTCGACGCCGACGGAATACACCCTTGCGTCAACCGTTGCGATCGGCGTTTTTGAACAACACACGAGTCAAAAGCTCGGCTGGCTGAGTGGCGCGCTCTGTCAGTTCGCTCTCGGCGATGGCCAGCGAAATCATGCGCAGCATCTCGGTTTCGTCGATGAAGCCGTCGCCGTCGTGGTCGTGAAGCCGGAACGCAAACCACAACTTGTGCCGCACGTCGCCGAGCACCAAATCTCGGATGCCGGCGATGAACTCATCGCGCGCGATCACGCCGTCGCCGTTGCGGTCGAACATCGAGAGCACGCGCGGAGCCAAGTACGAGCTCTGCAAACCGAGCGCCTTTTCACACGCATCGTCTTTAGACGACGCTGCTCGCAGGTCGGATTTGCGGCGTCGGGTCGGATTCGCGGCGTCGGAACGAGTGGCAGCAGGCCCAGCAAGCCGGATCGTCCTTGGTCTCGTCACACAAAGAGCAGACAATCCGCTGCGGCGCGGGAAGGAGCTCGAATGCAGAAGCGTGGTCTTGGGATGTTGCTGGTCGGCTATCTGCTGGCCGGTTGCGGCGTGAACAGCGGCGCCGACACAAAGGTCGTCGCGCGGCAAGCGACGCTCACTTCGGTGGCGCAGGTTTCGGCTGACTTCGCCCTCGATCAAGATCAAGCGGCGGCTCCGGACTTCAACCCGGTCGCGATGCCGCTCAGCGTGGCCGCGAGCACCTCGGCGGGTTACCTACTCGCCTACCGGGTTCCCTATAGCCCCGCGAGTTGGTCGCGCTCCGAGCTGCTTATCGCCAATTGGGACCCGTATTACGCAATCCCAAATGTCGTGTTCGTGCATTGGGGTGCCGCGAGCGGCGCGCCGTCCGTGCTCGCTCGGTTGCCCAGTCTGCCATCCGGATCAGATTATGCCGACGCGCGCGTGCTCGACGTCGGCAATCGCTGGCTGGTCGTGTACGAGGTTTCGACGGCTGACGCGACCACTCGTTATTCGGTCACGCTCGCGCGCGACGGCAGCCTGGGCGCATCGACCGCGCTGCCCGGCACGTGCGCGGCCGGCCTTTCCGGGTTCGTGCGCGCGACCAGCACGGCGTTGCTGACCGACGCTTGCGGCAACGGCATTTTACTCGACTTCGCCGGCCAAGTGACAAAGACGCTCGCGGTCGCGACGCCCGACGCTTTTCCCAATTGGTCGGGCGAAGGCAGTGTCACCGGCGGACAGCTTGCGTTCAACGGCATCGACTACCTGGCGCTCTATACTTATTCGACAGAGGAGACGTTGCCCAAGTACGTCCTGGGTTTCCCGGTTTCCCCGGCGGGGACCGCAGGCGCTCCCCTCGTCATCTCACCCAATGCCGTCCCCGATGAGTTCGTTCGCCCGCCCAGCCTGGCCGCGAGCGGCAATAGATTTTTGGCAGTGGTCGCTCAGCAGCAGGACTCGCACCCGAACCCGGCCGTCGCGTATCGCGTGATCTCCGAAACTTCCGGGCACGCCTTCTCGGTGGGCGAGGAGCGCTACCTGCCCGGTGAATCCATCATCGACGACAACTATCCGGGGGATCGCAAGGTGACGGCGCTCGCGCTGGGGAACTCGTTCGGCATCGTGCGCGAGCTCGAGAGGGACAACTTCGAGCTCGTGACCCTGAGCACGAACACCGATCCAGACGCGGTATTGCCTTTGATGACCACGCTGCCCGAAGGCTACCCTCCGCTCGTGAGCTCGAACGACCCCGCGAGCGGCGGCACGTCGTTCGTGATCGCTGGGAACGGACGCGCGGTCCGCTTCGACGCCGCGGCGCACGCGATCGAGGATCCGGTCAGCGTCGTGCTTTCGTCGGTGCGTGGGCAGTTCGGGCCGTCGCTCGCGTTCGACGGTCAGAGCTACCTTGCCGCGTGGGCCGAAGGGGATGATGCAACGCCGCAGATTTTCAGCCACCGCTTGTCGACGACCGGGGCGCTCCTGGGCGCCGCGAGCGTCCGCGTCAGCCCGGCCACGGATCACGCCCGCGAACCGCTCGCCACCGCCACACCTTCGCTGTTTGCGGTCGCGTGGAAGGGCGGGGCTGCGGGGACATCAGAAACGGGCTTCTACGGCGCGGCAACCGTCACTTCCGCCGATCCACCGCTAGTGACACCGTATGCGTCGCCCGCCACTCGGGCGTTAAATTTTGGCATCGCCAACGACGGCGCACAGGCCGCGGTTGCTTGGATTGATTCGTTCGTACAAATCACACTTCAGGAGGGCTCCGGCACCTGGTCGGTAATGAACAAGTTGACGATTGCCGCCAATTCCAGCGCCTTGTCGTCCGCGCCCGCGTTGGCCTTCAACGGTACCGAGTACGCCGTGCTCTGGGCCTCAGGCGACATGCGTCAACGCGTCATTCAGGGCTCGCGCGTCAGCCGCGTCGGTGGCGCGTTGGCCTTGCTCGACGCGACGCCCAAGGAGCTGCTGCGGTACAGCTCCCTCGCGCCCCACAACTTATTCGCCGATTGCGGGCTGGAGCTGATCGCCGCGGGCGACCAGTTCGTGGTCGCTTGGGCGCAAATCACGAGCGACGTTGAAGAGCTCCGCATCGCGAGGCTATCGAGCACGTTAGAAGTGCTCGATCCCGGCGGTGTGTTGGTTGCGACCCAGCCGTCCACCTTGATCGGTCTAACGACACATCGCGTGGCACTCGGCTGGGACGGGACGAACGTTTGGGTGGCCTGGCGCGATGGCGAAGGCGGCGCGCGCCGTCCGTTCGCGAGCCTACGTGGGCGGCGCTTCACCGATACGCTCACGCCGGTCGACAGCGACTCTTGGCTGATCTCGAGCGACCTCGACGAGTTCTCGAAAGTGACCATGGCAGGCGCGCCGGGCGGCTCCAGCATGGTCGGCTACACGCGCTATAACCCGAACGACGGCTCATTTCGCGTGCGCGGCCGCTTGCTGAGTTCGACTCCGTTTGACGACGCTGTGCCGTGCCAGAGCGCGGACCAATGCCAAAGCGGTGTCTGCACGGCCGGCCACTGCGGGACTGCGACGGGCGCGGGCGGCGAATCGGGCGCGGGCGGTGAGATCGGCGCTGCCGGCGACACGGGCACGAGCGGATACAGCGGCGCGACGAGTCTCGCGGGCATGGGCGCTGTCGCCAATGGCGGCGCGGGCGGCAATGGGGCCGTTGCGGGTCACGACAGCGCCGGTGGCAACGGTGGCTCGGCAGGCGGCGCGAGCGGTGACTCGCCCAATTCGAAGGCGTGCGGCTGCCGCGTTGCGGGCGGCGATTTTGCGCGCGGAAATCTGACATCACTGATCGCGTTCGCGCTGCTTGGGTTGACATTGCGGCGCCGCCGCGTGCGCTTCGAAAAAAGCCTGAGCTGAAACGGCACCGAGCCGCACTCGCACTCGGCGTTCGTACGCAGTGCGAGGCAGGCGCGGCTGCATGAAGGCCACGCGCGTGACTCCATGGCCTACGGCCGCGCAACCCGCGCAGCGCGCCCGTTCCCGCGTGGCCCCACACAAGTACGCCTATCGAACGCTCAGTCGACCGAACGCGCAACGCGCGCCATTCGAGCTTGGTTTTTGATGGTCACGCGGCCGTCCCAGTGCGGCGCAGCCTTCGGCGGCACGGACGACTTCTTCGCAAGCGCAAAACGCGCGGCTGGAGGGAGGTAGTCGTTCTGCGCGCAGTGCGCCGCACGGCTCAGCGGGTATCATCGCTGAACCTTCGCTGGGCAAAGTGCTCAGAGCGCCGCGCGCACGAGCGCGAGTGCAACGGCGAGATCACGAAGCACCAGCTCTGCGCTGACGCGGACGACACGAAGGCCTGCGCGGTGAAGCTTCAGATCTCGCCCTGGCGTAGACTTGCGTCCGCGCCCAAGAGCGCGAGCGCCCACCGCTCCGGATCGATCTTCATTGCCTCGGTGAGCCGCGAGAGCGCCTCGTAGGTGAGAAAATCGAATGCCGCTTTGCGCCGAAGGATCCGCGCAGAGGATGCCGAAAGAATCTTTGCGCATCTCGACGCTCGGAAGTGTTTTACGGGCGAGGGCGTCGCCGCCCTCATTCCCGTCATCAGTTACCGGAGTGAACATCCTATGCATTCGAGAACGTTTCGCCTGAAGTACCTTCTGCCCCTTTCTGTGGTTGCCATGAGCGCTGTCGGTTGTGGAGCCGCGCCGGACAATGCGGCGCAAGAAGACGTGCAAAATGTCCACGAGGAGATCGTCGATGGCACGCCGGTCAGCCCACCGGACATTCACGTCCGGTTGAACATCATCGACACCAACGGTGATGCCTGGCTATGTTCTGGGACACTGCTCAATAAGCGTTGGCTGGTTACGGCCAAGCATTGCGGTACCAACCAGGGGACGGCAGTCTACCGGGGCGGCGATGCACGCAGCGTCGATCAAGTCGTCGACCACCCATCGCTCGACGTGACGCTCGCCCACGTCGATTCCGACTTCCCCGATGTCTACACGACGAGCATGTATCCCTGGGCAACGTCGACGCTGACGGGGAAGACCGTCACTTGCTATGGTTATGGAATCAACCATACCGGCTCGGCCACGGATGGTAGCAATGACACGGGGGCCGGCATCCTGCGCAAGGGATCCATGTACGTCGGCAGCAGCCCGACTTCGACGTCTTTCACGGTGTGGCCGCCGCAACCGACCAACGTAACTCCCGGTCCCGGAGATTCGGGCGGCGGATGCTTTTCCACCTGGGCAAAGTCGACGGCGCTGCTCGGTGTTGCATCCACTGTGAACCGAGACGGATCGACTATCTACTTCGGGACCTACATCCCCACGTCGGCGTTCAGCCAATGGGCGCTCCCGTACATTGCCCCCGCCGGTCACTACCTCGCGTGTCACGGTCGCGAGTGCATCACCAATCCGCGACCTCTTCCCAACAACGTATCGCAAGAGGAAGCATGGCAGCCTTGCCCTGGGCAGCTCACGGCGCCGGGCAGCTACTCCTTCGGATACGACGTACAGTACAACTTCCTTTCCGGTGATGGGGCGTGGGTCAATGGCGCCTGGGTGATCGGAACGGGGACGCAATCTGGAACCTCGAACGCGAGCCACTTCGGCAATCAGCTCAAAATCTACACGAATGGGATCGGCCAGAGCACCGGCGTGACGTGGCTCAGGGCGCGCTGCCCCGGCGACCCGACCTAAGCGCGGCGCCAGCTTCGCGCATCAACTCCGCATCGGCGAAGAAGCGGCTCGGCGTGCATTTGTCGAAATGCCGCTTCCGCCGAGGCGAGCTCGAGCTCGCTGGCCCATCCAGCAGGAGCGGCTCGGGCTCCACCGCGGGAGCTCGCGCCAACAGCAGGTGGTTTGACCCAACCCCCGCTGAGTGCGCCGAACGAGAGCACACTAGGACATCAAACCGGCCGCTCACAGCTCGTCGTTGCAGACCCCGCCACGGGCTCTTGACGCTGGAGGCGGGCCTGAACGTGAATCACTCTCGAGAGTTATCGTCGGTGCTCAGCCGGCCGGCTCGAGTCGCTCTTGGGAGTGAGCGTGAGCCGGCGCGTGCCGGAGGGGGTCCGCGCGCCCGGCCTGCTCGCTTCGCACTATGCACCGCGCGCGCGTCGAGCTCACCGAATCGAGTGAGCTCGCGGCGCGTGCCACAACGCTGCTCGGGCAGGGCGCGCGCGTGGCCATACTCGCTCGCGTGCTCGGCGCGCCTGGGCGAAGCGCTGGCGGACCGGCTCACCAAAGCGGCCGCCCCGCGCCCCTGAAACATCGCTTCGAGCCTGCGACATGGCGCAGCAAGATACGTGTAGGTTGCGACTTACTTGCCGGTACCGACGCTGCCGGATGCTGAAGCGCTGCTCGAGCCGCTGCCTTTTCCGGAAGAGCCGGCTTGAACGCCGCCCTCTGACGTATCCGAGTAACTCGCACCGTTGGTCTTGGAAGGGGCGGTGCCCGGCGACAGGCCGTTCAGGCGCGTGCCCTCGAGGATCGGGCTGGGCGAGGCACTGACATTGGCGGCACCGTTGTTCGCCGCGGTGCGATCGCCGAGTTCGAAATCCACTCTTCGGTCGAGCGCCCAACTGGCTTCGTCATTGCCCTGCGCGCCCCTTTCGCCCTGGGCGATCAGACGAATGTTGGAGGTGGGAACGCCGCGTTGCACTAAGTAGGCCCTCGCGGCCTCCGCGCGATTGGCCGACAATTGTTTATTGTAGGTCGCAGAACCTCGTGAGTCGGTTCGACCGATAATCGTCATTGTGCGGCCTTTGAGGGGTCCTTCACTCAGGCACTTGGCCACGTCATCCAAGACGTTTTGACCGCGCGCGTGCAGGGTGGAACCGGCGTAGTCGAAATGAGGTGCCTCTTGGGGTGCATTCGGCAGCTGGCACTCGCGTCGAAAATCCTCCGAGATTTGGATGGTCGTGTCGTTGTCGTTGTGAGCGCTCGCGGGTGAGCTGTCTGCCACGTCCGACGCTTGTCGGGCCGGAGTCTTATCGCTCGCACAAGCGGCAACCGAAAGCGCCAATACGCCGCACCCGAGCCACTTTGCCGCGTGTCGGCCGGTCTTGAAGGTCATGAATATAAGTCTCCAGTAGCGGAATCGAGCCGAATCGCGGGCTCGCACGCGACTCATTGCAAGCTTTCGGCCAAGCGAGCTGGCGCGTATAAAAGATTTCGAATTACAGATTTCGAATTACGGAGTTCAACTCTTAAGTCGCAGGCCCTTAGTCACGCGCGGACATGTAGTGCTCGCGAACCACGATGCCGTGCCCGGGCAGGTTCGTGGTAGACACGTCCGCTTGGTAGTCAGTGAAGCGGTAACGCACGACCGCGGTGCGGTAGGGGCCGGACGCCAAGTAGTCTGCGGAGAGCTTGCCGGCTTCGCGCGTGGGCCTGCCGAGCTGTTGCTCCAAGCCCGCCACGACAGCGCTCATCTGCGCTGTCGCAGCGTCGCTATCGAGGCCGTACTGAGTGGTCGCCAAGTTGACGAGCCGCTTGCTAGCGGGTGAAAAGGCGAGATCGAGCTCGTCAACGGGACCACCGGTGCGGCCGCCGAGCGCGCTCTCTGGCACTTTGGTGCAGTGGAGTACGGTGCCGCTGCGCATCTCTTCGCACGACACGTGCGCGTGATCGGCCCACGCTTCAACGTCGCTCATCGTCATCTTGTCGAGGACGAAGCCCAGCGCAGGCTTCGCTGGGCTCGCTTCGGTTCCTTGCGTGGCGTGTGCGCTCTGGAGCCGCGCTCTTTCGACGTCTTCGGGCGGCGCCTGCACGGGGCAGCCGACACCCATCCGGGCGAGCAGCGGCCTACCGAGCGGCGTGTGCAAAAGGCCGCCGACCAAGGTCAATGCGGCCAAGCCCGAAGCAACGTAAATCGAAACACGAATCAATCGCGAGCGCGCCATGCTGGTTCTCCTTGTCCTATCGACTTGTCCGAACGCGCGCTTTACTGCGCGCCGCCGGCGCCGCCGTCACCGGGCGCGCCGCCCTCGCCAACGACCGGCAGAGCACACGACGCCGGCAAGTGGCAAGCTTGAGCACCGCTGGGCTCACTCGGAGTGACGATCTGGGGCTTGCTCCCGTTCAACGCCGAAGCGACCGCCGCCACATCGTCCGGGAGGACGCCGAGCGCCGTGAGCTCCTCGCCCGCGATCATGACGAACAAGTCGAATGTCCCGCTGCCGATCCCGAGCGTTGCGTGTGCGGTTGCCATGTCACGGCATTGATATCCGCTCGTGGCCTTGATCGGATAGAGCTCGGGCCCATTTGCCGCCTTGCCGAGGAAGTTCGTAAAACACTCTTCGATGTCCGCCCGCGTCGGTTTGTGCAGTGAGGATGCTTGTTGTGAAAAATAGCTCGCGATAATTGGGTTTTTGAGCTCCTCGGTCACGATGGAGTCGAGTGCCGCTGCGATCCCCTCATGGCCGCCGAGACGTGAATACAGTGTGCTCGGCTCGGCCGAACCACCTTCGCCGCCCGCGCCGGCCTGAGTCGACGCGGAGCCACCAGTTCCGCCACCGGTGCCGCCCTTACCGGCGCTCGAGGAACCTGCGCCGCCACCTGTGTGTGAGCCGCTGCTGCCACCAGCGCCGCCCGCGGGCGATGAGTCGTCGCTCGTGCTGCTGCTACAGGCGATAGCCACGGAGCCCGCACCGGCCAAAAGAAAGATAGAAACCAAGGAAAACTTAGTCACGAAGACCTCCGGAGTAACGTCAGGCAATTCCTCGGTGGACGGATGATCCATCCACCGAGCGCGCCCAACGTGATGTGAGTCAGCGTGAACCATACGGGCTCAAAACGAGCGCGCATGCAAAAACGTCCTGCAAGGTGCGATTGTTCAACTGGGACAAGTTGTCGTCGCCATGCGACGTAATGCCCACAAGCGTGAGTGACATGATGTGCCCGTAGAACGACGAACCGTGAACTGAAGGCTGTATGACTTTGCTGTCGTGTGTGCCAATTCGCTACGACCGTCGAGTTGCCGGTTTTCGGACGACTCGATCGTGCCGGGTAGATGCTCGTACTCTGCGCGTGCGACGGCGACCGCGTGAACGCCAGCTTCGGCCGCTGCGCGCCGCGACCTCCGCCTTAGCCGTGCTCGCGGCTTCGCCGCTGCGCGCGGCTGGGGGCGGTAGTCGGTGTGCACGCGGCGCACCGCACGGCTCGGGGGTATCATCGCTGAATCATCGCTGGGCAGAGTGCTGCGCGCACGAGCGCGAGTGCAGCGGTGAGATCACGAAGCACGAGCTCTGCGCTGACGCGGATGATGCGGAAGCCCGCGCGGCGGAGCTTCAGATCACGGCGTGCATCAGCGCTGCGTTTGCGTGCGTGAATGGAGCCATCCACTTCAACGACGAGCTTGATGGCGGGTGCATTGAAGTCAGCGATGAGTGTCCAACGAGCGGCACTTGGCGGTGGAAGGAGACGCCGAGCTGACGAGCTTTGAGCTTGAGCTTTGAAGTGAGCGGATGACAAATTGCGCAACCTGAGCCTCCAGCGCTGACAGCGGCCCGGCGCAGCCCCATGGTGCAGGCTGCGTGCCGCGCTCCGCCGTGTGCACTCATTGCCGGGCGCGGCGCGGAGCCTGCGCCTTCTCGCGAAGCCCGGCACGCTGTCGGTTCTCGAGGCGGGCGTGCCAAGGGTAGGGGATAGGAAGGCGAAACGGTGTGGCGGTCGGAGCCGAGCTCGTGAACTTTGCCCGCCGCCGGTCGCGAGAGCTTCATGGGCCTGCTGCGAGCGCTCTAACTGCCGGTTAACACAAGAGATATCTACGCGAACAGGCCGTGCTGCGGGGTGCGCGTCGGTTTCGAACGGCCGCATTGGACGCCTTCAACAGCGCCCAGCGGAGAAGCCGTCGCACGTGCTAAACAACAATCCCTCAGTGCTGCACCGCGGGTGTGCGCGGCAGCGCTCTGCGTCACGGCAACGGTCGAGTGAAGGGGAAAGGGATGAGCATGAAGCATCGAGTCAGTCGGATGGTGGTGGTTTCGGGGTTGGGCCTGGTCGCGGTGGGTGCCGTGCTGTGGGCGGTGGGTGCGCGCGCGGCGGGCATTCCGGCTGCCAATGCGCTCACGTACACGGGTTATCTGGAGACGCCGGCGGGCGACCCAGTGACCGCAGAGGTCAGTGTCTCGGTCGCGCTGTGGTCGGCTGCTTCAGCCGGCAGCAAGGCCTGTGAAGCGGCCACCGAGAAGGTGACGCCGGTATCGGGCCGCTTTCAGATCACCCTACCGGAGCCTTGCACCGCAGCCGTCAAGGCGCGGCCGGATCTCTGGCTCGAGACGACCGTCGATGGCGCGGCGCTCGGCCGAACCAAGCTCGGCGCGGTGCCCTACGCGATCGAAGCCGGACATGCCACGAGCGCCGACACCGCAACCACGGCGACGAGCGCCACCAAGGCTGAAGCCACGGAAAAGGTCAGCTTTGGCGGCGAAAATTACACGATGCAGATGGGGAGCTTCACGGGGATGTCGAACGAGAGTGGCTACCTCGACGTGCCGTTCACGACGCCGTTTGAGGTCTCCATCGACTCGGTGGTCATTACCAACGCTCACGCGGCCAACGATGCAGTACGCGGCATCGACGACAGCTATACCAAAACCGGCTTCACCGTGGTCATGGATCCCAACAAGCAAACGCGCATCAATTGGATCGCGATCGGGCGCTGAGCCCCGCTACGTGAAAGCCTGCGGGAACTTGTCGGGGTTGAGCTCCGAATGAGTGGCGACGATCTGGTCGGTCACCGCAGTTCAGAGCGATCACGCCCACACTTCGCCGTTGCAAAAGGCCCGCAGCGACGGGCGCGGATCACTCTCGAGAGTGAGAATCCCGGTGCTCTGCCGGCCGCGCCGACCTCCCACCATTGCGCGCGCAGGCCGCAGGCCGAGCACGGAATTTGGGGGAGGCAGGAGGCGCGGACGCCCGCAGGGCGGAGCACCGGACGGTGGGGGCAACCCCACTGCCCCCTCGCTGTTCGACGAAGCGAGGCGCTGGCACCCGTCGGTGCTCGCGGCCTTCGGCCGCTGCGCGCCACCGACCTCCCCCTTAGCCGTGCTCGCGGCTTCGCCGCTGCGCGCGGCTGGGGGAGGTAGTCGTGGGGCATGCGGCGCGCCGCGCGGCTCCGCGGTATCAGCACTGAACCTCCGCTGGGCAAAGTGGCTCAGAGCGCCGCGCGCACGAGCGCGAGTGCAGCGGTGAGATCGACGCCGGTGTTGGCACCGGCCGGCGCTCATGCACGAAAGAGCGCAATTCGATCAACAAATCGTAACGGCTTCTTCGAACACTGCGCATTGGTCGCACGGGAGGCGTAGGCGCGAGACGCTTGGACGACGTCTTTTAGCTGGTGCCTGAAATTCTTTGATCGATCGCGGTCGCGACTCGCATGGGTAGGTGGCGGCGAGCTGCGCCCCTTCCTGGAAAACGACGATGCATAAAAGACTGAAGCTTTGGATGACGGCGGGCTTTCGAGTGGGCGCCGGCGCGGCATTGGTGGTCGCGTGCTCGAGTACAACTGATCCGACCGGCGCGGGCTCGGCGGGCTCGACCTCCAGTGCCGGCACTGGCGCTGGAGGCTCCAGCACCAGCGGCGGCTCAGGCAGTCCAACGGCCGGCACCGCCGCGACTACAGGAGGTACGCAGGCTGCCAGCGGTGGCGTCAGTAGCTCCACGTCGACGGGCGGAACTGAAACCAACGGCGGCTCAACGGCCCAAGCGGGCGCAGGCGGAATGCTCACGGGTGGCACGAGCTCCGGTGGCACGAGCTCGGGCGGTAGCGGCGGAGCCAGCGCGGGCAGTACCAGTACAGGTGGTACGGGCGGCGGTTCTTCGGGCGCATGTGCGAACGGCGCCACCGCGAAACCCTGTCCGCCGACGGATGCGAATTCCGTTGCGTACATCGGCTGCTCGATGGCTGACAACATTGGACAAGGTTATGGCCAAGTCAGCGGCAAGATCATGTGGAACAATAGCGGCTATGGCACCGGCGCCAAAGTGGTCGAGAACTGGGGACCGAGCGGCGACGCTTGGAGTCTCTTCACCACCAAGATGACTGCGAACGGCGGTAAGGACAAGATCAAGGCGATCATGGTTCAGATCTGCGTCCTTAGCACTCACAGCGAAGACAACGTCAAAGCGATGATCAATGCAGTGCGCGATCACGTGAATCCGGGCACGCACATCTACCTAGTCGGCCAGCCACAATACGAGGCCGGACACACCTGCTCGTTGGCGGGCCCTGGTGGCGCCGAGTGGACCGACGCTACGGCAAAGAAGATGGCTGCGGATTCGACGGTCAATCAGGACCTGACTTACCTCGGTACGTTCAACCTCGACACCACCAAGAACGAGAGCTCCGACGGCTGCCACGCCAGCGCCTCTGGTCTGACCGTGCTGGGCAATCAGGCTAAGGCGTTCTGGGGCGGCTAGGCCTACTGGCAGTGAAACTCGTCGTTTCCGTCGGCCTGTGCGGGCTCGCCCTGGTTTCGATTCACGGTTGCAGTAGCGCCGACTCCGAGTCGCAGGCTGGCAGCGCGGGCTCCTCCTACACGGTGTCGATGCTAAAGTCGCCCGTGGCGCAGGCCAGCGATTTGACCTCCGCGGACATCGCGGCGCTCGTTGGAAGCGCCGTGTCGCAGGCGGGGGGAATCGACTTCATTGTCGACGGGCAAACCGTGGTCCTCAAGCCCAATCTGCCCACTGTGTATCAGGACGATGGCGAGACGCTGGCCAGCCCGACGGTGAGCGGTATCAATACCGACTGGCGTGTGGCCAAGGCCGTTGCTGACCTGGTGCGCGCCAAGAATCCGACGGGCAAGATCTTGGTCATGGAAGGCTCGACGTTCGCGACGAATATCGCCTATGCCGCGCTCGGGTACACGTCGGAAAATTTTGGCGCGTCCGTCGATGAATTTATCGCCCTCGAGGGCGCATCCTGTACCGAGACGTCTACAGCGGCGCTCGGGCAGCGCACGGGACCGAGCGGCAAACAATACTGGATCGATCGCCGGTACCTGATGGCCGACGTCATCATCGGCATTCCGACCCTTGCCACGGACGCCTGGGCTGGCATCGGAGGCGCGGTCGAAAGTTTGGGCATCGGCGCTACGCCCGCTGGACAATACTCCAGCGGCGAGAATCCCAACGACTGCACGCGCGCCAAAATCGATCGCTCCAGCCCCGAGACTGCCGGCGAGTTCATCCGCGACTACTACGCCATCAAACCGGCTGACTTCGTCGTCGTGGACGGCCTCCAGGGACTAGAGCACGGGCCGCTGCCGGTCTTGGACCAACGCAGCTACGATTACGCCTCCTCGACCAAGAACATGCGCCTGATTGTTGCCGGTAGAAACGCCGTCGCTGTGGACACCGTGCTTGCCCTCGTCATGAAGTGCGATCCCAAACAGGTGCCCCACCTGACCAAGCTCGAGGCAGATGGGCGCGGTACCACCGACACCGCTCGAATCATGGTGGTCGGGGCCAAGGTGAGTGACGTCGCGAAACCCTTCGCCAGCCGGCAGACGGAGATCTGTCCTGGGCGCTGAGTATTGGCGTCGCTGCCGAATTTTGCTCGCTGGTCCGCTTTTCGGCGCCGCGATCCTGGCAGTGCTGTCTGTGATCGGTTGCAGGGCAGGCGGGGCGCCCAGCTGTAAGCAGCTCAGGGCGACCTGCGGCGCGCACATGAACGATGATTGCTGCAAAAGCTTGCCCGTCCCCGGCGGGACCTTCAATCGCGGCTACGACGGTGTCTTGTACAAAGAGGCGAACCACCCGGCTACCGTGAGCGACTTCAACCTCGACAAGTACGAGATTACGGTCGGCCGCTTTCGGGCGTTCGTGAACGCTGGGCTCGGCACGCAAAAGACGCCGCCTGCCGAGGGTTCCGGCGCACATCCAAAGATCGCGGGCTCCGGCTGGAGCTCACGTTGGAACACGCACCTTGCACCAGATAGCACCGCGTTGAAGGCGGCTCTCAAATGCGACGCCGTCTTTGGGACGTGGACTGACACGCCGGCTAACAACGAGAACAAGCCGATCGAGTGCCTGGACTGGTACACGGCGTTCGCATTCTGCGCGTGGGATGGAGGGCGCCTGCCGACCTACGCTGAGTGGAACTACGCCGCGTCCGGCGGCAGCGAGCACCGGTATTACCCGTGGTCGGTGCCGGCAAACTCGGAGAAGATCGACGACAGCTACGCCGTCTATTGCGGCAGCGCCTGTCTGCCAGAAAACGTCGGCTCGAGGTCCCCGAAGGGCGATGCAAAGTGGGGCCAGTCCGACCTGGGCGGGAACGCTTGGGAATGGACGCTCGACTGGAGTCCGAAACAATACATCCTGCCGTGCCAGGACTGTGCAGAGGTTGCCACCGGGTCCTACCGAGTCTTCCTCGGCGGCAGCAACAACGACATCGCATCGACCCTCCTCTCGGCTTCCCGTCACATCTCAGTTCCGGAGTACCACGGCGTCGTCGGTGCCCGCTGCGCCAGGGCTCGTTGACCAATCTCTTGCTGCCAAACGGCAGCTTGAATCGCAGAAGCTATCGTTCTGTCCCCAGGCAAATCTCGGCGGCGCGAGATTCTTTTCACAAGGAGAACGGGAGCTCCGACGCTGGCGGAGCTCAAAACGAGACTTCTGCTGTGGCGGAACAAGTGCGGAAGCGCACCCACCGGCTAGCCAGAAATACGCCAGAAGGCTGCGATTTCGCCAACGGCGTTACTTTCCTTGATCGAATCACGATGGCGCCCGCATAGTCGAGTGGACCCCGCGTGTTAGCCCGAATGAGCGAAGACCCGCCGACCGGCGAGCGGCCGGCCCTAGCATCGGAGGCGGTTCGCCTGCGGCTGGAGCGGATGTTCGCCGCTCATCACGTGACCGTCTGGCGTTCTCTGCGCCGACGGGGCTTGGGAGCCGAGGAAGCTGCCGATGCCACCCAGGAAACCTTCTTGATCGCGGCCGGTCGCCTCGGCGATATCGCACCGGATAGTGAGCGCGCGTTCCTGATTGGTACGGCTCGACGCGTCGCGCACACGCTAGGGCGCAAGACGCTGCGTTGGCAGCTCGACGACGACATGGACCAACGCATTTCGAATGCGCGCGACGCCGGGGAAGAGCACGCGGACGTGCAGCTGTGTGACGTCGCGCTCTCGAAGATGAACCCCGAGCTGGCAGAAGCCTTCGTGCTCTACGAGATCGAGGGTCTGTCATGTCCAGAGATCGCTGCGTTGCTCGAGGTTCCGCTGGGTAGCGTGGCTTCGCGCCTGCGACGGGCGCGGGAGCAGTTTCGCGATGCAGTTCTGCGGATCGAGCGCCACCTGCAAAGCATCCAGAGGCGACCATGAGCAAGATGGATAACGAGCTTCCCAGGCGGCTAGGCGCGGAGGGTGCTACTGGGCTGGAACAGCGACTGCTCCGAGCTGCCACTAATGAACGGCCGACGCGCGAGCTGTCCGAGCGCATGGCCCGAGGCATCGGCGTGGCGCTGCCCGCGGTTGGAGCAGGGGGCGCAGCCAGCCTCACCGCGAAGAGCACCGCCGCAGCCTCCAAGGCGGCAGTCTCATCCAGCTGGTTTTTCCCCTGGTTTTCGGGGGCGCTCGCGGCAGCGCTAGTCGTGGGCGGTTTCATCGCGCTACGGCCGCGCGCCGCACCGCCTCGCGCGCCTGCCCTCAGCGCGCCAATGTCGACCGCTCCGAAAGCAGCGCTGAAGCCAGCCGCGCCGGCACTACCGCCTGCCGCGGTAACTCCGCCAACCGATGCGTCAGCACGGACTGACGACGACGCTGCAACGAAGCCGCTGGGCAACTTTGCGTCGCAACGAAGTCGCGCTTCTACGCCCGCAAACGAGCTGACTCAACAGGTCGCGCTGGTCGATACCGCTCGCGCCGCGCTGGCGTCCGGCGATGCCGAGCACGCGCTCGGCGTCGTCCGCGAATACCAGGCAACCTACCCCAGCGGCACCTTCCGGCCCGAAGTCGCGGCGATCAAGATCGAGGCACTGCTCAAGCTGGGGCGAAAAACGGAAGCGCGCGCGTCGGCCGAACGCTTTGCCACTACTTACGGGCCAGGACCGCTCGCGGAGCGCGTCGCACGGCTGGCAGGCATCGCGCAGCCGTAGGCAGGCAAGTCCGCGATGGAGAGCTTGCTTGACGCAGAGCGCCGACGTCAGCGGAAACGCATGCCGATGCCCAAGCTTGCCGCTGCCGTTAGGGCTGGCACCTGGTGGAAAACGACGGGCGTGAAGACGAACGAGTCGCGCACGAGATTCCCGCCGAGCGCTACGCGAGCGGTGAGCTCGACGAGCTCAGACAGCTTTGCCGTCGCGACGGCAGCCCCACCCACCACCCAAAAGGGACGCCCGCTCTCCGCCGCCGGGTTGCGAGTCTGCGAGCCGCGCGCCGACAGGCGACCGATCAGCACCGACCCGCAAGGGCGAGCGTCGACCGGCCCCCAGCGGAGCCGAAACGGGCAAGCGTCAAAGCTTGCGGCATCGAGCGTGAACGCGGCCGTGCCGCCCTCCTCAGCGATACCGCTTCGCCAAGCGTGGCTGGCGCCGAGCAGCACGGCAGGTGACCATAGCGCGGGCCGTTCGATGCCGACCATGGCGTACAAAGCGACGCCCGGCATGACTTTCGGCGCGGGGCCCAGCAGGGCTAGGGCAGCGACTTGCACGGCAACGCTGTTGCGACTTCGAGCGTTCGGACCGTCCGAAGCATCCGGCGTTTGCGGAGCACGGGACTGGCCCGCGGAGTCCGACTTCGCCGCGTTCGGTACGGCCGCGGCAGGCGGGCTCGCACTGGCTGGGGCGGCGGGTGGCGCTTCGCTCGCGGCCGCGGCTTGTTCTCGAGCCCCAGCGCTCGGATCGAGCGTGACGGCGATAATGAGCGCCACGGCGTCTGCGGCGTCGCCACAGCTGTGTCCGAGCACGCGACGTACGGACGGCTTCGTACCGGTGCTGGCAAGAGAGACGGTGGCGGCGACGGAACCCCCCGGTGACGCGGCAAATTCGGCGCGAATCTTGACGGTGTCGCCGTCGTCCGTGAAGCGCACCCGCGGCGAGCGAGCGCGGACCCGCGCGATCAAATCGGCTCGGGTGGTGCAGTCCGAGCTTGCGATCACTTCGAGTCGTGCCGCTGCAGCGGGCGCACCTGGCTCGGCCGCGCTGGCGAGACCCGTTGCTCCGCATAGCGTTAATGCCAGCGCCAGCGCCAGCGACGCAATCCCAGTCCTCGTCGTCACGGGGAAAGGTACCATCACGAGATGATCCTGAGCCGTGTCGCAACGTGCTGTTGGCTCGGGCTCACCTGGCTGTCGCTGCAAGGCTGCAGTGGTGAGCGGGTTCGACTGGGTGACGGAGATTGCTCCCGCGAGCCGGTGCTCGCAGGCGAAGTGCTGTGGATCGGCGACACGTGGATTCAAATTCCGGGGACGCAGCATACACGGGTCCGCGACCTCGCGCGCGCCGCCGGAGCGCTCGGTCCAAGCGAGGACTACGTCATCCGAGCCGCCCCCGCCGCGGACATGGCGGCCGTTGCCGAGCAGTATCAGACGCAAGAAAGCGGAGCGACCAAAGTCAAAGTGCTGCTGATGGATGGCGGCACTTGGGATCCGATCGCCGCCCAGATGATGAACGCCCCGATCGCGCCCGCCATCGACAACGCCATCACTGAATTTCAGCAGTTCCTCGCCCGCGTGAAGAGCGACGGCACCGTCACGCACGTCGTTTACTTCTTAGTCCCCGAGCTAGCAGCGGTCCCTGGAGTCGCTTCCATGCGGCCGCGACTGCAGCAAGCATGCGCTGAAAGCCTGGTGCCTTGCCATTTCCTCGATCTTCAGCCGCTGTGGCTCGGCCACCCCGAGTACACGGCTCCGGACGGAATCCAATCATCCGAGGCCGGCGCGCGTGTCATCGCCGACTCCATCTGGGCCATCATGCAGAATAACTGCATCGCCCAGGCACGATGACACGGCCGTGCGTCGACCCGAACGCGCTTCCAGGCCCGCGCCGAAACGCGAACACCGAGACCAGAGCAAACACCGAAAACGAAAACGCCAGCGCGGCAAAAACACTTTCGGCGCCCCAGCTCGTATGAAGCGCCAAGCCCCAGGCAACCCTAACCTCGCCGATCGGGAAGTCTGCACCGGTTACGCATCCCCACCAGTTCGTCCCATCCGGGCAGGAATCCTCCCTCTCCGCTGCTACCCGCTGACTGTGCGTCAGTGAGCGGCGGTGGCACCTGTCGGTCCTCGCGCGCTTCGCCGGCTGCGCGCCGCCGACCTCCCCCTGTAGCCGGGCTTTAAAGCGCGAACAGTGCGATCCCGCACCACGCGAGTTCCGTCCCATGTGCGCGCGGCGCACGACCATGGGACAGCGTGCTCCACGCGACCCGGAGCCCACTGATTTTCCGCAGCCTTTCGTAGCGCGCCGTATCGGCATGGAACTCGCACAGCATCGCAGGCGAGCAATCACGCTCGCACTGCGAGGGATTTTCATGAAGACATCATCATCGAGCTCGAATCGCGCCATCAAACTGATCGCTACCATCGGCTATGTCGCGTTAGGCGGCGGCTGCGCTGCAGCGGTCGAAGCAGAACCCGGAAACGTGGAGCGCATCGACTCCAGCGCCCAAGCCATCGCAAAGGTCGAGAGCCCGGCGGACATCGAGTCAGTGTTGCATGTTGCGATCGACCGCGCGGACGCGACGCTCGACAGCGCATCCCACACGACCACGTTTTCCGGTCACGGCCCGGCGGATCGGTCTTTGTCGAAGGATTACACGCTGAATCAGGCGCTCTACGGCGTTACCTGGGGCGAAGACACCGATGATCCCTGCTATTTGGAGGCCTTTTACAGGGACGTCGCCACCGACGGTGCTGGCGCGACGCTGACACTCGATCGTTGCGACGGTCATCAGCCAGACGACATGAAGACGGTGACGCTGCCGTCGAACTACTTCGTCACAGGCGTCCGTGTGTGCTTGAACTCGGGTGGCGACAAAGTGAAGGGCATTGAGGTCCTCGGGCAACACATCCTGTGCCTGCTCGGAGCGAGCAGCGTCGACGTCGAGACCATGACCTGCACCTCCGGGAATTCCAGCGGCCATGACTACCAGGTTTGCTCGGAAGCAAGTGAGCTCGTAAGCTGCAGCGAGCTCGACGCGAGCAGTGCGCAGGAGCAAAAGAATTGCCCGGGCGCCAACAACGGGCCAGACAGCGATTGGGAGGCAACGGTGTCCTGCGATCCGAACGAGGTGGCGACTGGACTCAAATTCGGTATGACCGACGGTAGCGGGGATCGCAAAATGTTCGAAGGCATCGCGCTCGAGTGCCGCGCGCTGAAGTAGCGCGCCCTTACGGTGTTCCATGGCGTGGAACAGGCCTCACGCCTTGCGCCGGCGGCCCGCTCCGACCTTGACCGCCAATCCGATCTCCCCCGGTGCGCCGTGCCTGAACTTCTCCTTCAAGTAGTCGGCGAACAGTCGAACCTTGAGTGGGAGGTAGTTCGCAAGGCGCTGCTAGTGCGTGGCGTGCGGCGCGTATATGCCGGTGCACGCCACGAGAAATCGCTGAGCTCAGCCTGCTGCGCCGAATCGGCCCACTTCGATCTCTTCGAGCTCCAACCTCCGCGGAACATGCCTGTGAAGCACGCCAACGACTACCAGCGCTTCGTCAGCGGAATGCGCGTCTCCCTCACGAACCCCGCTCGCTCGTAGAAACGGAGTGCATCGGTGTTGTCGTGCTCGGCTTGCAGCTCGAGCGTGCGAATTCCGAGCTCGCGTAATCGTTCTTCAGCAAAGCGAAGGGTCGCCGAACCGAGGCCCCGACCGCGAGCATGCGGCTCGAGGTACAGCTCCGTCAGCGTCGCCTGTCGCCCTCCGAACTCGAGATCGAAACCGAACGCGAGCACGAAATGACCGACAAGCTCCGACCCGTCTTGGATGAGCCACGCTTCTGCCAGACTCGGGTTCGCAATCAGCTCTGTAATGCCGCGGGCCACGCTATCGCGATCGAATGCAATGCCGTCGAACTCGTAGTAGGCGCGCACGAATTTTAGCAACGTGGCGGCGTGCTCGGCTTTGGCACGTACAAACTCGGTCAACGGCTAGCCTCCCTGCGCGAGGAGGGCTGGCCGCGCGCCGCTCTGTTCGTTCGTGGCGCCCTCGGTCTTCTCAGGTTCCGCTGGCTCGAGAGCGCGTGCGGAGAGCGTAGGGCGTGAGGCGTGGATCTCATGCGGGAAGGATCACGTTACCGGTTGATCAGCAACTGAGCAACGTCTACGCCGACCACGGGCGGCGGCGCCACGCGAACGCGTGTGGTCGACTTCGAAACATTGCGCTGAGGCGTGCTAATTATCACTCGAGAGAGTGATTGCGGTTCGATAGAGCGCTTGCCGCGCGCTCAGTTTTCGGGCTCGGGCCGCGCGCTGTTCCTGAGCACGGGCGTATAGCGGCGTTGAACGGTGCCGATGGAGTCGCCGCATTCGATGCCGTCGCCGGGCAACGAAAACGGAAAGCTCCAAGTGGCGAGCGGCAACGCTTTGCCGATCTCAAGCGCGCTCGGCGGCCGTGCCGGGTAGGCGGCGCAGGGCACGAGGAGCATGCCCCAGAAAGCCCTGCCATCGGTGTGCTCGAGCTGGGCTGGGCAGGCTTTGGGATCGATTTCGCAGATGTCTTGCAGCCCTGCGCCTGTGCCTTCGACTTCGCCTTCGTTTACGATCGGCGTCGGGGCGGGCGGCCGCGGTGGCGGCGGTAGATAGCTCGGCGCGCATTGGTCGGCGGACGAAAGCTCGGGCAGCTCGGTGTCTGGCGCGAATACGCCCCAGCTCGCGCCGCATACCCATTTTGCGGGATCGTCGTGCGGCCACTCCCAATCGAACGAGTAGTGGCTGAAGGATTCGATGCTGATTTCCGGGCAATTGCCGCATTCTCGCGCGGCAAAGCCGCAGTGCATGAGCACGCCGTTCGGGTGGAAATACAAATGCGGCGAGAGCTCGGGGTGTGCGCGAAGGAGGCGCGCGCAGTCGTCGTAGAGCTCGTCCACCGTGCGCGGCGCGGCGCCCTCGCGGTGCGAGCCGACGGCGCCGCCGCGCTCGAGCCACTCGGAACGCAAGGGCGGAGCCGGCGCGCGCTGCCGATAACTATCCAGGTGCTCCGGATCGCCGCTGACGAGCGCACGCAGCAGCACGCGTTCGGGCTCTGCTTCACGCCGAGAGCCGACGACGAAGAGCGTGAACTCGACGCGGCGGTCACCGCTCTGCCGCGCACGCACGTAGCTGTAGTCACGCCCTTTGTAGCCCCGCGGTACGCCGAACATGCGGTAATCGAGCCCCGAGCTCGCACGCCACTCTTGCCAGAGTGAGCGGCTTTGCGCGAGCCGCTGCCACGCTCGTTCGCGCTGGGCAACCGCCGGCACCCCGACGGGCATCGGCTCCCAACCGGCATAGCGCGCGGGCGCCGCACCACACGCCATCACCGTACCCGCGAAAATCAGCCAGAAAGTCCGCACCACCCGCGTCACGGTAGTGCGACACGCGGCGGGCGTCGAGGCTTGGGCGGGGGCCGCCCAATGCGCGCCGATCTATCGAGATTCAGCACGCAGTAAAAGCGAGGAACGGCGGCGAGTGGAGCCGCGTCAGCAGCACCCATTCGATAGGAGTCTCACCGGGGGAGTCTCTTGCTCCCAAACACGCACGAGGTTGATCTCGAAAGGCTCACTGGAAAAAGGGCAGGTGACTTCCGCCGCCGTCGAGTCGGACCTTCAATTGGCACGATGCGGCCATGGCCGGGCCTATTCAAGGAGCCACGCCGAGAGCGGCAATTGCCGAGCACAACGGGCACGCCGACACGGCGTGCGAAATGTCGCGCCGGTGCAGATCGAGCACCGCACGTGAGATCGTCGCGAGCTCGCGCCGGACCTCACGGCGCTTGCCCTTCACGCGTGGGATCGCCATGCGATCATAGGCAGTCGTTTGATGACGAAGCCAGGCAATCACTGCCGATTCCGCACGCCGTTCGATACTGATGCGTTCAGTGCGAGCGACGGTGCCACTGCCAACCGGGGTGGCATGCTCAGTCACTCGTCGAGCGACCGTGCGCGCGAGGGCCTCGAAGCGCGGCGCAAAGCGCAAAAAACCAAGTACCTCGAGCTCGAAGGACAAAACGTACTTGGCTTGTTCCTGCTGACGCCGAACCCCGGCTTGGACGCGCTGTTTCGCATACGCCTCAGTGCTGCGCTCGACTTCCAGAGCCTGTCGCGCGGCGGCAATCTGCTCACGAGGAGCCCACAATCCTTTCGAGAATGCTTTGCGTCCGCGCTTTTCGATCACGGCCCAAGACGGACCCAAGCTCTTCACTCGACGCGTTAGACCCGCGTCCCCGGGTGGCAGGCATTCCCAGCCGTCCGGAGGGACGTGGCGAGTGCCATCCGGAGCAACGAAGATGCGCGGATCTGCCGTGGGCGCGAACACCAAACCGGTCATCGTCTTCAACGCGGCATGGGTAACATGCCGCTCAGCGCTTGACCAGCGTCAGGCCGGCTCGGCGCCGACCTTCACGAACCGCGCAGCGCTGGCCTCGAGTCAGCTCAGCAACCGCCGTGATCTCGAAGCATCACCATCCCAGTATGCATGGACGGAGCGGGCGTCAGCCCATTCGGAGAAAAGCAATTGACGATTAAGGTGGAGTCCGATTGCACACCTTGAATCGGGCCTTGCACGAGATTGCAGTAGCTGCCCGCGGAGCCGAGGGCAGAAACCAGACCGGCGATTGGCACCTCGCCCCCGAATGCAGTCACCGCGTGATATCTCTCGTTGTACGTTGTGCCGAATAGCGACGCCGTGTTCACTCCAGCCGGGCAGGTATTGCGGCTGAAAGCGAGGTTGACCCCACCGCCTGGGTTGACGACCGAAAAGGCGCCTTGAATCCCAGTGGGCAAGGTGCTTCGCGGCTCGGCGCGGATGTTCCGCCCGTAGGAGACCGAAAAATCGTTGTTCTGAGGAGCCCCCGTGAAATTGAAGCAGCGAACGTCAACGGCGACGCCGCCCCCGAAGCTCGACCAGTTGCCAACCTTGCAGTGCACTGGGCGGCTACCCGACGCGGTCACGAGAACCGTGTCGGCTCCGAGAACCTGACCAGGGAACTGCACGCGGTACATGCCGACGCCAGTGTTGGTGGCGACGACAGCGCCTCCCGTCGAATTCCACGAGTCCGTGACGGCGAGCGGTGGAACCGCGCCTCGCACCAGAGCGTAGCCACCGAGGACTCCGCCGACGTTCGTGTCCCGATAGTAGGAAACCACGAACTTGGAGTCGACCGCAGCGCCCGCCGGTGTGCGGCAGACGAGGTCGACCGTTTGCCCGGCAGGCCAGCTCGCGATGTCGAGCAGACTGCAGTGCACGTTGCCGCCGATGGCGGTGATCTGCACGTTGCCCTCGGGGAGCAACCCAGGGAAAAAGACCCGGTAGTGACCCAGCGCGAGGTGAGTCGTGGTGCTGATGCCCCCCGTCGAGTTGGCGGAGTACCCTGCGTGGCAGTTTGCACTCACGTTCGGCTGAAACGAAGTACACCAGCCGTAGCTCGGAGCGTCCGTATAGAACGCTCCGGGCACGGTCAGCAAGGGTTGCTCGGCGCGCGCCACCAGCTCGCCGTCGGCTTCGGCGTCCATCGCGCCGCTGCAACCCACGCTCGCGCCAAGCGCGAACAACCCACACACACCTTTAACGAACGAATCCCAACCGCGCATTTGAGTTCCCTTGTGGCCGTGCCGCTCATTGCGAGTGGCGAGCGGCCTAGTGCAACCTCCGTACCGTGCCCGTAAGAGGCCATTCGAAGATGCCCCGTGTCGCTTTAGCGATGACCGGACGCTTTTCCCGCGTCGCTCGTGCCGTTCGGTCAGCCACGAGCGGCGAAGAGCCCGAGCCGAGCGCTGGCCCGCCTCCGCGCCAGCGCCCTGCAAAGAGCCGCCTTGGCCATGTCGAACTGGTAAGCAGCGTGACGTAGCCGTCACAGCGAATTACAATAGAATGGCACCATGTCGATCGCGAACGCCGTGCGGCATCTCCAGCAGGGAGAGTGGGAAAAAGCCCACGAAGTCGTGCAGGAAGACGAGTCACCGAACGCTTGCTGGGCGCATGGCATCGTTCACCTGCAGGAGGGCGACATCGACAATGCACGCTATTGGTTCGCTCGAGCGAGCCGCCCTTTTTCGACCGACATCGCTGCAGAACTCGCGGCACTGGCCAAAGCTTCCCTCCCTTGAGCGGGTGAGCCGCGCTCGCTCAGGTGAGCAACCCGTGATATCTCATTTCCCATGATGAAAGTGAGGGCTGGGGAGCCTCGGGTTTGGGTGTTTGCGGTTGCGATTGCGGGGGTCGTTGCTGCGTGCGGCAGTAGCGGCGGGTCGCCGAGCGGCTCGAATGGCGGCGGCTCGGCGGGCACGCTGAGTGCGGAGGCGGGAACAGCGGGGGAGGGAGGGAGCGCCGCGGCGCGCGGCGGCGCGAGCGGGGCGGGCGGTAGCGGGACGAGCAGGGGCGGCAGCAGTGGCGGAGGCACTGCGGGCGGCGGTGGCGTGAGTGACGGCGGCGCTAGTGGGATGGCTGGAATGAGCGGTGGCGCGAGCGGTAGCGGAGGTGGGAGCGCCGGAGTGGGTGGTTGTCCGATGGGGAATTGGGGTTGCCCGGTGGTGATCGCGAAGTATCTCGTCGCACCGACGGATCCCGAGCTCGCGCTTGACGCGAAGGGTAACGCCTTCGCAGCTTGGGTGCAGTTCGACCACGATGTGCTGAGCCTGTGGGCGAGCCGCTTCGATGCCGCGGGGAAGGTATGGAGCGCGCCCGCCTTGCTCGAGACGGACAACGTGCAGCCCGCGTCCGAGCCGAAGTTGAGCGCGATCGGAGACGGCGGGGTGATCGCGGTTTGGGCTCAGGGCGGACACGTGTGGTCGAGCCGTTACGTGGCCGGGAGCGGCTCTTGGTCGAGCGCGGTCGCGATCGAGAATCAGACGCTCGGAATTAGTATGCATCCGCGGGTTGCGGCGGATGGGGCGGGCAATGTGTTCGCGCTGTGGGAACGGCAGGACAGCGCCGTGACCGGCGGCCTGTGGGCGACGCGCTACGACCCGGGCACGGCGACTTGGACCAGCCCCGTCAACATCAAGGACCCGACTCGCGAATCGGCGGACGAAGGCGACGTCGCCGTCGACGGTAAGGGCAACGCGTTCGTCGTGTTCGAGCAGTTCACCGATGACGGGCGACGTCACCTGCTCGCGAACCGCTATGACGCGACCGGGCACGCCTGGGGGAGCGCTCAGCTGATCGAGCCGGCGACGATTACGGGCAAGGCGGTATCCATGCGCATCAGCGTCAGCGCGAACGGCGATGCCTTCGTGGCGTGGTGGCAACAGGACACGCAGGATCACATTTGGGTGAACCGTTACGACGGAGCCGCAAAGGCATGGGGACAGGCCGAGCGCGCCGAGAGCAGCACGGCGCAATACTTCGACGTACCTCACGTCGCGACGGACGCCGTCGGCAATGCCTTCGTGGTTTGGCCCGCCGACGATCACGTCTTTTCCAACCGCTACGACGTGAGCGCGAAGCACTGGGTCGGCGCCGCGCGGCTCGATCAGGGCGCCGGCTTCGCCGCGAAATGGACCGACGTGGCTGCGGACGCGAGCGGCAACGCATTCGCGATCTGGGCCCAGAGTGCGGACGACTTGCTCAGGTATCCCAACGTGACCGCCAATCGCTTCGACGGTGGGAACGCGACATGGGCCAGCTTCGAGTTGGTCGAAACGCCGACTGGCGAAACTGGCGCGCCGCAAGTCGTGATGGACGGCAGCGGCCACGCGTTTGCCAGCTGGTGGCAATTCGACGGCGTGAACTACACGGTTTGGGCGAATCGCTCGAAGTAGCCACCGATCGGCGACTAAGAAGCGCGGGCTGTCTTCCGCCAATGACGGGCGCGATCGGGCTAATTCATCGAGCTTTTGCCAGAGCTCGAGCAAGAATTGACTATGCTACCCCGTCCGCGAGGTGCGCTAGGATCGACCAGCGTGGCGACGAAATTTGTGGCAAGGCCGACCGCGGTCTTGCAGTTAGTCGAAGCTTCGCACGACAGCGGAGGGGATCTGCAAGCGTGGGCCGATCAGCTGATAGCGGCAGGTAAGTCGCTGATGGCCTCGAGCGCGTTCAATGTGGGCATTGCTCGTCGAGGCCAAAGGGGCTTCGAGATCATGGGAGCTTCTAGCGTTTTCCCGGGGCTGATCGATTTTTGGCTGAAGCTGATGCCGACCAT
>Ga0068855_100001584_pt1 | contig 28578 bp, 14 predicted proteins | sample KBSCornC52_FD_66592 | JGI IMG/M metagenome (GOLD analysis project Ga0068855, IMG submission 66592) | Corn rhizosphere microbial communities from Kellogg Biological Station, Michigan, USA - KBS Corn C5-2 | ecosystem: Host-associated > Plants > Roots > Rhizosphere > Soil ... | reverse complement strand
TGTGCATGTTCGCGCTGGTGAACCTCGGCTGGCTGATGTTTCGCGAAACCGACATTCACCAACTCTTGAGCGATCTCGCGCTCCGCCCGGGCGCGGACAGCCCCGCTCAGCGCATGGCCGCGGGCCATTTCCTGGGTCTCGTCGTGTTCTATTCGCTGCCGCTGCTCGCGGACGGCGCGCTCTACCTGACGCGAACTTACGCGCGCGCACGCGCCACGCTCAGCTGGGCGTTGCTCGAAGGCTCGGCGGCCGCGCTGCTGATCGCCGGCATGGCCCTGTTCTACAGCGATATCCCGAGTGATTTCATCTACTTCCAATTTTGAACCAGGCTCGGCGCCGTGACGACAGACCGTCCGCCGGCGCACGTTCCGTCACAGCGCGTGCGCGCGCTGCTCGGCTTGGTGGGCACGTGCGCGCTCTGGGGTCTGAGCTTTCCCGCGATGAAGACACTCGGCTTCCACGTGGCAGCGCTCGATGCCGGCGTGAGCAGCTGGTTCATCGCGGCCGCCACTTTGGTTTTGCGCTTCGGCGCCTCGGCGCTGCTCGTCGCGCTGTTCGGGCTGCCGCGGCCGAGCGCGCACGAGTGGCGTCAGGGCTTGTGGATGGGCCTGTTCACCGGCGCGGGCATGCTCCTGCAGATGGACGCGCTCAGCTACACCTCGGCTTCGACCAGCGCGTTTTTGACGCAAGGCTACATCGTCGTTTTGCCGCTCGTGGCGGCCGTCGCGGCGCGCCGTTTGCCGTCCGCGAAGATTGCCGCGTGCGTGGCGACGATCGCCGCGGGTCTCGCCGTGCTCTCGGGCTTCGACTGGAGCCACTTGCGCCTCGGTCGCGGAGAAAGCGAGACGCTCGGCGCCGCGCTGTGCTTCGCGTGCCAGATCCTGTGCCTGGATCACCGCGCCTATCGCAACAATCGCACGAACGTGGTCAGCGTGCTGATGTTCGCTAGCATCACGCTCCTGCTCTTGCCGATCGCGTTGCTCACGGCGCGGAGCGCCGCCGACGCGCGGCTCCTCTTCTCGACGCCGGTCGCCGCGGCGCTCGTCTTCGTACTGTGCGTGCCCTGCACCACGCTCGCCTTCATGCTGATGAACCGCTACCAACCCGACGTGAGCGCGAGCGAAGCCGGCATCATCTACGGCGCCGAGCCGCTGTTCGCGAGCCTGCTCTCGCTGTTCTTGCCCAGCATTTTCGCGGCCTGGGCCGGCGTTTCCTACGCCAACGAGCGCCTCACCGATCGCCTCTTGCTCGGCGGCGGCCTAGTCATCGCGGCCAACGTGCTGCTCCAATTGCCGTTCGGCAACACGCGCCCCGACTAGTCGCGCATCATGCGACGAGCACGCTGTGCGTTTCCGAGCGCCCTCGCCATGGACGATCCAACGCCGGAGCGACTCGATATTTTTTTGATGGTCACGCGGCGCTCGCACGGCGGCCCAGCCTTCGGCGTCGCGGACGGCTGCTCGTGATCGAGAGCAGGGCTGAGCGCGCATGAGTCAGCCCAAACTCCGGCAACCCTCCGCGTCCAAGCCGAACTCGCTGCTGCGACCGAATCTGAACGAACTCGTATGCAGTGCTGGGCAGGCGCGGCCGCAAAGAAGGTGCGCGACGGACCCTGTTGCCCACTGTCAACCAGAACGAGTAGCGCGCCCGTTTCTGCGTGGCCCCCAACCCAAACCGATAACGGCTGCGAAGCGTCGTGGTTGGTTCAAGACGCACCGTCAACGCGAGGCACTCACACAGTGCCGCTCCGTCGGCGATCCCGAACTCCACGCGCCTGCAAAAATCAGCCCTATTCAAACATCTGGTGGGCAATGGCCGGAACGCAACCGCAGCTCGCATTCAGGCGTGGGCCGCCAGCGCGCCTCGGGGCCGCTCGGAAACTGCAACGCCCTCCTGCGCAGATTTGTGGTTAGGAACTCGATGCTCTCGAGTGCACAAAAACTCGCTTCAACTCCTTGCGTTTTCGTAAATTGGCCCTATTCAAAACTCGGGCGAAATGGGCGGAACGCAACTAGAGCTCTCATTCAAGCGTGGCCGGGGCGGCGCGGGTGCGGGGCGGAAGCGGTTATCCGCTCACCAGCGTCATACGCCGCATCGCGCTCGTCCGCCGCATCGCGCGGCTCAGCCGGTGCACGTCACCCTGCGTGCTGCTTCGCGCTCATTGCGCAGCCGCTTCGTGTCAAAGACTGTCTTGCACGCGCTGCACGCCAGCAACACTGCGCACTTCCGGGTCGTGCATTATTCGCTTCAAGATAACCACGTGCATCTAATCGTTGAAGCGGTGAGCACCGCCGCGCTCTCGTCGAGCATGCGCGGGCTCATGGTGCGGATTGCGCGGCGCGTAAATCGCGTGCTCTTTCGACGCGGCCGGTTTTGGGCGGATCGTTGGCATGGCCGAGCGCTCACTAGCCCGCGGCAGGTGCGAAATGCGCTCGTCTATGTGTTGCAGAATCAGCTCAAGCACCGTGCGCCGATCGATTCCCTCGCGACCGCGCGCGCCTCGGCCTGCTGAAAGCTGGACGCGCTTTCTTCCGCAGAATGGTTTCACGGTTTCGCCACCTCGCTTCCCTTGGGTTTCCGCAGCGTCGGCCCGCCGTGCGTCGTGCTGGCGAAAACTTGGCTGCTCACGGTGGGGTGGCTCCGCCATGGGCGAATTCGTATTGGGGAGGCACCCAAGAGCTGATTCTTCGTGAATGTCCATGCGTCCGACGGCAGAGGGCAGGAGGCGCTCGATCAGTGCTGATGAGCCCAGCGTTTCCACCCCGAGTTGCAGGATTGTAGTCGTGGACGCGCTCGCCATGTCCAGCCCGGCCGCACGACTTGCTCTGGCTTCGCCGTTCCCCAAACGGGCCCTAAGAACCGAAAGGGGCTCAGTGACGCTCTTTGATCGGGTGCCCACTTGATCAGCTCGCGCTCAGCGGTTCTTGTGCGCGCACATCCAATTGCAGGCTCCTTGCCGGCACAGCAGGCTCCGTCCGAGCGGCTCACGGTGCCGATTCGCTCCGTGGCTCGGCGAGCAGTAGCCGATTCTTGGGCGTGATGCTGGCAGGGATGAGCTGGGTGTGAACGCTGTAGCCGGCGCGTTCGAGCCGCGCGGCTCGTGTGACGTCGACGGCGAGCGCTGAGTCGAGCCAGCCGCTGAGCCCGCCTTCGTCGTGTTTGCCCGCATCTTGGCAGCACGGCAAAATCACGACGCGCGCTCGAGCGGCGATGGCTTTGCTCAGCACGTCATCGCTCAGTGTGCCGCAGGCGTGGCAGGACACGAGCAGATCGCCCGCTCGAGCATTGACGCTTTCGAGCTCTGCTTCGACCAGCTCGACGCGGCCCGCGAGGCGTGGCCAATGGCGGACCAAGACTTCGGCGATTCGCCCCGCGCTGCTCGGCAAACGACGGTCGACGGCGAGCGCGCTGGGCGACGAATCGTCGAGCAAGAGCAGGATGTGCGCGAGCAGCGCGTGCCCGCAGGCCAAATCCAAGACCCGCCCAGCGCGGAAGCGGCGCCTTGTGCGGCGTGCGACCTCCCAAGCTTCAAACAGCTCTTTGCGCGGCAGGCACTCGGCCTCACACAGCGCGCGCGCAATGCGATGAAAGAGCGTGTCCTGCTCGAAGCGCGGCAGATCGCGCGGCGTGAGCACCGAACGACTCTTGGGATCGAAGCTCACGCGCGGCGCTCAGTAGGTGACGACCGTGCGGATCGATTCCCCGGAATGCATCAAATCGAACGCCTCATTGATGCGCTGGTGGGGCAAGGTATGCGTCACTAGCTCGTCGATCTTGATCTTCCCGTCCATGTACCAATCGACGATCTTCGGCACGTCCGTGCGGCCGCGCGCTCCGCCGAAAGCCGAGCCCTTCCACACGCGGCCGGTGACCAGTTGAAATGGGCGCGTCGCGATCTCGGCGCCTGCGGGGGCTACGCCGATGATCACCGACATGCCCCAACCTTTGTGACAGCATTCGAGCGCCTGGCGCATCAGCTCGACGTTGCCCACGCACTCGAAGCTGTAATCTGCGCCGCCGCCGGTCATGCTCACCAGGTGCGGCACGAGCTCGGCGCCGACTTCGCGCGGATTCACGAAATGCGTCATGCCGAAGGACTCGGCGATCGCGCGCCGCGCTGGGTTCACGTCCACTCCGATGATCTGATTGGCACCCACCAGGCGCGCGCCCTGAATCACGTTCAAGCCGATGCCGCCGAGCCCGAACACGACCACGTTCGAACCGGGCTCCACCTTGGCCGTATTGATCACGGCGCCGATGCCCGTGGTCACGCCGCAGCCGATGTAGCAAACCTTGTCGAACGGCGCGTCCGGGCGGATTTTGGCGAGCGCGATCTCCGGCAGCACACTGAAGTTGGCGAAGGTCGAGCAGCCCATGTAGTGATAAATCGCCTCTTTTCCGCGATGGAATCGGCTCGAACCGTCGGGCATCAAGCCTTTACCTTGGGTCGCGCGGATCGCCTGGCACAAGTTGGTCTTCGGGTTGAGGCAATACTCACATTCGCGGCACTCCGGCGTGTACAGCGGAATCACGTGATCGCCCGGCTTCAGGCTCTTCACGCCCGCGCCCACCTCGACCACCAAGCCTGCGCCCTCGTGGCCGAGGATGCTCGGGAAGATGCCCTCCGAGTCTTGCCCCGATAGGGTGTAAGCGTCGGTGTGACAGACGCCGCTCGCCTTGATCTCGACGAGCACCTCACCTGCACGCGGGCCATCCAATTGCACCGTCTCGATGCTGAGCTTGGTTTGGGGCCCATTGGCTACCGCTGCGCGAACGTCCATGCTGTGCCTCGCTCTTTTGGAAAGGGAGCCCGAGCCTAGCAGACTCGCGCTCCCCCTAGCGCAGCGGCGCGCGCCGGAGCCGTTACTCGCGGGGCTGCCCGTGGGCCCGGTGGTGCCGAATTGCCGCCACCAGGAACGCGGTCAGGCCGTGCGCGTATTGATCGATGTTTTGCGAAAAGCGCGGGTCGGCTTCGTACAGATCGGCCAGCGCGGCGTGGCGTGCCGCGTTGCACGGGTAAAACCAACGGTCGATCGCCAAGCGGTGCCGCTCGACGATCGCCAGCACCGACTCATCCGACGGCGCCTTGCCCGCGCGCTGTGCTGCGGCCAGATCGCGGTAGATCGCCGCCTGCTCGGCGGCGAACCGTCGCCAATCTTCTTCGGTGTAGCCCTTCGTGCGGCGGGCGGATTCACGGTAGGACTCCGTGTCTCCCCAGCGCTGCTCGGCTTCGGCTGCGTGGGCCGATGGCTCGAAACCTGCGAAAATCTGAGTGAGGTCCATGTCTTCTACTCCTTTGCTTTCATACGTGGCCAGGGCTGCGTCGACCGCACTGAGCAACGCTTGCGTCTTATCGGCCTGGGCTCGTAAGCGCCGCCTCTGCTCGAGCAACGCTTGCTTGCGATCGAACGCCGGGTCGTCGAGCGATCGTCGGATCTCTTCCAGTGCCAGACCGAGCTCGCGGCCGATCAGAATCTGCTGCAGGCGGAGCACGTCGTCCGCGTCGTACAATCGGTAACCTTTGCTGCTGCGCTGCTTCGGAACCAATAGCCCGATCTCGTCATAGTGGTGCAACGCTCTGACCGAGACACCGCTGAGCCGTGCCAGCTCCTGCACGCGATACGAATGGTGCCGAGGCATGCTCCAACTCTCGGGGATCACGCTACGTGAGGGTCAAGAGAAAAAATGCGCCTCAGCGCCTCCATGGAGAACGCGCGGGATCTGCGCGCGTTCTCCATGGGCGCTCCCCGCTTCCGCGCGTTGCTTCGGTCAGGGTCCTTTCCGGAGCAAATGATGAACAGCGAAGCTTGGCTCGGTTACTTCTCGAACAATCAACGCCCCGACTACGTGCCGAAAACCCCCTGTGGCGACGCTTTGCCATCCGATGTCCGGCTCACGCTGGCGCACTCCATCGCGCGCTTCCAGCTCGGCGAGGCCTCCGGAGGTCGAATCGCGAGCGAGGTCGAAACCGCGCGGGACGCTGGCCTCGACGCGCCGAGCCGAAGGGCGATCCAGCTGTACGTCCTCGAGGAGGGACGTCACGCGCGCGAGCTGTTTCTGTTGCTGCGCGCGCTCGGCGGACAGCCGCTCAGCCAGCATTGGTCGAGCGACTGGTTTCGGCGTGTGCGCCGTTGTCTGGGCCTACGCACGAAGCTGCTGACGATGGCCGCGGCAGAGGTGGTCGGGATCGCTTACTACTCAGCGCTGCGCGATCGGGTGCCGTGTGCCACCGTCCGCGCCACCCTGAGCGTGATCGCTCGCGAGGAGCAGCGACATCTGGATTTCCAGGCAGACTGGTTTGCGCGGGCCGTTGCGCGCACGCCGCGACTTTGGCGCCCAGCCGCGGCCGCCGGCATCGCGTTGCGCTTTGGTCTGATTTTGAGCGCGGCCGTGCTCTCGGTGCTGGTCGACCATCGCCGAGCCTTGCGGGCTTTGGGCGTGCGTCCGAGCACCTATCTGAAAGCGTGTTGGCTCGAGCTCGAAGAACGCCGTCGCTTCTTCGGCGAATGGGGCGGCCCACCGCACGACACGGTCGACCACCATGAGGCAGCTTGAGTGACTCGGAGGCCGTGAGCCTGACGCGGCTCTAACCCTCCAATATAACTCAGCGGCGGGCTCATAAGCGAGGCTCGAATTAGGCCACCGCCCGGCCATTTCCGCCTTCACGTTCGCCCCCGCGTTTTCGTTCGGCCCCCACGCTTTCGCCGCGCGCCTCGTGTAAAAGACGCTCAAGACGGATGGCGCCGGGGCTCGGCCTAGTTTCCGCGAGCTCGGGCCTCGGCGACCGAAGCCGCACGCGGATTTTCGCCCCGAAACGCGCTCCCAAATCCGCTGCTGCGGCAATGCGCGCTGCTGCGGCAATGCGGTGTGACGCTTGCCTACGTGCGGCACAGAGTGAAGCACAGGACGTAAACGAGGGCCGAGTGGGCGCGCGGTTTACTCGTGTCGCAACGCGGCATCGTCGCGTTGAACCTTCGAGGCGGTCGTGGCCGCGACGAACCGGCGACCGACGCGCTTACCGCTGCGCGCACTCCGCTGCCAGAGCAGCTCGAAAACAAGTGAGCGCACGCGCTGGAACTTGTTGACTGCGGGACGCGCGCCGCTAACCTCCGGATTGTCACCTAGTCTTTGTCTCGAGGGATCATGCCGCACACGACTCGCTTCCATGCGTATGGCGCACTTCTATCGTTCTCCTTCTTAATCGCCGCTTGTGGAAGCAACCCCGAAGTTGCACGCACTCAGACGACCGACGTGCCCGACTCCGGGCACCCCATGGACAATCCCGACTCGGGCGGGCCCGATCTAAACGTCGATAGCGGCAGCGATGCGGGGAGCACTCCCGACGCCGACACGATGGAGGCGGGGCCCACTTGCGGTGACGGCGTGCTCGACACGGACGAGACGTGTGACGACGGCAACCTCACGCCGGGCGACGGCTGCGGTGGCAATTGTCAAAAAGAAGGTTCGCAGTGGGATTGCTCTGTCCCCGGCCAACTCTGCACGCCAATCACTACACCCGCGGTTTGCGGCAACGCGGTCATCGAAGGCGACGAGGCTTGTGACCTTGGCACCGCCAAGAACGACGGCACGCAAGGCTGCAACACGGATTGCACGCTCGAGTCAGGCTGGTCCTGTCCGGCGAACGGCGACCCTTGCACGCGCGACGCCTTCTGCGGTGATGGCGTGGTGCAGAACACGCTCGGCGAGTCCTGCGACGACGGAACGAACGATGGCACCAAGGGCTGTTCCACGACCTGCCAAAAGTTGCCCGGCTACAATTGCCCGCCCACTGGCGGCGCATGCTCGGTCGCGGCCTATTGCGGCAACGGCATGCTGGACAGCGGCGAGACCTGCGACGACCACAATCGACGCAGTTACGACGGCTGCTCCGCGACGTGCTTGCTAGAGACCGGGTTCAGCTGCCCCCCGGGCGGTGGCGCCTGCGTTCGGTTGTGCGGCAACAGCAAGCTCGACAGCGGCGAAAATTGCGACGACGGCAACTTCCTTGCCGGTGATGGCTGTTCCAGCACCTGCCAGCGCGAAGCGGACTACACCTGCTCGACAGTTGGGCAACCGTGTCTGTACACGCCGCCGCCGCCGCCTGCTGTGTGCGGCAACGGTACGAAGGAGGGCACTGAAGGCTGTGACGACGGCAACGCGACCGGCGGCGACGGCTGCTCCAGCACCTGCAAGCTCGAAGCGGGCTGGACGTGTCCCACTCAGGGCGCGCCGTGCGTTGCGGCCAAGTGCGGCGACGGCATTCTCGCCGGTACGGAAAAGTGTGACGACGGCAACAGCGCCGCCGGTGACGGCTGCAGTGCCACCTGCACGATCGAAGCGGGCGCAGTGTGCCCAGCAAACGGTGGCCAATGCGTCGCAATGAAATGCGGGGACAGCCTAGTTACCGGCACTGAAACCTGCGACGACGGCGTGAATGACGGCAAGCGCGGCTGCTCTGCCACGTGTCAGGTGATGACCGGCTGGCAATGTCCGTTTGCGGGCGCGGCCTGCACGCCCATCTGCGGCGACGGCATCGTCGCTGGCGACGAGCAGTGTGATGAGAAGGGCGCCGTGGCGTGCTGCACGGCGCAGTGCAAGCTCGTCCCGGGCTTCGTTTGCGACTCGACCAAGACGCCGCACTCACAAAACGCGACGCCGTACTGCGGCGACGGCGTGCTCGACGGCCCGGCGAACGCGACCGTGCGCGGTTTGGAGCAGTGCGACGACCACAACACGTTGCCGTACGACGGCTGCTCGCCGACCTGCACCAACGAACCCTTGTGCGGCACCGTCAACACGAGCTTGCCGGCCGCCCAGCAAACGTCCGTGCCGTACCAGTGCTTCGCCCAATGTGGCGACGGCATCATTCTGCCGCCGGAAGAATGCGACGACGGCAACACCCAGACCGGTGACGGCTGTGACGCGAGCTGCAAGGTCGAGAAGAACCCGACCACGAAGCTGCCCGCGTGGACGTGCACTCAGGGCGCCGCGCCGACCACGCTCTCGATTCCAGTGATCTGGCGCGATTTTTCGCCGCGCACCCACGGCCAGTTCGAGGTCAATCCGGTCGAAAACCGGCGGCTGCCGGGCATCACGCAGAACACGCTCACCCAAGTGACCGTGCCCGGCGCGCTGCATCCGATGAAGTACGTGCCGGCGTACAACACCAGCTTCAAGTCGCCGACCTGGGGCGGCGGGGACACCAACGCCGCCAATTGGACGATGAGTGCGCCTGGCTGGCTCGGGCCGTGCACAACGGCTACCTGCGACGTCACGCTCAACCCGGCGACGGGCACTGCCGCGTACACGTCGCCGCAAATGAGCACGGCGTTCGGGCAGTGGTATGTCGACGACGCCTCAGTGAACCTAACTTTCGCCAGCACGCTACCGCTCAAGACCGTCGCTGGCGGCGCGCTTCAGTACACGTGTCTTGGACTCGACAATAACAACAACGTTCCGTGCGACAACGCCGCGACGTTCGGCACGACCGACGGATTCTTCCCGCTCGACGCCAAGGGCTGGGTCGCTCAGACCAAGGAGACGTCGCACACCTCCATCACAGCGGGGCTACAGCACAACTTCCATTTCACGACGGAAGCTCGCTACTGGTTCGCCTTCCAAGGCGGGGAGAACCTTGCCTTCTTCGGCGACGACGACGTATGGGTGTTCGTGAACGGCATGCTCGCGCTCGACATCGGCGGCATCCACAGCCAAACGAACGGCCAGTTCACACTCAACGCGGATGGCACGGCGACCTCGTGCGCCGAGAACATCCCGAGCGACGGCGGCAACCTCACGAACTGCACGACCGTGAACCTCGGCCTGGTCAAGGGCCAGGTCTACGAAGTCGCAGTATTCAACGCCGAGCGCCACGTCACCGGCTCGAACTTTCAGCTCACGATCAAGGGCTTCAACAACCAGCCCAGCGTGTGCACGCCGATCTGCGGCGACGGGTACATCGCGGGGACAGAGCAATGCGACCGCGGCACGGGCAACGTCGATCCGAGCGGGAGCACCTATGGCAAGTGCACGACCGCGTGCAAGCTGGGCCCGTATTGCGGCGACGCCAAGGTTTTGACGCCGCCCGAGACCTGCGACAACGGCGTCAACATCGATACCTATGTCAACAAGTCGCCAGCCGCGCTCATGTGCGCTCCGGGCTGTAAAAAGCCCGACTACTGCGGCGATGGCGTGATCCAAAAGGTGGACGGCGAAGAGTGCGACGACGGTACGGCCGGCAACCAAAACACCTACGGTCACTGCCAAACGAACTGCCACCTCGGCGCGCGCTGCGGTGACGGCGCGGTCAGCAACGGCGAAGCCTGCGACGATGGACCGAACAACGGCGCTGCCTCGAGCGCCTGCACCGCCACTTGCCAAAAGAAGTGCGGTGATCACATGACCGACAAGAGCTCCGGCGAGCAGTGTGATGATGGCACCGGTCCGAACGGAAACGGCACGACGACTAGCGGTTGCACCGCCACATGTCGCCTCAAGTGCGGCAACGGCCAGCTCGACCCCGGCGAAGAGTGCGACGATGGCAAAAACGACGGGACCTATGGCGGCTGCACAGACATGTGCAAGCTTGCGCCGTACTGCGGCGACAAGACCGTGCAAGATCCGCCGGAGGTTTGCGACAACGGCACCGCCGCCAACTTGCCCACCGCTTACGGCGCCGGCTCGTGCACGGATCAATGCTTGCCCGGCGGCAGCTGCGGTGACGGCCTGATCAACGGCCCGGAGAAATGCGACGACGGCCAAAACACGGGCTTGCCCGGTTCGTGTAAGTCGGATTGCTCGGCGTACATCCCGACCAAGCTGTGCGGCGACGGCATGATCCAAGCACCGGAGAAGTGCGACGACGGCAAGAACAACGGCACCGCAACCAGCAAGTGCGACACCTCCTGCCGTCTGAAGTGCGGCAACGGAACCATCGATGCTGGCGAGAAGTGCGACAACGGCGTCAACGACGGCAGCTACGGCACTTGCACCAGCACCTGCCAATTGGCCGGCTACTGCGGCGACGGCATCAAGAACGGCAACGAGCAGTGCGACAAGGGCGCGAGCAATCAACCCGTGAAGACCGCGTACGGCACCGGTGTCTGCACGACCGCGTGCCTGGCCGCACCGTTCTGCGGCGATGGCCGCGTGCAATCGACGTTCGGCGAAGATTGCGAAGGCAACGACCTTTGCTCCGATTGCCGCTCGACCGTGCCGAAGTGAGGTTGCGAATCTGAGCCCTCGCCGCCTGCCGGTGACGAGGGCCCTACGCGACGACTACGCGCGGACAATGGCGCGTGCGCCGAGATTGGTGGCGTGCGCTTACCATGCGCCTGAGACGCAGCACTTCGTGCGCCGCGGTCACCGTCCAGAATCGAGACCGTCCATTGCGACAATCGTGCGACGAGCTTGCCCGCTCCCGATCAGGACGCGGGCTCGATGCCGTACACGAGCCCCACGCGACGAGCGCAGGGAGGCATGCAACGTCGGCTTGCTCCAGAATCAGCAAGCCTGCGATCGAGGATGGCAACCCGCGTTTGCCCGGAGAGGTGCCAACGTTCCGCTACAAAGCGTGTGAGCCGTCAAACGCCGGCCGCTCGAAAGAAGCGCCACCCCGCGGCCCGCCGTCTTGCTCTGTGGCGCCCGAAAATTAGACTGCCATCTTTCGGCGAGAGCGACTACTTAAGCTGCTCGGGCTATTGCGGACGAGGGAGGTTCTGCCGACGAGCACTGGCACTAACGTGGCCGCATCGGGTGCGAAGCTTTCGGCGCACGTCTATCGCACGTTCCCGGTTGCATTGGCTCAAGCGAGAATCGTCGGGGACGCAGAATTGGGTCAGTACTCGTAATAGATGTTCCCGCCCTCATCCAGGTCACGCCACGCAGCGTGTTCACCGTGCCGCCCGAAGCGCGTAGTCGCCGATGCAAAGACGAGTTGTTTCCCTGTCGCGAGATCGAGCCTGTGACGCAGGCTGGCCGTCGCTGCACGGCGCGCAGGGTGCGTATGTAGTTCCTGACCCGATCGCGGGTGGCCCGAAGACCGTGATCTGCGCGTGTCGAAACGACTCGTATTGCCACCCCGGACACCCGAGCAGTGTGGCGAGCCGTCCGCCGCCATTGCGCCCAAGAAGAGCTGCGAGCTGCCCGACCCGTGGGAATTAGGAGTAGCTGCTGCCGTCTGGGGCAAGCGCACCTCGAGGAGACCCAGCGCTGGCGAGCGAAGTGACCCTGCTCACAGCGCCGTGCGCCGAGATCCGGCTGAAAGTGCTGTTTCCATGTGTCCGGATTTCACTTTGCCGTTGGACGCGAGCGTCAGCGCCGCGCTGTCGGAGAGCTCGGCTCTCGCCGGTCCGAATCGACTGCCGCGACCGCCGAGCTTAGCGCGCCCTGCTCAGTCACGTTTATCTCCACGTACCGCTTGCCTGCGCGATCCTCCACGTCTCGCGCACGGCCGCCGTACATCCATTTTCTCGCGGATTCGGCGCGGAGGTCGTTACAGAACTCTTCCCACCGCCGCACGCTTTGCACGAAAGACAAAGGACCGTTACAGAAAACGCAGCTGATCTCCACATTCGGGATTTTCTCGCACAGCGATCCGGCGGTTTCCGCCAATCCATGTATCATCGCAGGCGGATCGCAACAGAGCGGCATCATGTGAACAGCAAGTTCATCATGTTTGTCCAACTGCAGCTTTCAATGCTCGACAGGAAGGCGTCGAGGAACCGGAACTTCAGTGGTGGCACGGGCGCCTGCGAGCATGCGGACTTTGGGTCAGCGGGCGTGCGCTGCGATGCTGGGATAAGACGAGGCGCTGCAGAAACGAGCGAATAGTTCGTTGATTGTCATTGCCGTTGGCTCGTCAAGACGCTTGGGCTTCCGGGCGCGGATCTTGTGCGGGAACGCACGCACCACAAGCTCCGTTGCTCAAGGCGGGCGATTTGATGCGAGCGCGCGTTGCTGGAGACTGCCGCTCCGCTATGCGCGTCTCGCGCCGGAGCAAGGAGCGGCTGCGGAGCAAGGAGCGGCTGATTTCGCTTTAGGAAGCTATGCGGAACGTGATAGACGGCCGCTTGGCGTTCTTTCGCCGTTGGAGGAGTAATGAACAGAAGGTGGTGGGTGTTTGCTCGCGTATCGGTCCGGTTGACGGGGACGCTGCTGATACCGCTTTGCGTCACCAGCTGCCATTCGAGCGGACAGCCGCCGAAGGCAATTGCGGCTCCTGTGGTGTTGAGTGTCGCCGGTGGCATCCTGACTTCTGGATTTTCCAACGGTGTATTGAGACAACAGCGCACCATCCCCTCGTTCAATATTATGAAGCATCCGGTAACCTGGGCCGAGTACAACGCATGCGTTTCCAGCGGAAAGTGTGACCCCGCGGATAGCGCCGAATGCGGCGGCTCTGCTGTCGATGCGGATGCTGAGGCTGAGGCTCGCGCTTCCATTCCGGCATTTCCTGGGTATTCCGGTGCACCGTTCAGTCAAAGAAGCGATGCCGCACCCGCAACGTGCGTCGGAGAGAAGCAAGCGGAGGCTTACTGTCATGCAGTGGATGGAAGGTTACCGACGCTCGATGAGTGGTTCCTTGCTGCTCGAGGTCCGTCTCCTCAGCGTTTTTCCTGGGGTGACGCGCCCACGAGCTGCGATCAGCACCCGTTCTCCGCGCAGCTGGTTTCTCACCTCCACGCCGACCCTGGGACGATGGATGGCTGTCCGCAAATCGACGCGGGTCTGAGCAACAACGATCTCGCTGTCGGGACGCATCCGCATGGGGCGTCAACGGCCGGAGTGGAGGACGTCCTACTTACGCCTGGTGAGCTGCTTGCTCCCGACGCAAAGGGAATGTTTCGAGCTTGCAGCGACGCAGCCAACCATTGCGTCGTATTTGGTTTGGACCCCGGTAGCATCGATGCCGTGGAGCCTTTCTTGAAGCTTCCGGCCAAGGATGGCGCGTCTGATGGTCGCGTGATCGGTCACGCCTATGGTTTCCGCTGCGTCACTTCCAACAGTGAGGTATCCCAATGAGGCATTCTCGTCTTGCGATTGCATGCTTGATTGCGCTCGCACTGCTCACCCCTACGCGACAGAGTCTGGCAGCTGGCTCAGGTAGCTCGCCGATCCCTGCACAGTGGTTGAACGGGAGCTTGCAATCGGCCTGGGATGGTTCTTATTCCGACCTGCTCGCAGCCGATGCGCTCGCACTCTGTTGGACCACCCAGCAAGATCCCGGGACTCATAATTGGCTTCCGGAGACAGACGGACTCATCACCGGCTTGATGAGTCATATGACTCGCTCTAGTTGTCATACAACGTGCTCGAATCCTGCATACATATACGACCAGGATATCCAGATTTGCGCTTACTTGGATAGCCGTAAAGATGCCTATTGCAATATGGATCCGGCCACGTCCCAATACCAAGCGCTCGACGTGAGCTCGATTCGATCGGCGAGCCAGACCGCGTCTTATGTCCTCCCGACAGACGCAGCGCTGGGAATCACCACGACATCATGGGGGACTAGCTATTCGCCGATGCGAGCATCCGCCCAACAACAAGTTTCGTATGCGGATCTCACTCTGTGTATGGCGGAGCAACTTCGACAGAAGCTCGACACGGTGCAAGTCGCATTTACGTCGACGGATGATTTAGCTCGAGTGCAGGAGTTGATTCGCGAGCTTTCGCTAACTTCTGTTTACCAATACAGCATGCTCAATAAGGTCTTTACATCGACCGCCGCGCTTCCGACATTAAGTTCCTCTGCCTATTACTATACAGATTTTCCGCTGATCCCGCTGATGAAGTGGTATCGGAGTTTTTTTACTTCAGCCATGGCCAAGCAGTTCGGTGATGATTTCGCCGAAGCGATCAAGCTGCTGGTGGAGGCGACGGAAAGCAGCATCGAGCTCAAGATGCGTGATCCCGCCGCACAGGGCTCGTTTGGGAAGCCAGACTACTTGGGAAATACGATAGCGGCGCGACCCATTTCGAATCCCAAGACTGGAGTGTGGTCCTCCGGTCTGAGCGGGCCGCGCGAAGACATTCTCGAACGGATTCTCTACGACGGTTATGACGATACGGGATCATCCGGTAGGCCACGTGGCGTGCAAGCCGACACCAGCGACCCAAAGGTAGGCGTACTGCTTGGATTAGCGCGAAGTGCCAACGCGATCAAATTGCACTACGTTACCCCGGTGTTCGATGGTCCAGCGAACGCTGCGGCCATGTTGCTCGCGGTGGAGAACTTCGTCCGCAATCTGGACTGCACGACTCGTGGGATCCCTCCCGGCTCGTGTTCGTTAGCGAATTCGTCGACTCCAGCGAGTTCTTATATGCTCTGGGCGCGGTACGGCATCGGCTTAAGTCACGCTCAGTCCCTGGTGGACTCGTTGACGCAGGCGCTGTTTGGGCAGGGAAACAAGGGAGGAATGCCCTGGTCTTACGGCTCCGGAGGATTCGGATCGATTTTTGATTATAGTTACGATCCCTACAATCCGACCTGGTACAGCACCCCGGCTGCTGCGAATCTGACGATGCATTTCTTCGGTGTGCATCAATACACGGGTGATCGCGCCAACATATATACCGGTGTCGGCGACGTAATCCTCGATCCGAATTTCAGGGTGGAGGCGCCAAGCGCGAGTGATCTGCAAAGCATGCGCGGACCTACCGCTATGCCCGTTCTGAACCTCGACCCCACGATGAGCGCGGCGAGCCAAATCGGCAGTATCCGACTCAATTCAGTGACATACTTGGACCCTACTGGGCATCTCGCGGACCGACGCAGCGTTGGATCGAGCACTGCGCTGGCTCTCGCCAGGGAATCCCTCATGCAACTGGCGGCGGCGCCAACCACCGCGGCATATGGAATCCTCGTCGAGGCGGGGCCGGCCTTGGCTTTGATCGAGAAAGCGATCGGCTCCCGTCAGGTGCTGGTTCGGCAGACCATGATTCCTTCGACTAGCCTTTCGACTTGGGTCTGCCCGATCTGTGCTCCGGGCGTTGCCAAGGCACCTACCGTTGGCGGAGTGGTGACCAACTATCTTAACGTCGACGTGCTTACGAAAAATACCGATTCCGTGGATCGGATCGCCATCGCTCCTGGTATTCCCCTAGCGGCAACACTCGTCCGAGACCCGAATACGACGACGCTCTTCGGTGACACGCAAGCCAGTGCCATCGCAAGCCTCACATATGCCACGCCATCCCAGATCACCTATGGTAGTGCGGCGTACGGCTCCGACTACGTCATGCGTTCGACGTCGGGCACTTGGCCGATTACCTCGAAACGCGGTGTCTCAGTCATTCTCAAGTCGTCGGTGGCTCCGACCCTTTATATTCACGCCTTCACCGGCAGACCCGGAGTGTTGCCGTATCAAGCAACGCCGTCGTCTGCTGCACAAGGCACTGCCGTGACCTTCGGTGGCCAATTTGCGCGCGAGGTGACGCAGGCGTGGACGTTCGATGCCGGCCGTTGGGCAGTGCCGAAATACGACGGTTTCGGCCTACCTCACGACTGGGTGCCCGGTACTGACGCATCGTTGTTCGATGAGCCAGCGGGAACCTCGGTAGAGAGTCATTTTCTGGAGCGTGCGAGCACGGCGGCAGAGGAGTCAGTAGGCGCGCTTCAGCAAGCCTTCGACACCCTGCAACAGGAGACCATCGATACTGCCGCCTTGCAGTCGAGCGACGCGCGCGCGCAACAACTCACTGCTCTTCAGTACCAGTCGCTTTGTGGGGCTGCTTTGACGTGCAGCCCTGGCTACACATCCCGCACGCCGACGGTCCCCGCCTGCTCGCCGGCGAATACCGATTGCGAGACGTTCCGAACCCTGCTCGGAAGTGTCATAGGCAGCCCAACGACCGGTACTCCGTCCACCGGGGTCCCGTTGGCCAGCGCAGTTGCTTCTGCGATCGTGAGCGGTGATCCGGCGCCCACGTTTGGGGCCTACCAAGGTGGCTCGCTTCAAGGTCTACTGCTAGATGAGTGGACGGCTTGGAAGGCACTCAACGCGTCGTTGGTGACTGCAATCGGGACCGCGCAGTCGGCCATCGCGCAAGTGACTGCTGCGAAAGCCGATCTAGCGGCCGCAAAAGCCGACGAAGATTCCGTCGATGCCGACGTGGCTTCTGCGTACGCTCAAATCGCGGCGACCGATGCAACGATTGCCGCGCAGCAGGTTCAATACAACGACAGCAAAACTCTCTACACGCAGGAACTTCAGGGACCCCAGAACACGGTCAACGCGGAATGCTCGCACGATGCATTCGTGACGGCGCGCCAAGCTGGATTTAGTTATGCCTGGGGTGGACCTGGCCAGGTTCGGGTCGATGCGGTTGCCGACGACAACTCCTGGCACGTGCAATTCCAGAATTCGACTTGGAGCCCGGGGCCGATCGACGCGCAAGCGCAGCGATGTGATGCCGCGAAGAGCGCCCTCGCAGTTGCGCAGAAGACCACGCAAACCCAAACGGACATCATGACCGCGCTGCTCGAGCCGTTGTCCAAGCAGTCAGTCTTCACCGGGACACAAAAGGCCGCGCTGCCTACCCGCCTCGCTGCCACCAAGGCACACGTAAAGGCGGCGAGCGCAAAAGTCGCGGAGGCCACTTCCGCCGTCGCATCCCAGGAAGACGCGGCGACCCAAAACGTTCAGGCGGCGCTCGGTCAGCTGATGGCATCGATGGTGGCGATCGATCACGCATACGCACAAGCGGGGGTAGAAGCTGCGCGGATTGCTGTCGATCAACAGCAAGCAAGCCTGGATATCCGTACGCGCTTCGGTGTTCGCGCCCGCTATCACAGTTATGATCTGTGGCGCGCACGGGCTCTGACCGAAAACGCCCGCCGTCTCGCGGTTGCCGCTCGCCGTGCGATCGAAGCGCGGTATGTGACGGATCTTTCCACTATGAAGGCTGCGGAGCCATTCGTGGAGGCTCCAGCGGTATGGGCGGACCAGATCTATTCCTCTGATCTCAGACCATTTTCGATTGGCCTGACGCAGGCTAGCACATCCGGCAGTGGCTTAAATGCAAACGCCGTAAAGGACTATGTTGGTAACCTGAAATTGTTCCTCGACGGCTTTGCTGTCGAGCGGCCGAGTGCCGCTGTACTTTCGGACGCCGAAGCGATCCAACTACCGGCGCCCGCACAGCAGGTCGTTACCTCGGCGGATGGTGCACCCGTCGACTTCATCGATCCCGCTTCGAGCGGTTGGTCTTTCTATTGTGATGCAAGCAATAGCTGGATCTCGGATCCCGACATCGGGAAATTTCTCGCGGGCGCGCCAACCTGGACGCTCGCGACTGCCTGCGGCGGTTCGTCGCCGACGTTGGCTCGGCTCAGCTTTAGCCTGGATCCGTGGGGGCGCACGCAGGGCTCAATCGCCAATCCACCCTACGCCGCACGCTACAACGTGCGCACGCGGGCCATTGCATTGAACCTGGTTGGATCCGGAATTCGTTCGTGTGAACGCACCCCAGACCCTTCGACTTGCTATTCAGAGCCTTTCATTCGCTACGATTTGAAGCACGTCGGTCCCGCCTGGGTCACGAGCTACGACCAGACCTGGCATTCGCTCGCTATTCCGAAAGCGGTCATCGAAGGCGGAAAGGCATTAGCTACGGAAGAGTGGCTCGACCCCGTCTCCAATGGCTTTAATCGTTCGGACGTAGCAAACGTGTCTAGGTCCGAGTTCGTCGACCGCCCGATTGGCGGGGCGTACGAGCTGACACTGCGTCTGACACCCGACGTAAATGTCGAGCGAATCGAACGTATTCAGGTCCTCACGCAAACGAACTACTGGGTCCGGCAGGAATAGGCGCGTCCGACGCAAGTTGGTTGGGCGTCGGAAGCTATCAGGCCGCCGCAGGCGGATCTTGCCCTGGAGGCAACATGTCACTATTCGGGTCCGGAAATTTCGTTGTAGCTTCAGTGTCGACGCAGGCTCGACGCTCGGCTCACCCAAAGGCAAGTGCGAGCTCCACGCCGAAGCTGCCCCCGATCGTCCATGCCCATGGCGGCTCGCGGAATGACGTCATCGTGGTGCCTCGCTGGTTCAGACGGCGCCGAGTCCCAATTGCCTACGTAGCTTTGGCTGGCTTTCTAAATGCCATGCTCATTGCGCCGCTGGCATTGGCGCAGTCGGAGAAGGCGGTAAGCTCTGACGGAACAGCCGAATACGACCAGTCGACGCGAGCTGCTCTAGCGGCGCACATTGCAAAAGACCCAGCCCCGAAAGCAGGCGGAACAACGGCGAGAGACTCGATCGGGGATCTGCCGCCCGCGCTCGCCAGCGTCCCAACTGCGCTGGCTGCCGAAGCTTCCGGCGGAGGCGTTTCCGCGCAGGCGACGGCGCTTCCGAGCGGTGCTGCCACCCAAATGGGGATGGGCGAGAGCTTTTCGATGCAGCTCTCGACTGGTACGGCAGGATACTCCGTGCCACTGACATTGCACTCCGCCCGTGGTCGCGTTCAACCCAAGCTCGATCTTAGCTACAGCTCGAGCGGCGGCTTCGGACTTGCCGGGGTTGGTTGGTCGTTCGGCGCACCGGCCATCGCGCGCCAGACGGATCGCGGCGTGCCTAAATACGACGACAGGTCTAGTTGGCATGCCGAGCAGGATCGCTTCGTTCTTGGTGGCTCTGAACTCGTGCCCATTTGCACCGTGAGCAGCGGCGGGTGCAGCGGCGCTCTTCCGAGTGAAGTAATGCCAACCTGGGCGAACGGTTGGCAATATTTCCGCAGTCGAATCGAAGGTGCGTTCCTTCGCGTGTTCTGGTCACCGGACCATCGAACTTGGCGTGTCCAGGGTAAGGATGGGAACAACATGGAGTTCGGCGTGCCGTTGGACGGCACGGCATACGAGGGAGCGTTGGAACGGAACCCGGAGGCAACAACGGAGATCTTCCGTTGGTACGTAGTCCGCCAGTACGACGGCCAGACGACGGCCAGTGCGCCAAAATTACCGGTAAACCCTGTAGTCTACCGGTATACGACTCTCGGCAACTCTGTCTACCTCTCCGATATTTTCGATACGTCGCCTGCTGCCAACCCGACGAGCACTGATCTCTCGACGTTCGCGCACCACACCTCGGTCTTTTATGAGGCACGCCCAGACGTTGCGGTGTCTTATCGAGGCGGCTACCGAACTGAAGTGGCGTTACGCGTGAGCGAAGTCGATGTCTCGAGCAAAGACTTTGCCGGGCCCACGACCGCTGCACGCAGTATGGTACGCCGCTATCACTTTCGATACGATTCGCTGGCACATCGCTCGTTATTGCTGTCGGCGGCGATGGAGGGTCGCTGCGCCACCGCGGTATTCGAGAACACGCAGCAGCGGCTGCCTGCGACGGCGTGCCCGCGTCTACCTCCGATGTCCTTCGAGTATCAGACCGTGCAAGGCGCCGGGCAACCGCTCTTCGACTCGCAAGGCTACGCCTTCGAATCGTTCGATCATACGGTGCGCGACTTGGACAATAGTCCTCCGCACTCTCTCGACGAAAGCGACGCAGGTTTGATGGACGTGAATGGCGACGGGTTGATCGACCTCTTGGTCACCGCACCCGGAAAGTACGCCGGAAAACACGGCCTATTTTTGAACCACGGCACCGGCTTCGCGCCGGCCACGACCATGGCCGTTGCACCGACCGCAAACGTGACGGATACGGGCGTTCTCTCTCTTCACAGCGCAGCGGTCGCCGCGCTCGATTTCGACTCCGATGGGGTGATCAATCTTTTGCACATGCCGCAAGCAAATCGCTATGCGGTATTTTCGCCAGTCCCCGCAGGTTCAGGCTCGTTCAAGTGGGTCGGTCGAGAGGTGAGTACGACTTCACAGCAGAACGTCAAGATCAACTTCACGCAGGGTTCTCCCAACATACGCGTGATCGACGTCAACGGTGACGGTCTCGTCGATATCGTTTACAGCTCGGCGACCGAGCTGCAGACGTTCTTTTCTCTCGGACGCTACCCTGGTGGCGATGGTCAATTCGGCTCGGCTAGGTGGACGAGCGCATCGACCGCAACGATCAACAACGATCCGGTCGTCTCGTGCGTGCCGTGGAGCAGCACGCCGGTGCGTTTCTCGGATCCCGATACGCAAATTGCGGACATGAATGGGGATGGTCTCGCGGACATCGTGCGAGTACGGGATGGGGAGATGCTCTACTGGCCCGGGCGTGGCAACGGCTATTGGGGCACGGGAGACCGCGGCGGATGTCCGAGCGGCACCGGCAGCTTTGCCGAAGGGCGCGCCGTGGTGATGAGCAATCCCCCTCGCTACGGCGTTGCCGACCCAGGCAGTCTACAGATGGCCGACGTTAATGGGGATGGGCTTTCCGATCTCGTGGAGATCCGAAGCAACGGCGTAGACATTTACTTGAACGATAACGGTGCGTCATGGACTGTTCGACATACAATTGACGATACACCGTTTCGTCCTGCCGGCAGCAACTATGTGCGCCTTGTCGACATCAATGGCTCGGGCACTCCGGACATTTTATGGGGTCGCGCTGCTGAGTATCGGTACATCGATTTGACTGGTGGCCAGATACCAGAATTGTTGATTAAGGCCAAAAATGGCCTCGGAAAGACAGCGTCATTCGAATACGCGAGTTCCACCAATGTCATGCTGGCGGCGACCGCGTCAGGCAATCCGTGGTCGACAGTGGCGCCATTGAGTATGCCCCTGCTCACTCGCACGGTCGTGCGCGATCATTTGGAACTGATCGGGCGCCCGAGCGGCGCATACATCACTGAGTATACCTATCGAAATCCGGTCTTCGAGGGCAGACAACGCGAGTTTCGTGGTTTCGCCGAAGGCATCGTCTCGACGATCGGAGATGGCAACAGTCCAACGTCATACCAACGCACCGTTTTTCAGCTGGGGGAGTGCCCGGCCGCAGTCGACGGAGAGAACGTCGATGTTTGCTCGCCGAGCGAGCGTTGGAAGGACAATTGGCGAGAGGCCTTGAAAGGTCTTTCCGTCCTGACCGAAACCTATGACGCGACGGGTGTCTATCACTCGACCGAACATACGACCTACAAGCTGCGTCAACTCTACGCCGGCTTGGATGGTCGAAGAGTCGTGGTTGTTTCACCAACTTCGCTGGACGGGTATCTATACGACACGGCGACGTTCGATCGCCTCCAGGCGCAAACGCAACTCGATGAGGTCGTAGTCGACGCGCCAGACATCGCCCACACCGAAACCCGCTCGATCTCCATTCGGGCTACGGCGCAGACTGCTCATTTGCATTCGAGCACGCAATTTGACGACTTCGGAAATGTGCTGGAATCCCGACGTAACGGCTGCGTCTCGGGCTGCCCGAACGGCGCGGATGAAACAATCATCAGCCACAGCGACTACACGCGGCCAACCGGAGACGACTCGGGTTGGGGGTTCCGCGAGACCACATCCTATATGACCGGCTCGGTGCACACCGAGCATTATCGCGAGTCCCAGCATGAATACGACGCGAACGGCAACCTGAAGAAAACGTACATCACGCTTTGGGGCACGCTCCCGCTCGCTCGGAGCCACGCAGTGGCGGGAGCCGCCATTGCGCCTGCCCCGCCGGGACAATCCGGCGGGGTAACTGCGCCCGTTCAGGTGCTTATGGCGGACATGTCGTATGACATGTTCGGCAACGCGCTCTGGACCAAGGGCGCGTCGGGGCGTTGCAGTGGCCGAGTAGCGGATGCGAACTACGCGGCCCTAACTGTTACGGGGAAGGCCACGGCGGGGGCTCTCGACCCGAACACGCAGTGTGGCAGCGTCATATTTACCCACAACGTTACGTACGATCGCGGGCTCGAAACCGTGCTCACCAGCACTGACCCGGTAGCGCAGCCATCTTCGTTCACCTTCGACGGCTTTGGTCGCCTGCTTTCTGCCAGCCAGGTCGATCCAGATCGCTCCGGGCAGCTCGCCGCGTTGCCAATGACCACCGTGAGCTACGTCTTCCCCACGGATCCAGACGTCACTCCTTATACCGAGACCATTACCCGAACGCAGGTTGGCGCTGACGTCAGCATCAACACGTATGCCGAATCGCGCACGTATACCGACGGCATGGGTCGAACGATTGCGAGCTTCGCACCGGCGGATCCCGCGGCGGGTGATGGGGGCGATTGGGTGATGAGTGGCCAGGTAGCTTACGACGCCAAGGGTGCCGTTGCTCGCGTTTACGAACCATCCTTCTACACGGGAGATACCGCTGCCGGTTTGGTGGCGCCGGCCGCAACGGCTCGCTACAAGTCGGCAGAAAACGACGCTTTCGGACACGGGGTTCGTTCGTACGGCTTCGAGCGAAATATCGAGGCCATGATCGTGCCGCACGCGCTCAGCATGGATGTGTACGACGCAGCCGATATTCTGGCCACCTCTCACCAGGGCACCTACGCCACGAACATCACCGACGGTCACGGGCGAGGCGTTCAGCGCATCGAACGCATCAAGGTGGGCGCGACGGTCGAGTCCCGATTGACGCTCAATCAGTACTTGCCGACGGGCGATCTCGTTGTCGTCACGCAGCGGCGCGCTGGTAGCGCCGACGTGACTCGCTGGATGAAATTCGATTCGTTCGGGCGCCTAGTGCTCAACGTAGAGCCGAATACCTCCGTCGGGTTCAGCGCAGACCCAAACACCCAGCCTAACAACGTCAAAGCCTATCGCTATGCCTATGACGACGCCGGTGACATGGTCGGTTATAGCGACGCTCGCGGCTGCGGCGCCAACCGTTATTTCGATGCGGGCGGGCGCATGTTGGCCGAGGATCGCTCGCCGTGTTTGGCAAGCCAACCCGCATATTCCGCGCCGAATCTCGCAACCGGGGACGGCACAGAGGCCTTCTATCGGTACGACACCGCGGATCCTGACTCATCCGCGGGATTGACGGACGCGGGCGGGCAGACGCTGGCAGTCAATCCGGCGGTGCTCACGGGTAGGCTCGTTTCGGTTGCGGGCCTCGGGGCGAAGGCAATCTACGCCTACGACGCTCGCGGGCGCGGCACCGGAGTGGCTGCACACTTGGCGAAACCAGGGCTGGCGGCGACGTCACTGTCAGCACGCTACACGCCGCGCTGGTACATCAAGAAAACCACGCTCGACGCGTCAGGTCGGGTCGCCTCGACCACGACAGGAGCGATGTTGCCGCAGCTGCTCGGCACGGGTGGAAAGAGCGAGGTCACGTCCTCGTACGCCAAGTCGGGACGACTGAGCAAGTTGAGCAGCAGCTACGGGGGAATTTACAGCAAGCCAGTAAGCTTTGCCGATGGCCGCGCTCAAAGTTTTGCAATCGGAGATGGAACACCAGCTCCAATTGCCACTCGCTACTTCACCTACGACGCTCGCAATCGGGTCCAAGACATTCAGACCTACCGTGGTACTCCATCCCTTTGGAGTATCATTCCAGCTGGGTCGAGCTATGTCCCGCCCTCTGCAGGTGACGATCCGACTCGCCAGCTGCTGCTGGAAGACGTTTCGATTGGTTACGATGAAGTCAACAACATCGTTCAGGTCGACGACCAGCGTTTGGCCGAGGACTGGCCGGCGACGGCCAAGCCCGTGCGACGTAAGTTCGAGTACGATGACCTCTACCGCTTGACTCGGACGACGTTCGAGTATCCCGGCGCCCCTGATGCCTGGAAGTCGCCATTTGCGTACGAAGACGCCACTCCTGCTGCTCAGCAGCCGATGCCGCATGGTTCTTTCGCCACGCGGCTGACCGAACAACGCTACCAATACGACTGGCTCGGCAATATCTCGCAGAGCACGGACGATCAGCAGGCCTTTTGGGACCGCTCCACGGGCGATCGCGCGCACGGTACGGCGACGAGCGGCCCTCATCAGCTGCGATCGGCGACGGACCGTGCACTCGCCAGCACGTCGCCACGCAAAGGTGATCTCAGCGCGGCTTACGACGCCGCGGGTAACTTGAGCGGGCTCGTGATCCGTCGCGATGGGGCCTGCTTGCCGGCGGGGGCCTCGTGCTGGCAGCGTTTCGACTACGAATGGGATGAGGTGGGGGAGCTCACGCGCGCTCGGCGTTGGGACCTCACGACAACGCCGGACGAACGCACCGCGAACGGCAGCCTGAGCCAAGCGCTGCCCGGTCGGGCGCCAGACGCCGAGCTCGCCTTTGCGTACGGTGCTGCCGGAGTGCGCGTGCTAAAGGCGGCCAAGGACAAGGTGGGGGTTCAGCGACATACGGCGTACGTATTCGATACGCTCGAGCTCCGCAGCGTTCCGTTCGACGGCAGCGACTACACGCTCGCGCCGCAAAGTGTCGTCTTGCATCTGCCGGGAGGGCCGGTCTCCGCTCTCGTGGTCTACATCTTGGACAGCGTGCCGTCGACGACCACCGGCAAGCTTCATCTTTTGCTCTCACTTGCCGACCAGGTCTCGTCGACGAGCTTCGTAATCGACAACGCAACCGCGGAGCTGGTTGAATACTCGACGTACCAGTCTTATGGAGCCGCGGACGGTGACTATCGCCCCAACCGCTGGAAAGGTTACCGCGAGCCGGCGAAATTCAGCGGCAAAGAGGAAGACATCGAAGTCGGCCTCGCCTACTACGGCGCCCGGTATTATTCGCCTTATCTCGGCGTTTGGGCGAGCCCCGACCCAGTCACCTTGCACGATCTTGGCTCTGACACCAACCCGTATGCGTTCGTGCACGGCTCGCCGATCGTTGGGACCGACCCTGATGGTCGTGTCCTCATCCTCGCCGCGATCCTGATCGGAATCGCGATCGGCGCCGCATTGGGTGCGGGCTCGAACTTCGTTGCTCAGGGCATCCGCACGAACTGGGATTTGAAGAACATCGATGGAGTTCAGGTCCTGGCATCTGGCTTGATTGGTGCAGCCGCAGGCGGAGTCTCTGGTGGCCTCGGAGTTTGGACGAGCACGGCCGTGACGGGAGGGCTCGGTGCAGGTTCGACCGCGGCGGCTGCCGGGTCCGTTGCTGGCGGTATCGTTGGCGGCGCCGCCGGCGGTGCAGTCTCCTACTCGCTCAATAGCCTCGCCTATAGTAGGCAGTATGGCTCGTTTTCATTGGGCGGGCTCGGTAAATCGATGGCCATCAGCGCTTGCGGTGGTCTTGCTGGGGCCAGTACGGGCGCACTCTTGGGCGGTGACTTCTGGGGCAGCGTCGCCGCTGGTTTCGCGGGGAGCGGTGCTTCTTACGGGTCTTCGGTCATGCTGGGCGGGCAAGCCTCGTGGCAAAGCTTCGGCCTCTCGATGGGATCGGGCTTGGCCGGGGCTCTTGCGTCCGAAGGCGTGCAAGACCTCGAGCTTTGGGCTCGAATCGAAGGCGGGACTACGGACCAAAGATCCGAGGAGCGCGATGCGCTCCGCAAAGTCTGGGGGACCAAGCGTGGCCAAGAAATGTTGCAACAAGGCATCAATCGGTTCTCGCAGCCAATTCGAGTCCATCTGAACGATGAGGGCGAGAACTTCTCCAACATACCCGGGGTAACCGGGCTCGATAAGGATAGTGTAGTGCAGCCGCAGCTCGGACGCGACACCGACTACATCACGGTCGATCCGTCAATGAATGGTGAGAATGGTCTGCCTCTGGAGAACATGGTCGACCCCACGGCGACATCACCTTCAGGTCCGTTCAATCCTGACGCTGCAATCGGAGAACTCACCAAGATGGAAATTGCCATCGCGCACGAAATGGGGCACTCGTTCACTCATACTTACGATAATGGGCCTGGCCGCATGAACAACGTCATCAAAAATGAGAATCCGGTTCGCATGGAGCTTCATCTCCCGTTCCGGTCACAATATTGAGGCGGATGAGTTCTAGGCGACAATCTGTGCGTGTGCTGCGCGAGGCAGTGTTGGTCGCAGTAGTCGGGTTGACCGCCTGCGGATCGAGTCCCGCTGCGAAAGTGCAAGCTGCTGCAGGCGGCGGTGCTGGCTTGGGCGGACAGGATAACTATTCGGTAGGGAGCTCGAGTACGCCCGAGGCAGAGTCAGGTGGTCCCGATCTACGCGGTGACGGTGGGGCCGCGGGCAGCCTCGATGTCGAATCAGCAGGTGCTGCCGGTGCTTTGGACTCCGATGCAGGCGCCCATCCCGTCAGCAAGTATTGCGGCGACGCCATCCGCGATCCTGTCACTGAGGAGTGCGATCACGGCTCCGCCTCGAACAGCGAGACTTGTTCGGTCACCTGCATAGTCCAAGAGGTAGGGCTGAAGCCAGCTACATCCAACAGTGAACCCACTCTGGGGTTCTCGCTCGGTAGAGCCCCGCACGTTGCGTCGGGAGCCGAACTTGGCTTCGCTATCGTTTACCAACAGCTTGACGATACGCGATCGGTCTGGTTGCAGGGCTTCGATTCGGTGGGCCTCCGAAGCGGAACCGCGTTGGCGTTTGCTGCCGATAATGCGCCGTTCGACGCCGCGAATCCAGCCATCGCCGCGCTGCCCGGTGGTGGCTACGCTGTGGCCTGGACGGACGGATCGAGTGGAACGCCGGATGTGCTGTTGCGGAATGTGGATCCATCGGCGGGGACGTTCGGGGACGCGAAACCCGTTCACGAAAATCAGGCCGGGTTTCAACAAGATCCCGATCTGCTTTGGGTCGACGGTAAACTTGTCGTCGCATGGACTGATCTGCTCTCGATCAAGGCTCGCTCCTTCGACAAGGATCTCGCGCCGCTCGAGTTAGAGCATGTTCTAAGCACGACAGTCGCCGTGGACTCGAGCGTCGTGCTGGCACCTTTTCACAGCGGTTGGGCGGCCGCATTTCGCTCGAACACCCAGGGGCTCGAGCGGATTCGAGTCGTGAGCGGCACCGACTCTTGGGCGACCCAGGAAGGGCCGCCGGGGGCCGACGCTGATCGTCCGACCTTGGCGGCCCTCGACGAAGATCACGCCTTGTTGGTGTTCAGCGTGGGCACGGACCCAACAGATACTGGTGCACCGAATGTATATAAGCTTCGAGCCGCGCTGCTGAGCGCGAACGGCGCGAGTGAGCTACAGCCGTTTCTTCTCGCAGATCTAATTGAACCCGCCACGACGGACGCGCTCGCTAACGAACGCGGCGCAAGCGCGGTCAAAGTCGATGACAACGTGTATCTGAGCTGGCAGAGCACGGCGAGTAGCATCGGCTCACATCCCAGAGTCGCCTTAGCCCGGGTGGTGCTCGATTCTACGTCCACGCAAGGAGTACGCATCGAGCCGGTCGTCTGGCCGCCGGTCAGTGGTGGCCAAGCGCAGCCCATGAGCAGCGTTCATTTGTCGATTGCGAGCCTGTTCCCATCAGACGCAGTCATCACTGCTTGGGAGACAACGTCGATCCCGGGTACGACCCCAACCTCGAGTATCGAAATTGATTTTCGTCCGTCTCCGTTCGTATTTTTGAACTGATGAACCGACTCCGGCCATCGATAGACAGAAAATCGGCGAACCAGGGTTCACTCCGGCGCCATCTCGCGCGCGACCTCGGGCCAATGCTCGGCGAGCACTCTCGGAAAACAGAATTCTCTGACCGCCGAGCTGTATCCGTTTGGAACCCTCAACTTCTTGCTCACGCCCGCGACGCTCGCGCAGTCGCTCCCTTTGGGGACC
>Ga0068855_100001580_pt1 | contig 28604 bp, 26 predicted proteins | sample KBSCornC52_FD_66592 | JGI IMG/M metagenome (GOLD analysis project Ga0068855, IMG submission 66592) | Corn rhizosphere microbial communities from Kellogg Biological Station, Michigan, USA - KBS Corn C5-2 | ecosystem: Host-associated > Plants > Roots > Rhizosphere > Soil ... | reverse complement strand
ACGTCGTCTTCGCTGCACTCGCGGGCGCCGGACTCAACCATCACGATGCCATCGCGCGTACCGACGACCATGATGTTGAGCGTGGACTTGGCGCGCTCCGTATAGGTGGGATTGACGATGAACTGGCCTTCGACGATGCCGATGCGCACCGCGCCGACTGGGCCATGGAAAGGAATGTCCGAGAGCGCCAGAGCAGCCGAGGCGCCGTTGATGCCGAGGACGTCGGGGTCGTTCTCCTTATCCGCGGAGTAAACGAACGCGACCACCTGGGTCTCGTTGCGAAATGTCTCGGGGAAGAGCGGCCGGATGGGGCGGTCGATCTGGCGGCTGGTGAGCACCTCTTTTTCCGAGGGGCGGCCTTCGCGCTTGATAAATCCGCCGGGGATGCGGCCGCCGGCGTAGGTGAACTCGCGGTATTCGACGGTGAGGGGGAAGAAGTCGATTCCTTCGCGGGGGTCGGAGGAGGTTGCCGTGGCTAGAACGACGTTGTCGCCGCTGGAAACCAGCGCCGCTCCGGGGGCCTGTTTGGCCATCCGCCCGGTTTCAAATTTGATTTGCTTGCCACCGGCAAGCTCTACTGTGACATCTTGCTTCATGTTGCGCCTCTTTTGTTTTTCTTCTGTCTATTTGGGAACTTGTGAATGCGCGGCGGCTTCAGGCGCGCGCGGATGCAGCGAAGCCCGCACACTGGCGGGCTCGGTGCGACCGGTTCGAATTTCGGTTGGAGCGGCGTGCCCAGTGACGCGGGCTGCCGGTCTGAACACACGGGACGTGCCAGTCACTACAGACCCCGGCAGGAGATGCGATCCTGCAAAGCAGCGTGAGGACTGCGAGCCCCGATTGGGGCCAATTCCCGGGAATGTGGTGTGCGCCCAGGCTCCATCGTGAGTCGGTGTCCTGTCTACTTGCGGATGCCAAGCTTGCCGATGACCTCGCGGTAGCGCTCGGAGTCCGACTTTTTCAGGTAGTCGAGCAGGCGGCGGCGCTTGCTGACGAGCATGAGGAGGCCGCGACGGGAGCCATGGTCCTTCTTGTGAGTCTTGAAGTGTTCGGTCAGCTCGCCAATGCGTTCGCTGAGCAGTGCGATCTGGACCTCGGGGCTTCCGGTGTCGCTGTCGTGCGTGCGAAATTTCTGAATCAGTTCAGTCTTCTTTGCGGTTTCCAGCACAGCAGTTGTTGCTCCTGATCTTTCTTCCAAATGTCGTAATTAGCTCCATTGAGGATAGCATTTATGCGGCAAAAGCGGAACACGCAGGGTCCCCGACTCAGGCTGCGAGCAGCCCGGACCTTGGGTACGTGCAGCGGCTGCGGAATCAGGCCAGGTGCTTCCGGAAGAATGCAAGGGTGCGCTCATTGGCCAGGCGCGCTGCGGGCTCGTTATAGCTGGGGCGGTCCGGATTGGCGAAGGCATGGCCTACGCCGTCGTACACGTTAATTTGGACGTCGGGGTGCGCCTTTTCAACGGCTTCCCGCTGGTCGGCCCCGATATGGTCATCCGCGGCGCCAAAGTGGATCATCACCGGGGAGGCGGGCTCCTCGTTGGCGACCTTGCCGATGCCTCCGGGGTAATAGCAGACACAGCCATCGGGTTGCATCCGGTGGACTTCGCCACGGGTCGCGCACAGCCACGTCGCCAAGCCCCCATAGCAGAAGCCAACGATGCCGGTTGGTTTTCCGGCGCGCTTGGCGTAGTGGAAGGCGGCGGCTATATCAACCACGGAAACATTGGGGTCAAGCTTGGGGTAGAAGTCCTGGAATGCACGCTTGAGATCTTCCGGGCCGTAGCCGAGCTCGATATTCGGACCGAAGCGGTCAAACAGCGCTGGCGCGATGCCGATGAAGCCCTGGCTCGCGTACCAGTCGGCGACGTTGCGGATGGACTGGTTCACTCCGAAAATTTCCTGCACGACTACGACTGCGCCCACGGCCTCCTCAGCCGGCGTGGCAACGTATGCGTCGAGCTGATGTCCGTCGTCTGCCTTCAGTGTGACCCAGTTCCCCATGCTTCGGCCGTCCTCTCGTCAACGTGAATGTGTTGTTGTCCCTATGGTTGGAGACCGGAGGAGGCACTTGCGTTGTGTGCCGGACGAAAGTTCGTTTCGCTGTCCTTCACGAATCCTGTGGATGAGATTCGGCGTAGCCGCGCATCTCTGTCAACCAGCGGCCGAAGCGAAGGATCTGCCGGCGCTCGGAGACGAGGAAAGCCCAGAAATCGCGCGCGCCGACTTCCCCGGCGTGCTTTCCGGTGAAAGTTTCCAGACGCCAGCGCAGATAGGGGCTTCGCCAGGGACGCAGGCGGGAGCCGCGGGTGGCGTTCCAAAGGAATCGGATAGCGGAGATCACGGCTGAGTCGTCCTCACCATGGCGGGTCGATTATAGGCGCGGAACCCGCCGATGGTTGGCCGCCGCGCTACTTGACCACTGACTGGAAGAGCGGAGACGTCAGCAGACTGGCGAACTGGCTGTCGGAGGAGGAGTAGTCGATGAGCAGAGTGCCGGAGTTGGAGTCGATACGCGTTTGGTCGAGCGCGTCTTTCTCCAATGGCGAGCCCTGCTGCTTACGCAGGATGGCGACACCCTTCAGCAGGGTCGAAACTGTGGCCGCGGTGATGGTGTCGGACAGATTGACAGCCATATCGAAGCGCACGCCGTTCTGGAAGTCCATGGTGTAATGCGAGCTCTTCATGCGGTTCTTGACGGTATCGTAGTCGGCGATCTGGGCGGCTTCGCCGAGTACGCTCCTCATCATGGTCTGAGTGCCCTTGGCGTCGAGCAGACTCCAGACGGCGTGATTGTCGACGGCGTTCATCTCGGAGTTCATATCCGCGTTGGAGAGGATGTTGGAGCCGAAACCGTCGCGGGCATCCAGCGCGGCCCAGATGGAATCGCGGTCACCGAAGAGCATTGTGCCCTGATTCAGGAACACGATGTACAGCCCGGTCGAGCCCATGGGATAGATGTTGTTGCTGCGACGGGCCTCAGGCTTGGTCTTCGTCTTGGCGAAGTTGGTCAGGATCTCATGGGTGTGGAATTGCCCCTGGGCGATTCCGACAATGCGCTGCTGCTCGGGCGACTTGCCATCGGGACTCGGAAGGCGGAAGGCAGCGAAGGCGAGCGAGTCGGTGTCCTGGTCGACATTCAGGCCGGACTTCATCAGGGCAGCCTCAAGCCGCTTGAGCTCGGGAGGCAGCACGCGCTCTTTGAGACTCATGGCCGCCGGAGAGTTCTGCATCGCGCGGTAGTCCACTACGATGAGCTGCTGGACGTCATGCGGGATGGCGGCCTTGGCATCGCCAGAGAGACCCGCAGCGTGCGCGGCTACTGCTGAGAACGCAAGCCCCATGCTGACGACAGCAGCCATGGAGCGGCGCAACAACTCTGAACGAAAACCGGATGCGGACATGAGACTTTCCAACTTGAACTCCCTACTTGAGACGACCTGGGTCCCGGCAGAATGCCAACGGCTGTTCGGGCCCACCCGCTTCCTTTGTACCAACCGGCACGAAACGCGGACAATACTCCAAAAGCGACAGGTGGAGCTCCAGAACCCAGTGCGAATGGTCTCCGGCTGCCCCTGATCGTCCTCGGAGCGAGCCTTCGCCCGCTTGCCGGCCTACGGCTATTGTTTCGTGAATCGGGACAGCAGGCAATAGATGAGCGGGCAACTCCGGCTTAGGTTTGGACTCGACAGGACTGGGGAAGGTCTACCGGCGGCTTGAAGGATTTGCCGGTGCTCAATCCCCGGGCCAGGGCAGAGGGTGTTCCAGGCGGTGCTCCAGAACTTTGGCCTGGGGATCGAAGCCAGGGATCTCGCGCAGCCATTGTGCGTTGGCATCGTAGGCCTCGCGGGGAATGAGCCCGATGAGCTCAGCTTCGACCACTACAGCGCCATGATTCCGGGCCAGTTCGCCCACAACGGTGCGAATCTCCGCAACCGGGGCGCGCCGAAAGTCGGTGATGTTCATGCTGAGCTGTGCGCGGCCGTTGACGGTCACTCCCAGGGCCTTGACGCCAGGCATGCCTCCCATGGAAGCACGAATTGCGCGGGCGATGGCCCGGGCAGCGGCAATCGCGACGTTCGCCGACCTGGGCAGATGGCCGCCGCTGGCAGCCGTAGGCTCCGCTGCTTCCAGATAAAGGTTGTAGGCGATCAGGAACTGGCGCGCACCGACGGCGCTGGCTCCAGCGGTCGGGTGGAGGGCCGGGCCGCCAACATCCGGACGGCGGGCCACATCTTTGGGGGCCAGCTCGCGCAGACCCTCGAACTGGCCGCGCCGGACATCTTCAAGATTGATCCGATCAGGCCGGGTGGCCGCTGCCTCGTAGAAATAAACCGGGACCTGGGCTCGGCGCCAGATTTCCAGGCCCGCGTTGCGGGCGAGCATCGCGCACTCCCCAAGCGAGATCCCGCGGACCGGTACGAACGGCACCACATCGGCTGCGCCGATGCGCGGGTGAACGCCGCCCTGGCGGGTCAGGTCGATGAGCTCGGCTGCCTTGACTACCCCGCGGACGACACCCTCGACCACCGCAGCGGGCGGCCCCGCGACCGTCACCACTGAGCGATTGTGCGCCGCATCCATGGACCAGTCGAGCAGGCGTACCCCTTCCACCTTCATCGAGGAGATGATCTTCGCGACCTTCGCCGCGTCGGTCCCCTCGGAGAAGTTCGGGACGCTTTCGATCAGCGCATCCGGATTGAGCCGCGTCGTCATTGCTTCACTTCCACCAGCTATAGCCGGCCGAGAACTGCACGCTCGCGTTGACGCCGGGATTTCTGTCACCCAGCGATGCGCTGGAAATATGAACCGCGTTTGCCCCGAAGTCAATGGAGCGGTTGGGACGGGTGAAGTAATGCACCCCGATGCCGAACTGCGGAGTGAAGTTCCAGATGCTGGTGTCCGACGCCGGCCCATTGTTGCCGGCGGGCACCTCGCTGAGGCCTCCATTCGATACTGGAGGGCCGCCAAAGGGCGGGTACTTGTGGTTGGTCCAGATAAAGCCGCCGCCGCCCTGCAGCCATGGAGACCAGCGCGCACCAGCGAAGTTCCAGCGCAGAAGGATGGGTGTAATGGAGACACCGGTGTAGGTTCCACCCACAGTGAACGGCGCAGAGCAGTTGGATTGCGGCGCGTTGGAAGGGCCCTTCAGGAGCACACAATTCTGGCGCACGATACGCGGCGTGTAGGACTGCCAGAAAGGAAAGAGCTCCACAGCGTACTCAAAGTTCCCCCGGAGCAGGCCCGGCCCCACCGTGCTGGTGAGAACTCGGCCTGCATGCACCCCGGCCATGAGGAAGCGGAACCCGTCGCGGTTGTCCGTAAGCCCAAGTCCCCCCTGCGCCAACACACCCCACTCGGTGGCGCCAGCAGGGAGGCTGGCGGTTCCGTGCTGTGCAAAGCCGGTTCCGAGACACACCCACAGCATTGCTGCTATTCCGATCCTCTTGCTCAATGGTGCTCCGTTCTGATGGATGGTTCGTGAACCAAGTGAAAGGCCGCCGGAACTCCGGCGGCCTTGAGTCCTAACCCGGAGTTCAGCTCAGCCTGCCGCGACCGCAGCTTCGTTCATGTCGTAGTTGGTGTAAACATTCTGCGTGTCGTCCAGATCTTCCAGCCCCTCAAGCAGCCGGTTCATAGCGGCAGCCTGAGTTCCCTCCAGCTTCTGGTAGGTCGAGGGCACCATGGTGACCTCGGCAACGTCAGGCTCCAGCTTAGCGGCCTTGACCGCTTCGAGCACCGCGTCGAACTGCTTGGGGTCGGTGATGATCTCCCAGCTGTCGCCGTCGTCGGCCAGATCGTCAGCGCCGGCCTCAAGGACGATTTCGGTGAGCTTCTCCTCACTCACGGCGGACTTGGGAACGACGATGAGTCCCTTCTTGGAAAACAGATAACCGACCGATCCGGACTCGCCCAGGTTGCCGTTGTTCTTGGAGAACATGTGGCGCAGCTCGCTGACGGCGCGGTTCTTGTTGTCGGTGAGTACCTGGACCATAATGGCGACTCCGCCTGGCCCGTAGCCTTCATACACAATCTCTTCGTAGCTGACGCCTTCCAACTCCCCGGTGCCGCGCTGGATGGCGCGCTTGATGTTGTCGGCGGGCATATTCTCCGCTTTGGCAGCCGCAATTGCGGTGCGCAGCCGTGGGTTGCCGTCGGGGTCTCCGCCGCCCTGCTTGGCTGCAATGGTGATTTCCTTGATCAGGCGCGTAAACACTTTGCCGCGCTTGGCGTCGGCCGCGCCCTTCTTATGCTTAATTGTTGCCCATTTTGAATGGCCGGACATGCTGCACCCTTTAACTGAACTTAGTACGTGTCAGCCGGCAGAAACCCACGCCAGAACGCCTGTACCAGTGCGAAGTATAGCAGAGCGGCGGCGGCCCGGAGGAGCGCCTGGGCATGGAGCTTTTGGGCGGAAGCGGTAGCGAACAGCGGAAAGGAAAGGGATGCGGCGTTAGCCGCGGGAGTCTGCCGGGACAATCTCAACGCTGTCGCCAATGCGCACATCCGCAGCCTTGATGGCGCCGCAGGGAAGCTCAATGACGCTTTTCAGCTTCATGCTCACAGAGGTGACACGGAACGGGGGCAGGCAGCGCCACAGCTTGATGACCTTGAGCTCACGATCGAGCCCAATGACATCGATGCTGAAGCGCATGAAAAAAGTGTGGACGCCGGAGGAGGGCTTGATCCAAAGCCCTTCTCCAGCGTCCAGTCCTTTATGTCCGAGCAGGCCGAACATCCGCGTCATGGACGTGTCCGCAAGCTCGATCTTTTCCCCTACTGTCGTTCCCCGGGTTATGTTTGTGACTTTCAACATGAGTCAGTTTAGCTGACGTTCATCAGTGGGACGGGGTTATGAGGTGATGAGTTACGCGTTCTTCTGCTTGCGGCGGTAGACGATGATTCCGAGCACAGCGGCTGCAGCAGCAGCGGCGATTGCCTGAATTGCATGGGGGCTCATTCTCAATTCCTCCTTTCCGTTGAACGTTTGGCATTCCGCGATCGCATCTACCGGGTTACTCCGAGTAGTGACTTCGATTCCTGCCTGCGAACCTGGAACGACTTGCTTTCAACCAACTCGGTCCTGCGATCCATCTGCTTTGCAGAACTTTGTTGTTCCTAATACACCTGATTTCCACGGCTCAGTCGATCCCGTAAAAGTGGCATCGAACTCCACGAATGCATCAGGGCGCTACGGCTTCATCCCTGAGAGACCGCTCATAATGTTGAGCACCGCGGGCGCGAGCAGCACGATAAAGATGCATGGGAAAATGCAGAGCACCAGGGGAAAGATAATCTTAATCTTTGTCTTCGCGGCAGCCTCTTCCGCAGCCTGTTTTCTCTTGGTCCGAATCTCTTCGGAGAATCGGGTGAGGGCTTTCGCGATCGGGGTGCCGAACTTGTCGGTCTGCGCGAGCATACCGACAAACGAGCGGAACTCCTCGATCTCAGTGCGCTCAGCCAGATTCTGCCATGCCTCCAGACGGGGCCTGCCTGCACGTTGCTCGCGATTGACCTGCAGGAACTCGTCGTGGATATCAGGATGGCTGACCGCGAGTTCCTGACCGATACGGAGCAGCGCCTGATCGAGTCCTAACCCCGCCTCGACGCAGATGACCAGGAGGTCTAGCGAATCGGGGATGCTGCGGCGGATGCGTTTGCGGCGGCGTCCCATCATCCAGTTCAGCCACATGTCCGGGGCCAGATACCCGGCAACTCCGAAGGCGAGCACGCAGAGCACCAGGTTTGAGCCGAACAGGGTTCCGCCGACGGCGCCCAGCAGAGGAACCAGAAACTGCGCAGCGAAATAGATATCGCCGCCGCCTTTGCTGTGAATGCCTGCCTGATTGAGCCGCACCTTGAGGCGCGGATTCTCCGCCAGGCCCAGGCGCATGCGCAGACTGGAGGCGATCTGGAGCAGCCGGCCCTGCAACTGCTCCTTGCCGCGGACTGTGCGGACGTCGACGCGGTCGCTCTTGGTAACGTCGAATACGCGCTGTGCCTCCGCCGACGGGCGGAAGAAGTTCGGCATCAGCATCAGCGCAACCACGCCGAAGACGATGAAGCCAAGCACGACGAAGAAGATAATCGGCACGCTAGACCTCGATTCCGTTGATGATGTGGCGAATGATAAGACCGCCGGTGATCAGCAGGCCAATGCCGATGTAGGAGATCATGTGGCCGGTGGGGGTGTCGATCAGCACCTTGGAGTAGCCAGGGTTGAGGAAGTTGATGACCACCAACATGACGATAGGTAGCGCGCACAGAATGTAGCCGGTCATGCGGCCCTGTGCGGTGTGGGTGCGGATCTCGCCGTGAATCCGAAGACGTTCGCGGATGGTGTGCGCGGTGCGATTGAGGATCTCGACCAGATTTCCGCCGGTCTCCTTTTGCACTAGGATGGCCGTGACCAGCACGCGCAGGTCCTGCGAGGGGACCCGCTCCAGCATCTGCCCCATGGCGTCGCGAATCGGAAGGCCGAAGTTCTGCTGCTTGAAGACTTCGCTGAATTCGGAGCGTACCGGTTCAGCGCCCTGCTCCGCAATGACGTTAATGGAAGCAGTCATCGAGTGACCTGCCTGCAGCGCGCGAGACATCATGTCGATCGAGTCAGCCAGCCCATCGTTGAACTTCTTTAGACGCCGGGCTGCTTTGAACGAGATAAAGCCGTATGGAGCATACGACAGCGCCGCCGCCGCAACGATCTCCACTGCCGGCATCGCCACCCAGAGATACGCGATGAAAAAGCCAGCAGCTGCCAGCGCCAGCGAAGACAGCAGAACGCTGAGTGCCGTCGCTTCCATATCGGCCTGGATGATCTTGGCCTGGATGGCGCGCGGCAGCGCAAAATCCTGCAACAGTGTGTTCAGAAAGCTGTAGTTGCCGCTCGGTTCTGCTTTCAGCAGCAGCTGCACCTGCGGCGTAATGGGGCCGCCTTCGGCGCTGTTCGCGACCAGCCCCGCGACGCGGCGCTCCACGATCTTCTGCTGCCGGGTAGCTCCGGTCATCAGCGTGACCACGCCGAAGGTGACCAGGAGAATGGCGGCAAATGCGACCAACAGAAACATTGCTCTCCTCGTTATCCGATTTCCACACTATGGTCGGCGAGACCCACCGGCAGAACTGCGCCCGCGGCAGTAAGTTTATCGGCGCACTTGGGCACGATGCCGGTGGCGTAGAATCGCCCCCGAACCTTGCCGTTCGCGCCAATTCCCTTCTTCTCGAACAGGAAGATGTCCTGCATGCTGACCACGTCCGAAAAGGCGCCGGTGAGCTCAGTGATGTGCGTGATGCGGCGCGAGCCGTCGCTCATACGGGAAGCCTGCACGATGATGTGCACGGCGGCTGCCACTTGGGCGCGGATTGCTTTCTCTGTCAGCTTCACTTCGCCCATCATGGCCATGGTCTCCAAACGGGCCAGAGCGTCGCGGGGCGTGTTGGAGTGGATGGTCGCGAGCGAGCCGTCGTGGCCGGTGTTCATGGCCTGCAACATGTCCAGAGTTTCTTCACCACGGACTTCGCCGAGGATCACGCGATCGGGACGCATACGCAGTGCATTGATGACGAGCTCACGCTGCCGAATGGCGCCCTTGCCTTCCACGTTGGGAGGGCGGGTTTCCAGGCGCACGACGTGATCTTGGCGCAGCTTCAGTTCGGCCGAGTCCTCGATGGTAACGATGCGTTCCTTCTCCGAGATGAAGCTGGAGAGCGTATTGAGCAGCGTCGTCTTACCGGAACCGGTTCCACCGGAGATGATGATATTCAGCCGGGCCTTCACACAGCCTTTCAGAAATTCCATCATGGGCGGAGTCAGTGCCTGAAAGCGAAGCAGGTCCTCCGGCCCGAGCGGCTTGCTGCCGAAGCGGCGGATGGACATGCTGGGACCGTCGATCGCGAGTGGAGGAATGATGGCGTTCACGCGGGATCCGTCGGCGAGGCGCGCGTCGACCATCGGCGAGGACTCGTCGATGCGCCTGCCTACCTGCGACACGATCTTGTCGATGATGTGCAGCAGGTGCTTGTTGTCCTGGAATGTGAGCTGCGTCTTCTCCAGCACGCCGCGTCGTTCCACGTAGATCTGGTAAGCGGTGTTGATGAGAATATCGCTGACGGTGTCGTCCTTCAGCAGCGGCTCAAGCGGTCCGAGTCCGAAGACCTCGTCGACCACTTCCTGGGCCAGGCGGTCGCGCTCGGTTGCGCTGAGCGGTACGCCCTGCTCATTGATGATCTGCTGGATGACACCAAAGAACTGCTTCTGGATGCCGGCCGCTTCCTTCACATCGCCGAGCTTGTCCAGATCCACACGCTTGATCAGCTCCTTGTGGACCGCGGTCTTAATCTGCTGCTGGATGCCATCGGCGACCTTAGTGCCTGCCGCGGCTGCCCCGCGGGAATCGGGACGGGCTCCATTGCTCGGTACTGAATTGAAACTGGACATGACTGGTTACCTTTTCTGAAGAAAATGCGTTCTGTTCAGTCCCATTACTTCCAAAGTGAAAACTTCTTGGCGGCGGCCGGCGCCCCGCCTGAGGCCCCCGGTCCGGCAAGCGTGGCGACCCATTTTGCCACCTGCGCTCCGAACTCAGATTTCTGTTTGGGCCCGATGGGCTCACCCATGATTCCCGAACGCACAATTTCTGCGTAGCTGTTGGGGAAGCGCATGAAGATCTCGGTCCGAATGGCCTTCTCAATCTGTTCCGGCCCGACCGCGTGCTGCGAGGAGAACCGATTGACGATGACCTTCAGCCGGTCCTTGTTGTCGTCGTTTTGCGCCAGCGTGTCCACAAACCGGGAGAGGTCGCGAACCGCGCCGATCTCTGGAGTGGCCACCAGATAAATCACGTTGGAACCTTCAATCACCGCCAGATTGGTATCGTCCAGAGTCGCCGGGCAGTCGACGATGACGTAGTCGTACTCGCCGCGCAGGAAATCCAGCGTCTGAGACATCTGCTCCGGATCCGTGGTCTGATGACCTTCGCAGGTGTCGGGCGAGGACAGCACTTCGAGCCCGCTCGAGTGGGTAGCGATATAGCCACGCAGCAGCTCGCTGTCCAGGCGGCTCAGGTTGCGGACGAGCTCATGGAAATTGTGCCGGCTGCCATCAATGCCCAGGTACACGCATGCATGGCCTAGCTGTGGATGGTTGTCAATCAGCAGCGTCTTCTTGCCATGACTCTGCACCAGGTACATGGCCAGGTGAACTGCGAGCGTGGTGGTGCCCACGCCGCCTTTGGTCCCGATCAGCGAGACCACCGAGCCGCGCACGGAGTTGCTGGCGGCCCGAGTCTGCCATAGCTGGCTGATCCGCGTGAGCGTCTCTGCAAATGACTCCGAATTGAAGCTCTCTCCGATGAAGTCGTTGAAGCCGGCCCGCATGGCGCGTAGCAGAATCTCGTGGTCCTGACTGGTGGAGCGTGCCACCAGCGCAGCTTTGCCGGAGAACATCTCCTGGATGTATGCCGCCGCTTCGATCGCCTGGCTGATATCGGTGTCGAGGTCAATAACAGCGATGCAATAGTGCGCCGACTTGACGCCTTGTGAAAATGGTGGCCGCCGCAGGTGCGAGATGTAGCCCTCGCAGTCCGCCCGGCGAACAGTCCACGGCATCTCCGAGACCGCCTGCGCGACCTCGTCCGCAAGCGACGGCTGAATGCCCACAGTGATCAGCGCTACGCTCGGAGTGCCTGGGTTGTAAATTGCGTCACTCACGTTTTTATCCCTCGTTGCCAATTACAGTTCGTGTTCTCGGGCCAATCCCGCCGTTCACCGGATGCTGGGGTCGTATCCGTCATGGACCAGCCGTTGCCGCATGCTCTCTGCATCCGCCCGGCTTGGGAATGGACCCACGTCGATGTGGAGTAGCGAGTCCTGCTGCAGCCGCTCTACCTTTGCCTCGTACCCCTGGCGCCGCAAGGCCGCCAGCATTGCGTCCGCATCGGAGTCATGCGAGAGCGTCATCACTTCCACCACCGGACTATGCGCCACCGGCTTGGCCGGGTCGGCAAACGCAGCCAGAGCCGGGTCCGAAAGCGATGCCGGCGTAGTCCCGGCTTTGGCCGGCTGAGCCGGGGTGGTGGCCGGAGCAGCGTCGGGGCTGGTTTCCGCCGCCGGAGCTGCGGCAGGTGCCGCCGGGGCCGGAGCCGCGGGGCCACCGTACGGCGGATACTGCGGGTCGACAGCCGGAGGCGTTGGGGTGGGGCTCAGATTTTTGCCCAGCGAGTCATCAAAATCTTTGCGATCCAGCCGGTTGATTGGCATTTCCGGCTGCTTCGGGGGCTCATTCTCGGTAAGCGGGTCGACAACCGTCGGAGTCACAATGATCACCAGCTCGGTGGTCGAGTGGTTCACGTTCTTCGACTTGAACAGGTACCCCAGGATGGGAATATTTGCGGCGCCCGGATTCTTGCTCATCATGTCCGTTGTGCGCTGATCGAGAAGGCCCGAGATCGCGAAGCTCTGGTTGCTTCGCAGTTCCACCTCAGTGTCCGCACGGCGGGTTGAGAGTGCCGGAATGGTGAAACCGCTCACCGTGACGGCATTGGTGTAGTCCAGCGCGCTGACCTCGGGCGAAACCTTCAACCGCACCGTACCATCGGGGTTCACCGTTGGGGTGAACTCCACCTTTACACCGAAGGGCCGGAACTGAATGCTGATGACCGGAGCCGCACTGGAGGATCCGCTGGCCTGCGCCACCGGGAAGGGGAACTCGCCGCCGGAGAGGAAGTTCGCCTTCTGGCCGCTAATGGTCGTAATCGTTGGCTCGGCCAGGATCTGAAGCACCTGCTTGGTTTGCAGGTCCTGGATGGTCGCGCCAATGTTCGCTTTCCAACTGTAGAGCATGAAGTTCATCGGGTTGGAAAACTGCAGCACACTGGCGGCCGTGGAACTGCCACCCTGTTGCGCCGTCATTGTCGACTGGAATTGCCCGGTGGTCGTCTGCCCGATCCAGTTGGTGTTGCCGCCAGGATTGAACAGGTTCACACCCAACTGCATCGCCTTGTCGCGATCCACTTCCAAAATTCGAACCTGCAGCCGGACCTGCTTGGGATGCTCGGCTGCGACCACGATTGCATTGGCAACATCCTTCGCGTACAGGCTGGCGAGCTTTGCCGCCGAATCGGACATCGCCTGTTCCGGCACCGTACCCGTGAGCACAATCCGGTTACCCGTGCCCTCGACATTGATCGAGTAGCCCTTCAGTTCCTGCGCCATCGCCGAACGAAGGCCGTCAAGATCGATGTCCGAGGACACCACATAAGACTGCGACCGCCCGGTTTCATCCAGCAGTGTCAGCGAGCTGATGCCCGGAGTCATGGCGGTCACAACAATTTGGTTGGGCGTCAGGGTGGCTGAGGTCAGCACGGAAGGATCGGCCACATAGACGCGCTTCAGCCGCATGTGCGTATTGATAAAGATCGCGTGGCCCAGCGTAACGTGCAGGGTCTTGCCGCCACTGCCGCTGCGGTTGATGCTGGCAATTGCATTCGCACCTGTAGCTGCGTCCACAATGGATGCGGTGGCCGCTCCGGGCTCCTCCGCCAAACTGGTGCCTATCATGCTTCCGGCCACCAGGACGCAGGCGCCAATGCGGGCAACCAGCGTCTTCGAGCGATTCGAGATCTGTGCCCTCATTAGAAGCTCTCCGTCTTGGCTGCCGTACCCAGGAAGGTCTCGACAACATAAGGTTTGCGTTCAGGTGCTGCCTTGTGGACAACGGGTCCGGCCACGACAGCCGGCTTTGTCGGAATGCCGGCTAATTCGGAGAACAGAATCGGCACGGACTTGCGCTGTTCGCGATCCACGCCGTTGCGCAGAACAAAGTGGACGATGCCCTGAGTCGCGGCCAGGTCCACCTTCTCCGCATCGTCGGGCTTCACCAGCAGCGTCACCACAGTGGCGGTCACCGGCTTGCCTTCAGGATCGGGTTCGATCTTCTGCCCGCTCGCCAGCACCTGCACGTCCTGGAGCACCGTGTTGGTGATGGTGTCGCCGCTCGGCGGTTTCATGGTGACCAGCACGTCCACATGCGTGCCCGGCAACAGGAAGCCGGCGACGCCGACCACCTCGTCGGAACGCAGCGAGATAGCGCGCATGCCATCGGGAATCTTCATGGTCAGGCCCAGGCCGGAGCCCGGGCTGGCAAGCTGGCGCTCCAAAATCGGCTCGCCGGCCGAGAGCGGATACATGACGATGCGCCCAATCACCGGCTGCGGCGCGGCGAACGCGCCCGGCAGCGGCACATTGGCTGGCCAATCCACCATGCGAAGGTTTTCAGCCTTGATCGCCTGGCCCGCCTCGAGATTGGCGGAGGCGGCGACATACTGGCTCTTGGCCGATGGTGCCGCCGGTCCCTTCTTCGCATACTTCTGGCTGAGCCAGTAAGTGAAGATTCCCGAGATGACCAGTGCAACGATGAAGGCTGAGGTGAGTCGACGATTGAGCACACTGCACCTCTATTGAAATTGGAAGTAAAGGGTTAGGACCGTTCCGCTGGCGATGGCTAAGGCGTACGGCAACCGCAGGGTCTTCGCGTTCTCGATATTCAGATCCGGGTGAGGCTGCAGGCCAGCCTGCCGATGATGCGATGCAATCTCTCCGACATTCATCAGCGTCTCTTGGAAGCGTCCGCGCACCAGCGCAAGGATGACCGCCATAATTCCGCCGGAGATTGCAGTCAGCACCAGGATGTACGCAATATGCGAAAGACCGGCGATGCAGCCCACCGCCATGATCAGCTTCACATCTCCGGCTCCCATGCCGCCTGCAACATAAAACAGGAAGAACACCACCCCGCAGATCAGCCCGGCGGCAAGCGCCGTCAGCATATCGCGCCATCCATTCAGAGCAAGGTGCAGCACCAGACCGAACGCGAATGCGGGAAAGGTAATGAAATTCGGAATCTTGCGGCTCCTCACGTCGAAGACGGAGGCCACCAGCGCACAGGCAGATGCAGTCGCAGGATAGGTCAATATGGGCGAAAGATGTGTCATTGATCGATCCTGTTTCCTTGGTTACTGAAGTCAGTGGGGGAAGACCACGTTGAGCCCACGGAGCCGGCCAGGCCGGCCCTCGTGGGCCTCAGCGGTTACTAGACGGCGCTCTCGAGAGCCGTACCGACGCCGCCAAATGTGGTCGAAATCGAGTTCGCAAGGCTGCCCATCGCAGCAACGGAGCCGAGGCCCACAAGCGCTGCAACCAGCGCGTACTCGATCAGGTCCTGACCGGACTCTTCCGTCATCAGGTTCTTCAGGATCTGCTTCATGTTCTTCATTGAACTTTCCTCTTGAAATTTTGGTTGGGTTACGCCGTGGGCATAAGAAGCCGAGAAGGAGAGAGGCTTATGTGAATACCTGGAAATAACTCACATAAGCCGCCCCGACTAGACAGAGGTTGTCAGCTGCGTCCCGATGCCATTGAAGGTGTTGCCAATCGAGTTCGACAGGCCCTTCATTGCGGCAACGGCGCCGAGACCAACCAGAGCTGCGACCAGGGCGTACTCAATCAGGTCCTGACCAGACTCTTCCACCATCAGGTTCTTCAAAAGCTGCTTCATGTTCTTCATTTGTGTTTTCTCCTCGTTTCAGGGTTCCGCGGCACTCCGGGGTAGAGTCCTTGGGATGTGTCGAGATTAGGGTTGCGCCAGAAGATTAGAAATACCCAAGAAGTGTCACCGCCTACCACTAAAGTTCACTTAGAATTCACCCTAACTCGCTGGTCCATAACGACTTATTTCGGCCCTATAAATTAGAATCAGTTCACACCGCAGTCTCCAGGCCTCCGCCACCCTTCCGCGTGCGAAATGAAACCCGCAGCAGAAGCAGCCGGCAAAAACCTGGGCTGCAATTCACATTCTTTGGGTATGCTTCGAACCAGATGACCACCGCCACTCAGGCCGCTATCGCGACTCCCACCGCTTCGCAACCGGGGCGCCAGACGCTGTTTGCCATCTACGGCGCAGCGCTGCTCATGCGCCTTATGGCCTTGTGGTCGAGCATCACCTCGCACCCGCACACCTGGCTCTTCTCGCACCCGTGGGAGATGGGCCTGCTCGCGACAACGCTCCTCCATCACCAGGGATACAGTTCGCCCTTCGGCGTCCCCACCGGGCCGACCGCCATCATCGCGCCCGGTTATCCAACGCTCGTGGCCGGCATCTTTGCGGTCTTCGGCATCGGCACCTTTGCGTCGGCCTTGGTGATCATGGGCATAAACATTGCCCTCGGCCTGCTGACCATCTGGATCGTCATGCACGTCGCGGGCACGGTCTTCGGCAGGCGCGCCGCGCTGCTCGCGGGCTGGTTCTGGGCGCTCTCCCCTCCGCTGTGGTTCATTCCCGAGATCTTCTGGGAGACCAGCTTCTCCGCCGCATCTCTTCTCGGCGCCATCGCGGTGGCTTTGCGCATTCGCCGGCGACCCACCGTTCGTGCCTGGATTGGCCTGGGCGCACTCTTCGCGTTGATGTCACTCATCAACCCCGCCCTGCTCTTTTCCCTGCTTGCCATTCTCGGATGGCTGGCCTGGCATACGCGGCAGCAGTCCTGGCGTGGCCCGGCGCTGGCGCTGTTGGCGCTGCTGGCCGTCTACTCGCCATGGCCCATCCGCAACGCGTACCGCTTTCACGCGTTCATTCCGTTGCGCAGCACCGTGGGATTTGAGTTATGGATGGGCAACCGTGCCGGCTCCAACGGCCGGCTCGACGAGTCGGTCTTCCCCATGTTCAACCACAAAGAGCTGAACGACTATATGCAGCGAGGTGAAGTCGCGTATATCCAGCACAAGAACGATCTCGCCTGGTCTTTCATCCGCTCTCATCCAGGCTGGTTTGCGCAGATGACGGTGCGGCGCGCCGTTCGCTTCTGGATCGGCACCGGTAACAAGGACACGTCGCCCGTCTTTCCGGTACACGCCGTCATCACCACCTGCTTCGGATTTGCGGGACTAATCCTGGCGTGGCGGCGCGGCCAACGGGAGTTTGCCGCTCTGGCCCTCCTGCCGATCCTGCTCTTCCCTGTGCCCTACTACATCAGCCACGCCGAGTTTCGTTACCGGCTTAACATCGACCCGCTGATGACCGTCCTGGCCGCATACGCCGTAATCGAACTCGCCGCGCTCCTCTTCCGCGGACGTCCAGCCAATTCACAGAGTGCGCCTGTTTAGCTCCCGCAGGGAAGCCGGACTAGTGGCCAACCCCGTTGCTGGGTCCGATACGCGCGGAAGATGCGCCGTTGCCCGGCTGAACAGGAATGCTTAGGGTACCCGTCTTGCCCGTACCCCAGTCATAGAGGCCCGTCTCGAGATACAAGTCGGAATTCGGGAGATCGATCTCGAACTGGAGCGGAATACCGTTCTTCTGTACATAGGCGAACATGTCAGGCTTCAGCGCCATCCCCAGCGTCGACTGCTGCCAGTTCACAGCTTTGCCATCGTGGCCGTAGGCGACGATACCAAAATCAATCTTGCCGCTTTGTCTCCCGTTCTGATCGGGCACAAACGCAACATCGCTCCCCGGAATACGGTACTCAATTCGATAACGAGTACAGGGGCAGCTTAACTTCGCGTTCAGGCCTGCACGGGGTGCATTCGGCCTCGGCTGAGGTTCGGCTGCGGTCACCCGCACACCGTAGAGCAGCTCCGTTGAGTTCGGAAGCCCAAACTCCAGCTGAGATTTGAGCGGATCGCCCGCGGGCTTTCCCGCGGTGATATGTGTTTCTTCCGCGTTGTAGCCCTGTCGGTAGGCAAGCTTGTAATTGCCAGACTCCAGTTTTACCGTGACCTTCCGATATCCGCCGTCCAATCGCGAGTTCGTGGGCGTATACGCGATTGTGTAATAGTGTGAGCCATTCGCGATCGCCTTCTGCACCGCCATGCTCAGATCGTTGGTGTTGTAGAAAGCCTTGCCCCCGGTATCGTCAGCGAGCTTCTCCATCGTGAGCTGAGTATGGCCTCGAGCATCGTTCTCCATGTTGAGGTTCGTGCCAAGCGCCGGACCTGTTCCTGCATCAGGACAAGAGTTACCCCTCTCAGGTAAACAGTGTTCCGCATCCATCGTAGTATTGTTCGCCAGTCCCTCGGCGTTGATCGGATACACCGCCAGCTTCGACGTGAACAGCAGATCGGCCATTTCTTTGGCCGTACTCAAGCTCAAGTGCAGATTCGACATCTGCCGGCGCTCCGCGTCGTTGGGGAATACGGTCACCGGGAAGCTGCCGCCCAACCAGATCAGGTTTTTTCTGCCCGGCACGTTCGAGAGATATCGTGCAATGGATTCGAACGCGTCGAGCGTCTTTTCGACGCGCACCTGATACTGCGTCGTCATAACCTCTTCCTGCGCAGCTGCAAGGCCCTCCACAAGCGCCGGAGCGCCGCGCAACTCCGCGGCTATTGCTTGCACATTTCGTAGCTCCGCAGCATCGTCGTCCCGGTCGGAGCGGGAGTGGAACGATGCGTCCTTCTCAGTTTCCGGGCCATTCCTCGTGTCACTCAGCGCCGCTTGCAGCCGCGATACATCCGACGTGAACCCCTGCACGAACCGAAAATGCGAGCCGAGACTGAAGATGGCTACGCGCGTGCCCGGCTTCATCTGTCTGAGATACGAAAGGATCTGCTTGCGAACGAAAGGCTGATCCTTGGTTTCAGTATTCAGCGTGTCAATGAGAAGAACATTGACTGAGTCCGTCTCCGGAGCAGGCGGGACATTGGTGTGGAACTCTGGCGGAAGATTGGCCAGCGGCTTGGAACCCTCCGGGGAGACGGTTTTGACGCCGTGCTCCTCAAAATAATTAACCGTCTGAGGCTTGCCATCTTCCATGACCTGGAAATACTGCTTTTGCAAGCCAGCTACTGCGTCACCGGAGTTGTTCGTCACCACAACATCGACGATCACGGTGCGTGCCGTAGCTTTGAGGACCGGAATCTGCTGCTGGCCCGCAGGTGTCTGGGCAGATAAAACTGCAGCAAGGAAACACGCACACCCGAGCGGCAACAACCTGAAACGAGGCGATGGCAAAAGGAACTCCTCCGGTCCGCTCCCAGGTGCAATCTCCGGGATGAGAGCTTTGACCGGCATTAAACCTTCGAATTCCCGGAGAAAAGAAGCAATCAGCCGGCACCGCCGCCAGAAAGCTCGGGACAACTATACAGAAGCGTTTTGACCTGCAGAAGCGCTGAACTACACGACCACCAGGCCGCTCTTCGCCGCGCCCACAAAGTCCGTTGCTGTCTTCACCACGAAATCCAGCATCTCCCGCGTCAATCCCGGAAAAACGCCAATCCAGAACACCTGGTTCATCACGAAATCCGTGTTCTCCAGTTCGCCCGCAACCCGATACTCCAACCCCTCGTAGGCCGGCTGCCGCGTCAGATTCCCCGCAAACAGCAGCCGGGTTCCGATCTTCTGCGCCTCCAGCGCCCGCGTCAGCTGGTCGCGTTTAAACGGCGCATCCGTCCGCACGCCGATCGGAAAGCCAAACCAGCTTGGGTCCGCATTCTCCGACGCTTCGGGCAAGATCAGCACGTCTTCCAGCGGCTGCAGCGCGTTTTTCAGATAGGCGAAGTTTTCCTTCCTGCGGTCTACAAACTGCGGCAGTTTCGCAATCTGCGACAGCCCCAGCGCCGCCTGCATATCAGTCGCCTTGAGGTTATAGCCGACATGCGAGTACGTGTACTTGTGGTCATACCCGCAGGGCAGCGTTCCCAGTTGCCAATCGAAGCGCTTGCCGCAGGTGTTATCCATGCCTGGCTCGCACCAGCAGTCGCGTCCCCAGTCGCGGAAGCTGTCAATCAGTACCTGCAGCAGCGGCTTGTCGGTCATAACCGCGCCGCCCTCGCCCATGGTGATGTGGTGTGCCGGATAGAAGCTCACCGTTGCAATGTCGCCAAACGTTCCCACCAGGCGGCCCTTGTAGGTCGACCCCAGCGCATCGCAGCAGTCCTCCACCAACCATAAGTTGTGCTTCCTGCAGAACGCAGTCACCGCGTCCAGGTTGAACACGTTGCCCAGAGTGTGGGCAATCATCACCGCCTTCATCTTCGGGCTGTACGCCGCCTCCAGCTGCGTCACATCGATTTCATACGTCGGCACCGCCACGTCCACAAACACCGGCACCAGGCGGTTCTGGAAGATGGGGTTCACGGTCGTCGGGAAGCCTGCCGCAACCGTCAGCACCTCGTCTCCGGGCTTCAGAGCTCGGGCGCCCAGCTTGGGCGAGGTAAGCGCGCTAAGTGCCACCAGGTTGGCGCTCGAGCCCGAGTTCACCAGGCTCGCCGACCGCACTCCCACAAACCGCGCCAACCTGCGTTCGAACTCCTTGGCAAACCGACCGGTTGTGAACCACGCATCGAGGGCAGAATCTACCACCGCCGCCACATCGCCGCCGTCGATCACTTTGCCCGAGACCGGCACCGTCGAGACGCCCGGCTCAAAGGGCTTCCCGGCAAACTTCAGTGCGTGATACTGCGCCGTCAGCTCCAGTATCTGCTGCCGCAGATCGTCTGCCTTCTCACCCATGACTTAAGGATACACAACCGCTCCGCCGCGATTCTCCCGCTCAACGCGCATTCTTCTTCGCCCTGTGCCACGCAGCCGTGCGTCGGATTTGCTCCGCCAGCGCCACCGTCACGCGCAGCCCGAGAAGTTCCTCCGCGCGGCTCACATCGGGCACATAGCGCGAGGGAGCCACCCCCGGGACCGCGCGCTTTGCAACCCGCACCTCCGTGCCCGGCGACAGCGTCTCCGCCACCGTCTCCGCCAGTTCGCGAATGCTCACATCCGCAGCGGATCCAACGTTCACCGGCTCCAGCGCCGGCCCGCGGAACAGCATCGTCCACAGCCATATCGCAAGGTCCGCCGCATACAGATAGGACCGCCTCGGCGACCCATCGCCGCCAATCGAGATCGGTCGGCCCGCAAGCGCATCGCCGATGAAGTTCCCAACCGCAAAATGCGCATCCAGCGGCAGGTGCGGCCCGCAGAACGCCCAGCAGCGAGCAATCTTCGCCTCGAACGGAACCCCGCGCTCCACAGCGGTCCTCTGATAGACCGCGCACATGGTCTCGCTGGCGCGCTTCCCTTCCCCATACACGCCAGCCGCGTCCAGGGCGTTCGGTGCTCCGGCATAGCTCTCCGGGACGTGCGTCATCTCCGGCGGCTGCTTACCGTACACGGCGCCCGAACTGGTCAGTAGAAACTTCCTCGTCCCGCATTGCGCCGCAAACTCCAGCGCCCGCCGTGTGCCGTCCAGAACCGTCGTGAGCAACTCGATCGGCTGATTTGAAACCGTATCGGTCGCGGCATGGATCACATAGCGGAACTCGCCTTCGGGGAACGCGAAGTCGCGCACATCTCCCGCCAGCATCGTCACTGCCGCATCGGCCGCCAGATGAGGCGCCCTGGCCGCAAATCTCGCCGGATCGCGCGACAGCACCGTCACCTCCGCCGCAAGCCCAAGTTCGCGGTTCGCATCGCAGAAGCTCTCCAGCAGCCACATTCCAAAGAACCCGGTGCCTCCGGTCAGAAACAGGCGCTGGCCGCGCATCTCCTCCCACAGCCCCTGCGTCGCCAGCCGAATCTGCTCCAGGTCTTCCGCCAGCGGATTTCTCACGCTCTCTCCCTCACCATCTCGATGCGCCTATCCGCACCAGAATACATAAGCCTCCTCGCTCCAGACGGGTCGCTCGAACACGCGCATGGCATACTTACCACGGAGACGCTTCCACGCCGTGTCTCAACTTCGGCCCACTCTTTTTTGGAAGGAAGTTCGAATGAAAGCGGTCATCCTCGCAGGCGGAGTCGGCACACGCCTCAGTGAAGAAACCACCGTCCGCCCCAAGCCCATGGTGGAAATCGGCGGCCGCCCCATCCTCTGGCACATCCTCAAGCTCTACTCCGCTCAGGGCATCAACGACTTCATCATCTGCCTCGGATACAAGGGCTACATCATCAAGGAATACTTCGCCAACTACTTCCTCCACACCTCCGATGTGACCTTCGATATCGCCGGCAACAAAATGGTCGTTCACGACTCCGTCGCCGAGCCATGGCGCGTCACCTTGGTCGATACCGGCGATGAGTCCGGGACCGGCGGCCGCCTACGCCGCGTCGCCAAATATCTTCAGGGCGAGGACGCCTTCTGCATGACCTACGGCGATGGAGTCGCCGACGTCGACATCCAGAAGACCATCACCTTCCATCGCCAGCACGGCAAGCTCGTCACCCTCACCTCCATCCAGCCCGTCGCCCGTTTCGGCGCGCTCGGCCTCAAGAACAACCAGGTCTACGCCTTTCAGGAGAAACCAAAGGACGAGGGCGGCTGGATCAACGGCGGCTTCTTCGTGCTCTCCCCCAAAGTGCTCGACGAGGTCAAAGACGACAACTGGATGTTTGAGCGCGAACCCATCGAAGCGCTGGTCGCTCGCGGCGAGGTCCAGGCCTACATGCACCACGGCTTCTGGCAGGCCATGGATACGCTCCGCGATAAGAATCAGCTCGAAGAGCTCTGGGCTACCGGCAAAGCACCGTGGAAGCTCTGGTAAGCCCGCTGCCCGAACCAAGCTAGTCTCCAGGCAACCGAAATTCCCTCTTGGAACCTCCGTTAATTCTGTGGTATCTGAGTAAGCCAAGATGGTACGGAAAGAGAGCATCCCCGACTTCGATTCCTGGCTGTCCGCGCTCCCTGACCGGCTGGACCGCTATCCCGCGCCGCACGTCCGCCTCTTCATCGCCTCCTGCTGCGAGCGCCAGCAGACCAACTACGCTGCCTTCGCCGAAGACACGAACTGGGGCGACCCAACCCTGCTGCGCGAGGCCGGCGACATCCTCTGGGACGTCAACCAGTCACTCTCCGGCTCCTATCTCAGCGCCATCGCCAGGGCACTCGGCCGCGTCACCCCCTCCACCGACGAGTTCGACTCGCCACTCGCGCCCGCCGCACAGGAAGCCGCGGTATGCCTCCAGGAGGGCATCGAGTTCCTCACCGATCCCGACCCGCAGCGCGGCGTCACCGTTTGCGCCCTCGTGCGCGACGCCATTTATCTCACCATCGAGCGCAGCAGCAGCGGCCTCACCAGCGACTTCGCCGCCTTCCTCCGCACCTCCGAGCTCGAGGTGCAGGAACTTCTGCAGCAGGAGTCCGACCTCTACATCCTCTCCCAGTTCCGCGAGCTCACCACCAAGTTCATCGAGCGCTTCCGCCAGTGCGCCGCTCCCCAGGGCCGCAGCAACCTCGGCCTCCAGATCCAGTAGCTGCGCTGCCGTTGAAGCCCTATCCAACGGGAAGCACCTTACGGCCTTACCCCAGCGAACTTCTTGTCCACCTCACCTCGCCAGTACTGCTGCGCCTCCGGCTCCATCCGCGACATCGCCGTCTCAACGGCCTGAAGCGCCGCACTCGCACCCGCTTTGTCTCCGCAGGCGAAGCGAGCATCGGCCAGCGCAAGGTTCTCGTCGAAGCCATCCGGCACCAGCGCGACCGCGATCTCCGCCTCCTTCAGCGCCAGCTTGGGATCTCGTTTTAGAGCTGCCTTAGCGCGGCTGACATGCGCCATCGAGCTAGCCGCCGGAAGAGGCATGTCGCCGCGATACACCGCGATCCCGTTGGCGATCGTCTCATCCGGCTCGCGGAGCGCAAGGCCCCGGTAGGGATTCCGCTCACGCGTTCCAAACTCGTAGCCGTTCAGGTCCGAGAACGAGATCAGAATGGGGCCGTGTACCACCGCCGGCACATCAATCTGCATTCCCTCCCAGTTGGTGTCCGCCGTCGGCAGTAGCCGGCAGGCGATGTTGTAGTCCGAAGGCAGAAGCTCCGGCGCGGCATAGTAGGCGAAAGCGCAATCGCGAATCTTGTTGCGGTCGATCCACTCCTTCACCTGCACCAGTTGCTGCCCCCAATCCACTGCCGAATCCGTAAAATACCGGTGCGTCTTCGCCGACCCACCCCAGAACACATTCGCGAACGGCAGGTAATTCGGATACGCGGCGACCGACTCGGCAGCGTGCGCCAGCAGCAGCACCCCTACTGCCCAACGCCATGCCCTTCTCTGTTGCATCAGCCATCCCGCTGCCGCCCCGATCAGTGCGAAGACAAATGGAAATACCGGAAGGATGTGGCGCACCCCCAGGTTCAGCGGCCCCGCTGCCGCAATCGCAAAATAGACCAGTGCCGGCAGCGCCAGGAACAGAAATTCGCGCCAGTTGCGGACCCGGCCCCGCGCATAGACCCAGATCGCCAGCCCCAGCAGCAGCAGCGTACCCACAGTCCACTTCAGCGTCAGCAACGCCGGGAAGTAATACCAGACACCATGCATGTGCACCTGTCCGAAGATGTAGGTCGGGGTCGCCTTGCCTACGTTCTGCACGTCCGCGAGCCCCAGAATGTAACTCTCCGGCAACAGACGATGGTGCTGACAGAAGAAAAGGAATCCCCACATCGCCGGATCCAACGAGCGCGCCTCCGACTCAAGCGTCGGCAGGCGTACTCCTGCGGGATGCATTGCGAAGCGGAACCCATACACAGCCCAGAGGACACTCCAGCCAACAACCCCGATCAGCGCCAACCCCGCGCCCAGCCTTCGCGCATCCCGCCCCGGAAACAGCCCATCTCCCCACCAGCGGCCCGCCATTTCTCCAATCGCCAGCAACAGCAGGATGGGATACAGCACGATCGTCGAGTGCTTCAACGCCAGCGTCAATCCCAGCGCAATACCGCAGAGTGCCGCCCGCCCCCAGCTCATTTGCTTCACAAACCGGTAGAAGCAATAGGTGACCGCAAAGAAGCCCAGACACGCCGCCGTATCCGTGGCCACAAACGGCGCCTGCGCCACCACCGAAGGGTCGAAAACATATAGCGTCATCGCCACCAGACCTGCGGTCACGCCAAACATCTCCCGGCCCGCCACAAACAGAAGCCACGCAAGCCCCAGACCGAAGATGAGCTCCGCCATGTGCGCACGAAACATCAGCGCTCCGGCCTCACAACCGCCGCCGTACTGCGGTGAATTGTGGAAGAGAAATTTGCGGCCGCCCTCATAGGCCTCGTCCTTGAAGTACCCGCCCTGCAGCGGAGCAGTCTTCAGCTTCAGCGGCAGCAGCGGAAGCGCCGCCACCAGCTTGGCAAGCGGAGGATGTTCGGGATTCAGGAAATAGATGCCGTGCTTCCAGTTCATGTACCCGGCATAGATGTGGTCACCCTCATCCCACCCCACGGACTGGCGGCGCGACGAAAACCCCACCTCAACCAGCAGAACCACCAACAGAGCAATCGCCACTCCCGTGGCGCCGAATCGCTTCCTCAATCCAAGCCTCTTTCCTTGGATCGTAAAGCATATCTCGCCCGGCCATACTCGGAAGGAACCAGCCTCCTATACGGCACGAATCACGGCCAAGACCTCGCCGGAATCCGATATCTCCAGCCATTCCGCCATGCCACAATGGGCGAATGGTGCCCGCAAACCTCGCCTCGCAGTGGATTGCCGCGTGGAACTCACATGATTTAGACCGCGTTCTCGCGTTTTACACGGACGATTTCGAAATGTCGTCTCCGTCCATCGTCGACATCGTCGGCGAGCCTTCGGGCACGCTTTTTGGAAAGCCCGCCATCCGCGCCTATTGGGAGAAGGCCATGCGCCTCTTCCCAGGCCTGCATTTCACGCCAGAAATCGTATACAAGGGCGCGAACTCCCTCGTGATCTGCTACACCAGTCAGGCGGGCCGGCGTTGCGGAGAAATCCTCTTTTTGAATGCGGAAGGCAAGTGCTTCCGCTCAGCGGCACACCACGCGTGAGCGAACACTCTTCCCAGCGTCGCGGCAGGCATAAGAAAGCTGAGGAAAGGAGCCCTCGAGACGTCGCATCTCGTGGCGAAGATTGGCGCACGGATCCTAACTAGCACCGGTTATCCTTTCCCCATGCCAGACCCCAACTTCTCCTGGCGCGGCAAGCGCGTTTTCCTTACCGGGCATACCGGCTTCAAAGGCGGCTGGCTCGCGCTCTGGCTCGCTTCGAAAGGCGCAACCGTGCGCGGCTACGCGCTCGACCCCGCCACCAATCCCAACCTGCTCACCGCCGCCCGCATCGCTTCCCTCGTCGAAGACATTCGCGGCGACATCCGCAACCCCGCCGCGCTCGAGCCCGCGCTCCGCGACTTCGCTCCCGAGGTTGTCTTTCATCTCGCCGCCCAGCCGCTCGTTCGCTACTCCTACCAGGACCCCATCGGCACCTACGAGACCAACGTCATTGGCACCGCGCGCGTGCTGGACGCCGTCCGCCGCACCCCCTCGGTTCGCGCCGTTGTCTCCGTCACCACCGACAAGTGCTATGAGAATAAGGAGTGGGTCTGGGGCTATCGCGAGACCGACCCGCTCGGTGGCTACGACCCCTACTCCTCCTCCAAGGCCTGTGCCGAGATCGTCTCCGCCGCCTACCGGCAGTCCTACTTCCCCGTCGGTCACCTCGGAACCACCCATCACACCGCTATTGCCACCGCGCGTGCTGGCAACGTCATCGGAGGCGGCGACTGGTCGGATGACCGCCTCATTCCCGATCTCATCCGAGGCTTCCTCGCCGACGAGCCGGTTCGCATCCGGCGTCCCAGGGCCATACGGCCGTGGCAGCACGTTCTCGAACCCCTGGCCGGTTACATATCGCTAGCCGAACACCTGCTATCCGCCGAGCCCGCGGCCTTCGCCAGTGCCTTTAACTTCGGCCCCTATGATCATGACGCAAAAGAAGTTGAGTGGATCGTTGAGAAGATGACCTCCTTCTGGGGAAACGGAGCCTCCTGGGTGCTCGATCCCGCCCCCGGGGTGCACGAGGCCGGCTACCTTAAGCTCGACGCCGGAAAGGCACGCCACGACCTTGGATGGAAGCCCCTCCTCAACTTAGAAACCGCGCTTGAGTGGCTGGTCGCCTGGTATCGTGCATGGCAGTCGGGCGAGGACATGCAGGCATTTACTTTCAGCCAGATACGACAATATGAGACGCTTTTGGCTGAAAATGCTATTGTCAAGCCAAAAAGCATCTAAGACTAAGAAACCAATCGGGATAGACGTGTTACAGAAGCCATTCCAACCTGCTATCATTAAATTAGGGGCAGGCATGGAAACGGCGCGCGCAAGTCTGCCGCCCGTGACCAACGACAAACCTTCTACTCTCAATACTTTAGCTGGAACTTATTTATTATCTAAACTTTGCAGCATAGTCCACGGATAACCTCCGCAAACAGAATACTTTACAGCTAAAAGTACCAAGGGGGAGGAGGTACCTGCCACAGCATCTCATGACAACCGCACGCCAGCTCGCAGCAGCAACGCTCCTCTGCCTGACTGCGGTCCTGCACGCCCAAACGAAGTCTCGGCGTGTCGCAGCTCCGGCCGGTTCCACGGTCTCGGCCATCTTCATCTCAGACATTCATCTGGATCCCTTTGCGGACCCCGCCAAGTTCCCCCAGCTGGTCGCCGCTCCGGCCTCCGCCTGGGGAACGATCCTCGGCTCCAACGACTCACCCACCCGCGCCATCGACTACTCGAACCTGGCGAAATCCTGTCGTGAACTAGGCACAGACACCGACGACCGCCTCTGGCAGTCCACACTAGCTGCCCTCCGCGCCAACTCCCGAGCCGCACGCTTCGCCACGGTTAACGGAGATCTGCTCGCGCACTCGTTCGATTGCAAATATCGCAAGCTCGCGCCGAAGCCCACCGCCGAGGAGTATCTCGCCTTTACCGTCAAGACCGTTGAGTACGTCGTGTCCGGCCTGCGCTCCGCGATCCCCGGAGTTCCCATCTACTTCGCTCTCGGGAACAACGACACCGCTTGTGCCGACTACCAGCTCGGAGCCTCCCAGGACCCATTCCTCGCGGCGGTCGCTCCCATCCTCACCGGAACTCTTCCCGCTTCTGCTCGCGAATCCGCTCGGGTCGGTCTCGCCACAGCCGGGCACTACTCTGCCCTGCTGCCCGCACCCTTCGTCCGCACCCGAGTCATATCGCTGGATGACATTTACTTCTCCTATCGGTATACGAATTGCGCCGGCCAACCCGATCCAGCGCCTGCTGCCAGCCAGCTGGACTGGCTGAATATGCAGCTCGCAGCCGCACGCCAGCACCACGAGCGAGTCTGGTTCGTCGGGCATATTCCGCCAGGCGTCAACGTCTATGCGAGCGCGCGTACGCTGATTCGCGCCTGTTCCGCAAAATCGGTCCAACCGTTCCTCAGCTCCGATTCGCTCGCGGGTACCCTTGCCGCCAATGGGGACATCGTGCGGCTCGCTCTTTTCGGCCACACCCACTCGGATGAGATCCGGGTGCTGTCTCCTGACGACCTCGCTCCCGGCAAAGCCGAGCCGCCCGTTCCAGCCAAGATCATCCCGCCCATCACGCCCATCAATGGCCTGCCCAGTTTCCTGGTGGCGAAGGTCCATTCGGCAACCGCGACGGTGGCTGACTACACCGTCATCCAGTCCTCGAACGCATCCGGCATCGGCGCCAGCTGGAATCCCAGCTATAGCTACTCGGAGCGTTATCACAAGCGGGCGTTCGACTCAGCCAGTGTCAGCTCGTTGATCCATGACTTCCAGGCCGACCCTGGGCTCACCACACCCGCGAGCCAGGCATA
>Ga0068855_100001579_pt1 | contig 28615 bp, 19 predicted proteins | sample KBSCornC52_FD_66592 | JGI IMG/M metagenome (GOLD analysis project Ga0068855, IMG submission 66592) | Corn rhizosphere microbial communities from Kellogg Biological Station, Michigan, USA - KBS Corn C5-2 | ecosystem: Host-associated > Plants > Roots > Rhizosphere > Soil ... | reverse complement strand
TCTGATATGCCTTGCCGTGCCAGACAAAGCTTTCGCTCGCTACGATCTTTCGCCCGTAGAGATCGGCTCCCGAAGATGCCATCTTGAGAAAATCATAGCGGCCATTGTCCAGAAGGTCCTCGGTCTCAGGGATACTGGACGCGCCATAGACACGAAGTAAATCTGTCGGAGATCCATGTGCCTGCACGCGGGACTGGAGATTGTTGTCTGCCGCCCATTGAATGAAAGGCGAGTAAAAGTTCTCGATCATGACATCGGAGACCGTCTGCCAATAGTCACGGCGAACACGATCGCCAATCCCCTTGATGTTGTAAAGCGGCAGCCTCGCCGCCGTGGCGTTATATGGCACTCCAAAACCCGGGATCTTGAGAATAGGGAGATAAGGAGTGAGATCATATCCCCGGCGCTGACGAAACTCTTCGAGAAAATGATCGCTCCAGTACAGGTTTGCCTGGACTTCCAGACTGTCACAGAAGATGGCCCGCAAGCCATGTCCGAAATATTGGCCGTCATACTGTCGGGCCGTACCTCCGACGCGTTGGGCATACAGGTCAAATGCCTGCTTGCTCATATGGTCCAGAACAAGTTGAGGCCCCGCCCCGGCACCGCCAACTACTTTTTGTCCTGTTGGCATTTCTTTGAACGTAAATACCTGCCATGTACCCGCCGGGACATTCCAGTCCAGCGTACCGTCGGGCAGCATGTGGCTTGTCAGCACGATCGGAGTACCGGCGTCGAGCTGCCCCGTCTTCTTGACCTCCGGTTTGCTCGAATCCTGACTGGGGAAATACTCCACCTTGTCTCCGCGACCGGCAACGACGGCGACCAGCTTCTCTCTTTGTCTGAAGCGGTTCACCCACCCTGGCGGCAGATTTGCATCCTTCGTCGTGCGCGTGTCTGGACCGGGCATCACGATCTTCTCGTGAAAGTGCACAGGCCCACGAATTGTCTGGTGCGCCGAACGCAACTCCACCGAAGCCAGTTCGGGAGTAACCACTCCCGCTCCGCCAAAAGGCCAGCCAGAGCCGAACGTGTAGTCCAGCCACATGCCTTTCGTGCGCGCCTCATCGAGAGCGGCCTTCATATGAGCGAAGAAAGTCGGGGTCAAATAATCATCGACCCGCTTTCGAGTGGCCTCAGGCATCTTCGGATCGAGCCCGATCGTAAAGGGTTGAATTTCCGCGCCGCCAAAGTTCGCTTGATCAAGCAGGTCCACTTCGTGGCGCAATTCGGCATCAGTTACATTGCCACCCGGCCACCACCAGCGCACCATGGGGCGATACGCTTTGGGGGGATTCTGGAACTGATGGGCAATAGCGGCGCCATTCTGCGCAGATAGTTGCGCGCAAGCCATAACGCACAGTACGCCGAGTGAAACAAGTTTCATAACCTGACTCCCTTTCAACCCTGCATAGGGAAATGTCTAATCTCTCATGGATATAGTTTGACCAACACTACGAATCCGGTCAGAAGTAAACTTCAATGTCGTCTTTCGGCTTGCAACTATGAGTGAATATATTCGTGCGGTTATAGGTGAGGTGCGGGAACCCAAAGCCTCTCGCACCTCGCTATGCAAACCACTTCTCTCACGTTAGAAGGTCAGCTTCGCTGCAAACTCCATGATTCTCGGATCGCCCGCGCTGTTCACCTGACCATAGCTTCCGTCGCCCAAGCCGGTATCCACGCTCCTGAAGTTGGGATGATTCAACGCGTTGAAGGCCTCCGCCCTTATCTGCATCGCAAGACGGTCATGAATGGGGAACGTCTTATTGAGAGACAGATTGAACGACGTATAGCCAGGTCCGCGGATGGTTCCGTTCCGCGCGTTCCCATAAAACCCATAGGCTGGCGCAACGAATGCACTTTTATCGAACCACTCGCTCAGTTTGCCGACTTTATGGTACGGTGCCAACTGGTTCGGACGAGCTGCGAGTCCCTGTGTGCCCGACGACATGCCCGGGCTCAATGCAAATCCGCTCTGATGTAGAAATAAACCGCCGAGATTCCAGTCTCCGAGGGTGAGTTTGAAGAGCCTGTTGCTGTGGCGGAAATACGGAATCGCGTAGACCCACGTTGCAGTGATGTCATTCGTGAAGTCATAGGACGGTGGTCCATACTCCGCTGCCCAGTCCCTCGGGTTTTGCGGGCCCGCTCCCTGAGAGGTTGTAGAGCCTGCGCCTCGTCCAGCCACTGTGGCCAGAGCTTTGCTCCAAGTGTATGCAAGGCTGAACTGCGAAGCGCCAGCTCGATAGCTAACCGAAGACTGAAGTGAATTGTAGTTCGCGCTGCCTTCGTCATACTGATTGTTAATCGTGCTGTAGCCCTGATAGGGTCGAGTGTAGTCGGCGGAGGAAACTCCGCTATTGAGACAGGGATCAAAGTCGTAGGAAGCTGAGGCCGTCTGGCCAGCGGGGAGACAACCAGAAGCGCTCGGCGTAGCAACCTGCAGCGGCCAATTAATGTCATTGCCACCGCCGACCCCTGACGTTAGGTGCCGCGTTTGGCTGCCGGCATACGCCACGGCTGCAACCATATTGCTCTTGATTTGATGTTCCAGGGTCAAGCTGTAGGACTGAATCTGTGTGGGAGTGAAGGAAAACGGTACGGCATTCAGATTCTGTGGAGTGGGTGCCACAGCAGTACCTCCAGCCGTTCCATTGCTCAGCAGACTGTTCAGGATATTGGCGCTTTGGTTGTAGGGAGGGTTCTGGCCGAACGCGTAGTAGATCACGGCCACTGGAATTCTAGAGTACCCAATTCCATATCCGCCGCGAAGCGACGTCGTACCGTTCCCAGACAAGTCATAAGCAAAGCCCACACGAGGGCCGAAGTTTGTCTTCTTTGGGATAAAGAAGCCGTCGGGAACTCCATTTTTACCCGCAAATACGAGTCCATTCAAAACGTTTGCTGCTGAACCGCTTGCCGTCAGCGGTTCATTGGAGCCATTGACGATAAATGCTCCGGTGGGCGTTACGACAGGAGCCTGTGTCGCATCGAAGAGCGACGGCTTGAAACTGGTCACTTGGTCGCCACTGACTGAGTCATTGGAGAAATACACCCAGCGAACGCCGAGGTTTAATGTCAGACGAGGTGTCACCTTCCAGTCATCCTGAACATAAGCTTCCCCTTGCCGATAGTGAAAAGCGCCTACCCGCTCCGAACTCGCCTGCGAATAGCTGGAGTCAAGCCCAAGCATGTAGTCTGCGGCTGGATCTCCCGTGTGCGCGCCGCTGAAGCTGAAGGAACCTTGTGGATTGGTAAAAACAGTCTGCCGCTTGATACCAAACATATACAGCGCGCCTGCCTGTAGAACATGTCTGCCACGGATCCAACTCACGTCGTCCATTATCATTCCCTCGCCATCTGAAGCGGAGATGGGTTGGGACCCTACTCCATTCCCAGCCCATCCCTCGGCGATCGAGACGTTCGGGATGCGATTGAGGGTAGGTGCATCAGGAAATGATTGAATGATCGACAGGCCTTCCGGCATCTGGCCACCGCCCTTATTAAGCTTGATATGTGGTCTGTCGTCCGTCTCCGCGATGCTCGCCGTATTCATCAGGTCCGGCGTAATCGCCGACTGAAGGCGCACCACCCCGTTGAAACCTGTTGTGTAGAAGGCGTTCGTGATGGTGTTATACGGAGTCCCGCCCCAGGAATCGTTGGGAAAAGCATTAAGAACCTGCTCGTACATGATGCGACCGATCAGCAGATTATTTTGATTGATCTGATGATCCCCACGAAACTGGTAATCGATCTGGCTGGTTGTCTGCGGGTCCTGGTTGAGATAGTTTTGAAATCCTCCCGCCACATTATTGGGGAGCGGTACGTAGGCCTTCAGTAACCCGACAGCTACCGGGTCCAAGCAGGCAGGGTTCAGCGTTGTCGGCCCCGTGATGCAATTGGTTCTCCCCTCTGAGGCAAGGAGCTCCTGACTATGTGCATCCAGCGTCAAGTTCCCCTTCAAGGTCGGACTGCTGCTAAAATCGCCATCCCGCATGGCCTGTGGGAAGACCGCGGCGCGGATAACGGACCCTGCACTGATCGTCTGCCATTGGTTGGAAGCGAAAAAGAAAGTCTTCTTCGAGCGGTCCGTATTGTAGAGCTTGGGGATAATTACCGGGCCGCCCAGCGTATATCCATAGATATTTTGGTGAAGTGCACTGGTGCCTGTCGAGAAATAGTTGGCAGCGTCGAACGCATTGTTGCGCAGGTAGTCCCATGCGGAACCATGAAACGTGCCTGAGCCGCTCTTCGTTTCAACGACGACCTGGCCTGAGCCGGCGAATCCATACTTTGCGCTGTAGCTGTCTTTCAGAACCGAAAATTCTGCAATTCCATCGACAACCGGCAGGATATTGATGTTGGACAAGTTGCCGGAGTTCATGTTGTAAACGCCATCAATCGTATAGGTGGTGTACTCGACGGAATTTCCATTGACGACCAAAGTAGTCCCACCCTCGAGGCCGCCACCACCCAATGAATCGGCGGCATTCGTGCTAATCACTCCCGGAATCGCAATGGCCAGCGTCTGAAAGTTTCGTCCATTCAGCATCAAGTTATCGATCTGCGCACTGCTGATCGTCCCTCCGCTCTCCGAACTCGATGTATTCACCTGAACCGCATTCGCCCTGACCGTCACCTCGGAGGTCGCGCTGCCAACCTCGAGCTTCACGTTGTTCGCGCGCCGTTGGCCGGGGTCGATCTGTATTCCGGTTGTGACCCCATCCTTGAAGCCCGGCTTGGCGATAGCAATCTTGTATTGACCAACGGAGAGTCCTTCAGCTGAGTAAAAACCGCTGCTATCCGTTGTCGCGGTGTGAGAGACGGCAGTCGCCTGGTTCGTAATCGTCGCCGTCGCACCCGCAACGGCAGCCCCAGTTGGGTCGGTCACGGTACCGGAGATGGAACCTGTATTTGCCTGTGCATTCAGGAAGGGACGTGCGATTATCAGCAAGCCAAGTAAGGCTGCGATTTGCAGCGCTCTATTGCGAAAGAGTTGTTTCAAGTTTCGACCTCCGAATTTGCAGAACTCAGCAGGTAGGCTCACTGCTCTGATAAAACGAGATGAAGCACTCGGAGAGGTTCCATTGACAACGGCAAAAAGCAGGCATTTGGCAAATTGCGTATATCGCAACTAGTGCTACACTCCCGAATACGGACCAGCTGGCCACCAGTGGCGCCGTAATTTCAAGTTGCCGGGATTCGATATGTGCGCAGCCAGGCAGGATAACTCCCGATACAAGTTAGAGACTGTGGCGCGGGCCTGCACGATCCTGCATCATTTCGCCGAGACACAACAATCGTTGAGCCTCAGCGAAGTTGTAGAGCGAACCGGTTTTGAGCGCACAATTGTTTTCCGGCTTCTGAAAACTCTGGAAGAAGAAGGATTGCTGCGTCGCCCCGAAGGTCGACGGTATCTTTCCAACGTCAATATCGTCACTCAAAAGCGTTTTCGCGTCGGATATGCTTCGCAAAACGGCGATTCATTTTCGAAGGCCGTCACTCAAGGAATTCGTTGGGCAGCGACGCGCCATCAGATCGATTTGATCGAAGTAGAGAACCTCTATAGCGCCAAGGCGGCATTGCGCAATGCGCAAAGGCTGGCTGACCAAAAAGTGGATCTTGCGATCGAGTTCCAGGTATACGAGCGCATTGGGTCCCAGTTGTCGGCCATTTACGAAAAAGCGGGTATCCCTGTCATTGCGATCGAGATTCCGCAGCCAGGCGCGATCTTTTTCGGCATCGACAACTACAATGTCGGTCAATTGGCCGGCAAGGCATTGGTTAAAGCAGCCCAACATCATTGGCGCGGAGAGATCGATGAGTTGTTGATGCTCGATCTTGAAATTGCCGGCTCACTGCCGCATCTCCGTATTTCTGGCGCAGAGTCTGCGGTTCGAAAATCCTTGACAGGGAGCTATCAGATTCTCCATCTCGATTCTCGCGGCGAGATGGAGCGCTCCTTTGAGTTGGTTCGCCGTCATCTGCAGTTTTCTCCAAAACGCAAGACCCTTATTTTCGGAGTTAACGATCTCGCGGTTTTGGGCGCCCTGCGTGCCTTCGCGGAAGTGGGCCGGAGCAATTATTGCCTCGCTCTTGGCGTCGGCGCATTCCCGGAAGCTCGCCGCGAATTGCGTTTTCCGCAAGCAAGAATGATCGGCTCGATTGCAACGTTTCCAGAACGGTATGGAGATAATCTCATTCAGATCGTACTCGATATTCTTTACCGGAGGCCGGTACCGCCGGCAGTTTACGCGCCGATCCAGCTTGTAACCCCGCAGAACATTGACAAGTATTATCCGGGTACCTTATTTGCCACTGCCGATAAGGTCTTACAACGATAGTTGCTCACTGTAAGACCCTCGCCAAGTCGGATACCGGTGTGATCTTTACAACCTTGGGAGATCACGAGGCGATTCTCAGCCTTTCTGCAATCAGAAAGTCGAATTGTAAAAGAATTGGCTTGCAGATATTGCGATATACGCAAACTATCCATTGCCTTACCTTCCACATTGCTTGAAGGAGGGATCTGGCTGTCTATTATCTAAGTCAATCAATCCGCTCGACGAACGAGGCCAGGGAAAATGAAGATCACGCAGATCAAGCTTTACAGAATAAGTTCAGGCAATACCGGAGAAAAGGGCGCACGCTTCGGAGAGTCTCAGTACTGGGGAGGAGGTTGGCAGACCGGCTCACATATCGCAAATCCAATGTCGATTTACCCGAAGTATGCGAAGGTGCGTACTTCGTGGATGGGCCCCGGTCAAGACCCATATGGCATTGAGATTTTCACAGACGAGGGTGTTACCGGATGTGCCGTCAATTATGGTGGCGGCTACTTCGCTTGCGCCGTGATCGAACAGCACTTCAGCAAATTTCTCATTGGCCAGGACCCTTTCAACATCGAGTTGCTATGGGACCAGATGTATCGCTCCACTATGCCTTACGGCCTTGGTGGTATCACGGCGATGGCCATGAGCGGCGTCGATCTGGCGCTATGGGATCTTATGGGCAAAGCGTTGAACCAGCCCGTGTATCGTTTACTCGGCGGCCAAACCAAGGAGACGATTCCCTGCTACGTGACCACGCATCCGGATCTAGTCTCGCACTGGAAAAACAGCGGTTTCCTCGGCGTTAAGATTGCCGCGCCATGGGGCACAGCTGACGGTCGCCAGGGTCTGCTCAAGATGCAGCGATGTCTCGAAGATTGCCGCGCGACGCTCGGAGACGAGATGGAACTCATGGTCGACTGCTATCTCTCGTGGGACATTGAATTTGCCTCCCGTCTGGCGGAGCGTACGCGCGAATGCGATGTCAAGTGGTACGAAGATCCCCTGCAAAATGGCTGGGCCGAGCACATGAACGCAGAACTGCGCACGCGCATCAAGCCGATACAGGTTGCGATCGGAAATCTCGAATACGATATAAAAGCCTTCGCGGCAATTCTTGCGGCGCGTGCGTGTGACGTGATTCAACCTGAGATTCAGTGGTGCGGCGGACTTACCGCGGTGCGGCGGATTGCGGCCATGGCGAAACCTTATGATGTCCCGGTGATTCCTCACGGCGCAGGCATCTATAACTATCACTTTGTGCAATCCAATCTGAACTCGCCGTTCGCGGAGTATCTGTCCGTCGGAGATGGAACGAAGGTGCGTCCAATCTTCGAAGCGATTATCGGTGAGCCACTTCCTGTCAACGGACATGTCACGCTTGGCATAAGTCCGGGTTTCGGCGTCGAACTCAATCGTGAACTGCTGGAACTCATCGACTTCTAAGGACAGAGGAGTGCATCGTGGAGCACAAGATCAAATGTGGAGTCATTGGGGCGGGATGGTGGGCAACGTTCGCTCATATCCCGGCGCTTCTGGCGCATCCCAACGCCGAAGTGGCCGCAATTCAAAATAACGATCCGCAGGAGGCGCGAAAGATTGCTCTTGATTTTGGCATCCCGATTCCATGTACCACCGCCGACGAACTGCTTGCCATCGAAGATCTTTCGGCAGTCGTCGTCAGCAGTAGCCCAAACCTTCATTACCAGGATGCACGTGCTGCTCTCGCGCGGGGCAAGCATCTACTGATTGAAAAGCCAATGACTCTGACAGTGGCCGAGGCTGTGGAGTTAGTGAAGATGGCAGATAAGCATGGCACCCAATTTCTAATCAGTTGCCCCTGGCACTACACCGCACATGCCGTCGAGGCGCAGCGCCTGATTCGCAATGGAGAGCTTGGTCAAGTGCGTATGATCAGCGTCTTAATGACCAATCCAATCAGGGAACTTCTTCGCGGTGCGAATACCCAGCCCACACATGGGACGCCTTACATACATCCACGCGCAGGAACCTATAGCGATCCTAAAGTAGCTGGTGGAGGGCAAATCTATGCGCAAGTTTGTCATGCGGCAGCTTACCTTACTTTCCTGACTGGTGCGCGCCCCAGTGAAGTCTTTGCTCGCTTCCACAACGACGGCGCGGCACTTGACATATACGACGCTCTTGATCTGCGCATGGACGACAGTTCGATCGTCACGATTGCGAGCACCGGCGCGACGAGCCTTGAACGGAAGGACTTCGAGGTGCGAGTATTTGGCACCGAGGGGATGTTATTCCTCGATCTTTGGCGGGGGAAATTGGAGTTTGTGCCACTCGTTGGAGGGTCTCGCACCTATCCCGATTTGGAAGAAGACGCGGTCTATCCACACCAGGCTCCAGCGATGAATCTGATTGATTCCATCCAGGACCCAAGCTGCAATCAGTCACCTGCAACTTTAGGGGTCGCTGCGATGGAAGTGATCGAGGGGGCATGCCGCTCGGCTAAAAGTGGCACCAATATTCTTGTTTCATCACTTGTGGAGCAGACAGCATGAAACCGACAGTGCTGCGAGGCATCACATGGAACCACAGTCGCGCATTACCGCCGCTTGTCGCCACGGCCCAACGCTTTGAGGAACATAATCCAGGCGTGCGAATTCAATGGGAAAAACGAAGCCTCCATGAATTCGGGCATGCAGATATTGCCACGCTGGCTCACAACTTCGATCTGCTCATCATCGATCACCCGATGGCAGGTGATGCGGAAGCAACGGGAGTATTAACTGATCTGCTTCCACTCCTCTCATCCGAGGAGATCGATGATCTTCAAGATGACTCGCTCGGTCCATCGTTTTCGAGCTACCTCTATCAGGGCAAGCTCTACGCATTGCCTATCGACGCTGCTGCACCTGCTGCGAGCTATCGTCCCGACTTGTTTGAACAACACGGTCTCAAAGAGCCTGAACTTTGGGATGATGTAGTGGCCCTGGCGCGGTCGGGCTGGGTACGGATGCCGGCTTTCTCAGCAGACCTCTTTTTAAACTTTATGGGGCTCTGCGTTTCACGAGAAGGTGCTGTGGCCGCAAGCCCTGAACAGCTTATCGATCACGAAATTGGCGCTCAATGTCTGGAGCAACTTGATGAGCTTGCCGCTCTGCTGCCGGACGAGATCTACCGGATGAATCCGATTGCAGTGTATGAGCGAATGTCCGGCGAGGATAGCTTTGCCTACTGTCCATTCGCATACACCTACAGCAATTATTCGCGAAATGGTTTTGGAGCAAAGCAGGTGCGATTCTCAAATCCTGTGGCTTTGGGAAACAATCTTCCGATGCGCACGGTACTTGGTGGTACTGGAATTGCCATCTCAATGAAATGTAACGAGCAGGCCCTTGCTCTTCGCTACAGTTTGTTTGTCGCGGGTCGATCTTGTCAGAGCACACTCTACGGAATATGTGGCGGCCAACCGGCAAGACGAAGTGCCTGGCACGATCCACTACTCAATCAGATCACGGATGATTTTTTCTCACGCACAGCCGTCAGCATAGAAACAGCCTATGTGCGGCCACGGTATAAGAACTATGTGGGATTGCAGGAACGTGCCGGAGAGGTTATAGCCCAGCATTGCAGGCATCATGGACAGACACGCAAAACGCTCGAAAATATCGATGCCCTTTACCGCTCCAGCCTGAAAGAAGGTACAAAGCATGATTAAGTTCTCCTGTGCAGACTTTACTTTCCCAGTATTGGAGAGATGCACAGCATTGAAATTAGTAAAACTGCTCGGGTTCGACCATATGGACATGGGTCTGTTCGCGCGAAGCACGCATTTTTCTCCTCTCGATTTACTTGCGTCGCCTGGCAGTTACACGGCGCAAGTCCTTAGCGATCTGGAGGCCGCGGAGCTGCATCCCTCCGATGTGTTTCTCCAAATTGGAGTCGATCCATCCGAGGCTGCGGCCAACGATCCAGGTTCTTCGGTACGCAGCAAGAATCGCGACGTATTCAAGACCGCGCTTGAGTTCTGCGTTGCACTCAACTCAAAACATTTGACTGGTCTGCCGGGCGTATTTCATGCTGATACCTCTCGCGAGCGCGATCTGGGTCTCGCCGCGGAAGAGGCTGCATGGCGCCTCTCGCAGTGTGCCAGTGCCGGAGTCAGCTATGCCATTGAGCCTCACGTTGGTTCAATCTGCGCGGATGTTGAAGACACTCGCGCGTTTCTTGCAGCCGTCGCAGGGCTGACGTTGACGTTGGATTATGGGCATTTCGTCATGGCCGGTGAGAACTCCACACAGGTGCATGATCTTCTACCATTCGCATCCCATGTTCATGTGCGTGGGGGCGCTCGAGAAAGACTGCAAACCTCGGTCGACGAAAATACGATCGATTTTTCCGGCATGCTGACCGGATTGCAGCAGCTCGGTTATGACGGTTTCCTCGCCCTTGAATATGTGTGGGTCGACTGGAAGGGATGCAACCGCACGGACAACGTCTCCGAGACTATGTTGCTGCGGGGCGCACTGGAGTCCACTCTCTCTAAGTTGATGAGGGAAGAACACTAGGTTAGTCAGGCTCAGAGGTATCGCGAGGGTGAAATGAATCAAATTGATTTGAATCGTCGTCATGCGGTGGTAACGGGAGGAGCCCAGGGAATTGGCCTTTCTGTAGCGACTCGCCTCCTGCAATCAGGCGCATCCGTCTCCATCTGGGACTGCGATCGCAAGGTTCTGGACACTGCGATCGAGCAGTTGAAAAAGCTAGGTCGTGTCTCCAAAGAGATCGTCGATGTCTCTGATGCTGCTTCAGTAGAAGCGGCGACTCGGTCGACGATTGACAAGCACCCATGTATTGACATCCTTGTAGCGAATGCCGGCATTGCCGGAGCGAATTACAAGACCTGGGAGTACCCCGCCGAGGAGTGGCAGCGCGTCATTAACATTAACCTGCTCGGCGTCTATCATTGTTGCCGCGCCATCGTTCCGCACATGTTGCGCCAGAACTACGGAAGGATTGTTAATGTCGCCTCGATCGCGGGCAAAGAGGGCAATCCCAACGCTTCCGCATACAGCGCTTCAAAAGCCGGTGTTATTGCTTTGACGAAGTCACTTGGCAAGGAGACTGCCGCCAGCAACATCGCCGTGAATTGTATTACCCCCGCAGCAGCCCGCACGCGCATCTTCGAGCAGATGTCGAAAGAGCATGTGGACTACATGTTGAGTAAGATCCCGCGTGGACGCTTTCTCGAAGTGGATGAGATCAGTGCCATGGTCGCCTGGTTAGTCTCTGAGGAGAACTCCTTCACCACAGCAGCAGTATTTGATTTAAGTGGCGGAAGAGCGACCTACTGAAGGAAATATCAAATGGCACTGAGACGATGAGGAAGGAGATGACTAACGTGAAAACTGGATTAATTGCTTTGTTTGTATGTAGTTCAACGATTTTGTCGGCCGCACAGCACACTGAAGGCCGACGCTATCCGGATCACCGGCCTGCAGCGACTCTCCGCTATGATGCGGTCGATCAAGGGATTGTTCTCCGCCCCGGAGGATGCCCGAACGACTGCGACAAATATGGGGCGCGTGATGTTTGGGTCTTTGAACATGAAGGTCGGTTCTACATGCACTACGATGCCGCAGGTACGAGCGGATGGTTGACAGCGCTTGCCGTTAGTCACGATCTCGAACACTGGAAAAAGCGTGGTACAGTTCTTACCTTGGGAGCACCCGGCAGCCGAGATTCCGCCAGTGCTTCGTATGGAACGACGTTCTTTGATGGACATCTGTGGTACATGTTTTACCTAGGAACCCCGCATGTCACTCCTCCCCCGAACCGGATCCCGGCTTTTCCGTATCTGACGCTTGAGGCTCGCTCGACTTCACCGACTGGCCCATGGACGAAGCTTCTGCATACGACTCCCTTCCAGCCCAAGCCCGGCACCTATTATTCTGCGACGGCTAGTCCGGGCCAGATTATAAGGAGCGGCGGGCAGTATCTTCAATTCTTCAGCGCCTCAACGAACAAGCCAATCCTGCGAACGTTGAGCATTGCCAGGAGCTCAAATCTTAGCGGGCGCTGGACCGTTGATCCGACTCCGATTTTTCCACCTACGGAACAGATTGAAAATAGCTCCCTCTATTTTGAGAAAGCAATCTCCACATGGTTTCTGTTCACTAATCATGTGGGGATCGATCGTGACGGAGAGTACACAGACGCTATCTGGGTGTACTGGACGAAAGATCTCAACCACTGGGATTCTTCAAAGAAAGCGATCGTACTCGATGGCAGAAACAGCACATGGTCGCGGCGATGCATCGGTTTACCGTCCGTGTTGCCCTATAAGAATCGTCTCGCAATTTTTTATGATGCTCCGGGCGGCAACAGTACTTCGCACATGGGACGGAGTATAGGGCTGGCATGGCTGAAGTTACCCCTTTCCCCTCCCACTCCCGAGGCTACAGCCACTCGATAAGGCTACCGATAATCCACGATGTTAGTGAGAAGGGATGCTTGAGCACAAAATCCATCAGGCCTTCAAGTAGCCTTTAACTCGTCCGACTTTACCATTAGTTAACAGAACTCATTTTCGTCGAGACCAGGCACTTCGCACCTCGCGGTGGTTTCAAAGATAATAATGAGACTAAAGAAGCGCCCAAAGCCTCCATGAAGAGATCGACGATCTTGCAGAGAACAATCTAGCCCAGTGCGGCAGCGTCCGTAGAAAGTTTGGTGTCCTTTTGATTCGCAGAGAATTTATTCGCTTGGCTACGCTTACAGCGGGCGCCATGCCGTTCACCAGCCTGAAAGATTGCAGCGCGAGCAGTTCTAAGCTGCCTGAATCTGACAACGAAGGTTTTAGCCCCCATTTTCAACTTGCCAACACCTCCGAGACCAGTCTGTATGACCTCTTTCGGCAACCGGCAAATCAATATCGTCCAATGGTCCGATGGTGGTGGAATGGTGACCGTGTTGTCGGAGAGGAGATACTCCGAGAACTCGACGTATTGCAGGCCGCAGGAGTCGGTGGAGTCGAGATCAATCCGATTCGATTCCCTGCTGAAGCAGACCCAATGAATACCAAAGCGCTGACGTGGATGAGCGACGAATGGCTCGACATGTTGGAAGTGGCATTGCGAGGAACTAAAGAGCGTGGCATGACCTGTGACATGATCGTGGGTTCGGGTTGGCCATATGGGGGCGAGTTCCTGTCCAGGCAAGACCAAACGCAGATGGTGGCGCTTGGCACCAAAAACTTCACTGGTCCGAGACATGTGCGACTCGCTCGTGAAGAGTTGCTCGACAGTGTAAGCCCACGTTTCGTCTCGCCGTACAAGAATAGTCAGAAGGAACTCTTTGGAATTACCTTAGTTCCCGCTCAGCTAAACACGACCGCTGCAAGTCAACGCATGGATGATCAGCGAGGCCATGATTTTATCGAGTTCGACCTTCCGGCCGGTGATCATGTTCTGTATTTCCTCGTAAAGCTCACGGGCTTCATGGCAGTCATCAATGGAGCGCCCGGCGCTTCAGGCCCGGTTTTGAACCATTACAGTGAACAGGCCGTAACGCGCTATCTCGATCGTTTGTCAAAAAGACTCTCGGCAAGGATCGGGCCGTTAGGAGAGCACTTCCGGGCGTTCTTCACCGATAGCATCGAGCTTGAAGGAGCGAACTGGTGCGACGACATGTTTGAGCAGTTTCATAGACGGAGAGGATATGACCTTTCACCGTGGCTCCCATTTGTCCTTTTCAAAGTAGGAGAGATGGGAAATGCCGTCTCTGAAAAATATGGCGCGGAGTTTTCTCCTGCATTCAAAGCGCAGACCGGCCTTGTTCGTTATGACTTCGAGATTACCAAGCATGAGTTGTTCCAGGAAAGGTTTGTGGGAACCTTTACAAAGTGGTGCGTGATGAACGGAGTGAAATCCAGAATGCAGGCTTATGGCATGGACCTTGACGCCATCACCTGCGGCATGATGATTGATATCCCTGAATGCGAGACATGGATTCGGTCCGAGAAGATCGAGAGTTTCGGTACTGGCGATTATCGCAAGGGCCGTAGCTATACCATGATCAATAAATTTGTCTCTTCTGCCGCTCATTTGTCTGGGAAGCGGCTCATCAGTTGCGAAGAAATGACGAATACCGACGATCCTTTCCATACTTCCCTCGAGAGAATTAAGGTTGCCGGCGATCAAAGCATGTTATCCGGTGTCACTCAGTCCGTCTTGCACGGCTTCAACTACAGTCCTCTGGATGCCCCTTTTCCCGGATGGGTTCGATACGGTACCTACTTCAGCGAGCGGAATACATGGTGTCCTTACTTTAAGCTATGGGTAGACTACAAAGCTCGTCTATCCGCCCTCTTTCAGCACTCGGACATGCACGCCGACATCGCGATCCTGCCTCCATTCGCAGACCTCGCATCGCATTACGGATTTCAGCGTGACCCCTTTCCCAAAATCGTCGACCCTCCCTATCTCTACAAGCTCTGGGAGGTCATTCACCAGAACGGAAGCGGGTGCGACTACCTTACCGAGGACATCATTTGCCAATCTACTGTCAGCCACGGCAGGCTACATTTTAACGATAGGTCTTACAAGGCAGTCTTTTTGCCTGACGTCGCATCAATCCGCCCGGCCACGGCAAAGATGCTGAAGACGTTCGTCGAATCGGGAGGAACGCTCCTTTGTATCGGAACGCTTCCTTATCAGGCCTCCGGGCTCGTCGATAACGCTCCAGACAGCCGAATCGTCCATGAAGTATTTGAGTCCCTGCGAAGCAGCTATCCACTCCGCACTGCTCTGCTAATGATGAACGAAGCAGACATGGTGAATTGGTATCGTGAGATACAGAAGACGCACGCTCTTGAACCTGATGTATTGATAAGCGAGCCTACGGATTATATCAGCCAGCTACACTACGTCAGTAAAGGTCGGGACGTCTTTTTTTTCAGTAACTACGGGCCGCAGCAAACTCACACTTTTCGCGCGACCTTTAACCTCAAAGATAAGACGCCATGGCTATGGGACGCGGAGTCGGGCGAGCGTGCACCTTACCCAACGTCCAACTCAAAGAATATGCTGAGCGTCACACTTGGCCCCTCCGAATCGAGACTGATTGTCTTCGAGACATCCACGGCCAGCACTAAGTCGACTTTGGTCGCCGTGCCGAAACTCATGCCCGTGCGAGCAGACAATCCACTCTCGGAGCGCATCATAGCCGGACTATGGAAGCTGAAGCTCATTCATGTGAATGGAACAACTCAGTCCCTCGCTCTGCAGACGCCGATTGACCTCACTCAACGTGATGATCTGAAATCTTTTGCAGGCACGATGATCTATAGCAACCGCTTCCGGGTCGACCATACGGACGGGCACTACCTCATCGACCTCGGCCATCTCCACAGTGTCTCCCAGTTGGAGATCAATGGCCATCTCATCGGTACGCGCTGGTATGGCGAACACACGTATGACGTATCAGGGGCATTGAAACGCGGAGATAATGAAATAACCATCAAAGTCGTGTCGACTCTCGGCGATTATATGAAGACGTTGACCGACAATAAGACTGCTCGGGCATGGACTGAAAATACTCCGTTCTATTCCATGGGACTAATTCAACCTGTGCGACTGGTACTGAACCCATCTGAGGTTTTACCTTAATCTGCTATAGCTACTCTCCGAGGGAAAAGAAGCGGTTTCGTTAAGTAGATGATTGGAATATTGAACCTGGCACAAGCAGGTGTTCTGATTGCATAGTTGATCTGGTAGCCGGACATACAAAATATAAGGACCAATGCTGCAGAGAATCATCCCTGCGGGAAAGCCAGAGACCAAGCTGACACGTAAGATCCCTCAGGCTAACGCCGTCAAGGCCGCGCTCCAGTCTGAAACCGCAGATCGGACATTGCGAAGCCATACTGCGACCGTGCGTTGGCATCGCTGATCGCTGCCTGCGTCTCCTGCAACTGAGCCTGGCTCAGTTCCACAATCGAGCTAAGTCCAAGCTGGTAGCGGGTCTGCGCAAGATTTAGTGCGAGGTTCGCCTGCCGCAACAACTCACCAGTTACTTTCACGCGCTGCAGGGCGGTGTTGGCGTTCAACCATGCCGTCCGAACATCGCGGACCACTTGGTTGCGTAGGTCACGGGTTCGTTCTGCTGCCGCCTTGGCTTCGAGCGAAGCTTGAGAAGCCTCCGCCATGTAGCGAAACCCATTGAAGATAGGAACGCTCAAATTCACTCCTATGGCTCCATACCAATCAGTGGGAAAATACTGACTGGAACCGACCGGAGTTTTACCCACCACACCCAGCGCGCTGATCGTAGGCAGCAATTGCTCATGCTGCGCCCGGCTGTACTTTCGTGCCGCCTGCTCACTCCATTGCAGCGATTGCAGGTCAGGCCGGTTCTGAATCGCCGATGCGATCAACGGAGTTGCATCCGGCGGCAGTGACTGCAGTGAATCTGTCCCCGCCACCAACCTGTAAGTCATCGGCGTGTCATAGCCCAGCACAGCGTCCAGCGCGGCCTTTGCAGCATCAAGATTATTTTGAGCGTCCAGTTGCAATAGCTTGGCCTGAGATAAATTCACCTGGGCAAAGCTAAGGTCGAGGTCCGATTTCAACTTCGACGAAGTCAACGCGCTCACCTGATCGACCAGTGTTTGCCTCGCCGAGACCGTCTGTTCGGCAACCTTCAAGGTAGCTTCGGCCTCGATGGCTCGATAAAACACCTGGTCTGTCGCCAGAACAATGTCCTCGCGGCTCGCCTCAGCATCTGCCAGGTGGGCCTTCTCACTCAGCTTCGCCGAAGCCACAAGATTTTGTGTATGTCCAAAATCAGTAACCAACTGGCGCAATTGAACCCCCATTCCGGCATGTTCCAGCAGCCGCGAAGCACTCAGGTTCCCCGATGAAATACGGCTTGCCTCCTCTGCTTCAACCGCCGTCAGGTTCCCGCTCAGATCCGGCAATTCACTCGACCGCGTTTCTCTCACAACCTGATGCTGCACCTTTGCGAGCAATTGCCCGATACGAATACGAGGATTGTTTGCCAGCGCAATCGTCTCGGCCTGTTGACGATTAAGCAGCACCGGCGCGCCTGAACCAGAAGCTGCCGAGGCCTCCCCCGTCTGCGCGGCTGCAAACAGAGCTTGGCTCGCCGACGGTGCATTGGGCAATCGCACCGCCAGCCGAGCCTGTGCAAACAATACGTTCGTGGCATCCACCGTCAATAAGAGCAGAACAAAAGTACGCAGCTTCCAAAGCATGTTAAATCTTCCCCCCTGCCGCGACACGTTCTTCCTTACGATGCGCCCACAAATATGCCGCCGGAACGACATAGACAGTGACGACGACCGAGACAGCCAGTCCGCCGATGATCGCCCTTGCCAGAGGCGCATACTGCTCGCTCCCCGCTTCAAGCGCGAGCGCCATGGGGATCATTCCGAGAATGGTCGCCAGCGACGTCATAAGGATCGGACGAAGTCGAAGGCGGCATGCCATCGCAACGGCTTCATCGATCGGCATACCTTCTCCGCGCAGGTTTCGAGCGACGTCGACAATCAGAATCGAGTTCGAGACAACGATGCCCGTCATCATAATGACGCCCATCAGCGACATTACATTCAACGTCGTATGGGTCAGCAGAAGGAAGCCGATGACCCCGGTGATACCGGGCGGCACCGCAAGCAGAATAATGAGCGGATCGATGAAGGAGGAGAACTGCGCCATCAAGACCAGATACACCAGGATGATCGAAAGAATCAGACCAATGCCAAAACTTTTGAAGGATCGTCTCATCCCCTCAACCGAACCTCGAACGGTAACGCGAACTCCCTTCGGGAGCTTGGTCTGTGCAAGAATTTTGTCGACATGCGAAGCAACCGCCCCAAGGTCTTCCGAAGAAGGCGAGACGTAGACATCAATCACTCGCTGAAGCTGGTAGTGGTCGACTTCCGTAGGAGACTCAATCATCTTGATGTCCGACACAGATCCCAACTGCGTAGTTAACGCGGACTTCGGCCCGCGCAGAGGAATGTTCTTCAGGTCCTGTATGGATTTAATCTGCTTTTCCGGATATTGAACGGTTAGCATATAGTCGTTCCCGGACTTCGGATCGACCCAGTAGCTCGGAGAGATCATCTGGTCGGAGTTGAGCGCGGTGATGACGTTATCGACAACCTCTTTGGAGGTCAGTCCTAACTTCGCCGACATCTCTCGATTGATGTTGACGCGCAGCGATGGATAGTCAAGGTCCTGCGGAATCATGACATCGCTCACACCTTTAAGCTGCCGGATCTTCCCGGCCACTGCCGTAGCCGTCGCATACGAGGCCTTCAGACTACTCCCACTCACCTGAACATCGATCGGAGCTGGAAGCCCAAGATTGACCACGGAATCGACCAGGCCGCCCGTCTGGAAGTAGGTCGATAGTTCAGGAATATCGTTTGCGAGCTTACGTCGTACGATATTCATATAACCATAACTTCCGACGTGGTTCTCTTTGTTGAGACTGACCTGGACCGTCGCGGTATCTTGTCCTGAATTACTCGTATACATCGATGAAAATCCAGGAGTCACTCCGATATTCGAGACGACGATTCCAAGGTCCTTCTCTGGAATGACCTCCCGAATGTCTTTCTCTACTCTCTGAATGTAGTTGTCCGTCACGCCGATGCGTGACCCCGTGGGGGCCTTGATGTTAATGACGAACTGGCCTGGATCGGTCCGCGGGAAAAAAGACGTCCCCATCAGGGGGAAGAAAGCAAGACTGACAAGAAATATTCCCATGACCCCAAGGACAGTCGCCACAGGCCGCAGCATGGTCTTGCGGACCGACCGGTCATAGTGCAACAACGTGCTGTCATAGCGGCGATTGAACCAGCGGACGAAACGTTGAAACGGGTTCCCTCCTTTGTGATGCGCCGCTTCATTGTGTGCATTCTTTATAAATCGTGCACAGAAGAGCGGGACCACCGTAAGCGCCACGAAATAGGAAGCAAACAGCGCAAAGACAACCGACAGCGCAAGCGCAGTAAAGAGGAATCGGCTAACTCCGTACAGGAAGACGACCGGAAAGAAAACAATGGCAGTCGTAAAGGTAGCCGCCAGTACCGGCAATGCAACCTCTTGCCCTCCTTTCTCCGCCGCTACCGCTGGCGTTTCTCCCTGTTCCAGATGATGGAAGATGTTTTCGAGCACGACAACCGAGTTATCGATAAGTCGGGAAAATACCAGCGCCAACCCTCCCAGCACCATGGTGTTAATGGTCCCGCCCGCGACGGAGATACAGAGGAGCGCGGCCACCGCGGAAAGGGGAATAGAGAGCATGACGCCAAGCGTTGCCCTCATACTGCCGAGAAAGATCAAGATCATCAAGGCAGTCAGGACGAGTCCGATCCCCCCTTCATTCCCCAGGTTCTTGATCGCGGTCCTCACATAGATGGATTGATCGAAGACCACCTTCGCCACCAGGTTCGAGGGAACATCGACAAGATGGCTAACGGCATTCTTGATCCCATTGACGATGGAGATCGTATTGCTGTCGCCTCCCTGCTTCAGCACAGGCAGATAGACCGACTTCTGCCCATCGACCCGGACAATGCTGTTTTGAATCTGTTGCGCGTCCGCTGCATGGCCGATGTCTCCAACCAGCACCGAGTCATTGCCCACTGTCTTCAGCGGAAGCTTGTTGATCTGCGCAATATCAGGGAGTTGGCTATTGGTATAGATATTGAAATCTTTTGGCCCAATCTGAACGTCGCCGGCAGGAAGAATCAGATTCGACTCATTCACGGTGCGGACCACATCCATCACGCTTAATTGATGGGCCTGCAACTTCACCGGATCGACGTAGACCTGGATCTGGCGATACTTTCCACCAAAGGGCGGCGGGACCGAGGCCCCAGGAATATTTGCTACCTGATTGCGAACGTTGTACTGCCCCAGATCGCGAAGTCTTGTCTCGCTGAGCCCCTTCCCCTTCAAGGTGATCAGACACACCGGCATACTCGATGCGTCGAACTTAAGTACCACGGGCGGCAGTGTTCCGGGAGGAAGACGACGAAGGTCTGCCATCGCAAGATTCGAGATCGTGCTTACCGCGGAGTCGGGATTTGTTCCCGGTTGAAAATATATTTTGACTAAGCTGACACCAGGCAGCGAACGCGACTCGATATGATCGATACCGCTGCCCAATGTAAAGAAGCGCTCGAAGCGGCCCGTGATATCTGTTTCAATCTGCTCCGGCGGCATCCCGTTATAAAACGTCGCCACGACAACAACCGGGATATCGATCTGGGGAAAGAGATCAACCGGCATGCGTGCTACCGACGTGAAGCCCACAACGGAGATCACAAGACAAAGCATGACGATGAAGAAGGGGTAGCGGAGAGCAAAACCTGTCATTTACTGGGCCTCTCCCGTGTTTGCGCTCTCCACCGCGCTGCGGTGTGGCGTCACCTCTTCTCCCGGTTGAAAGGTCCCCATATTCGCAGCGATGACTCGCTCGCCATCGCTGAGCCCGTTCAGAATGCCAATTCGGTTAGCCGTGGAAATACCGATCGTCACGGCTCGTTTTTCCACTCGGTTGTTCTTATCGACAACGAGAACAAACGGCTGGCTCCCGCTCTGGTCCACCGCCTGGACCGGAACCGCAAGCGCATTGCCTGCCCGCCGGATATCGAGAGACACGTCTGCATACATTCCCGGAGTCAGCCTGCCGTTCTTATTGGGGACATCGATCTCCACCTGCATCGTTCGTGTCGAAGTGTCCAATGAGGCGGTGCTCCGCGCCACCTTGCCGGTAAATTTTTCTCCCGTTGCCTGAACGTGCACCGTAGCGGAATCTCCATCCTTGACGAATCCTGCAAGCGACTCGGGTACCGGAATCCTTAGCCGAAGCATGTTGACCTCCGCCAGTTTCACGACAGGCATTGAACTGGCATTGGAGGTTCCTGCCTGAATCAGTGACCCCGTGTCGGCATAACGCCAGGTAATCACTCCATTAAACGGCGCTACAATACGCGAGTAATCCGCCAGCGAAGAATAGTGCTGTTGATCAGCCTGCGAGACGCCAAGCTGTTGTTCCATCGCCGAAAGCGCAGACTTAGCGGAGTCCACCTGCGCCGCAGCCACACGGTCCTTCGCCTGCGCATCATCCAGCTCCTGCTCCGCGATCAATCCAGGCCGCGCGTCGGAGGCCTTCTGCAGCCGCTCGGCGGCAGAATGAAAAGCGGCGTAGTTCGCCTCGGCGCGCAGCACCTCACTCTTCGCACGGATGATCTGATCCTGCGTCTGGCGAACACCCGCATCTGCGCCCTGGACCTGAGCCGTCAGTTCCGGAACGTCCAGCGTGGCCAACACCTGGCCCATTCGAACCCTGTCGCCGATATCGACGTAGATATGCTTGATGTATCCCGCGACCTTCGCGTGAAGTTCGACTTCCTGAAACGGAAGAAACTCGCCGGCAACATTCAAGGTATTCGACAGCGGAGTACGGGTCGCCATAGCAATCGGGGCGATCGGCCGCGATAGATTTGCAGGCCCCTCGTCGGCCCTTGCCTGAGAGCTATTTCCCTTACAGCCAAGAACGGCGAAACTTGCCAAAGTAAGCAGTACTATGATCCCTGTTGAAACGAGGGAAGGTCGCTTGCACATGTTGTAAACACCTGTGTTAAAACGGAGGCCGGCATAGAGGACACGCAGCCGCAGGCCCTCCGGGCGGAAATCTGCAACTGTGCCTTGAGCAATGTCGCTCACGGCAAACGCTATGTGCGTGGATTAATGAGAAGCGAGGAGGAAAGGCGGGGGGCGGAAAAAGAAGAAGGTCTGGCCGGGCTGCTTCGGTAGCCAAACCCTATGGCGCAAGATCCTCGGCGAAAAGACCGGTTTCAGCGACCACAGCCATGCAAGCACCACACCCATGGCCAGTGCGAAAAATGTGACCGGCTCAGGATTTACCGCAGGATCGGCAGCCAGCCTTGCACTTTCAACCGTGGTCGGCCTCTCCTGTTGCGAGAGCAGCTTCGCCGCCGACATATGAGCCGCAGGGTTGTAGAGAGAAAGCTTGTAGCGAACGCCCCACGAGAAGACAGCGAATGCAAGCATGGCGACAGTGACGATCATCCACTGCGAACCGCGCCGTCTTGTCTGCTCAACATGCATAATTTCAATTTGGCAGCGTAAACTTGCGACTGCTTGCCATCTCGTTGGACTTTCTAACCAGGATTTTAGTATGGTGCAATTTTTCAAATTTCGCAAAACCGATCCTTAATTTAGAAGAATTGGCTCCGATCAACAGATTGTTACATCCGCGACAATTTTCATGCATTGCATCCCTGCCATCGCTCCCATACACTGAATCCAGCCATCGAATCACAGGAACGGGCGGTTAGCTCAGTTGGTTAGAGCACCTCGCTTACACCGAGGGTGTCGGGGGTTCGAGTCCCTCACTGCCCACCAAAATCTTTACCCTTCCATCCGCAACTTATCTCCCATGCCTCCCCGCCTCATCATCAACGCGGACGACTTCGGCCTCACGCCGGGCGTCAATCGTGCCATCGCGGAACTTCACCAGGCAAGGGCCCTTACCTCCGCAACTCTCATGGCGACCGGCGCTGCCTTCGCCGATGCTGTCGGCATCGCCCGCGCCAATCCAGCGCTTGGAGTTGGCTGCCACATCGTCCTCACCGACGGTACGCCCGTCTCCGACCCCCGCAGTATCCCCACGCTTCTCGGTGCCGACGGCAAGACCTTCCGGCCATCTCTCCTCGACTTTATGCAGGCGCTTGTGCGCGGCGCCATTCGCGAAGAAGAGATCGAGTCCGAGGCGCTCGCCCAGATAGAGAGGCTGCAACTGGCCGGAATCGCCGTCACCCATCTAGACACCCACAAACATACGCATCTCTTCCCTGCCGTAGCTCGCCCGCTCCTTCGCCTTGCCGAGCGTTGCTCCATTGGGGCCGTTCGCAACCCCTTCGAGCCCGCATGGAGTTCCCGGCTCGCCCCCAACGCATTCGTCCGACGGCTTCAGTTCCACATCCTCAGCATCCTCGGCAAAAAATCATTCCAGTCGTTGCCTCAACTCAGCCATGGCCACGTTCTTACGAGCGACGGCACCATCGGCGTCTCCGCAACCGGCGAACTCAATGAGGAATCGCTCCACAAAATCCTCTGCGCCATGCCTGAAGGCATATGGGAACTTGTCTGCCACCCTGGCTATAACGATGCAGCACTCGCCACCGTCGCCACCCGCCTTCGCGCAACCCGGGACGTCGAGCGCGTGGCCCTGCTCAAAGAAATTCCGCAGGCAGTCCGCACCCTTCCCGGCCTCGAACTCATCCATTATGGAGAGATAGACAGGTACGGACAGATAGACCAGCCCACCCGCGACCACGAGAGACTCCCATGAAGATCGGCATCACCTGTTATCCCACATACGGCGGCAGCGGAGTCGTCGCTACCGAGCTGGGCATCGAGCTCGCCGCCCGCGGCCACGACATCCACTTCATCACCTATTCGCAGCCATTCCGTCTCACTGGCCGCGAAGCTAACATTCATTTCCACGAGGTCGCGGTCTCGAACTATCCTCTCTTCGAGCACCCGCCCTACGATTTGGCCTTGGCCACGCGCATGGCGGAGGTCGCCGAGTTCTACGCGCTCGATCTGCTCCACGTCCACTACGCCATTCCGCACTCGGTCAGCGCCCTGCTGGCCAAACAGATGCTCGCCGCCAACGGCCACAAGCTGCCCTTCATCACCACCCTGCACGGCACCGACATCACCCTCGTCGGCCTCGACGCCTCCTATCTCCCGATTACTCGGTTTGGAATCGTCAAGTCCGACGGCGTCACCGCCATCTCCAGTCATCTCCGCGACCGCACTCGCGAGGCCTTCGGCATCACCTCCGAGATTGAGGTCATCCCAAACTTCGTCAACTGCGACGTCTACGTCCGTAAACCCGAGCTCGTCGCCGTCATGCGCCCTCGCTTTGCGGAGCCGCAGGAGCGACTCCTCGTTCATCTCTCCAACTTTCGCCCGGTCAAACGCGTTCAGGATGTCGTCAAAGTCTTCGCCCGTGTCGCTGCCGCCGTGCCTGCGCGGCTCATGCTGATCGGCGATGGTCCCGACCGCAGCGCTGCCGAACATCTGGCACTCCAGCTCAAAGTGCAGGACCGCATCCACTTCGTCGGCAAACAGGACAACGTCAACGAGCTGCTGCCGCTCGCCGACCTGATGCTGATGCCCAGCGAAATGGAGTCCTTCGGCCTGGCCGCGCTCGAAGCCATGGCATGCAGTGTTCCCACTATTGCGACCCGGGTTGGTGGCGTCCCCGAACTAATCGAAGATGGACACAACGGCCTTCTTTTCAACGTCGGCGACGTCGACGGCATGTCCGCCGCCGCTATCGCCCTCCTCGGGGACGAATCCCGACTGGACGCCATGTCCCGGGCCGCCCGCAAGACCGCTCAGGACAGCTTCTGCGCCTCGCGCATCATCCCTCTCTACGAGAGTTACTACGACCGCATCATTGCGAGAACCACGATCTAAAGGGGAGCGCGGACAGTCACACTCCATTTACAGTAACAATATGGTGAATTTGTCGAAGGTTGACCTTGTCGGCGTTGGATTGAACGCTACCGATACCGTAATCGCTCTTGCGAACTACCCTGTCCAGGGCTCCAAAGTTGAGTTCAGCACTTCCGATGTGCTGCCGGGCGGCCAGGTCGCCAGCACCGTCGTCGCCTGTCAGCAATGGGGCATGAGCACCCGATACGTCGGCAGTCTGGGCGATGACAGCGCCGCCAGGCTTCATCGCCGCGCATTCGCCGAAGCAGGGGTGGAGACGCAGATCATTACCGTTCCAGAGTGCGCCAGCCGCCAGTCGGTCATTCTCGTCGACGGCGCCGGCGATCGCACTGTGCTTTGGAGAAAAGACGAGCGGCTCGACCTGAAGCCCAGCAACCTCGACCGCGAATGGATCGTAAACGCACGAGCACTTCATGTCGACGGATACGATACCGCCACGGCAACCGTCGCCGCTGGTTGGGCACGCGAGGCAGGCATCCCAGTCATCGCCGATCTGGACGAGCTTTATCCCGGCGTCGAAGCTCTGATCGAAAACGTCGACTATTTGATCGTGAATAAAGATTTTCCCTGCCGCCTAATGAAGGAAAAAGACCTCGAAGAGGCGCTGCGCAGGATGCAAAGCCACTATCGATGCCGGCTGGCCGCAGCAACCCTGGGAGAGGACGGCGTTCTGGCATGGGATGGTAGGCAGCTTCATTACACGCCCGCCTATCAGGTGCCGGTGGTCGATACGACGGGCGCAGGCGACACCTTCCGCGCCGGATTCATCTATGGATTGCACCAGGGCTGGCCGCTCGACCGCCAGCTCGACTTCGCCTGCGCCGCCGGAGCGCTGAACTGTATGGCCGTTGGGGCCAGGGGAGGGATTCGGACAGTTGAGACCGTTGAAAGACTGATGGCAACCGGTACTCACTACCCTGCCGCCAGCTACGTGCCCGTGGTCATGGAAAAAGAGGCAAGGTAGAGCGGCAGGTTGCATTCCGCAGGTTCCTCACGAGTGTCGCTTAACACCGTCCAACAGTACGGAGTAAAGTTTTCCATAATGAACCACCGCGCGACCTGCCTCCGACTCCCGGCCACCCTCCTCGTCCTCGCGGCGCTGCTCTTTGCCATACCCGTGGGACAGGCCCAGAACCCACAGACCGCGCCCACCTCGCAGACGCCGCCGAAGCAGCAGACCAAGCCGGACCAGACCACCGACGAAGGCGGCCCCCAGACTGACAACGGCCCGCTCGTCATCCGCAAGAAACCGGAAGACACGGAGCCGCCACCACCACCCGCGCCTGCTGAACCGACGGTCAAGAATCCTGATAACGAGACTTTTTCGCTGCGGGTCGACGTGCCTATCGTCAACCTGAACGTGAATGTCATCCTCGACAAGACCCACCAGTTCGTCCCTGGCTTGAAACCTGCCAACTTTCTCGTGCTCGAAGATGGTGTCCCTCAGACCATTACCAACGTGCGAATGACGCAGACACCCATCACGGCGGTCATGCTGCTCGAGTTCGCCGCCAACAGCTACTATCTCATCAATGACATGCAGAATGCGTCCTACAGCTTCTTCCGCACGCTGCGTCCGGACGACTATGTAGCTGTCGTCACCTACGACCTGCACACCCACATCCTCACCGACTTCACCAACAACAAGGACGTCGTCGCCCAGGCCTTGCAATCGCTTGTCATTCCCGGCTTCTCAGACACCAACCTCTTCGACGCGCTCTATGAGACGCTCGACCGGCTCAGCCGCGTCGAAGGCCGCAAGTACATCATCCTCATCGGCAGCGGCCGCGACACCTTCTCCAAACTCACCCTCGACAAGATTCTCGCCAAGGTCAAGGCCACGCCCAACGTCACTATCTTCACCATCGGCACCGGCGCGCTGCTCAACGAGATGTACGGTGGCCGAGGCGGCATGAGCGGCGGCATGGCCGACCTGAACTACCTGCAGGCGCAGAACCAACTGAAGACCTTCGCCGCCATGACGGGCGGGATGAGCTTCAGCCCTGTGTTTCAAGGTGCGCTCCCCGACATCTTTTCCCAGATCAACAACTCCATCCGCAACCAGTACGTCCTCACCTACCACCCCACGAACACAAAGAACGATGGCTCGTACCGCAAGATCAAGGTCCTCCTCGTCGACAACGAAGGCCACCCGCTGCGAATGCAAGACGAAAAGGGCAAGCCGCTGAAGTATTCCATCATCGCGCGCGACGGCTACAACGCCAAGCTTCCCGTCGAATAGTCACGAACGCTGCGAATTCAAAGCAGTGAAGATCTCCCGCCCAAATATTGTCATCCTCCGCCAAGGCGGAGGATCTGCTTTTTCAATTTGAAAGCCCGTCACCGGGGTCGAGGCACCGTCAAATCGAGATCAGTTGCGATCATCTGCTTGGTCACCAGTATCACCTGGCCGACGTGCTCATGAGCATGAGCCACTACCTGATAGATAGCCTCCAACACGCTGACCTCAGGCCGTCCCGGCTGCGGGCTGGTCCGCTCCGTAAGCCTCTCCGGTGGCAGCGTGGAAATGACAGCCCGCGCATCAGCCACAGTAGAAGCGAACATCTCCGCCAGTGCCGTTCCGCCCAAACCGCCATCGACACTGAACTCGGCCTCACGCACACGAACGTCTTTCGTACCACCGACACCGTGCATCACCCATTGCCGAATATTTCCGCAAAGATGCAGAACAATATTCCCGACGGCATTCTCATGCGCCCCGCCCCGCGCCCAAATCTGCTCGTCGGTCAGCTTGCCAAGGCAGATCTTCATATTTGTCGCGACCATATCCAGTCTGCGGCACGAAAAGTCCAGAAACAATCGAGCGATTTCGTTCTCCATCTCAGCATTCTAGCTAATGAAGCGTTGACCAGAATCGAGCCGCCCCGTACACTCTAAAAAGGCAGTCAGCGAACGTCAGTTCGCGACGCTCGCATCACCCGTTGCCCCCTCGTTCAATGGTAGGACTGCCGACTCTGACTCGGCCAATCGGGGTTCGAATCCCTGGGGGGCAACCAAAACAATACTTCCTGAAACTTCCTTGAACCTTCTCGCACAGAATAAACCACGATAAATCAATTACTTATGACGATTAATCGTCCGAAGGCGTTCGAGAACGTGCGCCTAGAGCCATCCAAAAAGTGGGGTACGGATTGGGGTACAATTCCTTCAAAAGTGGGGTACGACCCCAATTCGTGCTTTGGGAGGTGACGAATGGCGCTGACGGATACTGCAATCCGGGGAACGAAGCCGAGGCAAAAGCCATTCAAGGTGTATGACCGTGACGGCCTGTTTCTGCTGGTCAATCCCAGCGGATCGAAGCTGTGGCGCTGGCGATATCGTGTCGATGGCAAAGAAAAGCTCATGGCATTGGGCGAGTATCCGCTTGTGGGTCTCCGATTTTCGACGGTAGCGACCACACATGAGCTTAGTGTATGCCCACAGGATAAAAGAATAAGCCGAGCAAGACTCTTATGTGCAATAACTTAGCCGTAGGTTGCACAAGTAATGGGTCAAGTCACAGTTGACAGAGACCGGCATGGATAGGCGAACATAAGGCGAAGAAGGTTCCATGCCCGCATCCGCCGCCCTCCGTCTTCAGATCGAAACCACGCTCGCAAACCGAGTGCCTGCCGCTCTCACGCTCAAGATCAAACAGGCCCCGGAACTCTTCGCAACAGGTATCAGCGAGGTGGATGCAGTCCTTGGCGG
>Ga0068855_100001578_pt1 | contig 28618 bp, 21 predicted proteins | sample KBSCornC52_FD_66592 | JGI IMG/M metagenome (GOLD analysis project Ga0068855, IMG submission 66592) | Corn rhizosphere microbial communities from Kellogg Biological Station, Michigan, USA - KBS Corn C5-2 | ecosystem: Host-associated > Plants > Roots > Rhizosphere > Soil ... | reverse complement strand
ATGGCCAACCGAAAGATTTGCTCTCCGTCGACCTTAGGTGGAAGCCCGGTGCGGGAAATCCGCTCGCCGGGTTTTGTCCGGGGGGCGGCCCGAAAGGGCCGTCCCTACCGGAACAGCCCAAGATGTGTGGAATCCTTAGCCGCAGGTCTCTTGCAGAAACTCCCGTAGCGTCGCAAGGCCACCCCGCGCGAGCGCATCGGGCTGCTGCCATCCTGGCGGGTGGTGTCGAGAGCCTCCGGGATTTCACAGGGAGGACGGGAAGCGAGAACGCATTTTTGTTTTTGGAGGACCAAAACCAAAAATTTTTCCCTCGAGAGAAAGCTGGAGGGCTGAGCCCGCGACGCTGCCGCAGACCCGCTGGCGGCAGCGCGTACCCCAAAATTCTCGCCTCTGTCTCGACCTCCCGTCCTCCCGTCCTCCCTGTGAAAAATCTCGATCGTGCGAGGTGGCCTGGCTCCGGTACAGAAGCTTCTGCAATTGGGCCGCAGCGCGGCAGCCCGAAGTGCCGCGAATGCTGGAGGTTTAGCGGCGCGACGAACGGGTGGCGACGCTCTCGGCCAGCGCTTCGTCTTCGGGCAGGACGCGGGTCAAGCGCGCACCCGAGGCGCTCGTCGTGCGTGGACGGGGCGTGGGGCTCATGTGGCTGATGGGCGGCGCGGTGGGGAAGGGGCCAAGCGCCAGGATGACGTCCTCGAGATCGGCGGCTTTGTCGATGACGGGGCCGAACAGGCTGGCGCGCGCCCGCTGCGAGCCGTCGAGCGAGCCAGTGTAGAAAACCACGCCCCGCACCGTGCCCAACCGGAACAACTCGTCCGCCAGGTCGGCGCCGCTGCCGTCGGGCAAGTCCAAGTCCAGCACCGCGACGTGGAAACCGGGGCCGGCGGCGCGGGCCGCCCGGCACGTTTGGGCCAGGCTAACCGTATAACCCTCCCGGAGAAGGCGGCGGGCGATGGACCGAGCGACGACCGGGTCGTCTTCGACAATCAACGCTCGCAGCGGCTCGGGCAGGGCCATCAATCGCTAGATCTCCGGAACGCGCGAGACGCTATCAGCTTTCACTCAGGCTGAACAGATGTCCGGTAGAAATTGACGATTCCGCAATAGAGTCATGGGGTTTGGTTCCCAACTCTAAAGAATGTCGTCAGGGTGAGGAAGTGTCGGGCAGCGCGGGGGCGTCGACCGGCGGCGCCGGCTGCTCTGGAGGCGCCGGCGGCTCGGGTCGCGCGGGACGGGGCGGCTGGCGCACGAAAGGCAAGTAGAGCGCTCCGAGCTCGAGCAGGAGGGCCGGGATTGGGATGTCCAGGGCGCCCCGGGCCGCCAGGCTTGCGGCGAAAATCAGGCCCAGCTCTCCACCACCGCCGAGCAGGGCAAAGCTTGCCGCGAGCAGCGAGCCCACGCTCAGTAACTGCGCCAGCGCGGGATGCACGAGCGACGTCTGGCCTCGGCTCAGCTCTTTGAGACCGCGACTCAGCAACACCGAAACCAGGCTGGCGCCCGGAGCCGACCCACGCTGCGCGAGCAAGACGCAGCCCAAGGCCAGCACCAGGACGAGCGGCACCAGCACTCGTCCGCGCGCGACCTTGCGCTGCAGCCACAGCAGCGTGAGCCCCAACGCTACGAAATCGACCAGTAGCCCCAGCGTTTCGATCAGCTCGGCGCTGCGAAAGGCGGCGAGGTTGGCGGCGTCGGACGCATCTTGGGTGAGCTTGCGCGACAGCACGTGCACCAAGCCGGCGCCGGCGGTCAGACCAAGTACCAGCGCGCCCGCGCGCTTATCGCGCTGTTTGACCATGTGGCGCGCCGACAGCGCGCCCACGACCGCGGCGCTGAGACCCAACATCAGCGCCAGCAGCGGCTCGAGCGGTCGAAAGCTGGCAAAGAGCAGCAGCATGCAACCCATCGACACCGCCGGCACCACCACCAAGCGCGCCACCAGCGGCGCTTGCGGCGCGCCCACGATGGCCGTCGCCAGCCGCGCGATGCCGGCGACGAGCCCGGTCGCCGCCAACAGGGTCAGCAAGGAACCGGCGCGCGCGCTCCAAATGATGACGCCGTCACCGGCCACGCCCTGCAACGCCGGAGCAAGACAACGCGCCAGCAGCGTCGCCGCGAGGCCGAGCGCTACGACCACTCGCAGGGGTACGCCGTTGTCGCTCGGCCTGTCGTTCACCGAGGCCTTAGCTACACCAAACCGCGCGCTTACGCGAATCGGGCGCGCTTAGCCTTTGGGTGTGGCGGGTTTGGGCCCCGGGGAAGGGCTCAGCAGGCCATGACGCTGCTCGGGCGGCGGCGGTGATTCGTCGGGACCGCGCAGCGGCGGCAGTGGGGGAGCGCTGGGCACGGGTGCGGGGGCGGGCTGCGCCTTCAAGATGAAGGGGTGCGCGTAGAACGTCGAGCACATTTGCCCGTCGCGCCTGAACTCCCAGTGCAGGTACACGTTGCCGTCGGGCGACACGATCTCGGACGGGGGCGTGCCAAAGGGAGCGGCGCGGTCCACCGCCGCGATGGCGCTGATGTCGAAGGCGGTGATGCCGCTGGTGTGGGTCACGCCGCGCCGCACCAGCCGACCCTCTTCGCGCTCGATCACCATCTCGATGGCGGTGACCAAGCTTTGATCGTTCATCGGGTGCGACGCCGGCAGCTGCGAGAGCGAGTCGATGAACTCGTCGGCGAAGATGGGATGAATGCGGTTGTGGATTTGATTGAGGTAGCCGGCGAAGGCGTTGGCGGCGGTGTTGAGCGCCGTTTGGTTGCCGGGCTTCACGCTCGGCACGTAGTTTTCGATGGCGCTCCGGTAACGCTCGAAGCTGGGCGTCGCCCAGCTGCCGCGGTGTTGGCTGCGGCGGCGCTCGCCGTCGGCCCGGCGCAAGCGTGACATCTCGTCGGAGCCGACGGCTTCGGTGGCCATGGTGGGCGTCAGGTTCAGCGCTACGCCGTTCATGGTGCGGCCGGCGGCGCCGAGCCCCAGCGCTTCCAGAATCGAGCGCGGCCGGCGTGGTGGCAGCTTCTTCTTCGCTTTGCGCGCGCGTTGCTCCGGCGTCGCCGCTTCGGGACGGCTGATCGCGAACGAGCCGTCGTTGCTGGCGACGACCTCCGGCGAGCCGGCGCGTTCGGGCGTCGCGGCCTTGGCGGATTGATTGCGGTCTTGCGACTCGGCTACGGCGGGCGCAGGTGGCTTGGCCGTTTGCGAGCCCGGCGCACCGGGCGCGGCGGCGCCGGCTTCTTTGCCTGCCTTGGGCGCGGGCGTGCTGGCGGTGGCGCGCTCGGCCTCGGCGCTGTGCGTGCCACCGGGCGCGACGGCGCGCAGACCGGGCTGATCGGCGTCTTGGCGAACGTGCGTTTCTTCGGCGTTGCCCGGATCTTCTTTGGGGCCACTGGGGGCGGCGCCAGGCGTTGGTTTGCGGTCGTTCTGGTCGGTGGAAGTGATGCGCGCCTGCGTCTCTTCTGCGACCTTGTTCGCCTTGTCGGCGATGAACTTGGCGTCCGGGTTGTCCTTTTGATGCTCGTCGTCGACGTGCTGGTTGACGGCGATCTTCTTCGGCAGCTCCAGCTGAGGCAGAGGCTTGGGCTGTTCGGCGGGAGTGGCGGGCTTGACCAGCTCGGGCTTGGGCGGCTCCGGCTTCTTCTCTTCCGGAACGGGGACGGGCTCCGGCTTCTTCTCTTCCGGCTTGGGCTTGGGCTTCGGTGGCGGCGGCTTGTCCTTCGGCAGCTCCGGCGGATCTTCCGGCTCGTCCTTGGCGTCGTCTTCGGTCTCGTCGTCCGGCTTCTTCTCTTCCGGCTTGGCGTCGTCCGGCACCGACTCGTCGTCGATGGCGATCTCGATCGGTGGCGCGACCGCGCCGCGCACGTGGCTACGGATGCCCTCCGCGAAGCTTGCGACGTCGAGACGCTCGTCGATCAAACGCGCGGCTTGGTCGGCGCCCCCGCTCCACAGTAGGTGCGCCAGGATCGCCGAGGCGGCCCAGAGGAAAAGCGGGATGCTCGCTTCGCGACGCATGAGGGGTTGGAACGGAACAGGTGCCGGGCGAACGGCCGGCTCAACGGTACAAAGCTAACACCCACGACCCAGTGCAGCAACGCGCAGAGCTGCCACGGCGGTAGGCGGTCAGGTTTTCGTAATCCCGGCGAATTGTTCGGCAATCTCGGCCGGCGTCCAAATGCCGGGCTCCTCGTCTTTGTGACGGCCGGCGCTCTCGACCAGCTTGAACTGGCTGATGCGCGCCCCCGCCACCGACAAGGTGACGCCGGTGACGTCGCGGCTGAGGTCGCTGGCGAGGTACACGTGGACCGGCGCCACGTGCTCGGGCGAGAGCGAGTCGCCGATCTTTTCGAACAGCGGCAGCTCTTCCGTCAAGCGCGTCTTGGCCAGCGGCGCGACCGCGTTGACGCGAATGCCGAAGCGCTGCAGCTCGATCGACGCGGTACGGGTCAAGCCGTAGATGCCGGCCTTGGCGGCGGCGTAGTTGGCTTGACCAAAGTTGCCGATCAAGCCCGAGACGCTGGTGGTGTTGACGAGGGAGCCGCCTTGACCTTGGTCTTTCAAGCGCCGGGCGGCGGCGCGCAAGCACAAGAAGCTGCCGGTCAGGTGCACGTCGAGCACGGCTTGCCAGTCGGCCAGCTCCAGCTTGAGCAGCGTCTTGTCGCGCAAGATGCCGGCGTTGTTGATCAGCACGTCGAGGCGGCCGAAGGCTTTGACGGCGCTCGCCACCATGCGGTCGGCGCCCGCTTCGTCGCTCACGCTGTCGTAGCTGGCCTCCGCTTTCCCGCCGGCGGCGCGGATTTCGGCCACGACGGCGTCGGCTGCGTCCTGACTCTGGCCGTTGCCGTCGCGGGCGCCGCCGAAATCGTTGACCAGCAGGCTTGCGCCTTCGCGGGCCAGGGCCAGCGCGGTCGCGCGTCCGATGCCGCCGCCAGCGCCCGTCACGATCGCGACTTTGCCGTCGAGGAGTGCCATGCGGGCGATGTACTTCCAGCCCTAGCGAATGACAAGGGCCCCCAGGGCGGCGCTCGCCCGGCGGGGCTTGGCCGGCTATGCTGCGCGCCGCTTCATGTCTGCTTCTCCCCGACGCTTGCTCGTCACCAGCGCGCTGCCCTACGCCAACGGTCACATCCACTTGGGCCATTTGGTGGAATACATCCAGACCGACGTCTGGGTGCGCTTCCAAAACCTACGCGGCAACCGCGCGACTTACATCTGCGCGGACGACACCCACGGCACCGCCATCATGATGCGCGCGCGCCAAGAGGGGCGGCCGGAAGAGCAGCTGATTGCCGCGATGAACGAGGCGCACCAGCGCGATTTCGCCGGCTTCCAAATCCGCTTCGATCACTACGGCTCCACCCACTCGGCCGCGAGCAAGAAGCTGTGCGATCGCATTTGGGCGTCGCTGCGCCAAGGCGGCTTCGTCAAAGAGCGCGACGTAACGCAGCTCTACGATCCGGAAGCCAAGACGTTCTTGGCCGATCGCTTCGTCAAGGGCACCTGCCCCAAGTGCGGCACCCCCGACCAGTACGGCGACTCGTGCGAGAAGTGCAGCAGCACCTACAGCGCGCTCGAGCTGATCAACCCGGTCAGCACGCTGTCGGGCAGCAAGCCGGAGCTGAAGAGCTCGCCGCACCTGTTCATCGAAATCGAAAAGCTGCGTCCGTTCTTGACCGAATGGACGCAGGAGCCGGGCCGCCTTCAGCCCGAGATTGCCAACTACTTGAAGGGCCACTTCTTGGCCGAGGAGCTGCGCGACTGGGACGTCTCGCGGCCGGCGCCGTACTTCGGCTTCGAGATCCCGGACGCGCCCGGTCACTACTGGTACGTGTGGTTCGACGCGCCCATCGGCTACATGGGCTCGACCGCAGAGTGGTGCGAAAAGACCGGTGAAAGCTGGGCGGCGTTGTGGGAGTCGGACAAGACCGAAATCCACCACTTCATCGGCAAAGACATCGTCTATTTTCACACCTTGTTCTGGCCGGCCATGCTCAAGGCCGCCGGTTTCCCGCTGCCCAAGCGCGTGCAGGTGCACGGCATGCTCACCGTCAACGGCGAGAAGATGAGTAAATCGCGCGGCACGTTCGTGCTGGCGTCGACCTACTTGAAGCACCTCGATCCGGCGTTCTTGCGCTACTACTACATGGCCAAGCTCGGCTCGCGCGTGGAGGACTTGGACCTCAACGTCGAAGAGCTGGTGGCCAAGGTGAACTCCGATTTGATCGGCAAGGTCGTGAACCTGGCCAGCCGCACGGCGCGCTTCGTGCCCGAGCTCTCCGCCGTGTATCCCGATGACGGCGGCCTGTTCGCGGCGGCGGCGGCCGCGGGTGAAGAGATTGCCGACGCCTACGAGACCTGTGATTTTGCGCGCGCCATGCGCGGCATCATGGCCTTGGCCGATCGCGCCAACGAATTCGTCGATCAGAAGGCGCCTTGGGCGCTGAAGAAACAGCCCGAAAAGCTGGAAGAGCTGCGCGACGTCTGCACCATCATCCTCAACCTCTATCGCCAGATCGTGATCTACCTCGGCCCGGTGCTGCCGCAGTTGGTCGAGCAGAGCCGCGCCCTCTTGGCCGCGCCGCTCGTCAGCTGGGGCGAGGCGAAGACCCACCACCTTTCCGTCAAGTTGGGAGCCTTTACCCACCTGATGCAGCGTGTCGACCCGAAGAAGCTCGAAGCCATGATCGAAGAAAGCAAGCCCGAAGCCCCGCCCGCAGCGCCCGCAGCTGCCGCTCCCACCGCCACCTCGGCCCCCGTCGACGACGGCGCCGCGCTTTTGGCCGAGCCGCTCGCTCCCGAGTGCAGCATCGACGATTTCACCAAGGTCGACCTGCGCGTCGCGCGCGTGCTCAACGCCGAGCACATTCCCGAAGCGAAGAAGCTGCTGAAGCTCACGGTGTCGCTCGGCGGCGACAACGTCCGCACCATCTTTGCCGGCATCAAAGCCGCCTACGAGCCCGAGAAGCTGATTGGACGCTTGGTCGTCGTCGTCGCCAACCTTGCTCCGCGCGAAATGAAATTCGGCGTCTCGCAAGGCATGGTCGTCGCCGCCGGCGCCGGTGGCAAAGAAGTGTACGTGCTCGAGCCCGACAGCGGCGCCAAGCCCGGGCATCGGGTTCACTGAGGCGGCAGGCCGCGCGGCGGCGCTGACGAGAACGACCGCGCTGCCGCTAACGGAGCCGCGCCAGCACCAGCGGGCGTTGGCGGGGAGAGCGCGCTTGGATGCCGAAGGCGGCGGCAACGCGCGCCTCGACGAGCTTGGCCAGGGCAAGGCTGCGGGCGTGGATGGTGACGAGAGCTTCACCCTTGGCCACGCGCGAGCCGACCTTCGCGTGGAGCTCGAAGCCGGCGGCCGGGTCGATGGCTTGCTCGGCGCGGGTGCGACCGGCGCCGAGCTCGATCGCGAGAACGCCCAGGGCGTAGGCGTCGGTGCTGGAGACGAAACCGGACTTTGCCGCCGTCACGACGCGCCTCACTTTGCTTTGGGGCAAGCGCGATGGGTCGTCGGCGACACGGGCGTCTCCGCCTTGCGCTTTGACCAGGCGGCGGAAGACGTCGAGCGCCGAGCCGTCGGCCAGCGCTTGCTCCAAGAGCGGTAGAGCCGCCGCGCGGTTCTTGCAACGCTTGCCTATGACCAGCATTTCGGCCCCCAGCTCGAGCGTGAGGGCGCGCGTGTCGGCGGGCCCTTGGTTACGCAAAATTTCGATGGCCTCGCGCGTCTCGAGCGCGTTGCCGATGGTGCTGCCGATGGGCGCGGACATGTCGGTGATCAGCGCCGAGACGCGCTTGCCCGCGCCCTTGCCCACCGAGACCAGCGCCTGGGCCAGCGCGCGCGCGCTCTTCAGGTCTTTCATGAAGGCGCCGCCGCCGCATTTGACGTCCAGCACCAGGCCGTCGATGCCCTCCGCCAGCTTCTTGGACAGAATGCTGGCGACGATCAGCGGGATGCATTCGACCGTCGCCGTGACGTCTCGGAGCGCGTACAGGCGCTTGTCGGCGGGCGCCAGCTCGGCGGTTTGGCCAATCAGGCAGGTGCCCACCTCACGCACGAGCTTTTCGAAGCGTTTGGCGTCGAGGTCGACGCGAAAGCCGGGAATGGCCTCGAGCTTGTCGAGGGTGCCGCCGGTATGGCCAAGTCCGCGCCCCGAGATCATCGGCACGGCCACGCCGCAGGCCGCCACCAGCGGGGCCAAGCACAGGCTGATCTTGTCGCCCACCCCACCCGTCGAATGCTTGTCGACCCGAGCCCGCTTCACGCTCGGCAACGTCAGCACCGTGCCCGAGTGCAACATGGCTTGGGTCAAGGCCAAGGTCTCTTTGCTCGACAGGCCGTTCAAGAACGCCGCCATCAGCCAGGCGCTGGCTTGGTAATCGGCTACGTCTCCGGCGACGAAGGCCTCGATGAACGCTTTGATGGCGGCGGGGGCGTGCTCGCCGCCGTCGCGCTTGTGGCGCAAGAATTCGACGGGGTTGAGCGCGGAAGGCGTGACCAAGGCTTGCCAATCCTCGTCGAAGTAGGTTTTGATTCACAGCCCGAAATGGACAAGCCGCGCGGCCGTCCCAAAGGCAAATTCACCCAGCACCGTCGGCTGGACAAGCTGCGCGAGTTGCTCGAGCGCCACCCCAAGGGCTTGTCGCTGTACGACCTGGCGGGCGCGCTCAACGTCACCGTGCGCTCGATGCGGCGCTACTTGAAAGAAATCGAGCGCGAAGCCGATCTGGAGTCGGTGCCGACGCGCGGTGGCGCGGCGCTGCTTTGGCGGCTGCGCCCGAACGAGATGCCGCGCAAGGTCGAGCTGCGTCGCACCCAGACGTACGCCTTGCTGGCTGCGCGCCGATTGTTCGAGCCAATGCGCGGCTCGGCCTTGTTCGACGAGATCGACCACGCGGTGATGAAGCTGCTGGCGCTGGCGCAGCGCCCCGGGCGTGGCCCCAACGCAGGCCTGGCCGACGTGCGGCTGGAAGAGCGCTTTCTGTATTTGCCGCACGCGCCCAAGAACTACGCCGAGCGCACCGAAGAGCTGGACGACTTGTTCCAAGCCGTGTCCGATTTGCGCCCGCTTTCTCTGCTGTACAAAAGCGCGGTGCGCTCGGACGAAGAGCGCATCACCATTCACCCATACGCGTTGGTGCTCCACCGCGACTCCATTTATTGCGTCGGCTTTCACACCGGGCGCCAAGAAATTCGCACGTTCGTGCTCGACCGCATGCGCGACACCGAGTGTGTCTTCAGCGAGCGCTTCGAGCTGCCGGCCGATTTTCACATCGATCAGTACTTTCAGGGTGAGTTCGGTATTTGGCGTGATCCAAGGCAAAACAAGGTCGTCATCGAGTTCGACGCCCACGCCGCCGAGTACATCCGCGCCCGGCGCGTGCACGCCAGCCAACGGCTGGCCACGGTGGCAGGTGGTGGCGTGCGCTTGACGATGACCATCGGCAACCTGACCCAGGTGGTCAGCTGGGTGCTGGAGTGGGGCGCGCGCGCCAAGGTGCTCGAGCCGCCGGAGCTGATCGAACGGGTACGCGCGGAGCTGGCCGGCGCGCTAGCGCTCTACCCCGCCGAAAAGCCTGCCAAGGCCGAAGCCAAGAAGAAGAAGAGCTAGCTCAACCTCGGCGTGCCGCGTTCGTCACGCGCGCGCCTCTTGCGTCGTCGAATCGTTGCTCGACGAGGCTCTAGCCAAGGAGGGATGGTCCCCTTGCCGGCGGCGCCTTCGCGCCGGGGCGAAGGTGAATCCCGATGTTGAAGACGACGAGCTACACGACTTCTCTTGCGTCTCTGGTCTGCTTGATCGGCCTGAGCGCCTGCGGCTCGGACCGCGCCTACGGCGGCGAAGGCGAAGGCCAAGCATCGGCCGAGAGCGTGGGCAGCGTCGGGCTCGGGCTCGAGCTTTCGCCCGGCACCCGGGTCGACGCGGTGGCCTTCACCATCACCGGCCCCGGCGGCTTCGCCAAAACAGGCTCGATCAACGTCGCCAACAGCAAGACCATTGCGACCAACATCGGCGGTATCCCGGCGGGCGATGGCTACAGCGTCACCCTCTCGGCCACCTCCGCCGACGGCAAGACCAGCTGCTCGGGCTCTGGCACCTTCAGCGTCGCGGTTCACTCGACGAGCCAAGTCATGGTTCACCTGGCGTGCCACGAGGCGGCGCGAACCGGCAGCGTGGCCGTCAGCGGCAGCCTCAACGTGTGCCCGGTGCTGGACGGCATTTCGGCCAACCCGGGTGAAGTGACGGTTGGCGCTTCACTGGTGCTCTCGGCGGACGCCCACGACAGCGACGCTGGCCCCGCCGCCCTGTCGTATCAGTGGACGGCGACCGGCGGCGTACTGGTGCAGCCAACGTCCAAGACCCCGACCTTCACCTGCACCACCCCCGGCACCGCCACCCTCGGCGTCACCGTCTCCGACGGCGACACGACCGCCAGTTGCGCCGACACCGGCACCATCAGCGTTAACTGTAGCCTGCCGGGGTCGGGCAATTCGAGCGCGCCGATGACGATGGCCGTCTACGGCGACGCGCCGTACGGCACCAGCCCGACCGACGTCGCGCAGACGAACGGCACCCCCGCGTTCATCGCTTCCATCAACGCCGACGCGGACGTTTCTCTCGTCATTCACGTCGGCGACATCCACTCCGGCAAGCAGTTTTGTACCGAGGCCTACGACCGGCAAATCTTCGGCCTGTGGAGCGCTTTTCAGGACTCCCTCGTCTACACGCCCGGCGACAACGAATGGGCGGATTGTCACAAGGTCGCTGAGGGAGGCGGATTGTACAACGCGGCCACGGACTCGATCGCCTACCAGCTAGATGCTGCGGGCAACCCCGTCGACTACGCCAAGGGCGATCCGATCGCGAACCTGGACCTCGTGCGCTCCATCTTCTTTGCCACGCCCGGCGCGACCCTCGGCATGGCGGGCAAGCGGGTGGTCTCGCAGCAGACGTACTTCGACGCGGCGCACCCCACGGACGCAAACTACGTCGAGAACGTGATGTGGCAGGACGCGCAGACGCTATTTGTCACCATCAACTTGCCCGGCGGCGGAAACAACGACGACGACAACTGGTACGGCACCCCCACCAAGAGCGCGGCCCAAGCTCGAGAGATCACGGAGCGCACCGGCGCCGACCTGCGCTGGCTGGACGCGGCCTTCGCTCAAGCCAGCGCTAGCGGTGCCAACGCCGTCGTGATCACGGCTCAGGCGGACATGTGGGATCCGGAAAAGGGAGTCGCTCATCAATCGCTGTTCGAGCCCTTCGTGGCCAATATTGCCGCGCACGCCAGCGCCTTCGGCAAGCCGGTGTTGATGTTCAACGGCGACTCGCACGTGTACCAGTCGCACAACCCGCTGTCGGCCGCGGACTCGCTCGCATACATGCACCCCGGCTACGACGTGCCGAACTTCCACCGCATCGTGGTCCACGGCAGCACGCTTCCGGTCGAGTACCTGCGCTTCACCATCACGCCGGGCGCAAACGCGGCAAATGGTCCGGACGCCTTCGGTCCGTTCAGCTGGACCCGCGTCATCGAATAAGCAGAGCGCGCGCAAGTACCCGCAACTACGCCTTCATTTGGCGTCTGGGCGGGCGAGAGCTGGGACCGACGGGCAAGTGCGCGCTCGCCTTCCAGCAGGTCGGGTAAACTAGGCGCGTGATCGATCGGGCAGCGTGTGGGTATCAGTCATGATGGACCGTTCGCCTCGGGCCTGGTGGGGATTGCTCGCAGGGTTGCTGGTGGCTTGTGGCCAAAGTGCGCATGACGGTGGCGCGGCTGCATCTGCGGGTGGAGACGCTTCGGGGGCTGGGGGCAGCGTCGGCAGCAGCGTCGCCGGTGCTGGTGCTGGTGCGCAAGGTGGACAGCCTTCTTTGAATGTCGACCCGTCGCTGACCGAGCCCGTGCCGGACGCCCCCCAAGATGGCTGCAGCTGCTCGGACACCGGACTGGGAGTGACGGTCGCGCTCGGCGAAAGCAGCGAGCGGCTCAGCTTCAACATCGCCGGGGGCAGCGCGTGCGCGGTGGACCAGTCGGCGCACGTCAGCATTCGGTCGAGTTGCGGTCAAAGCATGTCGCTGGCGCTCGCGGCCGACGCCGATGGCGGCCTTCCCCGGCTGATCATCGAGGATTCCCGGCTCACTTACACCGACGCGGCGAACGTGGTCTGGACGGGTTCCCTGGGGCGCCGCCTCGACGACCGGCCCAACGAGGCTTCGGTGCTCACGAGCTCACTCCAAGTTCAGGTGGTCAACGCGTCGGGGGACGCGGACGTCTTGCTGCTCACGTTCCAGCTGTGCGCCAGCTGGTCCAGCGTGAGCGTTCCGTGCTGAAGCTTCGCGGCGCTGGCCGCTAGGTGCCGCGGTACGTGCGGTAGTAGCCGATGACTTTGACGACGTAGTCTTGCGTCTCTGGATAGGGCGGGATGCCGCCATGGCGGATGACCGCGCCTTCGCCGGCGTTGTAGGCAGCCACGGTGAGCGCGAGATCACCATTGAAGGTGTTGGCCAGCACGCGCAGGTAGCGGACGCCGCCGAAGATGTTTTGGCGCGGGTCGAACACGTCGGTTACGAGCATGCGCTCGGCCGTTTCCGGAATCATTTGCATCAAGCCGCGCGCGTTGGCGGGCGAAACCGCGCGCGGGTCGAAGTCGCTTTCCACGCGAATGACGGCGCGGATCAACGCTTCGGGGATTTGGTAGAGCGTCGCGGCTTCGCGGATCCAGCCGTCGTAGCGGGTGTAGCGCTCGGGCGAGGTGTCGGCGGGCAGGAACACCTGCGGCTTGGGCTGCGTCTTTTGGTAGAGCTTGGCGCCAGCCGACTTGGTGTTGGTGAACGAGACCACGCCGTCAGGGCCGACTGACTGGTAGATGTCGGCGCGGCTGGAAGCCGGAGAAATGGTCGCGACGAGCGCCCCCAGGGACGCCAGGGCCAGAGAGGAGTATCGGGATGGTGAGGGTCGGGAGGACTGGCCCATGCGATGAGTTGAGGCAGATCGTACCGAGGAGCGCCTCGTCGCGTCCAGGAAACGACGCCCCCGCCCATTTCATTCCGCCTTATGTAAACGCGCTTTCGAGAAAAATCCCCACGGCCCTGGGGCAGATGTAGTGAAACCGGGGCGGACCCAGATTTTTTCACAGGAAGGGCAGAAGGACAGAAGGACGAGCAAAGGAGAGGGGGCGCCTCGTCGTTGCGGAGCCTGCGTCGCGCTTTACGGTCATGGAGCGGGCGATACGAACGACGCAGTGCAACGCAGGCTCCGCATCGTGGCGGCGCCCCAATCCTCCCCTTCTGTCCTTCTGTCCTTCCTGTGAAAAAATCTCGAGCCGTACGGTGTGGCCACCGCGACGACACGGGAGTTTCTGCGAGGTGGGCTGCGGAGTGGCAGCCCCCGGTCCGCGCTACTCCGCAGTCAGATACGTGTAGCTCCGCAAAGATTCTTCATAGTGCATGAGGAGCGTGCGCATTTGGTCGTTGGTGAGGCGGCCGGCGCTGACGGCGCGCTCGGCTTGGCGGCGCACGGCGTCGACCATGCTTTCGGGCACGTATTCGACGTAGCGCAGCACCTCGGCGACGCTGTCACCCTTGATGACGTGACGGATTTGATAGCCGTCGTCGGTGAGGGCGATGTGCACGGCGTGGGTGTCGCCGAAGAGGTTGTGGAGGTCGCCCAAGATCTCTTGATAGGCGCCGTTCAGGAACATACCGAGGTAGTACGACTCGGTCTCTTTCAGCTGGTGTAGGTCCAGCGTGCCCTTCACGTCTTCGACGTCGATGAAGTGATCGATCAGACCGTCGCTGTCGCAGGTGAGATCCGCGAGCGTGGCCGACACGAGCGGCTCTTCGTCGAGCCGGTGAATCGGCATGATCGGGAAGAGCTGATCGATGGCCCAGATGTCGGGCGCGGACTGGAAGACCGAGAAGTTGCAGTAGTAGATGGCGGACAAGTCGCGATCGAGGTGCGTGAGCTCTTCGGGCACGAACTTCAAGCGCTTGAGCGTGTGGTGGATCTTCTCGCAGCAGTTCCAGAACATCTTCTCGACTTGCGAGCGCTCGCGCAACGACAGGTAGCCGTACTTGAACAGGCTTTGCGCCTCTTCTTTGGCCTGGCTGGCGTCGTGGTAGCTTTCCTGCACGTTTTTGGGCTGAATGCCGCAGTACGTGTCGTACAGCTCGCGCAAGAGACGATTGGCGTCGGCTTGGGGCTCGGCCGGTTGCGGGAAGCGCACCTGGTTTTCGCCCACCACCTCGAACACCAACACCGAGTGGTGTGCGGCGACGGCGCGGCCGCTTTCGCTGACCAGCGTCGGCACGCCGATCTCCGCCTTCACGCAGGCGGCTTGGATGTGCGCGACCACGTCCGCAGCGTACTCTTCGAGCTGATAGTTCTTGGAGGCGTGAAAGTCGGTCTTCGAGCCGTCGTAGTCGACGGCCAAGCCGCCGCCGACGTCGAGGTAACCCATCTTGCAGCCCATCTTCGCCAGCTCGACGTAGATGTTGGACGCCTCCTGCATGGCGTTCTTGATCGGGATGATGCTGGAGATCTGGCTGCCGATGTGAAAGTGCAGCAGCTGCAGCGTGTCGAGCATGTTGCGCGCGGCTAGACGATCGACGACTTCGATCATCTCCGAGGTCGTGAGACCGAACTTCGCGCGCTCGCCGGCCGAGTCCTTCCAGCGGCCGACGCCTTTGGTGGTCAGCTTGGCGCGCACGCCCAAAAGCGGGCGAATGCCCAGCTTTTCCGAGGCCCTGAAGACGAGGTCTATCTCTTCGAGTCGCTCGAGCACGATGATGACGGTTTTGTCGAACTTCTGCGCGACCAGCGCGGTCTCGATGTACTTCGAGTCTTTGTAGCCGTTGCAGATGATGAGGCCGCCCACGTCTTGCATGGCGGCGAGCGCGATCAAAAGCTCCGGCTTGGAGCCGGCCTCGAGCCCGAAGCTATAGGGGCGACCCGCCTCGACGATCTCTTCGACCAGGTGGCGCTGCTGATTCACCTTCACCGGGTACACGCCGCGGTAGATGCCAGGGTACTCGTACTCGGCGATGGCCTTGAGGAAAGCCTCGTTGATGCGCTTGATGCGATCGGCGACGATGTCGGAGAAGCGGATCAACAGCGGCAGGTCGAGGCCGCGCGCCTTCAGCTCTTGCGCGAGCTCGAACAAGTTGATCACGCGCTCGGGGCGATCCGGATTCGGACGCACCTCGACGTGGCCACGCGCGTTGACGTGAAAGTAGGGCGCGCCCCAGCCATGGATCTGATAGCGGGCAGCGCCTCGCTCAGCCGTCCACTCTGTAGTGCCGTTCAGGTCAGCGCCGTTGCTCGGCCTCTTGGACTCGGTCGCGGCGTCGGGTGGGACCGGCGAAAAGCTCACGTTCGACATCTGATATTTCGGTCGGGAATATACTGGGGATCGCGTCGCATGACGCGCGGAAAATGCGAGAGGGTCGCGGTGCCGGGAGCTTCGGGCGCAAGGAGCGAGGGCTTTGGCCCCGATGACTTCAGCGTCTCGTGGCGCTCGTGCCTCGCTGGGCGGACTGCCCCGCGAGGCGCGCCCTCAGCCCCAAAAGTGGTGGGGGAGGGCAGCGCGCCGCCACAGCGACAGAAAGTCCATGGAAAACGCGACCGTGATGTGGACCAGGAACCCCGCGTAGATGCTGCGCGTGCGCATGGCGAGTGAGCCCAGCACGATGCCGGCGACGATGGCGCCGTTGGCCTCCAGGTACGGCTTCCCGTAGTGAATCATGCAGTAGGGGACGGCCATGGCGAACACCGCGCCGGCGCCGAAGTTTCGGCGCAGCGCACCCAAGATCCAACCGCGGAAGAACATCTCCAGCGCAAAGAACTGGCAGAAGTAGATCGTCTCCCAGACCAGGAAATCGAACCAGCTGCGGCTGCTCAGCTTGTAGAACGGGTAATAAGTCCCGAAATCGGGCTGCGCCGAGACGATCAGCATCGCCGGCACCACCACCGCCAGACACAAGCCGTAGATCCACAGATGGCTGAAGAAGCCCTTGGTGCGCAGCCCCATGTCCAGCAGGCTGTCCTGTGGAAAAAGCAGCTTCCAAACCGGTAGCGGCACGAGCACGTAACCAAAAACGCGCGCGAACACCCACCAGCCGTAGCTGTACAGGTCGTCGTACTTCTCGATTTTGATGAAGTGCCAGCCGCCGGCCTGCAGCTCCGTCAACCACGGCCGGAGCTGGGTGTCGTAGATGCCGCGGCCGCCGTAGTACTCCTGCAGCGTCAGGACGATGGCGACGATGGCGAAACAGGCGACGGGGCGCCGGTAGTCGTATTCGCTGAGCGGGGCTTCCAGGCGCAAGCGCCGCGCCTCGGCGTCGAGCTCCTCCCAGGTGGACTTGAAGAAGCGCCGCACCAGCGGCCAGAGCGCGATCAGGATCGGGATGGGAAGCAGCGCCTTGATCGGTGGGTACTCGAGCAAGGCGCTGAACCAGGACAGCACCTTCAGCCGGGTCAGCGGCAAAGGGAGGCCGGCTTCCGGCCCGATCAAGGTGGCGAGAAAGGGGAGCATGCTCAGCCGGCGGCGCGTTTCAGCCGGCCCAGCGAGAGCTCGCGCCCCAGCACGTGCAGCACGTCGAAGATGGGCGGGCTGGCGCTGCGTCCGGTGAGCGCCACGCGCAGCGGCTGCGCCACGTCTTTCAGCTGCAAACCTTGCCCCTCGACCCAGGTCCGAAACGCAGCTTCGAGCGGCTCGGGCTCCCAGACCGCTTGCCCCTCGAACAGGGTGGCCAGCGCGCCGAGGCGAGGCTTGCTCTCCGGCGTCAGGAACTTGCTGACGGCTTTTTCGTCCGGCTCCGGCGGCTCGCGAAAGTAGAAGTCGAGGTCGTTGGCGGCGTCGACCAGGGTGCGGGCGCGCTCACGAATGCCGGGCACGGCCTGACGCAGGCGTGCTTCGTCGATCTGGGTGAGCCCGCGCGCGGCCAAGAACGGCTTGGTCCAGGCGATGTACTCGTCCAGCGAGGTGAGCGCGGGCTGCTTCAAATGCTCGAACGCCACGTCGGCGAATTTTTTGGCGTCGAACTTGCCGTCGCCTTTGCCCACGCGCTCCCAGTCGAACGATTCGATGAGCTCTTGGCGGCTGAAGATCTCTTTGTCGCCGAAAGACCAACCGAAGCGCACTAGGTAGTTGAGCACCGCGGCCGGGGTGTAGCCCTTGTCTTTGTATTCTTGGACCGAGACGGAGGCGTGGCGTTTGCTCAACTTTTCGCCGTTGGGTGCCAGCATCATCGGCAGGTGCGCAAACTCGGGCGGCTCCCAGCCAAACGCCTTGTAAAGCAGCACTTGCTGCGGCGTGTTGCCGATGTGGTCACGCCCGCGAGCCACGAACGTGATCTGCATCTCGTGGTCGTCGATGGTCGCCGCCAAGTTGTACAGCGGGTAGCCGTCGGTGCGCATCAGCACGAAGTCCTGCTGCGAGGCGTTGGGCGTGCTGATCACGCCGAACACTTTGTCGTTGAAGTCGGTCGAGCCTTCGCTCGGGGACTTGAAGCGCACGACGTACGGCAGATCGGGTTGGTCCGTGCGATTGCGGCAGGTGCCCGGGTAGCGGAAGGCGGCCTTCGGGTCTTTGGCCTTCACGGCCTCGCGTTGCGCGTCCAGCTCCTCTTTGGTGCAGTAGCAGCGGTAGGCTTTGCCCTCGTCGATCAGCTTGTCGACGGAGGCGCGGTAGAGCGCCTTTCGTTCGCTTTGAAAGTACGAGCCGAACTCGCCTCCGACCACCGGGCCCTCGTCCCAGTCCAGGCCGAGCCAGGTCATGGCGTCCAGGATGGCGCGCACGCTTTCGATGCTGCTGCGGTCTTGGTCGGTGTCCTCGACGCGCAAAATGAATTTTCCGCCGGTCTTCCGGGCCCAAAGCCAGTTGAAGAGAGCGGTGCGGACGCCTCCGATGTGGAGGTAGCCGCTGGGGGAGGGGGCAAAGCGAAGCCGCGGCTTCATGGGGGCTTGCCGCTACCACGCGGACGCCGAGCGATCGAGATTTTCGCAGAGAGGCCGGCCAAAGGCCGTACGAAGCCTTGCGGTGTGAAAAAGCTGCTGCTAGAAACGCGGCCCCTTATCGGCCCTGTGGTCAGGCGCCGTCTCTGGAGCAGTCATGAAGAAGTCCCCCGTCGCGGTCGTCAAAGAGCGTTTTCAGAGCAAAGAGAAGCTCGTGGAGGCCGTGCAGAAGCTGGCGACTGCCGACCTGTGGGTCGAGCGCCTGAACGCCGAAAAGGGCCTGGCCAAGGTTTCCAACCAGAAGCTGGTCAAGCTGCACGACGCGCTCACCGATGCGAAGCAGCGCTTCGGCTCGCGTGACAAGCTCATCAGCGCCATCCTGGAGCTGAAGAAGCGCACCAAGGACGCCAGCTACAGCGCCGGCCTCAAGAAGTTCGCGCTGCCCCAGCTGCTGGATCTGCACGCCTCCGTCGAGCGTGCCAGCAAGCGCGCGGTGAAGAAGGCGGCCCCCGCCTCCAAGACTCCGAAGAAGGCGCCCATCGCCAAGAAGGCGCCCGTCGCGAAGAAGACGCCTTCGAAGAAGCCGCCCGCCAAGCGCTGAGGCCCGGCGGGAACGGGCTTGTAAGCTCTCGAGGCTTACAGGCCCTTCTCGGCGATGAAGCGGTTGGTGAAATCCGCGCTCTTTTGATAGGAGCGCTCCAAGTCGGACAGCATGCGCTTTTCGATCGCGCCGCCGACACCGAAGATTTTGACGCTGGCGTCAGCCCGGACCTTGCGGCGACAGCGATTGTCGCCGTCCGCCACCGTCCAGATGTCGACCTTGACGTTGAGCTTGTCGGCCAGCTTGTTGGGCACGACCACGACCTTGTAGGTCTTGGCGGTGCGGTCCAGGACGCCGCGCTCTTCGTAGCCGATGCCCTCACCGATCACGGCTTTGAGCGTGCCCGGCAGCTCCCCCACGTAGGGCACCACCTCGACCACGCGGTGCAGCTGCCCGCCGCGTTCTTCGCGCGAAACCTCACGGCAAACCGGGAATTTGAGCTCGGTTTTGAAGAGCCGCTCGTTGTACTCGGGGTCCAGGAAAATGCGGTCCCAGAAGGTGGCCTCGGAGCAATTGAAGGTGTGCTCGACTTCGAGAGTAGCCATGGCCGGCGCACCATAGCGGAAATGGCTCCGACACGGCGCTCCGAACGTGCCCGTAAACGGGCACGGGCACGTTTACGGGTCGTATCGGTAGTGGGCGTGGGCGGCTCTGCTAGGATCCGTTCGAGAGATGGTCGATGCGGCCCTGACCGAGACGCGGGCGTTGCGCCCGGAGCTGCCGGGCTGGGCGCGGCAGGTGCTGGTCGTGTTCCGCAAAGATTTGGCGATCGAGGCGGCCACCGGCGAGGTGACGGTGACGAGCGGGTTTTTCGCGCTCCTGGTGGTGGTGCTGGCGTCGCTGTCGTTCTTCGGCGGGCCGGTGAGCGCGCGCAACGTGGCCGCCGGCACCGTCTGGCTGTCGGTCGCGTTCGCGGCCGTGCTGTCGTTGGGCAAGGCTTGGCAGCGAGAGCGCGACGAAGCCGCGCTCGATGGGCTGTTGGTGTCGCCCTTGTCGCGCAGCGCTATTTTCGCGGGCAAGGCCTTGAGCGTGTGGACGTTCCTGCTCGCGGTGCTGGCGGTCGTGCTGCCGCTGTCGCTGCTGTTCTTCTCGATCGAGGCGGCGACGATGGGTCCACTGCTGGTGATCGCTGCGGTCGCCACGCCAGGGGTGGCCGCGTCCGGAACGCTGTTCGGCTCGATGACGGTGCGGACGGGCGCGCGCGACCTGCTGTTGGCCGTCGTATTGTTTCCGCTGTTGGCGCCCACGTTGCTGGCGGCCGTTGCCGCCACGCGCGAGCTGTTCGGCGGCGTGCCGCTCTCGGAGCTGGGCGATTACCTGAAGCTGATGGCCGTCTTCGACTTGGTGTTCGTGGCCGGCGGCCTCAGCATGTTCGGCACGCTCGTCGAGCGCTAGACCCCTTCCGCGTGCTTGCAGTTGCGCAGCGGAAACACGGGCGCCGCAACTCGGTGTCATTGCTCGGGCTATTTCTGCGGCGTGGCAACGCCTCGCGTCGTGATTGTCGGTGGTGGCTTTGGCGGTCTCAACGCGGCGCGCGCTTTGGCTCGGGCCGACGCACAAGTGACGCTGATCGACCGGCGCAATCACCACCTGTTTCAGCCGCTGCTCTATCAGGTGGCCACCGCGGCGTTGAATCCGGCCGACATCGCCGTGCCCATCCGCAAGATTTTGCGGCGGCAGCCCAACGTGGAGGTGCTGCTGGCCGAAGCGACCTCGGTCGATCTCGCTCAGAAGCGCGTGCTGCTCGAAGAGGGCTCGGTCGGCTACGACTACTTGATCGTAGCGACCGGCGCGCGACACTCGTACTTCGGTCACGAAGACTGGGCGGGCTCGGCCCCCGGCTTGAAGACGATCGGTGACGCCCTGGAAATCCGGCGCCGCGTGTTGTCTGCCTTCGAATTCGCCGAGCGCGAGCCCGACGAAAGCAAGCGTGAAGCTTGGCTGACGTTCGTGGTCGTGGGCGCGGGACCGACCGGCGTCGAGCTTTCGGGGGCCTTGTGCGAAATTGCCCAGCACGCGCTGGCTCGCGACTTTCGTCACATCAACCCGGCTCAGGCCCGGGTGATCTTGCTCGAAGGCTCGGACCGGGTGCTGCCGCCCTACAAGCCGGTGCTCTCGGCCAAGGCCAAGCAGCAATTGTTGGCGCTGGGCGTCGACGTGCGCACTGGCCAGAAGGTGACCAGCATCGACAGCGAAGGCGTGGACATCGGGGAGGAGCGCATCGCGGCGCGCACGGTGTTGTGGGCGGCTGGCGTCACCGGCTCCGGCTTCGGCCGGGGGCTCGGAGTGCCGCTCGATCGTGCCGGGCGCGTGCCGGTCGAGCCCGATTTGTCGGTGTCGGGCCACCCCGAAGTGTTCGTCATCGGTGATCTGGCCTGCTTGGTCGTCGACGGGGCGCAGGTGCCGGCGGTGGCTCCCGCCGCCATGCAAGAAGCCAAGCACGCCGCCGCCAACGTGCTCTGCTCGATTCACGGACAGCCGCGACAGCCCTTTCGCTATCGCAACAAAGGCTCGCTCGCGACCATCGGCAGGACTGCCGCCGTCGCGGATTTGGGGCGCATGCAGCTGTCCGGGGTACTGGCTTGGCTCGCCTGGCTGTTCATTCATTTGCTGTTCCTGGTTGGCTTCCGCAACCGGTTGTTCGTGGTGGTGCAGTGGATGTGGTCGTTCGTCTCCTACGATCGCGGGGCGCGGCTGATCACCGGACCCTTGCGGCGTGCGCCGCATCAGCCGCGCGCCGAGCGGCTGCCGGCGGCGGCAAAGTAGCGGCGGCGGACAGTGTCCGAAGCTCCGGACAGTGTGTGAGCTTCTGGACACCGACCCGTTCGCCGCGCCACCTTCTGGCTTGAAACCCAGCTGGCGTGCGCGCAATCTCAGCGAGCGCGGCACTGGCATGCGGCGTGCTCAAGACGAGCGCTGCGCCGGTGATCGGACGGCGCGCAAGGAAGCAAATGGTCAGGTTGCGATGTGAGCTGGTGCTGGTGCTGGTCTGGGCCGTGGGTTGCGGCGGCGGTATCTCGCAGCGCACGGTGTCGGAGGTGGGCGCTGATGCGGGCGCCGCCACCGCCGGAGCGCAGGGCGGCGGAGCGCAGGGCGGCGGAGCGCAGCAGGTCGGCGGCGCATCTTCGGTGGCGATGGGCGGGTACGGCAACGCCGGCAACCCAGCGGGGGTGGGCATGGCCGCCGCCAGCTTTGGTGGCCGATCGCCGGAAAGTGGGGGGGCTTCTGGAGCGGCCGGTTGCGGCCCGAGCCCCAATCCCACTCCGCTTCAGCCGCTGTCGAGCTGGGAATATCAGCAAAGCGTGACGACCCTGACCAACTCGGCCGTTATCGCCGTGCTCCTGGACGACGCAAAGCCGTTGGGCCCCTTCGCCTACTCGATGGATCTCGGCGCCGCGAAGGTGGAGCAGTTGTTCAGCGAGGCCGAGCTGCAGGGCAGCGCGGCGCGCGACGGCAAGTTGCTCCCGTGCAGCATCAACGAGCCAGTCGATGGCGCGTGCGCACAAGCATTCGTCGATTCGTTCGTGGGGCGCGTCTTTCGCCGTCCGCTTTCGGACGCGGAAAGCTCGCGCTACGTGAACCTGTTCAAAGCCGGCAGCGGCAGCGGTGACATGGCGAGCGGGGTCGAGCTCGTAGTCGAGGCGGCGCTGATGTCGCCGCTCTTTCTGCACAAAATCTACTTGGGCGCCCAGACGCCGCCGGTCCCGCTAACGCCACTCACGTCGTTCGAGGTCGCGGCGCGGTTGTCGTTTCTGTTGACGGGCGCGCCGCCCGACGCCGCGCTGTGGGAGGCGGCCGTAAACCGGGAGCTGCTCAGCGACGCGGGCATCGAAACATCGGCGCGGCGGCTGCTGGCGAGCCCGGCGTTCCGCGGCGCCGTGCAGCATTTTCACGAGCAATGGCTGGGTTTGGACGAGATCGAGCGCTTCGCGCCGGCAGACTGGCCGCCAGGTCAGCTGGCGCCGTTGCGCATCGAGACCGAAAACTTCGTCGACTCGGTGTTCGACGGCCAGCGCCGACTTCCAGATCTGCTGAACACCCCGACGCAGCCCATGCGCCCAGCCGGCATCCTGACCCAGCAGAGCACGCTCGTGCGCTTCAACAATCCAACTCAGCGCGGCCGTTTCGTGCGCGAACGCCTGCTGTGCGACGTGGTTCCGCCGCCTCCGCCGCAGATTCCGAAGACGATCGAGGTCGCGGCCGACCAAACGCGCCGCCAAGCTTGGGAGCAACACGTCACGGACCCGAGCTGCGCCTCGTGTCACCGGCTCATGGACCCGATTGGCTTCGGGTTCGAAAATTTCGACGCGCAGGGCCTCTACCAAGTGACCGACAACGGATTGCCGGTTGATGCCAGCGGTCAAGTCGTCGACAGCGACGGGTCGAGCGAAGGGTTCGTCGGCACCGCCGAGCTGGCGACGTTGCTCGGCGATAGTCCCAAGGTCGGCAAATGTCTGGCGCGAACCTGGTTGGGCTACGCCCTGCAGCGCGCCACCGACGCTGTGGACGACTGCGTCGTCGACAGCGTCTACGACCGTTTTGCCTCCGCCGATCTCGATATGGGCGAGCTGCTGGTGGCAATCGTAAAAAACCCACGCTTCCGGAGCCGTGACCCTTACCCGGTGCCTGCCGTGCCTGAGCCTGCCTTCACGCCGGGCCCCATCGAGCCGCTGGCGGCGCGACGCAAGCTCGTGCTCGACTTCGCCGTCGCGGAAGCGCGCTGGCTCGAGGCCCTGGTTCCGGCCGAGGGCAAGCAGGTCGTGGACCATTACCTCAGCTCGCTGCGCGATCTCGAGGTCCAACTGACCCAAATCCAACCGCCAGCGGGCGGCCCCTAGGAGGCTGGTGTTTTTCAAACACCAACCTCCTAGCCTTGTCCTGGCGGAGGAGGCACGCGCCCCCTCCCCTCGAAAAGCAAAGCTTTTCGAGCCTCCCCTCCACGCGGCGGCTTCACCGATTTAGATGGCTGGTGTTTCACACCAGCCTCCTAGAACGCCAAAGCGTTCCTCGCTCTAGCCGAAAAGCGCCTCGAGGGCGCGGCGGGTCGCGGCCAAGTCGACACCGGCGACGAACAGGCGCTCGGCGACCTGGCCATTCGCGTCGGCGCGCGGAAAATAGCCAGAATGAGGCTCGAAATCCACGGAAGCGCCGCCTTGGACGGCCAGCTCGAAGCTGGGCGCGCCAGGGCCGTCGAACGCCAGCGCGTTCACTTTGATGCGCCGCGTGCGCTGTTCGTCGACGCGCACCTCGACCCCGCTGATCCGGTCGCGCCCGATGGCGCGCACGACGTTGGCCGCGTCGAGCTCGATCAACTCGACGGCGCCCGCCATCTGCTCGGCCAGCCGCGCCGCATAGCGCCCGCTACCGACGATGGCGATGCGGCTGCCGACCAGCACGTCGCTCCGCCACGCAAACAGCGCCGCCCGCGCCGAGAAGATGCCGGGCAAATCATTGTTCGGAAATGCCGGCACCGCGTCGTGCCGTCCCGTTGCCAGCAGCACGGCCTCACAGCGCAGCAGCTGAGTGCGTTCGGGGCCGACCACCAGCGCGCTGATGCGTCCGCGGCCGTCGTCCGGCTCACGTGAGAGCGCGACCACGCTGTTCTGCGGCTGCAGCGACGCGCCGGCGGCCCGGGCTTCCTTCGCGAGGGTTGCGGCCCGCGGAGGGTCGAGCGCGGTCAAGGCGCCGCCCAAGGTGTGACCGTCGTCGACCAGCGTTGCCTTCGAGCCGAAGATTGCAGCGGCCGACAAACCTGCGCGCCCGCCGCCGACGATCAGCAACTGAACGTCCCGGCGCGCTGCCGGCTTCACCGGCGGGGCGCTGTCTGCCAGACGCCCGAGCCCGGCAATGCGCCGCGCGAAGTTGCCGACGATAGGGCTGATGCCCGGAATGCCCGCCAGCAACCGATGGTGATCGATGCCTTGCGGGAACAGAAAATCGGCGGCCGCCAGCAGGTCGGTCTCGCGCGTGCCGAGCACGTTCTGCGTCTCGACCTCTTCGCCACCGTCCACCAGTACGCGGCAGGCTGGTTGGTTCGGCAAACCGTTGACGCGCACCAGACAACCCTCGCAGGCGCCGCGCAGGCAATAGGGCCCTCGCGGCCGATGCAATTTGGGACTGCGCGAAAGCAGCAGCCGGTCCGCGGCTATCAGCGACAGCGCCAGCGGCTCGCCACGGCGCGCGGGAATGGTTTGCCCGTCGTGAAAGAGCTCCACGGCTTCCGGAGCAGGCCCAAGGCGCGTCGCCACGGTGGGAGACTTGCAGAGAATACCGTGAGCCGGCAAGCTACGGGCTTGGATCTCCGCACCCGTACCTCGCTGTTTTGCGGCGTGCTGGGCCTCGCCATCGCAGTGTCGATCCTGCTGCGGGGGCGGCCGAATCGGCCGCGCTTGTTCTTTGCGGCGCTGGCGGGAGACACCGGGCTTTGGTACTTGGCGCAGTGGCTGTACCACAGCGGACGCAGCGACCTGTGGGCGCGTTGGACGGCGGTGCTGGCGGTGTTCCTGCCCCAGTTCGCGCTGCACTTGTTCGAGTCGATCTTGCCGGAGCCGGGGCGGCGCTCGGTGCTGCTGCGGGTGGCCAGCATCTTGGTCGTGCCCATGTTGGTGCTGGTGCTGACCGAGCACCGGCACGGCTTCGTGCGCGGGCTGGTGTTCTCTTACGTGTTCGGGTTGATTGCGGCCGGCTTGTACCGCTTGTTGCGTCGCGGTGAGCGCAGCGGCTCGCGGGCGGTGCAGCGCCGCGTGCGCTTCTTGGTGTTGATCGGCGCGCTGGCGACCTGCTTCAGCTTGGCGGACTTTTTGTGGTTCGTCGGCGCGCCGCTGCCGCCGGTGAGCGCCGTGCTCAGCATCGTGTTCCTGTTCGTCCTGTCCGAGTCTTTGACGCGCGAGCGGCTGGTCGACCTTTACGACATCTTGGGGCAGCTGCTGGTGTCGACGGCGCTGGCCTTCGCCATGGGCGGCATCTTCTACGTGTTCGTGGTGCTGCTGGGCGGCTTCGACACCATGTACTTGGGCGCCATCTTGGCGGCGATCGTGATTTTGCTGCTGTTCGAGCCGCTGCGCTCGAAGGCGGAGGACTACACCCACAAAGTGTTCTTCCGCGAGCGCGTGGATTTGGAGCGCGCGGTGGCCAAGGCGCGCGGGGTGCTCGTTCACACCCTGCAAGTGGCCGAAATGCAGCAAATCGTCATCACCGCGCTGGAAGAGTCGCACCGCGCGACCGGCGCCGCCATCTACCTGCGCGATCCGCTGGGCTCGGACTTCGTGGTCGGTGCGGGCTTCGGCCCCGTCGCGCCGCCGCGCATCGAGCTCGCCGCCGCTCATCCACTGGCCGAGCGCATGAACCTGGGCGGCGCCATCTTGCTCGAAGATCTGGCCCACCAAGTGCTCGAGCACCGCCGCTCGGGTCGCACCCGTGAAGCCGAGGCGGACGAGCGTTTGTTGAGCTCGGCGCAGCTGCTCGGCCCGTTCCGCACCGGGGTGTGCTTGGGCATCTGGGGTGAGAAGCGCGAGCTCTTGGGGTTGTTGTTGGTGGTGGACGACCGCGTGCGCGACGCATTCTCGCCGGACGAAGGCGTGTTGCTCGAGTCGTTGGCGGTGCAGATCGGCGTCGTGATCGACAACTCTCGTCAGTACCGGCGCATGCAAGAGCGCGATCGCTTGGCCGCGCTCGGGCAGATGGCGGCCGGCCTGGCCCACGAGGTGAAGAACCCGCTCGGCGCCATCAAGGGCGCCGCCCAGCTCTTGGGCGATCCCGGAGACCAGCAGCGTTTGGGTCCGGTGGAGCTCGAGTTCGTCGGCATCATTTTGGAGGAGGTCGAACGCCTCGATCGCGTGGTCGGCTCGGTGCTGGACTACGCCCGGCCGTCCAAGGGCGAGCTGGGGGCGGTCGACCTGAACGCGGTCGTGCGCCGAACCGTCACCGTGCTGGCCTCGGACCGCGCCGAGGAGTGCGAAATCGTCACCGACCTCTCCGACGCCCTGCCGCCGGTGCGCGCCGACGCGGAGCAGCTGCGCCAGGTGCTGATCAACCTGGTCAGGAACGCCGTCCAGGCCATGGGTGGTCAAGGCACGGTGCGGGTGCGCACCGCCATCCACGCCCGCGCCCCGTCCGCGCTGGCGTCCGCCCCGGCCGGTGAGTGGGTCGAGGTTTCGGTGCGAGACGCTGGGCCGGGCATCGCCCCATCGGTCCTGCGCAACCTATTCGTGCCGTTTTTCACCACGAAAGATCGTGGGACGGGCCTCGGACTTGCCATCAGTCAGCGAATGGTCGAGGAAATGGGCGGACGTATCGAAGTGGCGTCGCATTTGGGCGACGGTGCAACCTTCACCGTCCTCTTACCGGCCGGCGAAGCGCACGGGCACCGGGCCGGTCTGAGCCCAGTACCGCCCGAAGCGGGTGAGGCGGCGGCGCCCCTGACTGGCCCTAGCGCGGCAGATCCGGCTGTTCCGGTGAGAACGATTTGACCGTATCTGGCTCAAAGTCCTAAAGTTTTTGGACCCGCGCCGTCTGTACGGCGTAGACCTCTCGGCTCTCCCTCATGGTTCCTCGACAAGCGCAACCCGGTCCTAGCGAGGCCACGAACGAGCCGCGGTTCGCGCTCCGATTCATCTCCGGCAAATACCAGGGCGGCGAGTACCCGCTCGCGGAGGGCCAAGAGATCGTGATCGGTCGCTCGAGCGAGCTCGACATGGTGCTGGTGGAGGAGATGGTGTCGCGCAAGCACGCACGCATCGCGCTGACCGACGGCACGATCAACATCGAAGACTTGGGCTCCACCAACGGCACGTTCGTCAACGGCGAGAAGGTGCAGCAGGGCACGCTGCGCGAAGGCGACCGCGTGTTGATCGGCACGAACATCTTGAAGGTGGTGGCCGCGCCGCAAGACGAAGAGGCGCGCGCCAACTTGAAGGCCATGGCCGTCGGGCGCGTCACCGCCAAGCAACAGCAGGGGCGTGCCTCCGAAGAGGCGCCGCGCATGTCCGGCATCTTGGAAGAAATTCCGCTGCCCGATTTGCTGCAGCTGTTCGGCACCTCGCGCAAAGCCGGCGTGCTGGTGCTGCGCTCGGCGGGTCGTGAAGGGCGCATCTACTTGAACGACGGGCGCATTCGCTTCGCCGAGTTCGTCGGCGTGCCGGGCGTGCCGCCGCTGAAAGCGCTGTATCGCATGCTGGGCTGGCAAACGGGCTCGTTCGCGCTCGACCCGCCCGACACCCGCACGTTCGAAGGCGGCGTGGACGTGAGCGCTCAAGAAGTCTTGATGGAGGGCTTTCGCCAACAAGACGAGCTCGGTCAGCTTCGCCATCGGCTGCCCAGCAGCGGACGGCTGGTGTTGAAGCTGCCGCTCGCCCATCACCTGCGCGAGCTAGAAGACGCCGATCTGGATTTGCTCGAAACGGCCCTGTCCGCGGACGGCCTGGACGCGTTCTTGGACGCCGTGCCCGGCCCCGACCTCGAATCCGCTCAGGCCCTGCTCTCGCTCGTGCAGCGCGGCTACCTGAAGCCGGCCTAGCGCCGCCTTCGAGCGTTCATCGCGTGGGCTGCCAACCCGCAGCTCGCATCGCAGAAACTGTCGTGTCGGAAGCAGGCACATCCGTTCGAGGGCGCGCGGAGTGCGTCGTGGGCCCAGCGCTTGCTGCTGGCTCGTGCCGAGGTCCCTGATTTTTTCCACAGGGAGGACGGGAGGACGGGAGGACGGGAGGACGCGAGAAATCTTGGGCTCGCGCTACCGCCGGCGAGTTTGCAACAGCGTCGCGGGCTCGACCCCTCTAGCTTTTCTCCCCAGGAGATATTTTTGGTTTTGGTCCTCCAAAAACAAAAATGCGTTCTCGTCTTCCCGCACCTCCCGTCCTCCCTGTGAAAAATCTCGGAGGCTCACGAGAGAGGCTGTCAGGACGGCGGCAGCCCGAAGCGCCCGCGCGGGGTGGCCTTGCGACGCCACGGGAGTTTCTGCAAGCGAGCTGCGGCTAAGGATCCTACATATTTCCATTGACGTTTCTGCGGCAAATTGATCTTTGCTGTGAATGGTCAATGCAGCGAGATGGCTACGCAGAGACATCGGCGACGAGTTTGCTGGGGCCCGCTTG
>Ga0068855_100001576_pt1 | contig 28645 bp, 20 predicted proteins | sample KBSCornC52_FD_66592 | JGI IMG/M metagenome (GOLD analysis project Ga0068855, IMG submission 66592) | Corn rhizosphere microbial communities from Kellogg Biological Station, Michigan, USA - KBS Corn C5-2 | ecosystem: Host-associated > Plants > Roots > Rhizosphere > Soil ... | reverse complement strand
GATCATGTTCCGGGTCCAGTGCAGCAGCGAGGAAGCGTCGCTGAGCTGGGCCTCCACATTGATCGCCTGGTAGCCCCAAATGGGGTCCATGATGACCGGGAAGTACAGCTTGGCGGGGACCGCGGTGGAGAAGCCGGCATTGCGGTCGGGCGTCCACTGCATGGGCGTGCGCACACCGTTGCGATCGCCAAGATAGATGTTGTCGCCCATTCCGATCTCGTCGCCGTAGTAGAGGATCGGGGTTCCGGGGAAGGAGAAGAGCAGCGAGTTCAAGAGCTCGATGCGGCGGCGGTTGTTATCGAGCAGAGGCGCCAGGCGGCGGCGAATGCCCACGTTGACGCGCATTCTGGGATCCGCCGAGTAGGCGAGGTACATGTAATCACGTTCGTCGTTGGTGACCATTTCAAGCGTGAGCTCGTCGTGGTTGCGGAGGAACAGGCCCCACTGGCAGGACTCCGGAATCGGGGGAGTCTGGGCCATGATGTCGGTGATGGGAAGGCGATCCTCCTGGCGTAACGCCATATAGATGCGCGGCATCAGTGGAAAATGGAAGGCCATGTGGCACTCGTCGCCCTCTCCGAAATAGGGGCGGACGTCGGCGGGCCACATGTTGGCTTCCGCGAGGATCAGGCGATCCTCATATTCGGCATCGATGACCTCGCGGATCTGCTTGATCATCACGTGAGTTTCGGGCACGTTTTCGCACGAGGTGCCATCGCGCTCAATCAGGTACGGAATGGCATCGAGCCTGAGCGCATCGACTCCCATGTCCAACCAGAAACGCATGGCGGTCAGCACCTCCTCCATTACCCGTGGGTTGTCGAAATTCAGGTCGGGCTGATGGGAGAAGAAGCGGTGCCAGTAAAACTGCTGGGCCTGATCATCCCAGGTCCAATTGGATTTCTCGGTGTCGGTGAAGATGATGCGGACGCCCTCATAGAGCCGGTCCGTGTCCGACCACACGTACATATTTCGCTCGGGGGAGCCCTTGGGAGCGCGGCGGGCGGCCTGGAACCAGGGATGCTGGTCTGAGGTGTGATTGATGACCAGCTCGATCATGACCTGCATGCCGCGCTGGTGGGCCGCGTCAAGGAACTGCTTGAAGTCGTTCAGCGTGCCGTATGAGGGATTGACCTCCACATAATTGGAGATGTCGTAGCCGTCGTCGCGTAATGGGGACGGGAAAAAGGGAAGGATCCAGAGGCAGGTCACTCCGAGTTCCTGCAGATAATCCAAGCGCGAGATCAGGCCGGGGAAATCCCCGATGCCGTCGCCGTTGGAATCCTGAAAGGCGCGAACATGAAGTTCATAAATGACCGCATCTTTGTACCAGAGCGGGTCAGTGGCGCTGCCGGCTTTCTTCACGCGTCCTCGTCTCCGAGCAAATTAAGATGCAAGCCACGTCCCAGGAGAAATGGCGGCGGGACGATCGTCTGCCTGGGAAACGAAAAAGGCAACCCCGCAGGTTTAAGTCGACCGTTTGACGCGGAAGATGTGAGCGGGCATGGTCTGGGGGCGCAACGCAACATAGTTTGAGCGGTCATGCCACTGATAGTGTGTTCCGGTCAGCAGATCCTCTACATCGAAGAATTCACCGTGTCGGATGCCGAGTTGTTTGAGGTCCAGATCAATCCAGCCTGCCTGCTCGTTGATTGGATCGAGGTTTACCGCCACCAGGATCAGGTTTGCGACTTCGCCGTTCGCGGCGGCAGCAGATTTTGAGTAGCAGATGATCTCCGGATTATCCACGTTGTGAAAACGCAGCGAGAGGTCGTTTTGCAGCGCGGGGTTGCTACGGCGAATGTGGTTCAGCTTCGTCACGAGCGGGGCGAGAGAATGCGCGGCAGAGCGGTCCCATTGCCGAATCTGGTATTTCTCGCTATTCAGGTACTCTTCGCTTCCCTGCCGGACTGGGACGTTCTCTGTCAGTTCAAATGCAGGCCCGTAGATGCCGTAGCTTGCCGCAAGAGTGGTGGCAAGGATGAGCCGCTGCATGAAGGCCGGCCTTCCTCCGTTTTGCAGAGAGGCGTGCAGAATGTCGGGCGTGTTGGGCCAGACGTTGGGCGTGAAGAAATCCGATACCGGAGGCTTGGTGATCTCCTGGAAATACGCTTGGAGCTCGGGCTTTGCAGTTCGCCATGTGAAGTAGGTATAGGACTGGGTGAAGCCTCCCTTTGCGAGCGAATACATGATGTGCGGCCTGGTAAATGCCTCAGCGAGAAAGATCACATCGGGAGTCTGCTTGTGCAACTCGCCGATGCACCACTCCCAGAACGGCAATGCCTTGGTGTGCGGATTATCGACGCGAAAACAACGCACCCCGCGATCGATCCAGAACTGGAAGACCGCACGCAGCTCATCCCAGAGACCTTTCCAATCCGGCGATTCGAAATTGAGCGGGTAGATGTCCTGGTACTTCTTGGGAGGATTCTCCGCGTACTGGATGGTTCCGTCCGGGCGATGGATGAACCACTCCGGATGCTGTTTCACCCATGGGTGGTCCGGAGAGCACTGGAAGGCGATATCCATGGCCAACTCCATGCCGTGCGCTTTGGCGGCGTTCACCAGATGAGCGAAATCCGCGAAGGTTCCGAGTGAGGGATGAATCGCGGTGTGGCCGCCGGCAGCGGAACCGATGGCCCAGGGACTTCCTTCGTCGCCTGGCTTAGCGATAACAGAATTGTTGGGACCTTTGCGAAAGGCATCGCCGATGGGGTGAATGGGAGGCAGATACAGCACATCGAAGCCCATGGCGGCGATGTCAGGCAACAGCCGCTCGACATCGCGGAGCGTGCCGTGCCGGCCCGGCTCAGGAGAAGTGGATCGGGGGAAGAGCTCGTACCAGGATGAATAGCGCGCTCGTTCACGGTCGACCCAGACGGGGAGTTCTTTTGCAGATCGGGAGGCGAAGGTATGGTCAGGGTACTTGGCAATCAGGTGCTCTGCCTGGGGAGTAAGCGGGTACTCGTAGTAGGGCAGCTTCCGATCCGCGAGATCGAGCAGGTTCTTCGCGATTCCGCGAATTTCTTTGGCGTCCGCACCGGAGGCGCGTTCGGCAGTTGCATTCACCAGCGCGGCTCCGATGGTGAATGCAACTGCGATGTCCTGCGGGGTGGTCGCGCCTGCACCGATCGGATTGGCCGCATCAGGGTTGGCCGCGGAAGAGGTCTGCGGATCCCGAGCCACGATGGCGTCTGCAGGCTGGCGCTGCGCTTCCAGCCGCTTGCGGAGATCAGCGCACCAGGTGTCAAAGTGGTCGACCCATCCCAGGATGGTGAAGCTCCATGCCCCGAGGCGATCCACGACAAATGAGCCGGACCACAGGTCGTTCGGCAGAGCGGTGAGTGGGACCGTAATCCAGGAGGAATCCTCTTGATGCTTGTAGAGGAGCTGGGCTGAGACGTGGTCGTGGCCATCGGAAAAGATTGCCGCGGATACATCGACGCGATCGCCGAGAAACCTCCGGACCGGATAACGCCCGCAATCGACCTGCGGCTGAATCTCCTCGATGACGACACGCTTACGGCCTTCGGCAGGTTTCATTCGTTCTCTTTAATCAGAAATCGGACTTCCGTGCAGGTGCAGGCAACGAACATAAACCAAAGCCCACTGGCTGCATCTTACCGAAGAGGCAGGACTTTGGCGTCTGGAGTCACGCTGCATCTTCTCAACAGATGCCAGCGCTATGAGTGCGGTTGTCGACCTGCAAGGAGCACGCGAACCATGCCGAAGGTGAAGGCGCAGCAGAATCCAACTGTTCAGCCGCAGAGCGCAATCAAGCGAAATACAACTCCAATTGAAGATTACGCCATGGTTGGAGACGGCGAAACGGCCGCGCTCATCTCACGAGCGGGATCGATCGACTGGCTTTGCTGGCCAACCTTCTCCTCTCAGGCGGTTTTCGCCGCGCTGCTGGGAACGGAGGAGCACGGCTTCTGGAAGATTGCGCCAGCCGGGAAGTCCACCCAAATCCAGCGCCGGTATATCGATTCGACGCTGGTTCTTGAGACGACCTTTTCGAGCGACGAAGGAGAGGTCCAGCTTGTCGACTTTATGCCGTCCCGGGAAGAGCACTCGCGAGTGATCCGGATTGTCCGTGGAGTTCGCGGAAAAGTAAGGATGCGCATGGATCTGGCAATCCGGTTCGATTACGGCAGAACGATCCCCTGGGTCACATCGAATGACGAGTTGCGCGCGGTTTCCGGATCGGACATGGTGGTGCTGCACACGGATACAGCCGTCCGTGGAGAGGGCATGAAGACAGTGGCTGACTTCAGCGTAGAAGAAGGCCAGACGGCGAGTTTCACGCTGGGATACGGATCGTCGCTGGGGAAAGTTCCAGCTCAAGGAGACACGCAGAAGCTGCTGGAAAAGACTACTCAGTTCTGGACGAAGTGGGCAAAAAAGAGCGTTTACAAAGGCGAGCACAAGCAGATTGTCGAACGCTCGCTGATCACGCTGAAAGCGCTCGCCTACCGGCCCACCGGAGGGATCGTAGCCGCTCCGACGACTTCTCTGCCGGAGGATCCGGGAGGCGAGCGCAACTGGGACTATCGATATTGCTGGCTTCGTGACACTGCCTTCACACTGCTGGTGCTGCTGCGCGCGGGCTATCGCGACGAAGCTGTTGCCTGGAGGCGATGGCTGCTGCGTGCGGTTGCAGGAGCTCCAGAGCAGGTTCAGACGATTTACGGGATCTTCGGCGAGCGGGAGCTGCCGGAATGGGAGGCTACCTGGCTGCCGGGCTATCTGGAGTCCAAGCCCGTACGTATCGGGAATGCAGCGTCGATGCAGTTTCAGCTGGACGTTTTCGGTGAGGTCTCGTCGGCACTGGCACGGATGCCGGAGGCGGAGTCGGAGATCCGTCTCTCCGCTCGGGATTTGCAGGTCGCGCTCGTGAATCATTTGTGCAAGGTATGGCGAGAGCCGGACCAGGGAATATGGGAGGTGCGGGGCGGCCCGCAGCATTTCACTCATTCCAAGGTGATGGCATGGGTCGCATTCGATCGCGCCATCGGAGCAATCGGACGCAAGCTCTCCGATGAGGCGGATGAAAAGCGCAAAGAATATCTCTCCGGATGTGTCGAGCAGTGGCGGAAGGAGCGGGCGGCGGTCCGTCAGCAGATCTGCGAGTATGGATTCGATAAAAAGCTCAACAGCTTTGTGCAGGCATATGGCTCCAAGACGCTGGATGCCTCATGTCTGCGCATCGCACTCGTGGGTTTCCTGCCTCCAACCGATCCAAGGATTGTCGGAACAGTGGATGCCGTTCACGAAAAGCTGATGAAGAACGGCTTTGTGCAGCGATACGATGCCTCTAAAACCGACGATGGGCTGCGCGGCGGCGAAGGTGAATTTCTGGCGTGCAGCTTCTGGATGGTGGCATGCCTCTGGCTGATGGGCCGCCAGAAAGCTGCGCACGACCTCTTCGGCCGGCTGGCGGGGTTGGCAAATGATGTGGGTTTGCTCTCTGAAGAATACGACTCAACCAATAAGCGGCAGGTGGGCAATTTCCCCCAGGCGCTGTCTCACATTTCGCTGCTACATGCTGCCTTTGCCATCTCCGGGGATTGGGTTCCTCAAGCTCCTGATGACATGGACAGTCCTGGAATGAACGGCGTAGGCTCCCCTAAGGGGACAACCTAAACGCTCCGCGCGGTCTCCTAAGTGAAGAGCACCCAACACGGACACTCTCTATAAGGAGAGGAGTCGTGCGTCTCTGAAGCAAGACACCCTGCCCATGCCGCGTATTCCAAGTGCAACATACAGATTGCAACTTCACCGGGATTTCACGTTCGACGATGCGGCTTCCATCGCCGACTACTTGCACGACCTTGGAATATCGCACGTTTACTGCTCACCTTATCTGCAGGCTGCCCCGGGCAGCATGCACGGCTACGATGTCGTAGACCACAGCAAAGTGAATGAGGAACTGGGCGGAGCAGAGGCTCACGCACGGTTCTGCCTCAAGCTTGGAGAGATGAAGCTGGGCCAGGTGCTGGATGTAGTGCCGAATCACATGTCCCTGGGCCGGCAGAACCGGTACTGGTGGGATGTGCTGGAAAACGGGGTCTCGAGCCGTTACGCCTCCTTCTTCGATATCGACTGGCAGCCTTACGAAGAGCGGCTTCGCAATAAAGTTCTTGTTCCGATTCTTCCGGAGCAGTACGGCAAAGTGCTGCGGGCGGGCGGAATTCGAGTAGTTCGGCATGGGACCGACTTCCAGGTGGAGTGCTCCGGCCAGACACTTCCCGTGGCACCGCAATCGCTCCCTGTGCTTCTAGATCCCGCAGCCGAGTACGCAAAATCCGACACGCTGCGCTTTCTTTCCGCCTCGTTCGGTCGATTGCCCGCGCCCGATTACGCGGACCGCGCAGTGATTCTTGCGCGCCACAGGGATAAGGTGGTGCTGAAGGGATTGTTCGCGCGGCTTTGTCTTGAAGAGCCTGCGGTGGTCGATGCGCTCTATCGCGCCGTCGGTGAACTCAACGACAACATCGACGCACTGGACGAGTTTCTGAACCTGCAGAATTATCGGCTCGCGTATTGGAAGACCGCAGACCAGCAACTGGGGTATCGCCGATTTTTTGATGTCAACACGCTGATTGGATTAAGGCTTGAGCGCGAACACGTATTTGAGGAGACTCACGCGCTGATCCTGGACTGGCTGCACAGCGGCGTGATTGACGGCATTCGGATCGATCACCCGGATGGACTGCGTGATCCACTCCAGTATTTTCGGAGGCTGCGCGATCATGCGCCCGACGCGTGGATTGTGGCCGAAAAGATTCTGGAGCCGGGAGAGTTTCTGCGGGAAGAGTGGCCGATTGAAGGCACCAGCGGCTATGACTTTTTGAACGTCGCACTTGGCGTGCTGGTTCGCAGGAAAGGGATGCGGGAGCTGACGCGCATCTACGGGGAATTCACGAGCGAGCCGCTCGATTTTAAATCTGTGGCGCACGAGAAGAAGATCAACGTAACCCAAGAGGCGCTTGGGAGCGATGTCAACCGGCTTACCTCGATTCTTGTGGGAATCTGCGAAGCAAACCGGGATCAGCGCGACTATACCCGCGCGGAAATGCGTCGCGCTATGCGCGAGGTGGCCGCATGCTTTGCAACATATCGCACTTATGTAGAACCCAAGCGCGGTGAGATTACAGATGAAGATCGGCTGGTAATAACCCAAGCCGTGGAATGCGCGAAGCTGCAGCGGCCGGATATTCCTCCGGGGCTGTTCGATTTCATCCATGCAATTTTGTGCGCTGAGGTGAAAGGAAGGCGTGAGTTCGAGTTCCTGCTTCGGTTTCAGCAGTTCACTCCCCCGGTGATGGCGAAAGGAGTGGAAGACACGGCGTTCTATTGCTTCAACCGCCTGGTGGCGCTGAACGAGGTGGGCGGGGATCCTGCATCGGATGGGCTGACGATCGAGCAGTTCCACGATTACAACCTGCGTATGCAGGCCACGCACCCGCATACGATGGTGACGCTGTCCACGCACGATACGAAGCGTAGTGACGACGTACGGGCGCGTCTTGCTGTGCTTTCTGAGGCGCCGGCGTTATTCGCCGAAGCGTTGGGACGCTGGGCGAAGATCAACCGGGAATTGAGAGTTCAACTGTTCGGCGATAAAACTGCGGGAGATCCGCTGGACCGCAACACCGAATATTTCCTCTACCAGACCCTGATCGGGGCGTGGCCCATTTCCGCAGAGCGCCTGAAGGAATACATGCTGAAGGCAGTTCGCGAGGCGAAGCAAAGGACTTCGTGGACAGTTCAAAACGAAGAGTTCGAAGCGGGATTGATGAAGTTTATCGAAGCTGTTCTCCAGCACACGGTGTTCACCAGTGACCTGGAGCAGTTTGTGGGCCGGGTTTGCCAGGCCGGTCGGATCAACTCGCTTGCTCAGACACTGATGAAATGCACCGTGCCGGGCATTCCGGATCTCTATCAGGGCGCGGAGTTATGGGACCTGAGCCTGGTAGACCCAGATAACCGCAGGCCTGTCGATTACGAGTGCCGTCGCAAGCTTCTGAGAGAGATTCGTGAGCTGCAGCCGCGAGAAGGCGCGGGATTCGCGTTGCAACATGCGGAGGAAGGCCTGCCTAAACTTTGGAGCCTGCTCCGCGCGCTTCGGCTTCGTCGAGAGCGTCCGACGAACTTCCGTGCAGGTGGGCAGTACAAGCCGGTGTTCGCGACTGGAGCGAAAGCAGACCACGTGATTGCCTACCTGCGTGGTGAGGACGTCGCGACCATTGTGCCCAGATTTCCATTGCTCCTCGCCGGTGAGTGGAAGGATACATCGGTGAAGATTGCCGAAGGAGGCTGGACGAATTACCTGACCGGAGGCGCCGTTCCGGGTGGCAGCGTACGTTTGCAGACACTTCTCCAGGACTTTCCCGTTGCTTTGCTGGTGAAAGACAACGCCTGAGCGGGGGCCGCCCGTCACAGCGGTGAAAACACCGACAGGAGAGCGCAGCATGCATGAGTTTGAAGTCTGGGCGCCCAAGGCGAAGAAGTTGAGCGTCCAGGTCGACGGAATCCTGCACCCGATGCAAGGGCCTGACCAGGGAGGCCGATGGCGCGCCTCGGTAGAACAGGCAGGCCCGGGATCGGAGTACGGTTTCGTCCTCGATGAGGATCCGCAGGCCTATCCAGACCCGCGCAGTCAGCGGCAGCCTAACGGAGTTCACGGCCTCTCACGTGTCTATGACCACGCCGCGTTCCAATGGCACGATAGCCGCTGGCAGGCTCCGCCGCTGGCCAGCGCGATTCTGTACGAAATGCACGTGGGGACCTTCACCGCTGAGGGAACCTTTGATAGCGCGATTGAGAGGCTCGATTTTCTGCATGGCCTGGGGATCACTCACGTGGAGCTGATGCCGGTAGCGGAGTTTGCTGGCGACCGCGGCTGGGGCTATGACGGGGTGCACCTGTTTGCCGTGACGGAGAATTATGGCGGCCCGGATGCGCTGAAGCGCTTTGTCGATGCGTGCCATCTTCGGGGCCTGGCTGTCCTTCTCGATGTGGTCTACAACCACTTTGGCCCGGTTGGGAACTACACCGGCAAGTTCGGCCCGTACGTCACGAACCGTCACTGCACGCCCTGGGGCGAAGCGGTGAACTTTGAGGGGCCTGGCAGTGACGAGGTCCGCCGATTCTTCTGCGATAACGCGATCATGTGGATGCGCGATTTCCATGTTGATGGTCTGCGGCTGGATGCAGTGCATGAGTTCGTTGACCGCTCTGCTGTTCACTTTCTGGAGCAGCTCTCTGCCGAGGTGGAAGTTGTGGCGGCAACGCTGGGAGCCCGGCTCGTCCTGATCGCAGAAAGCGACCTGAACGACCCCAAGATCGTGCGGCCTCGCGAGGCCGGCGGCTACGGGATCGATGCGCAGTGGAGCGACGATTTCCATCATGCGCTCTTCACCATGCTGCACGTGGAAGAGGGCGGCCGCGGCTACTATGACGACTTCGGCACGATGGAAAAACTGGCAAAGTCCCTAACGGAAATTTTTGTGTATGACGGCGAGTATTCGAGCTATCGCCTGCGCAAACACGGTAGGCCGGTGGACGGCCTCTCCGCACACCATTTCATCGGGTTTATTCAGAACCACGATCAGGTGGGGAACCGGGCTACCGGTGAACGCCTTGAGCATATCGTCGGGATGAGCCGTGCTAAGGCCGCGATTGGCCTGGTGCTGACCGCTCCTTTCGTTCCGCTGCTGTTTCAGGGCGAGGAGTTTGCCGCCTCCACTCCGTTTCAGTATTTTGCGGATCACGAGGATCCTGAGATGGCGCGTCTGGTCTCCGAAGGGAGAAGGCGAGAGTTTGCGGCCTTCGGTTTTATCGGCAGAGAGGTGCCCGACCCGGAAGACCGGGAGACGTTTACCCGGTCTAAACTGAATTGGGATGAGATAGAGCAAGGGACTCACAAAGAGATGTTGGAATGGGTGCACTCGCTGATTCAGCTGCGCCGCAGTACGCCCGCCTTGAATGATGGAGACAAGGGCCACACCAAGGTTCGGTGGAGTGAAGAGGGCCGCTGGCTGAGAATGGAGCGCGGTACCATTCAGGTCTTCCTCAATCTCGGAGATGAGACGGCTGAGTTCGAGATTCCCGAAGAGTTTCACCTGGCCCTCGCGTCGGGCGAGGGCGTGATTCGTACCGGCAGCAAAACATGCATACCGGCTGACAGGATCGCGATTTTTTCCACAGAATCGTGAGGTGCGGGTAAACCTTGTGGAACCGTGGCGTTAGATCTGGAGCCGAGAAGCCGATTCCGCTCCGGTTGGGCAGGGTACTGTCTTCGAAATACAACGGTTATATCGAAACTTTTAAGCCCACGATTCGTATCCTTAACGTAATTTTGAAGTAGGTGTCCCCGAAGCTGGCTGGCGCTTGGGACCACTGCTGGAACGCTGTATGGGGGTGCTCTGCGAATCCCCTGCTTTAGAGGAGATTTAAGTCACCATGATGATCTATCGTCGACCCGCATTCTCTCTTAGATCCGTCCCATTTCTTGGCCTCATGCTGATGCTGCCTGTGGTGAATGCTCCCAGGGCCTTGGCGCAAGCTCCAGCCGCGGCCGCAGCGGGCCGCCAGATCGGCACGGTGAAGGCCATCGCCGGGGACTCGATTACCCTCACAACCGATGCGGGACAGGCCGTGGCCGTGTCGACTTCCGCTGATACTAAGGTGGTCAAACTGGCCGCGGGCAGTACGGATTTGAAGACTGCCCAGCCAAGCCAGCTTTCCGACGTTTCCGTGGGAGATCGTGTCCTGGTGACCGGTAAAGCCGGCGATACTCCAGCAACATTCTCCGCCTCGCGCATCATTCTGATGAAATCCTCGGATATCGCGCAGAAGAACGCCGCCGAACAGTCGCAATGGAAAACAAATGGCGTTGGCGGCATCGTAAGCGATGTCAACCCGAGTACCGGGACCATCGTGGTCGCATCAGGGACAAGTAAATACACCGTGAGCACCACCGGCAGCACCGTGTTCAAGCGCTTCTCCGGCGACTCCAACAAATACCAGGACGCCAAGCCGGGAACCATGGCTGAGATACACACCGGGGATCAATTGCAGGCACGTGGTCAGAAGTCGGCGGACGGCCTCAGCGTCAAGGCTGAGGAGGTGGTAAGTGGCTCGTTCAAGAATCTTTCCGGGCTGGTGCTTACGGCAGATCCTTCATCGGGCGATATCACGCTGAAGGATCTGGCCACGAAAAAGGTGGTCACCGTCCACGTGACCCCCAATACAAATATTCGGCAGGTGCCGCCGCAAGTTGCTCGGATGTTTGCCTCCCGCGCGGACAATACAACTCCGGCCGGTGGCGGGCGGGGATATGGTCCTCCGGCACGGGGCGGTGGAGCTGGTCCTGCGGCAGGTGGAGGACCGGCTGGAGGTCGTGGTGGAATGAATGGCGGCGGCGGTGAACTTTCACAGATGATTTCTCGTCTCCCTAGTGAAGGTCTTGCCGACGTAAAAAAAGGGGATGCCGTAATGATTGTTGCGACAGAACCTACGCCCGGCTCCGCTACGTTGACCGCGGTGACTCTGTTGACCGGGGTTGAACCGATCCTGACCGCAAATCCGAATGGGGGCATGGACCTCTCCGGATGGAGCATGGGCGGCGCGCCAGGCGGCGGCGATAGCGAGTAAGTCTTGGTCTTGTTTTCTTTACTTAGGAGTGAGGATGTTCTTTCGAAATAGCTGGTTGGTTCTTTTGTTGAGCCTTGTCATTGCTTTGCCTTCGGCAGCGTTCGCTCAGGCGGGCGGAACGGTTCATGGCACGGTACTCGATCCCGATGATGCGTTGATTCCGGGCGCAAACGTTACACTGAGCTCCGCTGCCGGCAAGGGCGTGAGCACCGCTTCGAGCAGTGACGGGAGCTACACTTTCCGTAACGTAGCTCCCGGCACCTACACGCTCAACGTGACTGCCCCCGGATTCGCCGTGTTTGTGAAGCAGAACATCAGCGTCACGGCTGGAGCCAATGTCAGCGCCGACGTGAAGATGGCGCTTCAAGAGCAAGTACAGCAGGTTAATGTCACCACCGACACTGCTCAGCTGAGCGTCGATCCGGAAAGCAACGCCAGCGCTACCGTGATCAGCGGAGACGCACTGAACTCGCTCTCTGACGATCCGGACGATCTGCAGAGCGAGCTGACTGCTCTGGCCGGTCCGTCTGCGGGCCCGAACGGCGGTCAGATTTACATTGATGGATTTACCGGAGGCACGCTTCCCCCGAAGTCGTCCATTCGTGAGATCCGAATCAATTCGAACCCGTTTTCCGCGCAGTATGACCAGCTCGGCTATGGCCGTGTCGAAGTCTTCACGAAACCTGGTACGGATCAATTCCATGGCAACTTTGGATTCCAGTACAACGGCAAGTTCCTGAATACCTCTTCGCCTTTCCTTGGTGCTGCAAACAACCAGCCGGACTACCACACGAATTTCCTGATGGGCAACGTGACGGGCCCCATCCGTTCCGGAATGTCGTTCACGCTGAGCGGCAACTATCGCGATATTCAGAACAACGCGATCATCAACCCCACGGCGATCTATAGCAGCTCGCCCAATTCAACTACGATCTGCGCTCCGGGCGACCTGAGCTGCGGAGCCTTTGCGTATCCCGCTGCTGGACGTGCGGTAGCCGCCCCCTCGACTCGCTGGGAGATTAGCCCGCGCGTTGACGTCGCGATCGGAAGCAAGAACACATTGACGACGCGTTTTCAGTATGAGAAGGGCACGCGGACCTCGAACGGCGGCGGCACCTCGTTGCCCACACTTGGGAACAGCTCGTCCGACTCGGAAGTTACCCTGCAGGTCAGCGACACGCAATTGCTGAGCGAGCGGGTGATCAACGAGACGCGGTTCGAGTATCAGCGCTCCCCCAGCACCCAGACGCCAGTCAATACCGGTCCGCGAATCAATGTCCAAGGCTTCTTCACCGGAGGTGGCTCCAATGGTGGCGCGCTCAACACCTCGGTAGAGGACCATATCGAAGTCCAGAACTACACTTCGATCGCTTTGGCGAAGAACTTCCTACGGCTGGGTGGACGGCTCCGCAGCAGTCAGCAATCTTCAAGCTCCGATTCAGGCTCGGTGGGCTCGTTTACCTACGAGTATCTGCTTGATCCCTGCACCGACCCGTCGCAGACGAACCGCCCATCGAACTGTGCTGCAGGTGTCACTCAGGTTTGCGCAACCGCGAACGTGAGCCAGAACATTTCTTCTTACCAGTGCGGTGTTCCCTTCCAGTTCACCAAAACCTACATCAACAAGGCGACCATAAGCGCTCGGGAGACGGATCTCGGGTTGTATGCCGAGGACGATTGGAAGGTAAAGCCAAACCTGACCATCAGCTTCGGTGGTCGATACGAAACTGAGAATTACATCAACAGTACGCATGATCTGGCTCCCCGCGTCTCGCTCGCATATGGAGTGCCGCGCAAGAACGGCAGAACCACTACCGTGATTCGTGCCGGCTATGGCATCTTCTATAACCGCTTTCCTCTGGGAAGCATTGTGAACCTCGTCCAGAACAATGGATCGAATCAGAACACGATTGTGTACACGAACCCCGGTCCACAGTGCACCCCAACCAGTCTCGCACCTTGCACGACGGCGTCAGGGGTTCAGGGCCGATCGAACGTTTACACCCCCGGCCCCGGGCTGCGCAGCGCATACACCATGCAGTCCGCACTGACGCTCGAGCAGCAGCTCGGCAGGTACGTCAACGCCTCATTTACGTACCTGAACGCGCGCGGCGAACACCAGTTCATGACTCGCGTGTTTCCGACCGGGAACAACTCGTTCCGCTTCGAGAACCAGTCGGAGGGAATCTTCCGGCAGAACCAGATCAATACCAGCATCAATGTCCGCACACCCAAGGGAGTCACGCTTTTTGGGTACTACTCAGCGAATTGGGCCAATTCGAATATCAGCAACATCACGGATCCCTACAATCCCCGGACCGACTACGGCCGTGCCGCTTTTGCGGTGCATAACCGGATGACCCTGGGTGGGAACCTCAACTTACCCTGGCGGCTTTCGGCAGCTCCCATGATCATTGCCCAGTCCGGGGCGCCGTATAACATTACCACCGGCCTTGACGAGAACGGCGACACCCTGATCAATGACAGGCCTCTGCTGATTCCTGGAGCAGCCCGTAACTGCAGCGTAGCTTCCAGCTTCAGCGCTGGCGGGGTCAGCGCTATTCCAGCACAGAGCACAAGCTACGTTCCGGGAGAGAGTTATCAGCAGATTCCGATTAACTCCTGCACGGGGCCGGCGTCATCCAGCATCAACCTCCGGCTCTCCCGCGCCTTCGGCTTCGGACCCAAGACTGAGGCTGCTTTGGCCGCGGAACGCCGTGGTGGTCCCGGCGGACCAGGCGGTCCCGGTGGCCCGCGTGGCATCGGCGCCGGTGGACCCGGCGGGCCCGGTGGCGGAGGTCGCGGCGGTCGCGGTGGCGGTTTCGGAGGCGGCGGTTTCGGAGGTGGGGGATTTGGCGGGAGCAACACGGGCCACAAATACACCCTGATCATTGGAGCTCAGGCGACGAACCTCTTCAACCAGGTTCCCTACGCCGTCCCAGTCAGCTCGTTGACCAATCCGCGCTTCGGCCAGTCTATTTCGATCGGCGGATTCTACGGCGGTCGCGGCGGCGGCGGTGGCGGCGACACTTCTGTTCGGCGCATCACGCTGCAGGCAAACCTGAACTTCTAAACCCGTTGAACTCAACTGAAGCGCGAGCGTTCTACGAACGCTCGCGCTTCGGTGTTTATACCCGCCGCCTGCGGCTCTTGAGCCGAATCACTACCCTCGGCCGTTGTTGGTGACCCTCTGACTGCATCGGCGTGGCCGTCCCAGCCGCTGCATCTTGCAGCGGCTCCGCCTTGGATTTCGCTATCGTCTCCTGTGGCCTGTCCGCTGCAATCAGAACAGTCTTGGTATTCATGAACTCGCGCATTCCCGCGGCCGACAGCTCCCGGCCATACCCGGAATGTTTGATCCCCCCGAAGGGTAACCTGGGGTCGCTCGCGACCATTGCATTCACAAATACCGCTCCGGACTCCAGCTCCGCGACGAATCGCCGCTCCTCCTCGTAGTCCCGCGTCCATACGGAAGCGCCCAAGCCGAACGGGGTGTCGTTTGCAATTTCAATCGCCTCGTCGATGCCGCCGGACCGGAACAATATCGCGACCGGCCCGAAGATCTCCTGCCGGTATACCGGAGCGCTTCGCGGAACGTCCACGATCACCGTCGGCTGAAAATAGTTTCCTGGACCGGAGACGCGTCCTCCTCCGGTCAAAACTCGGCCTCCAGCTTCCACGGCTTCCCGCACCTGGGCCTCCACTTCAGACACCTGCGCAGGTGTGGCAAGCGGGCCGATGTCGGTGTCCTCCCGCATGGGATCGCCAATCTTCAGCCGCTGCATCCCGGCGACGAGCCTGGATGCGAACTCGTCGTGGATCTTCTCGGCCACAATAAACCGCTTGGCTGCAATACAGGATTGGCCATTGTTGATGCACCGCGCTTTGACCGCTGTCTCCACTGCGACGTCGAGATCTGCCGAGGGCATCACAATCAAGGGATCACTTCCGCCGAGCTCAAGCACCGATTTCTTTATGAGCCATCCAGCCTGCGCACCAATCGCCTGGCCGGCCGGCTCGCTGCCTGTCAGAGTTACCGCAGCGACGCGTTCATCAGCGAGGACCATCTCTACATTCCGGGCTTCCATCAGCAGAGCCTGAAAGGTGCCTGATGGAAATCCTGCGCGACGCACCAACTCTTCTATCGCCATCGCACACTGCGGCACGTTGGAGGCATGCTTGAGCAGCCCCACGTTTCCAGCCATCAGTGCGGGGGCGAGAAACCGGAAAACCTGCCAAAGGGGGAAGTTCCAGGGCATGACAGCCAGCACGACCCCGAGCGGATCCCAGCGGACATAGGTCTCGTTCTTCTCCAGCTCGATCCGCTCCGGCGCGAGCATCCGGGCAGCATGATCCGCATAATAGCGGCAAGCCGTCGCGCACTTCAGCACCTCGGCGCGAGCCGCCATAATGGGCTTCCCCATCTCAAGCGTGATGATCTCGCCTAGCTCCTGCGCCTCGCTCTCGAGCAGGCTCGCCAGCTTTCGCATCCACAGCTCTCGTTGACTCAGCGGTACGCTCCGGTATTGCAGGAAGGTGCTGCGAGCTGCCCCGATCTTCTCCAGCACCGCGTCATGACTGAGCGGCTCGAAGGTGCGCAGCACCTCCCCTGTGGCGGGATTTACTGACTGTATGGCCATCCTCATTGCTCCATTGCAAGACGCGCCAGCGTGGCTGCCAATACGCTTGTGCCGTTGACAATGTCGTCGGGAGCCGCGTACTCGTCAGGGCGATGGCTCACGCCGGCGCGGCAGGGAATGAAGATCATCGCGATTGGCGCGATGCGAGCCATGAACAGAGAATCGTGGTAGGCACGGCTCACCATCTCCTTTGCCGAAATCCCATGCTCGCGGCACTCCTGCGCAATCATCGCCACGATATGCTCGGAGCAGATCGCCGGCTCATCTGCGTTGACCAGAGTCTCGGTTACCTTTACCTGCCGGCTGAACGCCACTTCGTCGATATCTCGTCGGACCGCGCCCATCACTGCTTCCCGCCGCTTCGGATCGATGTCTCGAATATCCACCTGCAGAGTCACGCGGCTCGGCACGCTGTTCACCGCTCCGGGATACACATCGCACGTCCCCACGGTTGCGACAGTGTCGATGGCATTTGTCGCTTTTGTATTCCTCTCGATGGACAAAACAATTTCTGCAGCCGCGCAAAGCGCGTCGCGCCGGTCGGGCATCAGCAGCGCCCCTGCGTGGCCGCCGAGCCCTTCTACCTCAAGCCGGTAACTTGCAGGCGCGGCAATCGCACTAACGATCCCCGCGGCGATTTCCTCGCGCTCAAGCACGGGTCCCTGCTCGATATGCAGCTCCACCCAGGCGTGGTAATAGCCTGGCTTCAGCCGCACGGACGAGAGCGGGCCCTGAAATCCCGCAGCCAGTCGTACCTCGCTAAGAGTGTCCGATTCTTGTCCACGCTCCGCACCTCGCAGATTGTCTGCCCTATCCGGGTCCAAGGCTCCGGCAAGCAATCGGCTGCCCAGACAACCGATTCCAAAACGGGTGGGCTCCTCGGATGTAAAGAGCAACAGCTCAATCGACCGCCGCGGAGCAAACCCGCATTCCTGCAGCGCGCGGATCGCTTCCAGGCCGCCAAGCACTCCTACGGTTCCGTCATACATGCCCGCATGCGGAATCGCGTCGATATGGGATCCTGTTCCAACGGCGGGCAGATCCGGCTCTGTTCCCTGCCAACGAAAGAACGTGTTCCCCACCGCGTCCTCGCGTATCAGCAACCCAGCGTCGCGGGCCCGCTGCTTGAGCCACTCTCTCGCATGCAGATCATCCTCAGAGAACACGATCCGCGTGACGGCAGTTCCCTGCTCCGGCTGCTCGACGGAAGTGAACTTCGCCAGGGCCTCAAGCTCCTGCATCAGCCGCACCGAGTTTACCTTGAGTTCCTTCGCCGAAGCAGTCGCCGTCCGCATGGGATACTCCTCAGGGCCATCCGTCGATCAAGGAAGAGGATGCCGGTTCCAATCTTTGTAGATGAGGTATTTTGCAGGCTGCTTTCCAATTGCCGCAAACCACTGCGGGCAATACGGAGCCATCCAGATGAAGTCCCCCGCCGCCACTGGATACCAGTGCTCGCCCAACCGATAGATGCCGCCGCCTTCCAGCATCAGCAGCCCATGCTCCATCACATGGACTTCCACCTGGCTCAAGGATGCACCCGGTTGATAGGTCATCGTGTTTACCGCGAAATCGAATGCCGGGTCATCGGGCAACAGCACCCGAACCTGCAGATCGTCGTCATCATTCAGAGGGGCCCCCGTAACGCTCGCCTCATTGCCAATCAGAAGTTCCGGAGCCCCCGCCGTGGGGATGGGCCAGTATGGCTTTTCGATCACGGCAAGACGGCTCTCTTCTCGGGCCTCGATGCCGCAGTCGAAATCCGCCGGGATGTAAGTGTAGCCGCCGGCATCCAGATTGGCTTCGTTTGGTGCGTTCAGCCGGATGCTTCCCGACAGGACAAACACGAATCGTTGAGCCGTCACAGGGCCCATGGTTCCGCCCGGTTCCAGATCCGCCGTATATTGCGTGAAACCTGCCCCGAGGGCTGGCGACACATGCACGATCGCGGTTCCGCGTTGGATTCCAGGTAGCGGGGTTCGCACGAAAGTATCCGGAGTCGAGAGCACGTGGTCGCGCTGGTTCGCGCTTCGCGTGTGCCCCAAGCTATGCATTTTGAGCCTCACGTCGATGGTTGGAAGCCCGTTTCACCAGCAGGTCGAACATCGCTCTATCATCGCGCAAGCTTCGGAGGAACTCCAATCCTGCGCCATAGGCCGCCTCAACGTCGCTCACATTTACAGACTCCGTCGGATGATGGCTCACCCCCCCGGGTGATCTGAGAAAGAGCATGGCCGGCGGTACCCTGCCCGCAAGGATCATCGCATCGTGGCCCGCTCCGCTGGTGATCCGGCGTGCCGGCTTGCCGGTGAAACGGGCGCATGCAGCCGCCAAATTGTCTGCCAGTACTGTATCCATCGGAACTGCAGTCTGGTCCAGCGAGGTCTTGAACTCCACTGCGACCCGTCTTCGCTCTCCCGCTTGCCGGGCCGCAGCGGTTATCGACTCAACGGCCTGCAGCCGGACAGCATCCTCTGCATGCCTCACGTCCAGAGTTGCGAAGCACCGGCCGGCGATGACATTCGCTGCACCGCCAGGCACTTCGAGATTCCCGACGGTAGCCACCAGGCCTTCACAACCTGACGCATAACGTTCCACCTCTGTGACCCACTCCGATGCTGCTGCGAGGGCGTCTCTTCTCAATCTGCCCATGGGCGTTGTACCGGCGTGGTTGGAGTGGCCGTGGAAGCTCACCTGTATCCGGCTCTGTCCAGCGATCGCCTGGACCACGGCTACCGGCTCTCCGTCGGAATCGAGCACCGGCCCTTGTTCGATGTGAAATTCCAGATACGCCACGGCAGATTCGCTGAGATGAGCTTCAGGAAGCAGGGTTATATCCAAACCAAATTCTGCTACTGCCTGCCTGAGTGTCACACCCTCTGCATCACGCAGTCCCAGGATGTTTTCCGACAACTCGCCTGTAGCCGCGAGGCTGCCCAGAAATGGCTTCGCGAAGCGGACCCCCTCCTCCTCGCTGAAGCCGATCACCTCAATCGCGAATGGCAGATGGTCGTGCGCGGAAGCGTGCGCAAGTTCAATCCCCAGCATCACCCCGAGCGGCCCATCGAACGCGCCTGAGTCGATCACGGTATCCAGATGCGAGCCGATCACTAACCGCGGCAGATCTTCACTCCCCAGCAGTCCGCGCAGATTTCCGATCGCATCGATCCGAAGCTTCAGCCCGGCTTCCCGTATCCAGCCGCCCACCAGCACGTGAGCCTCCCGCGTCGCCGGGGAAAGAAACAACCGGGTCGTCTGACCGGGAACGTCGCTCACCTGCGCAAGTTCGCGGCAGCGTGCAATGATTCGCCGGGCGGCCTGTGCGGCTTCACTCAAGCTCTGCGCCTCACCCGGGCCTCAATCTGCCCGGCAGGTTCATCTGTGGGCACAAATATTTCATTCGGATTCTCCTCGCCGAAGCGGCTCAGATCCACCAGCAGGCAGTGTTTGTTCGGCATGGCGAGATCGATCTGGTCAATCACGTCTACAGCCTCCAACGCGGCCCTGCCCATGGCGTATTCCGTTTCCTGGACGGACTTGCTCCTGTGATCTGCAAAGGTTGCCAGCATCGTCTCGCGGATCGTGGTGCGAAGCGCGTTGAAGTCGACTGCTTCCGTCGTGTATCGCCATTCCGCTTCTAATTCGGTACAGAACAGCCGATCGCTTGTCTCCTTCAGCGTCGTGAGTTCGTCGTTAATGTAGCCTTCGAATCCGGAGTCGGCTGTCTTCATGATTACGAGGTTCTCCAACCCCGATGAGAGCTCGAATCGGCCCTTCTGATGCCGCGAAACCGTGGCGGTCTGCACCTCGTTCGAGCCGCGCATAAACGAAGTGGGATGCGATTTTCCAGCTATGGTCAGACGCTTCCACATCGCAGCCTCCACCCGCACCATCGCGGAAGACACCTGTGGATTGCGCTCCAGCAGGAAATCTATCAACTCCATCGCATACTCTTCCATCGAGTTGGCGCTGGACCGGCGCGCGACGTAGTAGACGGTGTTCTTCATGGTGTCGGTCGGCAGGATCTTGCTGTTGTCGCCTTCGTAATGTGCGGAGGCAAAGTCGCCCGTCAGCAGCACCTGGACCATCCATTCGCGCAGCTCGTTGCCATCAGGCCCGTGCTGCACCTTCATCAGCCGCACTCGAGACTTGCCGTATCGGTTTTCCGCCAGTTCGATCATCGTCCCCCTCGCATTTCAGCTTCCCCGATAGGTTGTGTAGCCATTCGCAGTCAGCAGCAGCGGTATATGGAAGTGTTGCTCGGCGTCGCGGACCTCAAACACGATTTCAACGTATGGATAGAGTCCCGCGATCTGCTGCGCGGCGTAATACGCGCTCGTTTCAAAGCGAACGCGATAGTATCCGAGATCGAGGCTTTCACTCTCGGACAGCAACTGCCGGCAGCGACCGTCAACATCCGTCTTATCCGTGCGCAACACCTGCCAGTTTCCACCTATCTGCCGCGCCAGCGAAACCGGTACCTCTCTTGCGGGCACACCGCGTGCGGTATCGAGTATGTGCGTCGAGACTCCCATGTCAGTCCACCCCTGTCCAACGGCGCAGCCGAAGTTGTGTAATCTGCCGCTGCTGTTCCACTGCTTCCCTGAGTTCTGCGTCCGCTGTGTTGTTCAGACGGCGTTCGAGGATCTCCAGAATCTCTGCCGCGGATTTTCCTGAGGCGCACACAATAAAGATCCGGCCAAACCTCGCCTCATACCCTCGATTTCGGCTTTGCAACGCCGCGCTTACGGCCTCATCCCGAGCCATTGCGGTCTTCTGCTCCTCGCCGGACCACTGCAGCGACTCCGCCGTTGCCGCCTTCGCGTGTCTTTGGCCGATGCGGGGATGGCTGTCGAATGCCTCTTGCCAATCGGCTTCGTTTAGACCCAACCAAATCTCGTCGGAAGTCGCGAACAAGTCCTCTGGCGAGGCCATGGGACGCCTGGCAGCCATGCGCTCTGCCCACACACGCGATCCGCAGCACGGCAGGATCTCACGCGCCGCTTCTACGGCGGCCAACTCATTCCAATGATCAAGAACAGCAATGGCAGTGTTCCGGGGCATCGTGGGAGTGTCTAGCATAGCCTGAGTTCCCGTCCGCGAGCACGGGAATCGAACTGTCCGCCGCTCCACACCGGCTCGCCTCGCAGGTAGGTGGCCTTTACCGCTCCGAGCAGCCGCCGACCGATGTATGGCGATATGGGGTGCCTGAAGTACAGCCTCTCGGCGGAAACGATAAACTCCGCGTCCGGATCGAACACCGTAAAGTTCGCCTCCCGGCCAACGGCTATCGCGCCGGTGCGGTCCTCCATACCCGCAAGCTTCGCGGGTTGCAGAGACATCCAGCGAACGATGTCCTCCATGGTGAACCCCCGTCGGGCGGCCTCTGCCCAGACCACAGGCAGCGAGACGGAAAGGCTGGCTATGCCCCCCCACGCCAGATCGAAGCGGCCTTCCTCCAGCCGCTTCATCTGCGGAGGGCACGGGGAGTGGTCCGACGCGATGAGGTCAATAACGCCCTCTCTCAACCCATCCCACAGCGCCTCACGATTCTCTGCGCTCCGGATCGGCGGAGCGCACTTCGCCAGGGTGTTCCCGTAAGCGATCTCCTCCGCCGCGAAGAAGAGGTAATGAGGGCAGGTTTCCACGGTTACTGGAAGCCCCTCTGCCTTTGCTGCGCGCAGCATCCCCAAGCCACGTGCGGTGGATAGATGCACGATGTGGAGCCGGAAGCGATATCGTCTGCAGAGGTCGATCATCATCTCGATGGCCGCCAACTCCGCTTCATCCGGCCGAGAGGCAAGGTAGGTCGCATAGTTTCGCCAATCCGACTGGCCCAGTTTTGCCGTCGCCGCCTCGATCGGCGCTGCCAATTCTGCATGCACCAGCAGTGGAAGCCCGCTCTCCGCAATCGAGGGCAGAGCGCGCTCCAGTTGCTCGCGGTCGATCTGCGTAAAGCCGTCGCAGCCTGGATAGATGAGAAAGCATTTGTAGCCGGGCACACCTGCTCGCGCCAGCGGAAGAAGGTCTGCCTGGTTGTCCGCGACCGCGCCACCCCAAGCTGCCCAGTCCACAAGGCATTTTTCCGCCGCCACGCTGCGCTTCAGCTCCAATGCTGCAACCGTGGTCGTTTCAGGCAGGCAGTTCAGAGGCATATCGACCAGCAGGGTGAACCCGCCCGCAGCAGCGGCCCGTGTCGCCGTGGCAAAGCCTTCCCATTCCGTCCGACCCGGTTCATTGATGTGGACATGGCTGTCCACCAGGCCTGGCATCAATACAGAGTTGCCGCAGCCGATGACCTTCGCCTCGGCTGGCATTTCGTGTGCGCTGCACACGCGGGTGATGACGCCATCTTCCACGATCAATGCTCCACTGCGGGTGCCGTCCGGGGTTACGATTCGGTCCGCGACAAACGCCTGTGCCATAATCGCTATTATCCGCCAGATAACAAAGAGCTCCGCGAGCTCGGGTGCGATACTGCAGTTCCGGAGAAATGCAATCCTGGGCGATCCTCAACTGATGCGGCAAGCCATCGCGCTCGCAACTTCCAACGTCGCCTCCGGGGGCGGTCCGTTTGGTGCAGTGGTGGTCCGAAACGGGGAAGTGCTCGCTACCGGCGTGAATCGCGTCACCGCTACCAACGACCCCACAGCGCACGCCGAAATTGTCGCCATCCGGGCGGCCTGCGAAACGCTTGCCAGCTTTCAGCTCACGGGATGCGTGGTGTACAGCAGCTGTGAGCCCTGCCCCATGTGTCTCGCCGCGCTGTACTGGTCGCGCTGCCAAGCCGTCTTCTACGGCAATTCAGCCGGAGACGCCGCGGCCATCGGCTTTGATGATTCCTTCCTGTACCAGCAGGTTGCATTGCCTATGGAAGCTCGCACACTCCCGATGCAGCGCCTAATTCCGGAGGAAGCCATCGCCAGCTTCGATGCCTGGCGTAACCAGCCCAATAAGGTTGAGTACTGATATGCCTACTAAGAGCAAGGCTAAAGGTCACAAGAGAACCTCCAGAACCCCCGACTCCGCCCCGGTTAAGATCGCGATACTCGGCTTTGGAACCGTCGGCAGTTCGGTTGCCCGGCTGCTCGCGGAGTTAAACCTTCCTGGCATCGAACTCACGCACATCTTCAACCGCGACGTTGCTCGCAAGCGCATTTCCGACCGCGCCCGCTGGGTTCCATCTTCCGTTATCTGGACCGAAAACTTCGACGATATCCTCCGTTCCCGGGCTGACGTTGTGGTCGAACTGATGGGTGGCCTCAAGCCTGCCGAAGACTGGCTTCGCAAGTGCTTCGCCGCGGGCAAATCCGTGGTCACCGCCAACAAGCAACTCATCGCATACCGCGGCACCTCCCTCTTTCGTCTGGCCGCCGCAAACGAGGTCCAGCTTGTGCATGGAGCGGCAGTTGCCGGCGGAGTGCCCGTTATCCCCGGGATGCTCCAAGGGCTCTCCGGCGATCGCATCCACCGCATCAGCGGGATTCTGAACGGCACCTGCAACTACATTCTTAGCCGCATGGAATCGGGCGCCAGTTACGCGGCGGTTCTGGGGGACGCCCAGGCACTCGGCTACGCGGAATCCGACCCTTCGGCCGACGTCGATGGTCTGGACGCACGCGCCAAGCTGTGCATTCTCTCCCGCATTGCGATGCGCGCGGAGCTTGACCCGGATTCGGTCGCAACACAGACCATCTCTGCCGTCGAGGCAGTGGATTTCGCTTATGCGAAAGAGCTCAACTGCACGATTCGCCAGGTTTCTCGCGCTCAGCTCGATGAGAAATCCAAGCTCGTCCACGCGCGGGTTGCTCCCATGCTGGTGCCGCTTGCCTCTCCGATTGCCTGGTCACACGGCACTCAGAACATGGTCGTGACCAGCGGGCGCTACGGGGGCGATGTAGTCTTCTCCGGCCATGGCGCGGGCGGTGAGCCGACGGCAGTGGCGGTGGTGTCGGACATCCTTGCCGTAGCCCAGCGCTCCACTGCAGTCGAACTCCCCGTGCGTCGGCATAAAGTGACCGGCGAGTTCCTCGCACCCTATTACCTCCGTTTTGTGGTGGACGACCGCCCCGGCATCGTTGCCCGCATCGCTACAGCACTCGCGAAGGTGAGTGTGAACATTGATTCCCTGATTCAGCATCCGGGCCATCCGAAACACCGGCTGCCCTTTGTCATCACGACGGAGCCCTGCCTCACCTCAACGATTGAGCAGGCGGTCGCCGCAATTGCGAGAATGGATTGCATGCTGGAGCCGCCGCTCTGTCTTCAGATCCTTACCCTTGACGAAAGGGCTTGATCCAGCCGAGTTCCGGCACAGCGATTGCAATTTGCGAGGGCGCGCGCAGAGATCAGCTCACGCTTTTTGGTCGCGCTTGGCAGATGTCGGGGCGCCGGGATTGACGGGCTCGGTAGCCTTCGGTTGATCCGGTGCGTGCAGCAGCCGCATCACTTCCTTGCTGTCGCTGAAGACCATCATGGACCGGGGTCCGACGATCACCTTTTCGCCGACCTTCACGTTCTTGAATGGATCTTCGATATTTTGGGTGTCCATCACCTGGCACCACGGAGATCCGTTCGGCACGGGAGGCAGTGTGAACTCCACGCCCTCGTGAAACGCGTTCACAAGGATAAGAAAGCTGTCGTCTTCAAGCGGATTGCCGTTCTCGTCGCTCACCTGCAGGGTCTTGCCATTGAGCATGAGGCCGAGCGAGCGTGTCCATTCCGCGCCCCATGCCTCTTCCGGCATCTCACGGGCATCCGCTCCATACCAGGCGATGTCCCGCACTACTGAATTCCGAATCGTACGGTCCTGAAAGAATTTCCTGCGATGGAGATTGGGATGCGTGAGCCGCAGCTTCACTAGTTTGCGCGTAAACTCCATCAACCGCCTTCGCGAAGGGTCAAGCTGCCAGTCGTACCAGGTAAGTTCGTTGTCCTGGCAGTAGCAGTTGTTGTTTCCTCGCTGCGAGCGCGAAAACTCGTCCCCTCCGCAGATCATCGGCACACCCTGGCTCAGCAGCAGCGTGGCCAGAAAATTGCGGATCTGTCGCTCCCGGATAAGATTGATCTCCGGGTCGTCGGTAGGACCCTCTGCACCCATGTTCCACGAGTTGTTATGGCTTTCGCCATCCTCGTTGTTGTCGCCATTCGCCTCATTGTGTTTGTGGTTGTAGCTCACCAGGTCGCAAAGCGTGAAGCCGTCGTGAGCGGTCACGAAGTTAATGCTCGCGTAGGGCTTGCGGCCGTCGTGCTGGTAAAGGTCGCTCGAACCCGTAAGCCGGTACGCGAAGTCCGAAAGAACTCCTGCATCGCCTTTCCAGAACCGGCGGACCGTGTCGCGGTATTTACCATTCCATTCTGCCCACATGACAGGGAAGTTGCCGACCTGATAGCCCCCATCGCCGACATCCCATGGTTCGGCGATCAGCTTCACCTCCTGCAGTGTTGGATCTTGGTGGATCGTGTCGAAGAAGCCGCCCAGCTTGTCAACTTCATGCAATTCACGGGCAAGCGTTGCAGCAAGGTCGAAGCGGAAGCCATCCACGTGATAAATGGTGACCCAGTACCGCAGGCTGTCCATGATCAGCTTGAGCACCTGCGGATGCCGGACGTTCAGGGTGTTGCCTGTACCGGTGTAATCCATGTAGTAGCGCGGGCTGTCCGGAACCTGCCGATAATAGGTGCTGTTGTCGATGCCTTTGAAGCTGAGCATGGGGCCCATGCGATTGCCCTCGCAGGTATGGTTGTAGACCACATCGAGGATCACCTCGATTCCTGCCTTGTGCAGATCCTTCACCATCTGCTTGAATTCTCGCACCTGACCGCCGCGATCACCGGTTGAGGAATATCGTCCCGCAGGCGAGAAGTAGTTCAGCGTGTTGTAGCCCCAGTAATTTCGCAAACCTCGGTCGAGCAGAAACCCATCATCCGTCATTTCGTGGATTGGCAGCAGCTCTACGGCGGTAATGCCAAGTTGCTTCAGGTAATCGATACTCGCCGGATGGCCGAGTCCCGCATAGGTGCCTCGAAGCTTCTCCGGCACATCTGGATTTCTCATCGAGAAGCCCTTCACGTGCATCTCGTAGATCACAGAATCGGAGAGTGGCGTCTGTGGCGAGCAGTCATTTTCCCAATCAAACTCATGGCGGATGATGATGCTCTTCGGAACCGCATCCGCATCATCCTTGTCGCAGAATTTGGTGTCATCGCCGCTTGCCACGTCATAGGGGAAGATCGGCTGCTTCCAGTTCACCTGGCCCGAAACCGCTTCCGCATACGGATCGACCAGCAGCTTGTTTTTGTTGAAGCGCTGCCCGTCGTGGGGGTTCCAGGGTCCGTCTGCGCGAAATCCGTAGAGTTGTCCCGGCTTTACGCCCAGAATGAAGCCGTGCCACACAAACGCCGTTCGTTCGTGCAGCTCCACGCAGTCCACCTGCTTGCCCGCATCATCGAAGAGGCAGACGAAGATCGCCGTCGCCGTTTCCGAATAGACGGCGAAATTAGCCCCTTTCGCGGTCGCATGCGCGCCCAGGGGATGGGGTTTCCCCGGCAGTAACTTTCGCTGCATCCAGTTCCTCGCTATCTCCTTGTGCCAGATCAGATAGGACGCCGCAAAAGGCTGCTGAGTTGGTTAACACTAAAGCGGTATTACCCTTCCGCCTGGCATGGTTACCCCTGTTTGTGGGATTCACGGTCAATTTAGTGGGGTCATAGCATTGGGTCCATGGCGAAGAACGCTCGCGCACCTCATTCCGGCATGTCTTTTGTCACAGCCGCTACTCGTGATCGTCGGCCGCTCTTTGAGACTGGCCGGGTCGCAGATCTGATGGTGGAGGCGCTGCTGCACTACCGAAAGTTGGGCCATTACAAGTTGCACGCCTATGTTGTCATGCCGTCTCAGCTTCACCTGTTGCTCACCCCGCAGTCCATCGCTCTCGCCCACGCAGTGGAACTGATCAAAAACGGCTTCGCCTATCGGATGGATTCCGAGCAGTCCATCTGGGAGCACAGCTTCACCGCCTACTCGGTTGCAAACATCCACGACCTCGAGTTGGTCCGGACGTATCTGCACCACATTCCGGTTCGCGCGAATCTGGTCTCAGTGCCGGAGCTCTACCCGTATTCCTCGGCCTATCACCGCCCTGTTCGGGAAAACATTCCTGCGCCCGCGCTCACGAATCCGCTGCTGAGCCTGCACTAAATTCGTTCCTCTCTCCGCAACTTCATTCAGAAACCTGAGTCCATTACTGGCGTAAGGATCAAAGGAGACGATCGATATGAAGAAGCATCTTCTTACTGCAGCATTCGCAACTCTACTCACCTGCTCCGCAGCACAAGCTCAGATTGTGGTTCGCATCGGACCGCCTCCGCCGCGGCCGGTAGAAGTTGTCCCCGCCCCGCCGCGCATGCACCCCGGCTGGGTCTGGGTTCCTGGATTCCATCGCTGGGACGGACGCGCCTACGTATGGGTGCCCGGACATTACGCTGAGCCCCCGCGGCCCAGAGCGCGTTGGGTTGCCGGCCACTGGGCGCACCGACGCGGAGGCTGGGTGTGGATCGAGGGACGCTGGCGCTGATTCCGAATTCAACGCGGGCCCGGGCAATCCGGGCCCGCATCTTATTTGGCACCGCCACAAGTATCATTAAGCCATGACACTCTCCGCGGAAGACCGCGCGCGCCGCATCAAGGTCCTCATCTTCGACGTTGACGGGGTCCTGACCGACGGCCAGCTCTATTTCCTGCCTCAGTCCACCGCAGATGGCAAAGAGTACGGCCTTGAATTCAAGGGATTCACCGCCCATGATGGGCTCGGCATCACCTTGGCGCGCCTGGGTGGGTTGCGCGTCGGCATCATCACCAAGCGCGAGTCGGCAACCGTCTCCATTCGAGCTCGCGATCTCAAGCTCGAGTTCGTGTACCAGGGCCAGTCCTACAAAATGGAAGCGGTCAAAGATATTCTGCGCCGCGCCGGCATCTCGCTCGAGGAACTTGCCTATGTTGGCGACGATGTGGTCGACCTGCCAGTCATGCGAGCCTGCGGACTCTCGATCGCTACTGCCAACGCTCGGCCTCAGGCCAAGGAGGCCGCCCACTACATCACGCACCATCCGGGAGGCCAAGGCGCCGGCCGCGACGCGATCGATTTCATCCTCGGCGCTCAGGGAAAGCTGGACAGTGCAATCGAAACATTCCTCGATGCGGAAAATCCCGCAGCATCAGGAGCCGACATCGGTACAGGCAAGGATGTCGGCGCGCCCGGCGCCTGAAGCACGGCATGGCGGCTCAACAACATCCGAGGGTCGCGCACAAAGCGAAGAAACACCGAACAAGCTAGGCTAGA
>Ga0068855_100001573_pt1 | contig 28655 bp, 22 predicted proteins | sample KBSCornC52_FD_66592 | JGI IMG/M metagenome (GOLD analysis project Ga0068855, IMG submission 66592) | Corn rhizosphere microbial communities from Kellogg Biological Station, Michigan, USA - KBS Corn C5-2 | ecosystem: Host-associated > Plants > Roots > Rhizosphere > Soil ... | reverse complement strand
TGTTAGCAATCAAGCAATCTGTGGGCCACCGCATAGTGCACGAGTTCCACGACCGATTGCACGTTCATTTTCTCCAGAATGTGTGCCTTGTAGGTGCTCACCGTCTTAGTGCTCAAGAATTGACTTCGCGCAATCTCGGCCACGGAGTGCCCCTGGATAAGCAGCCAGAAGACCTCGTACTCGCGTGGCGACAGACAATTGTGCGGGAGGTCCGGGCTCGGCGACAGCCAGGCCTGGGCCATCAGTTCGGCGACTTCCGAATCAATCCAGCGCTGGCCTTTGGCGACCCGTCGAATGGCCTCGAGCAGCTGGTCGGTTTCGCGCTCCTTGTTGACGTAGCCGCGCGCTCCGGCCCGCATGGCGCGCAGCGCATACTGTCGTTCATCCAGACCGCTCCAGACGAGGATGGCCACCTTGGGTGCTTCCGAAACGATCTGGGCAATGAGTTCGATGCCATGCCGGCCCGGCATGTTCAGATCCAGGACCAGGACGTGGATATCGAGCATGCGCACCGCCGCAATCACTTCAAGACCATTGCCGGCCTCGCCCACAATTTCAAGATCTTCGGTACGGCCGAGCATGTACTTCACGCCCTCGCGCATCATCGGGTGGTCGTCCGCAATCACCACGCGGATCATGGCCGCTCCCAAGGCACTTGCGGAGGCGCGGCGGCCGACTGTGCCGACCCCATTTGGCCCAGCACGTCGTCCAGCGCCGCGGCGATGCGTGCGATATGGTGCCAATTGCGTTCAACCAGTTCACGATCGAGCTCCGTGCACAGGCGGGCTACCTCAACGGCATTGACCATGCGTGCACTGGGCGACAACTTATGGATCTGGCGCGCGATTTCCGACGACTGGCGGGCGGCACAGGCCTTGCGTATTTGTGCCGAGCAGTCCAGCGCGACCAGCAGGAAGAGTTCACGCAGGCGTTGCTCAGCCTTCGAATCGCCCTCCATCCAGCGCAACAATCCTCCGGTCTGATCCGGTTGATCAGATACTGGTCGCGATCGCGCCAGGGCTTCGCTAATGCGCTGGTATAGCGCGCGCGGGGAAAAGGGTTTGGCCAGGATGGCGTCGAAACCGCTATCGCCCCAGCGCTGAGTATTGTCAACCAGCACATCGGCTGTCAGCGCAATCACGTGCAGTGACGCGGTAGCAGGGTTGCGCCGGATGGCCTGTAGCGCAGCGTGGCCGTCCACCACGGGCATTTGCAAATCCATCAAGATGCAATCGATGCGCTGGCGGGCAAGCACCTCCAGCGCAGCACGGCCGTCGTCGGCAAGCACTGTCTCGATGCCGCATCGGGCGAGCATCTCCAGCACGATCTGCTGGCTCACTTTGTTATCGTCTGCAACGAGCACGCGGATATGGCCGCACTCGCTCACCTGGCGCCGCAATTGCTCCCGGGCCTGCTCTCCGTTGACGTGCGCCGTGCTGCGGCACCCGATGGCCTTGCCCCACTTGATTGGGATCTGAAACCAGAAGGTGCTACCGACACCAGCATCGCTGCTGACCCCGACCTTTCCTCCCATCAGTTCCACCAGCTGTTTGCAGATAGACAGACCAAGGCCGGTGCTGCCGTAATGGCTGACCTCCGGACTGCCTGCTTGATAGAAAGGCCGAAACAAGTGACTTACCTGGCTCGGGGTAAGCCCAATGCCGGTATCAGCTACCTCGAACAATATCTGTGGAGTGCCATCAGGCGCTGAGCGCAAGCTCGCATTGACTGCAATTCGCCCGGCGTTGGTGAATTTGATTGCATTAGAGATGTAGTTTAGCAGCACCTGCTTGAGGCGCACGCTGTCTGCCCGGATGACGCGATGGAGCAGGGGATCGCTGTCGAACGACAGCACCAAACCCTTATCCGCTGCGCTCTGGCTCATGCATTTCAATCCATCGAAAAAGGACTGGAAGTCGAAGTCAGCAGGGCGCAGGCAAAGCTTGTTGGCTTCGATCTTGCTGAGGTCAAGAATATCGTCGACGATACTCAGCAGATGGGTGCCAGCCATGCGGATCTTGCTCAGGTAGTCGCGCTGGCGCGGATCAGTTGCATGGGCCAGCGCCAGATCGGTCAGGCTGATGGCTACCCCCATGGGAGTGCGAATTTCGTGGCTCATCCGGGCAAGGAAATCAGTTTTTGCCTTGCTTTTGCCTTCAGCAAGTACTTTTTCCTCCCTGAGCCGTGCGGTGCGGATGGCCACCTGTTCTTCGAGGTTCGTGTTCAGGCGCCGCAGGGCTTCCTTGGTACGGAGCTGCTGCGAAATGTCTCGCACCGTGTGAAGGTAATAGCTGCGTCCATCTATTTCAATACGCTCCAATTGAACCTCGGCAAGAAACTCCTGGCCGAGTCCCTGACGCACGGTGGTTTGCATGCAGATGGGCTGGTCCCACGACAGGGACAGCAGATGCCGCGGGTTGAGCCAGCCGTGGCCCTGCGCCGCCAGCTCGCGTACGTTCATCTGTACCAGCGCCTCCGCAGTTGATTCCAGCAGCTCGGTCCCCTGTTTGTTGACGAACACGATCTTGCCCGCGTCGTCTTGTACGACTAGCGCCCCGCTGGCCCTGCACCGCACGTCCGTGACGCCTTTGGGCTGCTGAGATGCCAGGCGCGACAGGCCTGGCGCGGGTGTAGCGAAATTTGATGCTTCCGGCCCTGTGCCCACCGGGCGCCAATGAAAACGGCATTCTTTTACCGGTATGGCGTTGCTTTGATTAATCGGCATAGTTTCCCTTTGGTCATTATTGAACCCATGCGATCCCTTCTACGAGATCGGCTCAGCAAGCAGGGTCGTCCATACGAATTAACAAAGTAAAGTTCCTTGAACTACACACTGTCTGTACCCGGCACGCTCGAACCCGATGGCCCGTCTGCGTGTTCCAGCCAGCTTTCGCGCCAAAACAGATATTCAGCCCGGGGACATTGGTTCACGCAATTGCCTTCGCAGACAACCCCGTCCAACGCGACCGTATTGCTCAGGTGAACCATCTTTCCGTCCTGTTCCAGGATGATCTTGCGGACGGGATGGAGCACCTGATGCCGCTGCCCCAGGGCCGGCATCATGGTGGGCGTGAAACCAAGGCCGCAATTACGGCCATGTTCATCCAGCGACTCCACGATACCGTCCGCACTCTTGACATCCACCCAATCGCCGCTACCCAGCCCCAATGCTCCCCTCGATTTCTTGCCCGGTGTGCCGGCCAGCGCCTCGCTCTTCCGGCCCCGGAACAGACGCCGGCGTGCAGCACGGGCGGCAATCCGCGCAAATGCGGGCCACGACAAGTCGCCGTTGGCTATCTCGCGAAGAAATGGCATGACACTCCAACGCGACAGGGGCAGGGTGGCGCCAGCCAGTTCAGTAGATTGGCAGATATAGCGCTCCCCGATGCGGGTTGGCAGGGAAGTCGGGCTCTGGCTGATGGCGGCTGCACCGGTTCGTGACGGTACTGCCTGAATCGGGAACAACCAAGCGGTTTTCCAGAACATTTGACAGGCGCGCTGGCAACCATCATGAGATTGACCATTGCAGCGCGCGTTATCGAGGAAAACCGTATTGCGCATCTGACGAATGCCTATCCCAACCACACAAGTACGTTCAACCTGGCGTTTAACACGGAAGGTTTGCCCGCACAGCGCTGCCATTTCAGGCATGAATGGCAGACCGTCAAGTTTCCCGTCAGTGTCGAGCGTGGCGAGGATATCACCCAGCTCATGCACTTGCACTAGCTGTCCACGGGAAAGGACTGGAAAAACAGTCGGCATTTTTAACCTCCAGGCAATGATCTAAAACAAAAATTCTAGATCAGGTATTTGACTGAAGTTTGCGTGAACTCACGTCGCCAAAAAAAATGGCTGTACATTGATAATCGAAAACAGCGCATCCGAATACTGTCATAAATATTGTTCTCATAATTGCTCCGAATATCATAAGCCATAAATATCGATGTCTTACTTCATTGGCCGCCGCAGTCCCGCCCAATCGAAATTCACTATCAACCGTCCGGCTTATTTTTTAATTATCTACAATATTTGCAGCAATTGTTAAACTCAAGATTTTGTTGCTTCATGCACTTACCAAAAATCACCTTTGCAAAATATCTGGCCGCCACATTTCATAATGAGTGAAATTTTCTAGGCCTCAACAGGCTTATTTGCCATGGCGATATTATGCGGTGTGTGTTTGATATGAACCAAACTATATTTTCCGGATAGAGGCTGGGCTGGGCAATAGGAATCTGGGCCCAAAAAACCCAGTACGTTTGCCTATGCCTATAGTATTTCGCGATCAGGATCCGCGGCATAGTAGGTCTTTATTTCGGACAAAAGCGATGCCGGGCGATATGGCGGATATTGAACTTCCTTACGTTATTCGATCTTATAGAAATAATTTCATATTTTCTGCGGCACGCGTCGTTTCCAATGTCCCCACGAGAAATCTTCCGTCTGGGAATAACATTTCCGCAGAGTGGATCCCGAATGATTGGAGAGATCGAAGCGCTCCGGTCGCAGCTCCCTCGCACTCAAAACCTTACCGCGAGGTCTGCATGCTGCTGTTTTTTCGCCACGTAGCACAACCGACGAGTAAGGGGAAAGATCGCCTGCCGGTACGGGAATACAAACGACGATAAATACCGCGACGACACGACGGAGGACACAGCTTGCGCCGCAGATCGGGTAGAAGGGGTGGAAGGGCATGCTTGCCTAAACATACCCGCAAAAAAGTAAATTCGAGCCTTTTACATTTTGCGAACAGCATCTCGTACAAAACGCGCTAACCATCAGGTAACGCCGCCATGTGGCCAGCAATGTTCGACCAGGCGCGCACGTGCACCGAGGACGGATCGGGTCGTCCATTAACTCGACGTTACCCAGTATTGTCGATTCAGGACTGGAAAGGGGCAAACTGTTATACTGTACAAAAACACAGCCCCGCCAGCCCGACATCCCACCATCCATGCCGAATTTTACGCCCATCGACCTCGGCCCATCGATACCGGAAGAGATCACGACCGGCGCCAGCGGCCGCCTGCACGTCAAGATGTACCGCCAGGCCGACGACGCCATCACGGAAGCAACGACCGACATCGAACTGGCCCGCGAATTCATCGCTCACGGCGAGTTGAGTGCGAAATCCATCCAGAACACCCAGAAAGAATTGTTCCGCTTCCTGACGTGGTGCCGCGAAGAAGCCCGCAAGACGCTAGGACAGCTGAACGTCGCGGACCTGAACGCGTACAAGGAATTCCTCAAGGATCCGCCGCCGGAATGGGTATCGAAGACAAAATGGCCGCGTACGGATCCGCGCTACCGGCCGTTCACGGGGCCGTTGTCGGACGCGAGCCGGCGCCAGGCAATGATCGCCGTCAAAGGCCTGATGGGGTTTGCCGAGCAGACGGGCTATTTGCGCCGCAATCCGGGCGCGCTGGTGCGCAATGTCCGGGCGCCATCGGCCAGTCGCATCACGCGCTACCTGACCCATGGCGCGATCGCACTGGCCCTGGAGACCGTCGCGCAACGCCCGGCCGACACGCCGGCGGCGTTCAAGCGGCGCGAACGCGACCGCTTCCTCCTCGTGGCCTTCGCCCACACGGGCGCGCGCCTGAACGAGATCGTGAGCGCGTCCATGGGCTCGATCTATACAGAAGGCAACGGCCGCTGGTGGCTGGACGTTCTCGGCAAAGGCAACAAGCCACGCCGCCTGCCGGTCCCGCCGGACATGCTGGAAGCGTTCCGCGCCTATCGCCAGGCATTCGAGCTGCTGCCGCAGACAGGCCGTACGGACCGCACGCCGCTCGTGCTGTCGAGCCGCAGCCGCGACCTCGCGCGCATCACCGACGAAGCAGCGTCGGAAGCGATCAAGGCCGTCTTCGCCGACGCCGCGCGGGTCGCCGATGCCCGCGGCGATGCGGACACGGCCGCCACGCTGCGCCAGGCCTCGGCACACTGGCTGCGCCACAGCATGCTGACGAACCACGCGAACAATGGCGTGCAGCTGAAGACGCTGCAGGACACGGCGGGCCATGCGAACATCGCGACGACGGCGGCATACCTGCACAAGACCGACAACGAACGATACGACGAGATCATCGCGTCGGTGAACGGGCGCGGGATCCTGTAAGGCGGTGCGGGAGTGATCTGGCCGTACGAAGATCGATCGGGCCTTCCTGCCCGTGCTTCGGTTAAGATGAACGACCATGGAATTCCGCCAAATCAACTACTTCATCGCCCTCTTCGAGGAGGGCACGGTCACCCGCGCGGCGCACCGGCTGAACATCGTGCAGCCGGCGCTGAGCATGCAGATCGCCCGGCTGGAAGAGCAGGTCGGCCAGCAGCTGTTCGAGCGCACCAAGCAAGGCATGGTGCCGACGGCGGCCGGGCGCCAGATGTACAAGCTGTTCCTGCCGATCATGCGTGACTTCTCGAACGCCTACGCCGAGATGCAAAGCAGCGACGGCATCCGCGGCCAGGTCAACATCGGGCTGATCGCCTCGGTCACCGAGGGCGTGCTGGTCGATACGTTGGGCGAGTTCTCGCGGCGGTATCCGGAGGTGGGCGTGTCGGTGGCGGACGGCTACACGAGCGCCCTGGTCGATTGGGTGACGGGAGGACGGCTGGATGCGGCCATCATCAACAAGCCCCGACGCCCGCTGGCGCTGGACGTCGAGCACATCGTCGACGAAGAGATGATCCTGATCACCGGTGCCGCATCCGTCACGGGGTCGGGTGCCGCGGTGCCCGACCGCCTGAGCCTGCGCGAGCTGATCGCGCTCGATCTCCCGCTGGTGCTGCCGACCCGGGGCCACGGCCTGCGCGGCACGATCGACGCGTTCGCGGAGAGCGAGAGCATCGAGCTCCAACCCAAGTTCGAGATCGATTCGCTGGTCACCACGGCCAAGCTGGTCGAGCAGTGTCCGGTGGCGACCATCATCCCGCGCATCGCCGTGCATCGCGAGCTCGACGAGGGCACCCTGCGCGCGCACACGATCACCTCGCCGCGCATGGTGCGGCGCATGGTCAGCGTGTCGCACCCGCGCCGGCCCCTGAGCCCGGCGGCGCGGCTGTTCATCGCGATGCTGGCCGCGAATCTCAAGCTGCGCTCGCCAGGCGGGGGGACCGCAGAGCCGGCGACGGAGTCCGAACCCGCCGCCTGACGCTCAGTTGCCCCTGAACCGAGGCTTGCGCTTGCCGTGGAAGGCTTCGACGCCTTCGCGGAAGTCGTTCGAGGCGCGCAGGCGGCTGTAGCAATGGCCTTCGAGCTCGATCGCGATCGACAGCGGCGAGTCCTCGGTATCGTTCAGCAGCTTCTTCGCGGTGCGCTGGGCGATCGGCGAAAAGGCGCGGAGCTCGTCGACCAGGCGGTCGGTGGCGGCTTCGAGCTCGGCATCCGGCACGCATTCGGTGGCCACGCCCCAGTCAAAGGCCTGCTGGCCGGGGATGCGGCGCGAGCGCATGACGATGTCCTTGGTGCGGGTGATGCCGACCATCTTCTGCAGGCGCGCCGAGCCGCCCGAGCCCGGGATCTGGCCGAGCTTCTGTTCCGGCAGCGCGTAGTGCGTGGTGTCGGTGACGATGCGGAAGTCGCAGGCCAGCGAGAGCTCGAAGCCGACGCCGAAGCAGAAGCCGCGATTGGCGGCGATCACCGGCTTGCTGCAGCGTGCCGGGGCAGCGATGTTCCATGCGAGCCTGGAGACGTGCTCGGGCGATGCCTCGAGGAAGCCCTTGATGTCGCCGCCGCTGGAGAAGTGTTCGCCCTCCGCGCGCAGCACGATCACGCGCACGCGCTCGTCCGCGTCCAGCGATTCGAAGACCAGGCGCAGCTGCTCGCGCTGCTGCATCGAAATGATGTTGAACTGGCCGTTCGAGAGCACGATGTCGGCGCGCTCGCGCGCGGCGTCGACCTCCACGCGGAAGCCGTCGAGTCGTTCCATCAGGTCATGTGCGGGGTGTTTCAGTTGGGTCATGCTGTTCTCCGTGGTTGTTCGTTGATGGGTTCAATCCTGCTTGCTCATGCCTTCCCAGCGTTTGACCAGGCCCTCGTGCGGCAGGTCGAACAGGTCGAGCAGGCGGCCGACGGTGTGGTCGACCATCTCGTCGAGCGACGCCGGACGGGAATAGAACGCCGGCACCGGCGGGAACACGATGCCGCCCATCTCGGTCACGGCCGTCATGTTCTTCAGGTGGGCCAGGTTCAACGGCGTCTCGCGCGCCACCAGCACCAGGCGGCGGCGCTCCTTCAGGATCACGTCGGCGGCGCGCGCGACCAGGTTGTCGGCCAGTCCGTGCGCGATGCTCGCCAGGGTCTTCATCGAGCACGGCGCGATCACCATGCCGCTCGACCTGAACGAACCGCTGGCGATGGTCGCGCCGATGTCCTTGACGTTGTGGACCACGTCGGCGAGGCTCTCGATCTCGGCGCGGCGCATGTCCAGCTCCTGCTGGGCCGTCATCACGCCGGACGCCGACATCACCAGGTGGCTCTCGGCGGCGCCCGACTGCCGCAGCGCCTGCAACAGGCGCACGCCATACACCGCGCCGCTGGCGCCCGTGATCGCGACGATCAGGCGGGGTTTGGCAGGGTTCCCGGTCATGCTGTCACCCCATCGGCGTGCCAGTCGACGTGCGCCTCCCAGTCGATTTCCCGGTCGATGTCGATCTCGTCCTCGCCCGGGATCCGCACCCGGGTGAACACGTGGCCGCGGTAGGCCACCGGCCTGGTTGCGTCCAGTCCCATCTTGGCGCCGATGCCCTGCAGGTGAGGCGGTGCCGGTTCCTCGCTGGTGGCCCAGCCGCCCGCCACCGTCGTGGACGGATCGAGCACCGAGCCCTGCGCCCCGGCGATGACGACCAGGTCGCGGTCGGCCTGGAAGCGGGTCGCGACCGCCCACTCGACCTGCTGCGGGTCGTGCACGTCCACGTCGTCGTCGACCACGATCACCTGCTTGATGTCGTAGTGGGCGCCGAACGCACCGAGGATCACGTTCTTCGGTTCGCCCTCGCGCTGCTTGCGGAACTTGACGAACAGGTGGTACCGGCCGACGCCGCCCACCGACAGGTGCACGTCGAGCACGCCCGGGAAGCTGCGCTGCAGGTGCGCCAGGATGGTCGCCTCGCGCGGAATGGCACCCAGCAGCAGGTGCTCCATCTCGGCCGGCACGATGGTGTGGTAGATCGGGTCACGGCGCGTGGTGACGGCGTCGACCACGATCACCTCGCGGTTCTCCTGCGCGCTGTAGTACTTCGGGAATTCGCCGAAGGGTCCCTCGGGCTCGCGCACCGTGGGGAGGATCCGGCCTTCGATGACGATTTCGGCGTTGGCCGGAACGCGCACATCGTTGGTGACGCATTTCGCCACCGGCAGCGGGGCCCCGTGCAGGGCGCCGGCGATTTCCAGCTCGTCGTGGTCGATCGGCGTGATGGCCTGCGAGGCCAGCAGGGTCAGCGGGTCGGCGCCGATCACCACTGCCACGTCGAGCGCCTGGCCCCGGCTTTCCGCCGCCTGGTAGAAGGCCAGCAGGTGCCGCGGCAGCATCAGGATCGCCATGCGGTCCGTACCGTGCACCTGGATGCGGTTGATCGACACGTTCTGCACGCCGGTCACCGGGTTGCGCGCGATGACCAGGCCGGCCGTGATGTAGGGGCCGTTGTCGTGCTCGCTGTGGGTGGGTATCGGCAGCATCGCGTGCAGGTCGCTGTCTTCATCCATGCGGCGCACCACCTGCTGGCACGCTGCCGCGCCAGGCGTCACTTCGCGCCACGGCAGCGGATGGTCCGCGGCCTGGCGAAAGGCCTCCAGCAAACCGGACTGCTCCACGCCCATCGCCTCGGCGATCCAGGCGCGGCGCGAGACGAAGCCCGAAACCACGGGGATCGCGTGGCCGTCCGGCCGCGGGAAGTAGGCAGCCTGTTTGCCGTCGAGGCGCTTGGCGATCGCGGCCAACCGGTGCTTCAACGGCACGCCTTCGCGCATCACGGCCAGGCGGCCGGTCGCGTGGAGGTGGGCGAGCCACTGGCGCAGGTCACGGGCCTTGGGGGTCGGGCTATCGTTTTTCATTGTGCGTCTCCTTGCTGATTCAGGACCTCGTATTCTCCGGCGACCAGCTTGCGGCGCAGGATCTTGCCGACCGGAGACTTCGGAATCTCGCGCACGAACACATATTCGCGCGGACGTTTGAAGTTGAGCAGGTCGGATCGTTTGATGTGCTCGTTGAGTTCGTCGGCGTCGATGGCGGCGCGCGTCTTCACGAAGGCCACCACGCGCTGGCCCCAGCGCTCGTCCTTCAGGCCCGCCACCGCGACCTCGTCGACGGCCGGATGCAGCGACAGCACCGACTCGATGTCGACGGGCGAGATGTTCTCGCCGCCGCTGATGATCATGTCGTCCACGCGACCGGAGACGAACAGGTCGCCTTCCTGGTCGACGTAGCCGGTGTCGCCGGTGAAGTACCAGCCCAGGCGAATCGACTTCGCGTTGGCGTCCGGCCGGTTCCAGTACGCCTCGAAGGCTTCGTCGCCTTGCAGTTCGCAGATGATCTGGCCTTCCTCGCCGGGGGGCACGACCTGGTCGGGACTGTCTGCATCGAGCGCCACCACGCGGATGCGGGTGTTGATGCCGGCCCGGCCGGCGCTGCCCGCCTTGCGGGTGGCGTCCTGGTCATAGGCAAAGGTGAACACCTCGGAGGAACCGTAGTGGTTCACGAACAGTTCCGGCCTGAACGTGTCTGCGAGGCGCTTGAGCAGGCCGTCCTGCATCGGCGCGCCGGCAAAGCCCAGCTTGCGTACGGTGGAAATGTCGGTCCGGTTCTGTTCGCGCCAGGCCAGCATGTCGTGGTACAGGGTCGGTACCAGGTACAGGCAGGTGATGCGTTCCTGGGCTATGGAGCGGAAAGCCGCCGCACAGTCGAACTTCGGCACGCAGACGAAAGCGCCGTCGACCAGCGCCATCGCCAGCAGAGAGCGTACGCCCATCGTGTGATAGAGCGGCATCACGCCCAGCGTACGCTCGCCGCGCCGGTACAGGTTCTGGGCCACGTGGCCGAGTGCGGCTGCGCGTTCGGCACGGTGGCGGCGCGGCACGCCCTTGGGTCTGCCGGTGGTGCCCGAGGTGTACAGCATCAGCGACATGTCTTCGCTGTCGGCTGCCAGGATGGGACTGGCGGGGGCATGCTCGAGCAGTTGTTTGAACTGCACGGTACCGTCGGCGCCGCCCACCGCGATGCGGGTCAGGCGCGCCGCCACCGGGCTGCCGGCGACCGCTTCCGCGCTCACCGGCTCGACCACGATGGCCTTCGCCTGCGAGTCGGTCGCGCAGTAGTCGACTTCTTCCGGCTTTGCGCGCCAGTTGAGCGGGGTCGCGATCACGCCGAGGAACTGGCAGGCCCAGTGCAGGGTCGCCATCTCGATCCGGTTCTGCAGCACGATGACCAGGTGGTCGCCCCGCTCCAGCCCCAGGGTGGCGAGGCCGGCGGCGACGCGCTGGATGTGGTCGTACCACTGGGAATAGGTCAGGCGTTGCTCGCCGTCCACGACGGCCAGGGCGCCGGGATTGCGCTCCACGCTTTGCAGGAATGTGCGTCCAAGGTCCAGCACGATGTTCTCCTCTTTCTCTATCGATCTTTATGCGTTGGGAAGCAGCGCCTGCTCTGCGGGGCCGACCCCCGCATGGCCCGGGTCGGCCGGCGCGAGGCTTGCGCCGTGGGGGCGGCCGAGCCGTCCGGCCGCCGTCTCCAGCACCGCCTTGACGATATTCGTGTAGCCGGTGCAGCGGCACAGGTGGCCGGACAGCATCTCGCGCACCTCGGGCTCGGTCGGGTCCGGCCTGCGCTCGAGGTAGTCGGCGCAGGACATCAGGATGCCGGCAGTGCAGAATCCGCATTGCAGCGCGTGGTTGCGGCGGAAGGCTTCCTGCAGGTCGGACAGGCCGTCGTGGCCGGGCTCGGCCACGCCGTTGTTCAGTCCCTCGACCGTGTCGATGGCGCGGCCTTCGGCCTGCACCGCCAGGCTCAGGCAGGAGCGCGAGGCCACGCCGTCGATCCGCACCGTGCAGGCGCCGCATACGCCGTGCTCGCAGCCGACGTGGGTACCGGTCGCGCCCAGTTCCTGGCGCAGGAAGTCCGAAAGGAGGGTGCGCGGTTCGCAGGCGCCGCTGCGCCTGGTGCCGTTGAGCACCAGTTCGATGCGCACCAGCTCGTTCTTGCGATGGGTCTTCATGTCGATGCCTTGTCGATGGCGGTGCGTCCGAGGTGGCGCACCAGTTGTCTCCTGAACTTCGCGCTGGCGTGGTGGTCGTCCTTGGTGCCGAGCTCCCAGGCGAAATCGTTGATGGCGGCATCCAGCTCGCTGCCTGCCAACCTGCCGAGGTCGACCGCACGCGGCCGGTCCGAGACGCCGCCCACGGCCAGCCGGATGCCGTCCGGTGCCACTACCGCGGCCGCTGCGCAGATCGCGAAGTCGCCGTGGCGCCCCGAGAATTCCTCGAAGCCGTAGCGCACGCCCGGCCGGGCGAGCGGGTAGCGCACTTCTTCGACCAGCTCGTCGGCGGCGCGTGCGGTCATCAGCATGCCCTGGAAAAAGTCGGCGGCCGCGACCGTACGCCGGCCGCGCCGGCTGCGCAGCACCACCTCGCCGCCCAGGGCCAGCAGGCACAACGGCAATTCGGCACTCGGGTCGGCATGGGCGATCGAGCCGCACACGGTCCCGCGATTGCGGATCTGGAAGTGCGAGATGTGCGGGAAGGCCCGGGCCAGCAGCGGCACCTCCTGCGCCAGGCCCGGTCGCCACTCGACACTGCCCTGGGTGGCGGCGGCGCCGATCGCCAGCATGGTGCCGTCCCTGCGGATCGTGTTCAGGTCAGGGACGCGCGCGATGTCGATCAGCATGCTCGGCTGGGCCAGGCGCAGGTTGAGCACCGCCATCAGGGACTGGCCGCCGGCCAGGATGCGGGCGTCCTCGCCGGCCTCGGCCAGCATGGCGACCGCTTCCTCGGCACTGTCGGGCCGGGCGTAATCGAATGCTTGCGGTTTCATCGTTTGACTCCAAAGAGGGCGAGCAGGCGCTGCCACAGGCCGCGTGCCGGCACAGGTGTCGGGACCGAATTGCCGGCCCGGCTGGCCGCTGTCTTGCCGAGCTGTTCGAACAACTGGTTCAGGACGATCTTCGCCGCGCCTTCCAGCATCCGGCTGCCGACCGCCGCGACCTTGCCCGAGACCTCGGCCGCGTAGTCGTAGCGCAGCAGGGTGCCGCCGGCGGCGGGTTCGAGCGTGACGATGCCGCTGCCACGGGCGCTGCCGACCGAGGACAGGCCTGAGCCGGCCAGGCGCAGGCTGCGCGGCGGGTCCAGTTCGGACAGCGCGACCTCGGCCTGGTAACGGGCCTTGATCAAGCCGACGCCGACCGTGACGTCGGCCCGGTAGCGGTTTTCGCCGGCGGGTACCAGGGCGTTGCAGCCGGGGATGACCCGGGCCAGCGCCTGCGGGTCGAGCAGCACCGCGAACACGGTCTCGGGCGGCGCGCCCAGCACGACTTCGCCGCGCGCGGCGAGCGCCTTGCCGCCTTGCGCGGGCGCCGCTCCCCCCGCCGTGGCGGCCGTGGCCGGGGCAGAAGCAGGCGCGAGCGGCTTCGAAGGCGGCGGCTCGTCGGCGCCGATCAGGTCCATCACCTTGGAGGGCGTGAGCGGCAGGGTGAAGTCGCCGACCCCGGTCGCGTCGGCGAACGCGTTGGCGATGCATGGCGGCGTGCTCATGTTGTTGCCTTCGCCCAGGCCCTTGGCGCCCAGCGGCGTGAAAGGCGAGGGCGTCTCCATGTGGATGATCTGCGGTTCCGGCACTTCGCAGGTGGTCGGCACCAGGTAGTCGGCGAAGGTGCCGGACTGGAAGCTGCCGTCGTCGCCATACCGGAACTCTTCCATCAGTGCCGCACCAAGGCCCTGGGCGAACGCGCCGCGGATCTGCCCGTCCGCCAGCGCGGGATTCAGGATCTTGCCGGCGTCGTGGGTGGTCACGTACCGGTCGATGGTGATGCGGCCGGTATGGCGGTCGACTTCCAGCGCGCAGACGTCGAAGGCGAAGCCGTAGGCGGCCGACGTGTTGACGCGGTCCTGCTCGTCCGGCGCCCCGAGCGTTTCGGCGGTCCAGAACGCAGTCTCGCGCATGCCCGGCTCCACGCCGTCCGGCAAGAGTCCCGGCGCCCAGTGTGGACTGGCGGCCATGCGCAGGAAGCCGAGACCGTCGCCCGGGTTGCCGGCGGCGTAGACCTGGCCGCCCTCGAACACGATGTCTTCCGGGGCTGCGCCCAGCTGCGCGGCGGCGATGAGTGCCAGCTTGTCGCGCAGCTTGACGGCGGCCAGGTGCACGGTACCGGCCACGGCGCCGGCGAATCGGCTCGAGTAGTTGCCGGCCGCAGTCGACCAGGCATCCTTCTGGGTGTCGAATTCGACGTTGACGGCGACCTGGTCGGGATCGACGCCGAACACGTCGGCCACCACCTGCGAGCAGACGGTCCGGTGGCCCTGGCCGGCGGGCGCCGAGGCAATCACGACGTTGATGCCGCCCAGCGGGTCGATGCCGACCGTGGCGGATGCGATCGCGCCGTTCTTCGGCCCGGCCTTGGCCCGGGCTTCCTTCGGCAGCACGGTGGTGATATAGCCCATGTTCGAGATCGAGGGCTCGACGATGGCGGCGAAGCCGATCCCGTACAGGCGCCCCTCGGCGCGCGCGCGGTCGCGCCGCGCGTACAGCTCGGCCAGGCGGCCCTCGCTCTGCACCAGCTCCAGTGCGCCTTGATAATTGCCGGAATCGATCAATGCGCCGGCCGCGGCCCGGTAAGGGAAGGCGTCGGCAGCGATGAAGTTGCGGCGGTAGACGTCGAGCGGATCGAGACCCAGCTCGACGGCGATGCGATGCACCAGGCGCTCCAGTGCGATGTAGACCTGCGGCCCGCCGAAGCCGCGCACCAGCCCGGCCGGCGTCTTGTTGGTCAGGACCACGCGGTTGCGCACGGCGAGGTTCGGAATGTCGTACGCCCCGGTCAACACCCCGTGCATGCGGTAGAAGGTGGCCGGTTCGGGCGCGCGCAGGTAGCCGCCGCAGTCGTCGAACTGGTCGTAGGAGAGGGCGGTGATGCGGCCGTCGCGCCGCACTGCCGCGCGGATCGTCGACAGGCGGTTGGTGGCCGAGGTGAGGCCGCCCAGGTGTTCGAGACGGTCCTCGGTCCACTTGACCGGCGCGCCTGCCTTGCGCGAGGCCAGGCACATCAACACGGCGTACTGGAATACCGCGTGCTTGACGCCGAAGCTGCCGCCCGAATCGCGGAAGTAGCGGTGGCGCAGCTTGTGCCCGGGCACGCGCAGGGCCAGCGCCATCACGGTGTGCAGCGAGAACGGGCCCATGAAATTCGAGGCGACGTCGTAGCCTTCTTCTTCGGACAGCCAGTCGGCGATCACGACCGCGCACTCCATCGGCGTGCAGGAATTGCGCGGATAGCGCACCGTGAGCGCCACCGTGTGGTCGGCGGCGGCAAACGCGGTCTCGGGGTCGCCGTAGCGAAAGGTCCGGTCGCTGACGACGTTGCTGCCGACCGCCTCGTGCAGGACCGGGGCGCCGGGCACGATTGCCTCGTCGATGCCGGCGACGGGGGCCAGCTGCTCGTAGTCGACGAGAAGGAGGTCGGCCGCGTCCTCGGCCAGATAGCGGTTCTCGGCGACCACCACGGCCACCGGCTCGCCGACGTAGCGGACCTTGTCGACCGCCAGCGCCCACATTTCCATCTGCGCCTTGACGCCGACGACGAAGGGCTTCGACCACGCGGCCAGGTCGGCGCCGGTCAGCACCGCGCGCACGCCCGGCGCATCCATGGCGCGGGTGCTGTCGATGCCCTTGAGAATGGCATGCGCGTGCGGCGAACGCACGATGGCGGCATGCAGGGTGCCGGGCTTGACGCCGACATCGTCGCCGTACTGGCCGCGCCCGGTGAGGAGCGAGACGTCCTCGATGCGGCGCATCGGGCGGCCCACGTAGGGACGGGTGCCGGCGGACTGGTCCGCCTCGGCTTGCGCCGGCTGTGCGGGGGGTGGGGGGACTTTCATCTCCATGTTCCGGCCTCTTGGTCGTACCTCGATTCGATTGGTGAATCCAGTATATGCAGCGCCTAGCATCAGGACAAATAATGTCTTTTTATTCTATCCATCACTTTTTGTGATGCATATCCGGCGCCCCGGCGACGAAAAAAGCGCGCCGGCGGATGGGCTCCGCCGGCGCGCTTGCATGAGTACAGAGGGCGGGCGCCCGGTCTCAGGCGGCCTTCTGGTCGTCCGGGTTGTCGAGGTTGCCGAGGGTCTCGGGCACGACCAGCGCGCCGGCCAGGAATACCAGGCTGATCGCCGCCAGGAAGATCGCCAGCATGAGCGGCATGTCGGTTGGCTGTGGCGAGGCCAGCGAGACGAAGGTCGGCATCAGCCCCCCGATGGCGAAGCCGATATTCCACGACAGGCCGGTGCCGGTGGCGCGGATCGCCGTCGGGAAGCGCTCGTTCAGGAAGATCAGCAACGGCGCATAGCCCGCGCTGCCCAGCATGCCGTACGCGATCACGAACAGGGCAAGCTGCGTGGTGCTGGTGACGCTCGCCATGTTGTACGCCAGCGCGGGCAGTAGCAGCAGGCGCAGCACGCCCATCAGCAGGAACGTCTTCTTGCGGCCGATGAAGGTGCTGAGGTGGCCGCTGGCGACCGAGGCGACGAACACGCCTATGCTCGACAGCATCAGGATGAAGCCGGTCGTTTCCGCGGGCGTGTGGTTGATCACCTTCAGGTAGGTCGGCAGCACGCCCGAGGTCAGGTAGTAGCCGCTACCGCCGCCGATCGACAGCAGCAGGTTGACCAGCAAGACATTGCGCCACCGGCTCGAGAACAGGGTGCGCACCGGGTGGGCATCCTTGACCCCTGCCTTTCTTGCGCGCGCCTTGGCTTCCTGTAACTGCTTGAACATCGGCGATTCCTCGAGGTTGCTGAAGATCGTGATGCCCAGCACGGCGCTGATGATCCCGGTAAAGAACATGCAACGCCAGCCCCAATCCTCGAAGGCCGCACCCGGAAACAGGGTCGACATCGCGTAGAAGGCCAGCGAAGCGAACAGGGCGCCGAGGCCCGCGCCCCCGCCGCCGATCATGCCGGAGACCGCGCCGCGCAAGCGCGGTGCCACCGATTCCGTGCCGATGGTGTGGGTGGCGGCGACCACGCCGCCGACGAACACACCCTGCACCAGCTTGAGGACGATGAACAGGATCGGGGCGGCGATGCCGATCGTGTGCACGGTCGGCAGGACGCCGAAGGCGGCGGTGGACAGGCCGACGCCGACCATGGCCATGATCATGGCTCGCTTGCGACCGTGGGTATCGGCGTAGGAGCCGAACATGGCCGAACCGAGCGGGCGCATCAGGAGGGTGACGCCGAAGGAAGCATAGACCGCCGCCAGCGACAGCATCGAATGCTCGGCCGGGAAGAACAGCTTGCCGATCACCGGTGCGACGAACAGCAGGATGAACAGGTCGTACAGGTCGAGCGACCAGCCGAGGCAGGACGCGACCACGGCCTTGAGCACGTGGCGGTTGTGCTCGCGTTCCGCAAGCATGGTTTGGTTGCTTATGACAGCCATCATCGTCTCCAGTTGGATGAGTAACTCTGTGGTGGAGGCGGCTGCGCGTGAAGGTTGCGTTGTGCGCCGCTCTTTTTGGCAAGAGTAGCGCGGAACGATTATCTATCCTAATAATGTATGTTTATGCTATCCATCAGAAAGAGTGATGCTTATTGTGCTCAGACATGAAGCGTCCGGCGTCCTCGATGACGCGTCGCGCCGCATCGCGCTGCGGCGAGTGGCCACAGCCGGGCAGTACCAGCAAGCGTGTCTGCGGCGCGAGCCGGGCGATGCCTTCGATCTGTTCCAGGGTGCCATATTCGTCGTCCTCGCCCTGGATGGCCATGAGCGGGATATGGATTCTTGCGACTTCGGCGCGGATGTCCCAGCCGAGGAAGGCCGGGTCGAGCCAACTGTCGTTCCACGCCCAGAAGGCCGAATCGACGTCGGCGTGGTAGGGCGCCAGGCGTGCGCGCAGGGGGCCCGCAAGGTAGGCTTCGCGCGCCGCGCGGATGCCGCCGATCGCGACGTCTTCGACCATGATATGCGGCGCGGCCACGACGATACCGCTGAGTTCGTCGCCGAGGCGCGCGGCGGCCAGCAGCGCGATCGACGCGCCGTCGCTGTGGCCGAACAGCCAGGGCTCCCGGAGTCCCAACTGGTCGATCAGGGCCGGCAGCACTTCCCACGCCTGGCGGTGCATGTAGTCGGGTCCCCAGCGTTCGTCGTGCGGACGCGGCGTCGATTTGCCGTAGCCGTAGCGGGAGTAGACCAGGCCGGTGAAGCCGTGGGCACGGCAAAAGCGCTCGGGGAAATCCTTCCATTGGGCAACCGAACCAAGGCCTTCGTGCAGGAAGATCACGGGAGGAGAGGGAGAGTCGGCCGCCCCGACCCAGGCGAGTTCGAGACGAAGCGTCCGGTCGTCCCATGCAATGTCGACGTGTTCCGGGCGGGCGTCTGGAGTAGGGATGTGCATGGCGTTTCGGTGGTTGGGCAATGCCCGAGGGGTGGCCACGACGGCGGCGCCCGGCTGTGATCCTAGCATATGGCGTCGGAGAGTCCGCCTCCGGAGCGCCGGCCATGCCACTCCGATGACAACCTGTGGTGGGGCAGCCATACCAATGCGGTGGTTTGAGATAAACTGGCCGATGTTCCAGCGTCTCTGGTAATGCGGAACATTGCAGTCAAATGAAAGCGCACGACGAAGAGCCTGACGTTGATAAAATCGCGCTTCGCCAGGCTTATTCCTCCATCCTGCAGCAAATCGACATTATGTTCTGTAATGTCGAGTTAATCTTATTTTGCTGTACGGGCATGTCGAGCGAATTGCCCAGCGAAGCGTGAGTTATATCTGCCAACGTCATGACTGTGGCCGGGATCAGCGAAGAAGAACGCCTCCTGGCGTTGGACCGCTTTGCCGAGGACATCGCGATGCGCGTATTGCAGACGGCGTTATGGCCTAAAAATTGGAATCCATTGATGCACGCCACCCAACTGTCGACGTCAGAAGAAAGGCCGTGAATCTATATCTCCATATCTCCGTTTTCACGTCGGCTACGCGTGGCCGGTCGACTCTGTCGTGATAGCCGTGGCTCGCTTCCGGGCACATCGCCGGCGAGTATGGGAGCTCAACTCTAGTGGAACCAAATGTGAGTAGACGTGTGCCATCGCAATCATGGAAAGCACGATGGGAATCGTGCTTGCGGAGCACTTTTATCCGTCCCGCGGGCTTTGTTCGGACTGCGACCCGCGTAACGACCAGTTCGCACTCGGCGAGCGTACCTGGATCCGCGCCGGCCACGGCGCACATCACGACTGCGACGTGGACGCGGCGGTCGATCTGCAACGGCTCGCCAACGGCGTCCGGGCGGCGCGCCCGGCGCTACCCGTGGCAGCCAGGCGGTAACGCCGGTCACTGCCGCCGGCCACGGGCCGGCGCGGGGCGGGAAAGCGACGTCAGACACCAGCACGGTCAGCAGTACGGCACGGAGCAGGAAGAGATCGGCGGGCACTTGTGTGCACCTTATCGATAGCAGCAAACGGAAGCGGTAAGCTATCTTTCACCGTACGATACCTGGGTCCGCGCAACGGTGTTCTGCCTGTTCTGCCAATCCCGCAAAAAACCCGGCTTCGTGTCGCTGAGAACCTCAACTTCGTGTCGAGGTACCCGTTCCGTGGGACATGACGAGCGTCCGATAACCACCATTTGACATAATATAGATTATGCGTATTTTGGGCAGGGCGGAGACGGTAAATATGCAAGGTAAATGATCGTTTTCATTTCAACATGTTTTTGCTGGGCCGGGATACGACTACCCCGGCCCATTTTTACCGGAGTTTTCGTGCGCTACCCAAATCTGAGATACGGCGGCCCTGCCGAATTCGTCTACTACGCAATGGGCGTCCCGCTGGCGGAGCTGGCTCGGCGTCCGCGTCGCGACGAGCGCACCGTCCGCGAATGGCTGACCGGCCGCACCCGCGTGCCCTGGTGGGCTCCTGAAATCATGCGACTCAAGCACCTGGAGGCGGATCTACGCCACCGGCAAATGTTCTGGGCCGTACCCGACATGCTGTCGCTCACGAGACTCGCGGTCGTCGCCCAGGACGGCGAGCTTGCCGCGCCTCCACTCACAAAAACCGCGTGACGCATCACACAAAAGGCCCGCACGCGGCGGGCCTTTGTCATTTCTTCCCACGCTTGAAGCGGCCGTTTTTGCCTCGCGGCGGCAAACGCTGCTCATGGCTTCACCTCAGTGCGCAGCACCCATGCGGCGGCCGACACCCCGACCGTGAGCACGCCGGACCCCAACAGCAATTGAACGAGCTCCTGTCCCCGCAAATGGGCTCAGCTCACCGAAAAGGCATCGCGCAAGGCGGAACGCTTCGGCGAGTACGCGGCGCGGGCCGCGGCCGGCCGCGTGGCACCATGGAGATCCGTCTACAAGATCAACCTCGTGGCCAACGCCGACGTCACGTTCATGCTCACGAGCGGTGGCCATAACGCCGGCATCGTCAGCGCACCGGACCAACGGCGTTACCTATCTGGCGCCGGACGACCGGGCCGCCTACCTCGCCAGCGACGCCGCGCGTCTCGTGACAGGCAACGTCGAATACGTGGACGCCGGCTACCGCGTGATGGGCTGAACGATGACAAGATCGAAAACCGCACGTTCGACGAACTCTGGGTCGGCAACCGCTCAGGTGCCAGTGCCGCGCGCACGAAACTGGTCGACTGCCCAGTGCGGCCGCACGTCCATCGCCGCGTGAATGCGTGCTACCCTTACCTCACATCATAGTGCGTATTTACGCGGGGGCCAGTCGTTTAGTTGCCCAGGCGAACCGGCCGCGCGGCATCCTTCGGAAGGAACCATAATGTACAAAACCATTATCGTCCACATCGACGGCAGCCCGAGGCAGGCAAGCCGCGTGGCCGCCGCGGCCCGCCTTGCGCTGGAGCATGACGCCCACCTGGTCGGTTGCGCGGCCACCGGGATCTCGTGGCTGGACTACGCGCTGCTGACCGGTGCGACGGGCGCGCCGAGGCCGCAGGCCGACTTCGACGACCTGCGCCAGGCTGCAGCCCGCCGTCTCGACGACTTCGCGCAGCAGGCATCCAGCCTCGGTGTTGCGTCGGTGGAAGCGCGGCTGGCCGATGACGCCGCCGACTGCGCGCTGCTGCTGCAGTCGCGCTACGCCGACCTTGTCGTGCTCAGCCGCGACGCCGACGCGGCGCCGGGTACGCCCGAGCCGCCACCACGCATGCGCAGGTTGCCGGAATACATCGCGCTTGGCGGCGTGCGCCCCGTGCTGATCGTGCCGCCCGACTGTACGGGCGAGCCCCCGGTCGCCAAGACTGTCGTGGCCGGCTGGGACGGCAGCATGCAGGCATTGCACGCCCTCGTCGCCGCCCTACCCCTGCTGCGGCGCGCCGACAGTGTTCGGCTGGCGCTGATCAATCCCGACCAGATGTCGGAACGCCATGGCGAACAGCCGGGCGCCGATATGGCACTGTACCTGGCGCGCCAGAGCGTCAAGGTCGACGTCGTGCTGGAGCGCACGCACGCGACCGCCGGAGCCGCCCTGATGGCGCTCGCGCGCGACGCCAGTGCCGGGCTGCTGGTCACGGGAGCCTATGGCCACAGCCGCTACCGCGAGTGGATGCTGGGCGGCGTCACACGCGAACTGCTGGAACACGCTGCCGTGCCGCTGCTGATGGCGCATTGAGCGTACCGATCTGTTCAGGTGCCGGCATGAACGTGGACGAGGCCGCACCAGGCCGCCGCGACGCCACGGCCCGGCACCGCCACGACGGCCTGTCCGGCGCGGAAGCCGCGCGCCGGCTCGCGGCCGACGGTCCCAATACACTGCCCGACCACACGCAGCGCGGCTGGCGCATCATCCTCGGCGAAGCGGCGCGCGAGCCGATGTTCCTGCTGCTGGTGGGCGCCGCCCTGCTGTACCTGGCGCTGGGCGAGCCGCGCGAGAGCGTTTTCCTGCTGCTGATGGTCGTGCTCATGCTGGGCATGACGCTGTACCAGGAAGGGCGGACGGAACGCGCGCTGCAGGCCCTGCGCGACCTGAGCACGCCCGCGGCGACGGTCGTGCGCGACGGCCGCCGCGAGCGCGTGCCCGCCGCCGATCTCGTGCGGGACGATATTGTCGTGCTGACCGAAGGCGATCGCGTCCCGGCCGATGCCGTCATCGTCGAGACGAGCGGCCTGCTCGCCGACGAATCACTGCTGACGGGTGAATCCGTCCCGGTCGGCAAGCGGGCGGGACCGCCGTCCACGCCGCCGGCCCAGCCGGGCGGCGCCGACCTGCCGTGGGTGTTCGCCGGTACCCTCGTCGTGCAGGGCGACGCGCTGGCCCAGGTGGCCGCCACCGGCGAACGCAGCGAGTTGGGACGGATCGGCGCCGCGCTCGGCACGATCCGCCCGCCATCCGGGCGGCTGCAGCACGAAACGCAGACCCTCGCGCGCCGGCTGGCCGTGCTGGGCCTGGCCGTCAGCCTCGTGCTCGTGCTGTTGCTCGGCTGGCGTTCCGGCGACTGGCTGCAGGCGCTGCTGGCCGGCGTGGCCCTGTCGATGTCGGTGCTGCCGGCCGAGTTTCCCGTCATTCTCACCGTATTCCCGGCGATCGGGGCGTGGCGGCTCGCGCGCAACCGCGTGCTGACCCGCCGCCTGGCCGCCATCGAAGTCCTCGGATCGACATCGGTGCTCTGCGTCGACAAGACCGGGACCCTGACGGAAAACCGCATGACCCTGCGCAGGCTGTGGCATGCCGGCACCGGCCACGACATGGCGTCCGGTGCACCGCTGGCACCGGCGCTGCGCGACGTGCTCGACGCCGCCGTGCGCGCCAGTCGGCCACATTCCCCGGACCCGATCGAGGAAGCGCTGCGGCAAGCGGCGGCGGCGCAGCCAGTGCGCGCGGCACTTGACCCGCCACCGCGCATGGAGCGCGAATACGGCTTGACGGCGAACCGGCCGGCCATGATCCGGATCTGGAACGACGGGGCCGCATACGTTGCCGCCGCCAAGGGCGCGCCGGAAACCATCGCAGCGCTGTGCCCCGGCGGCGAACGGACCGCAGCGCTCGCGGCCGCGGCGGAGATGGCCCGCGCCGGACTGCGGGTCCTTGCCGTGGCCGAGGCCCGCGACATCGCACCGCCCTGGCCGGACGACCCGGCCACATTGCGCTACCGCCTGCTCGGCCTGGTGGCACTGGCCGATCCGTTGCGCGCGGATATTCCGGACGCGGTGGCCGAATGCCGGCGCGCGGGCGTACGCGTGCTGATGGTCACGGGCGACCATCCCGAGACCGCCTGCGCCATCGCGCGCCAGGCCGGCCTGACCGATGGCCGCACCGTCACGGGCCCGGAGATCGCACGCCTGGATGTCGAGGGCCTTGCGGCCCGGCTCGAAGGCGTCAGCGTGTGCGCCCGCATCGTGCCGGGCCAGAAGCTGGCGATCGTGCGCGCGTTGCAGTGTCGGGGCGCCGTGGTGGCGATGACAGGCGACGGCGTCAACGACGCGCCGGCTCTGCGCGCGGCCAACGTCGGCGTGGCAATGGGCTTGCGCGGCACCGACGTGGCGCGCGAGGCGGCCGAGCTGACCCTGCTCGACGACCGGTTCCCGTCGCTCGTGCTGGCACTGCGCGCGGGCCGGCGCATCTTCAGCAACATGCGCAAGTCGATGCGCTACGTCGCGGCCGCCCACGTGCCGATCACGGTACTGGCCCTGCTGCCGCCGCTGCTCGGCTGGCCCGTCCTGCTGTATCCCCCGCACATCGTGTTCCTGGAACTGGTGATCGACCCCGCCTGTTCGCTGGCGTTCGAAAACGAACCGGAAGAACCGGACCTGATGCGCCGCCCGCCGCGCCCGCACGACGAATCCGTGCTGGACCGCCGCGCACTGCTTGCGGCCCTGCTGCGCGGGCTGTGGGCGGCCCTGTTGCTGGCCGCATGCTACAGCTGGGCACTGGCCCGGCTGCCTGCCAGGGAGGCGGCGGCAACGGCGTTCGCCGCCCTGATCCTGTGCAACCTCGGCCTGCTGCTGAGCCACCGCCAGCGCGGGATCCTGGCCGCGCTGCGCACCGTCAACCCCGTGTTCGTGGCGATCGCCGGCGCCGCACTGGGCCTGCTGGCGGCGGCGCTCTGGCTGCCGGCACTGGCCGATCTGTTCCGTTTCGCGCCTCCGCCGGGCCGGTGGCTGGCGCTGTCCGCGCTGACGGCCGTCGTCATGCTGCTGGGACTGCAGACGGCGCGCGGCAGCGGCACAGGACTCTAGCCATGCAACGCCAACACCATCGCGACGTTACCGCCCTCGGCCGGCTGCAGCTGGAAACCGCAGGCGTGCGCCAGCCGGTGCATGTCCACATTGTCGGCCAGCGCGACGCCGCACACCCGGGCCAGTCCGCGCGCGCGGCAGTAATCGAGCAGATGGTCCATCAACAGGCGGCCCAGGCCGTGCCGGTGCAGGTCCGAACGCACGATGATCGCGAATTCACCTGCGATCCCGTCCGGATCGATGGAGACGCGCACGACGCCCAGCGTCTCGGGCGCGCCGTCCGGGCCCGGCCGGGTGGCGATGAACGCCATCTCGCGCGCGTAGTCGATCTGCGTGAAACGTGCCAGTTGCGCCGGCGACAGCGTGCGCATGGTGCCGAACATGCGGAAATGGATGTCCTGCGGGCTCAGCGCGGCGAAGAACGCCTCGTGGGCGGGCGCGTCCTCGGGGCGGATCGGGCGCACCAGCAACGGGCCGAGCGCACTGTCGACCAGGCGCTCGAGGTCGTCGGGATACGGCAGGATGGCCAGGCGCGCGAGCGGGTCCTGTCCGGCCGGCGCCGCCGCCAGGCGCATGCGGGCATCCAGCGCGACGACGCCGGCAGCATCCGCCAGCAGCGGATTGATGTCCAGCTCCGCCAGCTCGGGCAGGTCGGCAGCCAGTTGCCCCACGCGCACCAGCACGTCGTACAACGCATCCATGTCGGCGCGCGGATGGTCGCGGAAGCCGGCCAGCAGGCGCGCGGCCCGCGTGCGGCCCACGAGGTCGGCCGCGAGCACGCGGTTCAGCGGGGGCAGGCCGACCGCCTGGTCGGCCGTCACCTCGACCGCGACGCCGCCCTGGCCGAACAGCACCACCGGGCCGAACACGGGATCGGTGCTGATGCCGACGATCAGCTCGTGCGCACGGGGGCGCCGCGCCATCGCTTGCACGGTGAATCCGGCCAGCCGGGCCTGAGGCAGCGCGGCGCGCACACGCACGAGCATCGCCTCGAGCGCCTGCGCCAGCGCGGCGTCGTCCGCGAGGTCGAGCACGACGCCGCCGACATCCGTCTTGTGCACGATGTCCGGCGACAGGATCTTGAGGGCCACCGGATAGCCGATCCGGCGCGCCGCCGCCAGGGCGCCGTCGAGGTCGCGCACCGTCTCCGTCTGCACGACGGGAACGCCGTAGGCCGCCAGGATCGCCTTGGCGTCGGCCTCGCCTACGGCCGTCACGCCCGCCGCCAGGAGACCGGCGATACGCGCCCGCGCCGCCGCGCGGTCCGGCGCCGCCAGCGTGCCGGTCGGCGGCACCTGCATCAGCATCCGTTGGTTGCGCGCATAGTCGACCAACTGCAGGAAGCCGCGCACCGCCTCCTCGGGCGTATCGAATACGGGTACGCCCGCGTCCAGGCAGAGGCTGCGCGCCTGCGCGACGCTGGGCCCGCCCAGCCAGCAGCACAGCACCGGGCACGCCGCCGCGCGCAGCAGCGGCAGCAGGGCCCGCGCGATGTCGGCGCTGGGTACGATCGCGGTCGGCGCATGGATCAGCAGGATGGCGTCGGCGCCGGGCTCGTCCAGCAAGGCACGCAGGGCCATGGCGTAGCGCTCGACGGGGGCATCGCCGATGACGTCCACCGGATTGCCGTGGGACCAGGTGGCGGGCAGGTGGCCGGACAGCTGCGCGAGCGTGTCCGGCGCCAGCTGCGCGAGCGTACCGCCGCCAGCAACGAGGGCATCCGTCGCCATCACGCCCGGCCCGCCGCCATTGGTGAGGATCGCGAGGCGCGGCCCGGCCGGCCGGCGCGGCTGGGCCAGGATCGCGACGGCGTCGAACAGTTCGCCCGTCGAATACACGCGGAGCATGCCCGCGCGGCGCAGCGCGGCGTCGTAGACGAGGTCGGAGCCGGCCAGCGCGCCCGTATGGCTGAACGCCGCATGGGCCGCCTCGGCCACCCTGCCCGCCTTGACGATTACGGTGGGCTTGGCGCGTGCCGCGCTGCGCGCCGCCGACATGAACTTGCGCGCCTGGCGCACGCTCTCGGCATACAGCAGGATGGCATCGGTGTCCGGGTCGCCCGCGAGATAGTCGAGCAGGTCGCCGAAATCGACGTCGCTGCCGTCGCCCAACGACACAAAACAGGAAAAGCCGATCCGGCGCGAGCGGGCCCAGTCCAGCACCGCCGTCACGAGCGCACCGGACTGCGCGACGAACGCCAGGCGACCCGTCAGCGCGGCCACCGGCGCGAAGCTGGCGTTCAAGCCATGCCCCGGCACCAGCAGGCCCACGCAATTCGGACCGAGGATACGCAGCAGGTGTGGCCGGGCGGCGTCCAGCATGGCCTGGCGCAGCGTGCCGCCGTCCGCCGTCCGCGCGTCGAGTCCGGCGCTCAATACGACGGCCGCCTTGCAACCGAGTTCGCCCAGCGTGGCGATGATGCCCGGCACCGTGGCCGCCGGCGTGCAAACGACGGCGAGCCCCGGCGCCCGAGGCAGATCGGCCACGTCGCTCAAGACGGGCAGGCCGGCCAGTTCGCGGTACTTCGGGTTCACGGGCCAGACGGGGCCGCTAAAGCCGGCGCCGGCGACATTGGCCAGCACCGTGGCGCCGACACTGCCGGGCCGCGCCGACGCGCCGATCACGGCGACCGAATCCGGCGCGAAAAAATGGTGCAGGTGCCGCATGCTCATTTTGCCTCTCCCGCGCCACGGCGTAGACTGGCGCAAAGCCGACCAGGACCCGACATCCGGGATGATGGCACAGCCGCCATCCGCCCGCCACATACAGCGAGGACATCATGGATTACAAGGCCGTACTCGTGCATGTCGACATGGAGCCGGCCGCCGAGGCGCGCATACGCCTGGCGATCGGCCTTGCGCAAGCGTCCGGCAGCTCAACTCACGGCTGATCCGCCATTTCGGCATCGGCCGCCCCAGGCACCAGCACGGCCGCGCCCTCGATCCGCCCGGCGCGGAGGTCGTCAATCGCACGGTTCGCCTCGTGCAGCGGATAGCACGCGACACTGGTGACGACTTCGCCGTGCGCGACGTGCCGGACGAACGTTTCGCCAGCGGCGCGCGTCAGGTTCGCCACCGAGCGCACGCGGCGCTCTCCCCACAGCAGTGAGTACGGGAACGACGGGATATTGCTCATGTGGAATGTGGAGGCCAGCACAGACTACGGTGCCGCCCCGGGCCGTGCTGGCAACCGCGGGCGAAGGCCCGGGGCTGCGCCGCATCCTTGAGGCTAGTCTGAACGCGGCAGCATCGACGCCAGAACCTTGTCCTTCAGCACGTCATGATGGTACAGCGCCGCGAGCGCGTGCAGGCCCGCCACCCAGTTGATCGCATCGCCCAGCCATGTGTGAATCTCGGCAACCAATTCTCCTGTCGCGTGGAAAGGTGCGACCATCGGTGCGATCCGGATGCCGGACACCAGCGTCAGGGGATGTCCCTCGAGCCGACGGGCGGACTGGCGATGCCGCCACATGGATACTGGTGGGGCCTGGGCGGAATTCTTGCCGGTTATGCTGTCGCCACGCAAGGGGCCAAGGCGTGGTGGACGCGGCATTTCGGCATCGATTGAACCTGCGCGAAATAAATATGCCAGTCCACCTCGTTGCAAGCCACCCGGGCCTGAATCACATAAACCGGCCTCCGCGAAAGCCGGGGCGATTCAGTCCCAGCTCTTCGGTAACATGCCTTCACCCGCCCGCGGGTATAGAATGATGTGAGCACTGCGCCTCCGACCAATTACAAGATTCCGGTCAGGTCATCTAAAGAATACGTTCACTCATTCGAGTTGCAATATGCCGACGAGACGTAGCAAGCAATTCCCGGTAATCGCATTCACGCCAGTCGTTGTGTTGTTCGGACTTTTTTTCGCCGACACAGCACTTGCGCAGACTGGCCCTGCAAGCACGAATGCCATTACCTATGGCAGTTACTTGCATCCTTATGCGGCAAGTTCGTTATGGAATTCGCGGCCGGTCAATCCGGTTTTCGACACGTTCGTCATTCCCAAGTCCACTTACTTTCCCAGTATTGGCTCGGGCGCCTACTCCACCGGCGTCTTCCTTGCCTCTTCCACGGACGAGCCGATGACCGTCGTCGCGCCCACCTCCACCGCCACCGCCACGGTGGGTGTGAGCGATCCCGATTCCGGCGCCAGCCACGTGATCACGATTCCCCACTGGCCTTCCAGCGTCCTGCCGGCCTCCGGCACGGACGGCCATGCCGATATCGTCGATCCGGTCACGAAAACC
>Ga0068855_100001572_pt1 | contig 28658 bp, 28 predicted proteins | sample KBSCornC52_FD_66592 | JGI IMG/M metagenome (GOLD analysis project Ga0068855, IMG submission 66592) | Corn rhizosphere microbial communities from Kellogg Biological Station, Michigan, USA - KBS Corn C5-2 | ecosystem: Host-associated > Plants > Roots > Rhizosphere > Soil ... | reverse complement strand
AAGCGCGATAGCCGCGATCGCCGACCGCGGCCAGCGCGTGGCCATGGGGTGAATGTCGATTGGGATGGGGCGTGGCGACGGGCGCTTCGCGGAAAAGCAGTGCGAGATCGCGTGGTTCGAGCGCGCTCATCCATATGGAATTCCACAGCGGCGCCGGATAACTCAGGCCCATGAGCGTGCGCTTGATCTTGAAATCGAGGCTCATGTTCTGGTGCGACACTGGCAGGCGCCCGGCGACGAGACGGATGGCTTCATGCACGGGTCGCGGCACGAGCCGCGAATACTGCTCCGCTCTCTTCAGGGCGCGAAAAGGATCGTAGCCGGCGAAGAGTTCATCACCACCATCGCCGCCGAGCGCGACGGTGACGTGCTGGCGGGTGAAGCGCGAGAGGAGATAGGTCGGGAGGAGCGAGCCGTCACCGAGCGGTTCATCGAGCTTGGCGACGATCTTGGGGAGCAGCGCGACGGATTTATCGAGGTCGAGGATTTCCTCGTGATGGCGAGTGCCCAGGCGCTCGGCGACGAAACGCGCGTGCGCGCTTTCATCGAAGCTCGGTTCATTGAAGCCAATGGCGAATGTATTGAGTTGTCCCGCGGAGACATGCTTCGCCGCCAGCGCGGCAACGGCGGAGCTATCGATGCCGCCACTGAGGAAAACGCCGAGCGGTACGTCGGACATGAGGCGGCGTTTGACCGCGCGTTCGAAAGTCTCGCGGATTTGCTCGCACCACCGATCGACCTGTTGCTCTTCGTGGTGCGGATCACTCGACGTTGTCTCGAGCACAAACTCCCAATACTTCCACGTTTTCAGCTCCCCGCTGCGCAACTCGTAGGAAAAGCAATGCCCGCCGGGCAGCTTCCACACGCGCTCGTAAATGCTCCGCGGCGCCGGGATGTAGGCGTAAGCGAAGTATTTTTTCAGCGAGAGCGTGGAGAGATCTCGCGGGCAGTCGGGATGCTGGATCAACGCCGGAAGCTCGCTGGCCCAGCCGAAGCATTGGCCCTCGTGAAAATAGTAGAGCGGCTTTTTGCCGAATCGATCGCGCGAGCCGAAGAGACGTTTGCGAAAGCGATCGTAGATGACGAAGGCCCACATGCCGTTGAGCCGGTCGACAAAGCCCTCGCCCCATTGGCGATAAGCATGCAGCAGCACCTCGGTGTCGCTGTGGTCGGTCTGGAACTGGCAACCCGCGGCCTGCAATTCCTTGCGCAGCTCGACGTGATTGTAGATCTCACCGTTGAAGGTGACCCCGATCTCGCCGTCGGCCGTCCACATCGGCTGCGAGCCGCCGCTAATGTCGATGATCGAGAGGCGGCGAAAGCCGAGATGCACGCCGGTGGACTCCTCGATCCAGTGTCCCTCCGCGTCCGGTCCGCGGTGGAGAATGGCATCGGTCATCCGCCGCAGCACGCCACGATCGCCGGGGCCGACGAAGCCGGCTATGCCGCACATGGGGGCAATGACAGCCGAGCGGAGCGAGACAAACTGCCGGAGGCAGCCCGAAGGGCGAGGCCGGAGGGCCGAGTTAACTGACGAATGTCGAATGTCGAAGGGGTCATGAGCGCGCTGCGACGAAATTCGTCATTCGACATTCGGCATTCGGCATTTCCCGTTCGCCATGTTCCGCTTCGCCCGCACGGCGTAGACGCTCTTCCCCTGGCTCTCGTAGAAAGTGCGCATGATCATTTCCGCGAGCAGGCCCATGAGGAAGCACATGATGCCGGTCAGCGCGCTCATTACGCAAAGCAGGGGCAACGGCGTCTCGATGAATGACTTGCCGCCCCAGAACTTGAAGTAAACGGCCGACGCCGCGGCGAGGACGCTGACGAGAAACGAAAGCAGACCCACGGTGCCGAAGACGTACATCGGCTTCTCCGCGTAGCTGTCGAGGAACTTCACCACCAGCAGGTCGGCGAGCACCTTGAGCACGCGTTCCAGGCCGTACTTCGATTTGCCGGTGGTGCGGGCGAAATGGTTGACCGTGACTTCGGTGATTTTCGCGCCGTGCCAATGCGCGTAGATGGGAAGAAACCGATGCATCTCGCCGTAGAGCCGCACGGATTTGATGACCTCGGCGCGGTAGGCCTTGAGCGAGCAACCGAAGTCGTGCAATCGCACGCCCGAGACGAACGAGATCAGCCGGTTTGCCATGATGCTCGGGATATTGCGCTGGAGCGCGTTGTCCTGTCGGTCCTTGCGCCAGCCGGAGCAGACGTCGAAGCCTTCCTCGATCTTGGTCAGCATCTTGGGGATGTCGCTGGGATCGTTTTGCAGGTCGCCGTCCATTGGGATAATGACGTCCCCCTGCGCGTAGTCGAAGCCGGCCATCATCGCCGCGGTCTGGCCGTAGTTGCGGCGGAAGTGGACGACCTTGATTGAGGGATTTTTTTCCGCGAGACCATCGAGGACTTCCTCGCTGCCGTCCTGGCTGCCGTCGTTGATGAAGATCAGTTCCCAAGACTGCCCGAGTTGCGTGAGTACGTTGGTCACCCGCTCCGCGAGAATGGGGAGCGCTTCGGCTTCGTTATAAACTGGGACGGTGACCGAAATCATCGAGTAATGGAAAGCGGGGCATTAAATGGAGGCGGCTCGGGATGGGCAAGAGGCGAATAAGGGGTGCCGACCCGGCTCGCGCGTAGGGGAGCGTTGGCTGCGTAGTATGGCGGATGGTTAACGCCGCCCACGGATGGCTTTGGGTGAACGATTGCCCGCCGGGAAAAATTCGGCCTTTGAAGTGACCCGGATCGCGTAGATGATCCCTCGCATGCACCGTCTTTTGCTCTTGCTCCTCGCTGCCGCTGTTTTGAGTTCCTGCGCGAGCCAGTCTTCCTCGGCCACCAAATCCAGCAAACGCGATGCGTATGGTCGCGGCTGGGAGGTATCGAGCTACGTGTCGAGTGAAACGACCGCCGGGAGATAGAGAAACAAAAACGACCTCTTGTTTCGTTCCGCTATAGCCAGCCTGCGTAAGGCGCCGCGGCGGGTGCCGCAGGGGATCATTTTTTGATTTTTCCGGGCGGGCAAAAAATTGAGTCACAGGATCGTTGAACGCCGGCGGCTTCCTGCTACGGTGCGCCGCCCCAAATGCCAGAACTCCGGATGAGAAAAGATTCCGATTACCTTCAGTTTCGCCCGTATCACGCCTTCACTGCTCACGCCACGCGCCCAGAGCACATCACCGGAGGTATCCGGTGGTGGCGCGCCGCGATGATCTTTGGCGCGGTGGCGCTGCTGCTGGCGGTAGGGACGTGGCTCTGCTTCCGCTAGAGCGGTTGACGCCAGTCGCATCGACATTGGACGCATGCGGTAAGCGCGTTCATCTTTGCTCGACCGATTTGGATACTACCCTTGAGCACTTTGCCGTCGTCTCCACCCGCCGAGCCTGAAAGCGCCTCACTCGAGGCGCTCGATGCGTTGATCGCCGCGGTGGCCGATCTGCAGAGCGCGGCGGAACACGAATTGCGGGAACGGCGTGAGTGGCTCAGTCGCGAACTAGCCAGCGTCGAGGCTGAATTGGCGGACTTGGCCGAGGATTCGCCGATGGAAAAGAAGCCGCAACCCGGGGAGGCCATGGGTTCGGCGGAAAAGCTCACGTTGCGCGAATTGATTGCGGACCTGGAAGCGGCCCCCGAACGCACGTTGAATATTCGGAAGGCGCATCTCGATGTGAGGAGCGTCAAGGCGCTGGCCAGGGCGAACCCTCAGCGATTGCAACTCGGCGGCAAAGCTGGATGGCCCACGGTCACGTTGGTGGAGTTATCCGCTCCGCCAGCTTCGGAAACGCCGACGAAGGAATCGCCGCAGGGGATGTTTTCCTTCGGCGAAGCACTCGCTGCATCGCGCAAGAAGAAGCGCAAGCACAAGGGGTAAGCACCGGGGAATGCGGTGACTCAACGCGATCGCGGAGCCATCGGAGTCCTGGGCAGGAACCGCACTCCGGTCATGGCCAGCAGCACGCCCAGCACGACGTATCCCCAGCCCGGCATGACCGGCACTGTCTGCTCAGGGCCGATGATGGCTTCGATCTGATTCGCGTACTGGGCGACGGTTTGGAAATAGGAATGGTCGGGCTGATTTCCCGCCGTGGAGGGATTCTCATCGTAGAGCGCCTCGTTGTCGGTATCGACGTCGGAATTGATCCCCACGAGAGCCCACGTGCCGTTCAGATTCTCGAACAAGCCCCCCCCGGAATCACCACCCGTGAGCTGGCCGGTCTGGGGACCAAAGGTGATGTCGAAGGTCGTCATCAGAAACGTAAAGCCGCTGACCGGATCGCTGCTGTAATTGCCCAGTGTGGCGCTCGTGCCCCAGCGCTCGAAGCGCGTGGAATCGTCGCCCCAGGTCCAGCCTTGATTGGGAATCGCGGTGCCTTTGCCCACGCCCCAGCCGATCATGGTGGCTGGTTGGTTGAAGGTGTTGTCGCTGGCGCCGGCGAGGTGCAAAAAAGGCAGGCCCGGGTCACTCACCATGCGAATGATGCGCAGGTCCGCATTGGTAATGGCGACCGGGGTGAAAGTCGTATCGACCGCGTAGTTGACCCCGTTGAGAAAGACATTGTTCATATCGTTGTCGACATGATTGGCGGTCAGGACGTAGCGGTTGCCGAGATAGACCCCCGAGGCTCGCGCGCCGAAGTGATTGTCCAGACGCGCGACGTATTGCCACGGCGCGCCGCTCGTGGGGGCCACGCGGTTGGCGCTTTCGTCGGAGTTGATGACAATGATTCCGAGCGCCGGCCGTGCGAAAGCAACCAGACCGAACACGAGGAACTGTAAGGCGCGGATCTTCATGGCAGATAAGCGCTTAAGGGAGCGGGTTTCACGGGGGCGTTCAAGCTCCGACCCCTTTCCCGGGGTGAAAATCCGGCGATGTTAGTTTTCTCGTTCCGTCCCGCTCGAGAATCTCGTTGACCACTGCTGGCGTGACGTTAACAAAGTGTCCTCATCTATGAATCGCCGTACATGGCTGACGATGTTGATTTTCCTCGTGGCCGGCATCATGGCCAGCGTCCGCGCGGAACCCAAGGCTTACGATCTCGTGAAGTATCAGGGCAAAGCGGGGGGCGTGACGATCGCGTTCGATTTCGCCGATGGGTATCCCGAGGCCAGCACGATGAAGATCACCGAAGGTAAAAAGACGACGACGTTCAATCTGGAGGGATTGGACAAGATCCAATTTGTGCCGGCGAAGGGCGGCGGCTCGATCAAGCGTGTCTCGCTGGATCTGAGCGGGGACGATCGCGCTCCGGCCGAGGTGACCGGGAGCTACGTGGCTGGCGAAAAGATGGTTGCCTTTACTTTGACGAAGCGAAAGTAGCCAAATGCGGAAGGGGCAAACCGCTTCGCCCTTGCCGCAGCCTTGGGGAGCCGCTTTTTTAGACTGAATGTCTTCCTCTTCCTCCCGAACTTCTGCCCAGCCCAGCGGCCGGCGATGGCTGGTCATCGTGTTGATTCTCCTCGTCGTGGCGAGTTGTTCCATTGGTGGCTGGATCTACTGGCAAAAGAGCCAGGTCCGGCGGGACTTGCCCGCGCCGCAGGAAAAGGCGACGCCCGCGCCGATTAGCGCGACGGAAGATGTCACCGCCGCGCGCGCCCTGGCGAATTACTTGAACCGCATCCGCGCCCAGGTGCGCGAGCATGAGGCGGCCTATGTGCGGCTGCAGCGGTCAAAGGCGCTGGCGTGGAATTTTCCGCAGCGCGAGGACATCGAACGGGCCCGGCAGGTCGTGCGCGATTTTCTCAGCACCAACCAGCGACTGGCGGACAGCCTGGAACATGGCGAGAGCTTTATCCGCGCGGAATTGGATACAGCGAAGGTCTCCCCGACGGTGCGCGAGTCGGTCCTCGAACGTTATGAGAAGACGCAGAAGCCGCTGCTGCCGATGCAACAGCGCGTCCGCGAGAGCGACGATGCGATCGGACAAAACGCGCTGGCGGTGCTCGATCTGCTCGATTTCAACTGGGGGAACTGGAGTCGCGACGAAGCCACCGGCCGCATCGATTTCCCGAACACGATTACGCTGGCGACCTTCAAGGAATACGTTGGGAAGATCGCCGCCGCTGCGAATGAGCGAAAGCAAGCGGAAGACGACCTGGCGAATTATCGCCGGGATCACCCGACGCCGTAAAATTAGCGGTGATAGGCCGAAGCGGTATCGAAGGGATCGTAGATGTCGCGGCTATCGCGGGTGGGCGCGTAGACGAAACCGTAAAGGTCCTTTTTGATGTCCACCGGATCGAGCAGTAGACCCATCTTGGTGGCGCGCGCTTTGTATTCGATGAGCACGCGTCGCGTGCCGTTGAGGCCCCACATTTTGAAGCCGGTTCCGAAAAGTCCGCCATTGGGGAAAAGCTCCTCCAGTCCGGCCATCGCGTGGAAGCAATTGATGGCGACCCGATCCTTGCGGTAGAGGCGATCGTCGGCGCGGTATTTGATGACCCCGCTATTGAGCAAGTGCAGGCGCCGGACGGCAAGATTGAAGGCGGCCTCGGTGATTTCGTACGGACCCCACATGCCGATGGCGTTTTTGGCGGTCACGCCCGATTTGATCGTTTCGTCCAGTTTGAAACTTTTCCCGGGCGAGACCGGGCACTTGTTCCACGAGGCGAAGAGGCGGCTGCCGAAACCATCGAACACGCACAGGTCGGGATTCCGATCAAAATCGCGTGGGATCCAGCTAATGGTGAAGACTTCGAAGTTGCGGTTCTGGTATTTCCGCAGTTTCAACCCCTCGGTAAGATCCGGGTGCTTGTCGTCGGCGAACACGCGGATCACCGACATGAACGAATGCGAAAAGGCGGGGTCGTTGCCTTTGTTTTCGTAGGCGAATGGGATGATGAAATAGCGATCGTGGGCCAGTTTGTCCTTGCCGAGCTTGGCCGTGATTTTGGCTTTGATGTGATTGGTGATCTGCTCGAAGACCGGCACATCGTAGCGGGAGAAATCGGCATCCGGCTGGGTCCAGCCGGCATGCGCCTTCGTCGGGGAACCGAGGAAGAGCGCGGCCAGGAAGGCCAGCGTCGAGACCGTGACAGACGCGATCGTGTGAGAGAGAAGACGGGAATGATTCATCGCACCTCCGATTTTCTGCGGGAGGTTAACGGAACGCGCACAGAGCGGCGAGTGCAAAATGCGGTCAGATAAGGCGTCGTGGCGAACGCCGCTACGGCCGACAGAGTACACCGTCAAGCGACCCGCGTTTTTACCGCGCGTTCCAATTCGTGGGAGACGCGGTGAATGACGGATTCCCAATCGCCGGGCGCTGGTTGGCGGAACAGTCGCATCGTGGGATACCACGGCGAATCGTTTCTCCCGAGTCCCCAGCGCCATCCGGGGACGAACGGCACCAGCGTCCAGGTCGGCCGTCCCAAGGCTCCGGCGAGGTGGGCCACCGCGGTTTCCGCGGTGATGATCAAGTCGAGATTCGCCATCAGCGCTGCGGTATCGGCAAAATCCTGCGGGGCGTCCCCGGGATCGCCCGGAGTGGGCGTGGCTTGAATCGAGTGGCCCGAAGAAGGGCTTGCCGGGAGACTAAAGAAGTTGATTCCCGGAGTGCGCAGGATGGAACGAAACAGTTCCGTGGGAATGTCACGTTTGGGAGTTCGGCGCTGGGGAGAATTCCCGGTGAGCGCCACGCCTACGTGCAGATGCGAACGTTCCGCACCGAGCAGGACTCCCCATCCTCGGCGGCGATTGGGCTCGGCGAAGAGGTAAGGAGTTTCGGCCGGGATCGTTTCCACCGCCGTCCGGAAAAGCCACGGCAGACTGTGCATCGGCGCGTGCAGATCAAATGGCGGAAGTGGATCGCCGGCAGCGACGATCTTGCGGACCCCTTTTGCGCTGCAAAAGAGCTCCACCAAAGTGCACGGACATTCGACGATGACGTGACCGCCTCGTTCCGCAACGAGGGCGGCGTAGCGAATGAACTGAATCGAGTCGGCCAATCCGTGTTCGGCGTGGAGGAGGATGCGTTTGCCCGCGACGTCTCCGCCGTTCCACAGCGGCTGGGGAAGATGGCGCCAGCTCTCTCCCCGTCGGTCCTCACGCGATTCATGCCAGCGTTCCTGCGTCGCCCACAGGAGGCCGAGGTTGTTCAGACTGTCGAGATGGCCGGGCGCGACGCGCAGGATCTGTTGGTAGAGTGCCTCGGCTTCGCGCAGGCGTCCCGCATCCTGATGTTCGGCGGCGAGCCGAAACGCCGCTTCGACCGTCAGCATAGAATGGCCTTCGCTGGGAAAATGCGGGCGATGCAGGACATGATGGGGGAAGGACAGCAAACGGCGCGCGAGAAGGGCACCTCACCTCCGGCGCAATGCCCTGCTGCTCATCTTTGTGCCAATGAGATAAAGGTGGGGACGGAAATTAAATTAGACGAATTGGGCAAGTGGACGAGTCGATTGCACCGCGGCGATGACCGGATCTCGCGCCTACGGCAATGTGTCCGACTTTCGGTGGGAGCTTTTAAAGGACGGTGAAATGAGTTACGCCGCTGGGATGCAGATAGGGAATCGGTATTACGTGATCGTGGATTTGGAAGCGACATGCTCGCGGGATGCGACCGTTCCACGCGAGGAGATGGAGATCATCGAAATTGGTGCGGTGATGGTCGATGCGCGGACGTTCGAAACATCGCCCGTATCGTGCGCCACGTCTGCATCGGCGCATGACGCTTTTCCTCCTCTCCTTTACGGCCTGAGCAACCCGCAATAGCGTTGCAATAAAGCGATGAAACAAAGCCTCCTCAATCGCTGCAAGGAATGCGGGCATACGTGGTTTCCGAGAGGTTTTGATCTTTCAAAGAAGTGTCCGAGTTGCGCGGGCGGGGACGTCGATAAAACCGGCTTTCTGTATCTGGCGTTGCTGGCCGTGATGGCGATTGGGGCCGGTATTTTTTGGGCCACGGACCGCCCGCACAAGACCGCCCGCACCGCGGCGGTTCCCATGGCGACACCGATGCTGCACATGAAGCCGCACGGGGGTAAAATCGCGGCGGAGATCCCCGTCGGGCCGATCACGATCAACAATGAAGCGGATGGCCGGCGTGAGGCGTTGCGGCTCTACCCGGATCTCGGCATTGCGAATTCCCCGTTGAACCGGGAATTTGTCATCCGCTACAACAGCTACCAGCGGCTCGAACCGGAGATCTTCCAGAACCCATCGTGGCCGGTGATTCTGGCGAAGGAAAGTGCGGCCGCGATCGGTGAGCCGTTGAAAACCCCATGAAGATCTGCCCGCAGTGCGAGTTCTCCAATGACGAACGCTTTCCGACGTGCGCATATTGCAACGCGATGATCATGGACGTGCCGGTCACCCCTTCCGCCGATCCCGCTGATCCCGAGCACGAGCGGCGCGCGCTTTCCGAAAAGCGCCATCGGACGATTCGCGGACAGGTGGCTGGGGCGGGTGTGCTCTACGCGATCGTCATTGCGTTGACCGCCGCGACCTTGGGCGCGGTGCAAGATCCGTTGGCGCTCGGCTTGTATGCGTGCAGCGGCCTGCTGGTGACGTTGGCGATCGCGCGCAACATCGCCGGGCAGTTTTCTGCCTCGCTGTTGCAAGGCATTCTCACTCTTCTGCTGATCTTCTGTTTTGGGCCCATCCAACTGTTCTCGGTGTTCATGCTCGTCGGCCACATCATCGTGCCGGGATTTCTGTGGCATTGGATCGAGCTGATCTACAGCGCGAACCGGTAGGGGTGGCCACGCGGTACTCCGCCTTGCGCGGTGGGGCCTAAGCGGCGATCCTTTCGAGGATTAAACACCTTGGTCATGTCCCCCTTCGCCTGCCCCAATTTTCAACGCGCGATCAGCCGGCGCCATGCGCTCAAGGTGGGCGGGCTCGGGTTGCTCGGGCTGAACTTCCCCCAGATCCTCAACGCCGAGGCCTATGGCACGAATGAGAAGCTGAAGGCGAAGGCCAAGTCGGTGATCTTTCTCTTCCAATGGGGCGGCCCGTCGCACATCGATATGTTCGACATGAAGCCGGATGCGCCGGAGGGCATTCGCGGGCCGCACAAGCCGATCGCCAGCAAGGCCGACGGCATCCAGGTTTCCGAGCATCTGCCGAAGACGGCGAAGATCATGGACAAGGTAACGCTCATCCGGTCCATGCATCACACGATGAAAAATCACAACTCGGCCGGCTATTATGCGCTGACCGGGCATGCGCCGCCGAGCGACGACCAGCGCTTGCGCGATTCGCTGGATCTCTTCCCGGGCTACGCTTCGATCGTCAATAAACTGGCGCCGCTAAAAGGCGACATGCCGACGTCGGTATCATATCCTTACGTGATTAGCGATGGTTCGGTCACGCCGGGGCAGCAGGCCAGCTTCCTGGGCAAGGACAACGATCCGTTGACCGTGCTGGAGGATCCGAATTCGTCGTCGTTTTCATTGCCGGAATTGAGCCTGCCGGTGGATATCTCCTTCGAGCGCATGCAGGCCCGCCGCGAACTGCAGCAGCTCATCGACCAGCAGGCGAAGCTCATGGACATCTCGCCGCAGGTGCGGGGATTCGATGGCTACTACGATCGCGCCATTGGCATGCTGCAATCGCCCAAGCTGCGCAACGCTTTCAATCTCTCCGCGGAACCCGAGAAGGTGCGTGAGGCTTATGGCCGCTCGACTTACGGGCAGAGCTGTCTGTTGGCGCGGCGGCTCGTCGAGGCCGGGACGAAATTCGTGACCGTGTATTTCGCGCCCAGCATCGGGGGACAAAGCACCACCGAAGGCGGCTGGGACACGCACGGCTTCAACAACACGCGCATGTTCCCGATTATCGAGAAGTTTCATCTGCCGATGACGGAGCAGACCCTGCCGACATTGCTCATCGATCTCGAGGAGCGTGGCCTGCTCGATTCCACGCTGGTCGTGTGGATGGGCGAATTCGGCCGCACGCCGAACATTAACAAGAACGTGAGCCGCGACCACTGGCCGATGTGCTACACGACGCTCCTCGCCGGCGGTGGCGTGAAGCGCGGCTTCGTCTACGGCGCGAGCGACAAGACCGGCTCCTATCCGGCGGAAAATCCGGTGCGTCCCGACGATCTCGCCGCCACGATCTACGCCGCGCTCGGCATCGACCCTCATACGGAGTTGCGCAGCGCCGCGGGGCGGCCGGTGCTAGCGGCGGATGGGAAGGTCGTATCGGGGATCTTCGCCTAGGCGCGCCGCTTCGAGTTTCTAGTTTCTAGTTTCTGGTTCCTACGCTCCACGCGTGGAAGCAGAACAACCAGAAACCAGGAACCTTAAACCAGAAACCCTTTCTCCCTACGGGCTCGCGACGAACCGCCGCACCCAAGTTCCGCATCCGAGATTCCAAACGCACACCGTGCCATCATAGCTGCCGGTGGCGATTTGATCAGAGTTCGATCCCACGGCGAGCGCGCTGATGGCATCCGGTTGTCCGTAGAGCGTGAACAGCGTTTCGTCGTTGGGCGTTTCGACGCGCAGCAGGCCATCTTCACCCGCCAGGGCGAGGCCGCCAGTAACCCAGGCCAGATGCTCGGGATGCCCAGCCACTTCGGTCCGTTTCGGTTTCTTCTCCGTGGTCGTCCATTTCCAATAGTCGAGCGGGCTGTTTTGCGCGAGGGACAGGACGGTATCACCGTCGTGCGAGAAGATCGCCGCGTAGACGGCCGTTTCGTGGCCGGTGTAGGTCGATTCCAATTCGCCGGTGCCGGCGCTGGAAATGCGCACGGTGCGATCCCGGCTGGAGGAGAGCACGCGGGCGCCATCGGGAGAGTAAGCCACGCTTTGCACCCAATCGGCGTGGTTGCGCATGACGTGCGCCTGTTTGCCGCTCTTCACGTCGAAGAGACGAATGGTCCGGTCGGCGCTGCCCGCGGCGAGTTGTGTGCCGGCGGGATTGAAGGCCACGCACAAGGCCATATCCGGCAGGTCGCAGAGGAAGCGCGGCTGGGCGTTCGGGCTGGGATCGATCAGGATCACCGTGCCCCATTGTGCTGGCGAGCCGCCCGCCACGGCGAGTTCTCCGGTCTGGCGATGCCAGGCGAGCGCGCTGATGCGTTCCGGCAAGCCGCCGATGCGCCGCACGAGCGCCCCGGTGTCAAGATCCCAGATGGTCACTTCGTAATAGCCCGACACGGCGAGTTGCGTGCCGTCGGGACTGAAGGCAAGGGCGGTAATCGGCGCCGGGCGCGGATACTTTATCGGTGAGGGCTTGAGCAGTGATTCGCGCACGAGCTCGGAAAGCGGGCGATCCGCCGGGCCGGCATCGTTGACCGCACCTTCCTTGATCCAACGCTCGATCAATGCGATCTCGCTGGCCGGGAGCGCGTCCGCCTTCTGCGGCATCCGGTCGTTCGCGTCCTTGTCGATGAGCCGTTGATAGAGCTCGGACTCGCCGACCTTGCCGGGGGTCAGCGAAGCGAGGTCGCTGTCGCCGGCCTTGGACAGGCGCTGGAAGCTGTCGAGGCGGTAGCCGCCTTTGGCGGAATCCTCACCGTGGCAGGCCGCGCAACGGCGCTGCAGCATCGGGGCGATCTCCTTCCGAAAACTCACCGGCGTTTCCGCAGTGGCCCGCGTTCCCCCGAGTAACGCGACGAGGGCGCAGAGAAGCGACGGGCCAACCTGGCGAAGGGGGGACATGGGGATAATCACCGCCCACATGACCCCGGGCACGAGCGAAAGTTAGGGCTGGTGCGATGGTAGATAGAGGGCGGCACGAGACGGCGGAAAGGGCCGATTCGCGGTGTCAAAAAGCGTCAGGTGAAGTGTATCTATACGCGACGAATATGTCTTAATATAAGACACGTTCCGCGGACGAAATTGCGGCGGTCCAGAGTAAATCGCGTCTGGCACAGGGATGGCAATAGAGAGTCTCGCCTCACTCAATCCTCACAACTCCCGCACGCCATGCTCTACGAATTTGATCAGCAACAAACTGCGACTTTTATCTCGACCGAGGTGACCGATGAGCAACTCATGGCCCGCATCCAGGGGGGAGATCAGGTAGCGCTTTCGGCCATGTATCATCGGCACACGCCCATCCTTCGCACGGTGATTTCCCGTGTCGTGCACAACGAATCCGACGTCGACGATCTTCTTCAGGAAGTCTTTCTGGAACTGTGGAACCGCTCGCAAAGCTACGACGAAATGAAGGGCAAGGTTCTCGGGTGGTTGGTGACGCTGGCCCGCCGGCGGGCGATCGACAAGGTGCGCCGCCGTCAGGCTTATGCCCGTGCCGAAGAGCGCCTGCGTCTTGAAACCGAACACGAGCCGCAAATGGCCCGCTCCCATGGGGTGGAAGAGGATGTGAATGCCGCGGATCGCTCAGAAGTTTTCCGTCGCCTGCTGGCCGCTCTGCCGGACGCCCAGCGCGAAGCTTTGCACCTCGCCTACTATCGCGGCTTGAGTCAGCGCGAGATCGCCGCCAAGACGGGCATTCCGCTTGGCACGATCAAGACCCGCTTGGAGCTCGCGGTGCGCAAGATTCGCACGGCCATTCTCTCACTCGGCGGTGCCGAGGAGTGGGCCCTCAGTCACAACTAACAAGAGAAACCATTTGGTTTTGGATTTCGCCTGCGGCCCTCCGCACTTGGGCCGCGGGCGAGCTCGTCTCGGGGGGAAGAGGCGTCGAGGGGTGGCGTTGTGGAGTGTCTTCTGAAGCGGCGCCCTCCCGGCGTCGGTGTCGTACTTTTGTTGTCGGGTGGCAATCTTCGCCGCCCATGCGTGCGCTCTCCGCGGTCAGGATGGCCGCCCTGCCATGGCCCGCTCCTGAAGCGAACGGGGCCGCTACAGCCGGAAGTCTTCGACCCGCCAGCGGCTTTGCGGGGTAAGGCGACTATAGTGACCGCTGCAGCGCAATGGCGGCGATGTCGTCGTCGCAGGGAGCGCCGTTGGAGTTGCCGCGCAAAGCCGTCAGCAAACGATCGAAGAAAGCAACGCCCGGTTGAATTCCACGCAATGTTTCCCGCAAATTGTTGGGCGTGAATCGTTCCCCGTCCGGCGCCTTGAAGGAAAACAAGCCATCGGAATACAGCATCGCGACATCGCCGGCTTCCAGAGTCACGTGCTCCTGCTCGTAGATGTGTCCGTCTTTCAAACCAAGCAACGTGCCATGCGGCCCCAAGGCATCGATATTCCCATTCACCCGGCGGACGAAAAGTGGCGGGTGGCCGGCGCCGGAAAAAATCACGTCGCCCTGCGGATCGATGAGGGCGCAACAGCCGGTCATGAAGGCGCGCCCGCCGAAGACCTTGCGAAACTCGTGATTCACCGCGCTGAGGATCGCCCCCGGTTCGCGCTCTGTCTCGCAGGCCTGACGGAAAAGCTGGGCCGCGAGGGCGGTCAGCAGGGCGGCCGCGGCGCCATGTCCCGTGGCGTCGACGATCCAGAAGTGCCAGCAGCCGTGGCCGGCGGGGCGCCAGCCCAGGACATCGCCGCCGACTTCGATGACCGGTTGATAGATCGACTCGACACTCCAACCCTCGGCCGTCGGCAGGCGCGCGGGGATGAGCGCCTGTTGCGTCGCATGGGCGGCCGCGAGATCCGCCTCGTGCTCCGTCCGCCAGCGGGCGAGTTCCTCGTTGCGCTGGCGTAACTCATCGCCCATCGAGCGCAGGCGCAATTGCGTATGAATGCGCGCGGCCAGCACATCGCGGCTCACTGGCTTGGTGACGAAATCGTTGGCTCCGGCCTGCAGACAACCGATCTCCGCCACTTCGCCTGCGTGCGCGGTGAGCATAATGACTGGCAAGGTTCGCAACTCCTCGCGGTCACTTGCCCGCAAGAGCTGGCAAACCTGGGCCCCGTCCAATTGCGGCATCTCAAAATCGAGCACCAGCAGGTCCGGCGGCTCATCCGACGCCAGGCGGAGCGTCTCCTCTCCATCCGCTGCCTGTCGCACTTCAAAGCCCGAGCGCTGCAAAGATTCGCTCAGCAAGCGCCGGGAAACGGCTTCATCATCCGCGAGGAGCACCCGTGGTTTACGCTGATCGGTCACAGTCTCGGAATTGCGGGGCTGTTGGGACTCCATCACGTCTGAAATCGCGGCCTTGGAGCGTTATGGCCGCAAGAAGATTGGGGAAAGGAAAGCAGAACATCCAACACCCGGCGTCCAACGCCCAACAATGGGCTGTCGCACGTGCGCTTGCGCCATTGGATGTTGGAGGTTCGGTGTTGAGCCTTCCCTACTCCTCCCGCAACGCAGCGAGGTCGGGATCGCTCTTCGCAAACTCCCGGAACTTCTTGTCCAGTTCGAAACTCTTTTCGAGATGGACGCGGGCGAGCTCGAGGTTGCCCAAGGCGCACTCGTAACAGGCGAGATTGTAGTGAAAAGTGGGTTCGGCGCGGAGCCGCTCGGGGCCGGAGAGCAAGGTGTCGCGGGCCTCGTTGGTGCGGCCGAGTTCGTGCAGACAAAAGGCTGCGTGAATGAAACCGGCGGTTCGATCTGGCGCGACCCTGCAAAGCGAACGGCTTGCCGTGAGCGCGAGTTTCCAGCGGCGGGCTTGCATGAGCACGACGGTGCGCAGTTCCACGACGGCTGGGTGGCTCGTGTACTCCGCGGGCAGCGATTCGAGTTCGCCGAGCGCGTCATCGTACATTCCCAGTTCGCAGTAGCCCTGCGTTGCCAGCAAGGTACGTTCGTGACCCTCGATCATGCTAGCTCAAGAGTCCTTCCAGCTCTTCCACCCGGCGGGCGAAAAGCTGCAGTGTCGCTTCGACCGGGGCGGGACTCGACATGTCGACGCCCGCTTTCTGCAGCGTCGGAATCGGAAATTCCGAGCCGCCCGATTTGAGAAAGCCAAGATAGCGCGTCGCATCCCTGGTCTCGAGCACCTGGCCCGCAAGGGCGACCGCGGCGCTCAGGCCCGTGGCGTACTTGTAGACGTAGAAGGCGCTGTAGAAATGCGGGATGCGCAGGCACTCCAGTTCCAGCGCGCTGTCGATCACGAAATCGGGACCGAAGTACGCTTCGAGCAACTCGCGGTAAATCCCACGGAAGGTTTCGAGCGTGAGCGGTTCGCCGGCTTCTTCCCGGGCGTGGGCGATCTTCTCGAATTCGGCAAACATGGTCTGTCGAATGACCGTGGCGCGAATGTCATCGATCTGCCGATTGATGAGATAGGCGCGCATCGCCTTGTCCTCGGTGTGTTCCAGGAGGTGATGCGTGAGCAGCTCTTCATTGAAGGTGCTCGCCACCTCCGCGAGGAAGATTGGGTAATCGTAGGTCTGGAACGGCTGGGTGCGCTGCGAGTACCAAGTGTGCATCGAGTGGCCGGCTTCGTGCGCGAGGGTATAGACATCGGAGAAGACGTCGTGCTTGTAGTTCATCATGATGTACGGCGGGTTGCCGTAGCTCGACGAACTGAACGCACCGCTGCGCTTGCCTTTGTTTTCGTAACGATCGCACCAGCGTCCGCGCACGCCCTTGCCCAGCGTCTGCACATACTCCTCGCCCAGTGGGGCGAGGGCGGCGAGCACCTTGTCGCAGGCTTCATCCCACGGGACGTCCGTCTCGATGTTCGCCACGATCGGCACGTTCGTGTCGTAGGCGTGCATTTCCTTCAAGCCGAGCACCTGGCGGCGCAGCTCGAGATAGCGGAAGAGCGGTTTCAGGTTCGCGCGGACCGTGGAGATGAGGTTGTCGTACACGTTCACCGGCACGTCATCGTAGAAGAGCGCGTTTTCGCGGGCGCTCGGATAATTGCGGGCGCGGGCGCGGAAGACGTCGGACTTGATGGAACTGGCCAGCGTCGAGGCGACGGTGAACTTGTGCGCGTCGAATTCGGCGTAGAATTGGTGCCACGCTTTCCTCCGCAATTCCGGGTCGCGCTTGACCATGAACGAGCCGTAACTCGACTGCGACAACTCGCGCTCGATGCCCTTCTCATCGGTAATTTTGCCGAAGACCATGTCCACATTCGTGAGCTGCGAGAAGGTCTCGCCATGTCCACCCAGCGCGCTGGAGCCGAGCGCGAGCAGCCGTTCCTCCGCCGTGCTCAACGTATGCGGCTTTAGCCGGCGGCGTTTGCGCAGCGGGATGAGCCAGTCCGCCAGCACGGGCTCGCGCAGGTAGGTTTCGAAGGTATCATCGGAAATCGCCATGATCTCCGGTTCGACGAAGGCCTGCGATTCGCCGATGAGCGTGAAGAGGTTTTCGAGCTGCCCTTCGCGCGACAGGTTCACATTGTCCGAACTGTCGCCGGAAGTTTGCAGCGAGGCGTAGTGCGCCAGGCGTTCGATGGTCAGGCTGAGCGCCTTCTCGAACTCCAGCAGATCGCGCAGGGTCTGCGCCGATTCCCCGACACGTCCCTTCCATTGCGCGACTTTCGGGTAATCCTGCTGCAGCTTTTCAAAAGCGGCCTGCCAATCGGCGGGCGTGGGATACAGCAGCGTGAGGTCCCAAGTGTCTTCGAGGCGCACCTGATCGCGTGTGGGAATCGCGCCGGCGCCGGTATCGTCTTTGTCGAAAAAGGGTGTCTTCATAACGGTGAGTGAGCGTGTCCCGGATTTTCCTTCATGGCCATCATGGGCACGCGGGGGTTTAAGGCGACGACGCGCCGCGGGGAGGATTCACCCGCGGTCAATAGCCTGGGATTCTGCCGGCCCAAGGGCCGCTGCCAGAATGATTGCGTCATCGCCCGAAGCTAAGTGGTGACCAACGGAGACGCAAGATGGTCGTGGATCTGACCGGGAGAAGAACCGCGCCGCTCAGTTGTGGAGCGCGCTACCAGGGCCGGCACTGCTGGGGCCGAGCGCTGAGCCTGGCTGAATCGTGGTGACCGGCGGGGCCGGGAGCTTTCCAGTGGTCGAGATCCCGGGCGGGAAAGGGCCGCGCCTGGCCGCCTGCTGCTGCAGGTCGGCTTGGGCTTCCTGCTGGTTGTGATGCGCATTCGCCGCCGCGGCTGCCTGCTGGACGAGCAGGAGATGCTGCTGCGATTGCTGGGCGGCGGCCTGTTGCTGCAGGAGGTGCTGCTGGTTGGCGGCGTTCTGGTTGACGAGGAGATGCTGCTGTTGCTGCTGGGCGGCGTTCTGGCGCTGGAGCAGCTGGCTTTGCGCAGCATTGGCCTGCTCCTGGAGGAGGAAGTGATGCGCCCCGGCGGTGGCGGCGACCAGCAACTGGGCGCGCGCGCTCTGGGCTTCCACCAACAACAGATGCTGATGCGCGGCGGCCGTATTTTCCTGGAGCAAATGGGCATGTGCACCCGTCGCCGACGTGGTGAGAAGATGATGCGCCGAGCTGGCCGTGGCTTCCTGCAGCAGATGCGAGTGCGCGGCGGCAGCCGCGGTCGAAAGCAGGTGATGCGCCGAGCTGGCGGTAGCCTCGAGCAGCAGATGCTGATGCGCGGCAGCAGCGGAGGTCAAAAGCAAATGGTGCGCGGAGCCGGCCGCGGAGGCGAGGAGCAGGTGCGAGTGCGCGGCGGCAGACGCGGTCGAAAGCAGATGATGCGCCGCGGCGGAAGCCTCGGTGAGCAGAAGGTGATGCGAAGCCGCGGTGGATGCCGTGAGGAGCAAGTGGTGATGGGCCGCGGCAGCGGTGGCTTCCTGCAGCAGGTGGGCGTGCGCGGCTGCACTCGCGGCGACGAGCAGGTGATGCTGCGCGCTGGCCGAGGCTTCGGAGAGAAGGAGGTGCGCATGAGCGGCGGCCACGGATTGCTCGAGCAGCAGGTGATGCTCCGTCGCGGCAGCCACGGCGAGGAGGAGTTGATGATGCGACGCGGCGGCTGCCTGGACAAGGATGAGATGCGCGTGGGCCGCGGATTCCCGTTCTTGCAGCAACAGGTGTTCATGCGCTGCGGCGGCAGCGGCGGTGAGCAGGTGCTCCCGGGCGGCGGCCGCCGCGACGTTGAGCAGAAGATGGTGATGGGCGGCCGCAGCCGCTGCCTGCTGCGAGAGATGATGTTGCGCCGCTGCGGCCGAGGCTTCCAGTTGCAGATGGTGCGAGGCCGAGGCTGCCTGCTGTTGGAGGAGGTGCTGTTGGGCCGCGGCATGCGCGCGCAGCTGCAAGGCCGCCGCGTCGTCATTCGGCTTGGGAGGCTTCGGCGGAGATGGCGGTTTCGGCACGGCGAGACTCACCATGGCGGACAGGCACAGCAGGACTGCGGTGAGCGCAAAAAAGATGGGGAGGGATCGGCGCCGATTCATGAAACTACGTACACATAGCCTGAGAGATGCCAGCCGGGAAGTCTTTCTTATAAGAAGAAGTGAGTCCCTGCATCAGGACGTCCGCCGGAGGCGGCGAACACCGGAGGGACACGCTCCTGCGTGTTTCCCAATATTCCCGCAGGAGATGGAGGCCGCACGGGAGCGAATCCCTCCGTTTAGCGTCCCAAATGCCGGTCCTTGAAGGTCAATTCGGCGATACCGGATTTGTCCAGTTCGCCCAGGCCCTCGAAGACCATTTTGTCGTATTGCGCCTTGGTCGCCTCGGCGATGGGTAGCTCGAGGCCCTGTTCATGGGCCAGGATCACCGCGATGGTGCTGTCCTTGGCCGCGTGGGCGGCGCTGAAGAAACAACTGTGCTCGCGATTCTGCATGTCCTCGCCATCCGTCACCAGCACGCGTGAGGCGGCGCCGGTCTGGCTGAAGACTTCGCGGACCAGGGTGAGATCCAGCCCGAGGGCGCTGGCCAGGCCGAGGCCTTCCGCCAGCCCGGCGGTGTTGATATTCATTACCATGTTGACCAGCGCTTTCACCTTGGCCGCGGAACCGGTCGGGCCAATGTAACGCACGCTGTTGCCCAACTTTTCGAGCACGGGCCTGGCGCGATCGAAGGCCGGTTGTTTGCCGCCGCACATGAGATAGAGCGTGCCTTCGCGGGCCTGCGTGATGCTCGAGGCCATGCAGGCTTCGAGGCTCTGCGCGCCGGCCTGGTTGGCGCGGGTCTCGACGAGTTCGTGGGTGCCCGGCGAGACGGTGGCGCAATTGATGAAGAGCTTGCCCTCCGCGACGGTCACGCCGCTCTTGGTCCCGAGCAGCGAATCGGAGCCGCATCCGACGGAGCCGAAGATGTCGTCCATCGCTTCGTCATCGCTGACGACGGTGATGATGATATCCGCGGCGGAAGTGACGTCCGGCAACGTGGCCGGAGCGGCGCAGCCGAGTTCCCCGGCGATGGCTTGGGCGGCGGCGGTGTTTTGATCGAAGACAGCGGTGACCGCGAAACCCGCCTCCTTCAAGTGGCGAGCCATGTTCGACCCCATGCGGCCGACTCCGACGAACGCTATTTTTTCAGTCATAATGGGAAGGTAGGGAAATGACGAATGACGAGCGAGGAATGACGAATGGGAGCGCGGAAGGCGAAAGCTTCGTCATTCTGCATTCGTCATTCGGCCCCTTCTTCGTTCACGCGCTTAAACTATTACGAAAAAAACGGGTTGTGCTTTTTTTCTTCACCGACCGTGGTCAAGGGGCCGTGGCCGGGAGCGATGATGGTGTTGTCGGAGAGGCTGATGATTTCCTTTTTGTTCGTGGCCAGCGCGTCGGCATAGCTCACGCCGCCGCCGCCCATGGAGCCGGCGAAGACGGCGTCGCCCACCACAGCCACCGGTTGCGCGAGGCCAGTAACGACGAAGGTGATGCCGCCCTTCGAATGACCCCAAGTGAGACGTGATTCGATCTTCAGCGAGCCGATCGTCCAGGTGCGTCCGGCGGCGAAGGATTCCGCCCCTTCGATGGGCTCGCGTTCGCCGACGAAGGCGGGCGCGCCGGTCTTCTCCTTGAGCCGGTCGAGATCGAAAATGTGGTCGCCGTGGGTGTGCGTGAGGAGGATGTATTTCACGTTCAGCTTCTTCTGCGCGATGAGGTCGAGCATGCCGCCGCAATCCGCGCCGGTGTCGAAGACGATGGCTTCACTGGTCTTCGGATCCCACACGAGGTAGGAATTCACGGTCATATCCTCGTAAGGCGTGTTGAATTGGGCGAGGCCCTCGATGGCCACGGGCTGTGGCGCCCAGCTTTCGTTGCCGGAAGCGGCCAGGGCGTCGGCGCCGAGATGGAGCGTTGGGGCTACCTGGCGGGCTGTCGCTTCGTTCCATTGGCCGTCGCGCAGGGCATTGATGGCGGCGGCGTCCGCGCCGGATTTTTCGGCGACCTGACTGTCGCTGAGCTGGAGACCGCGCATCGCTTTGCCGACGATGTCGTTGAATTTATCTTCGAGGGGAATGGCCATGGGTTGGGTAGGTAAGTGGGGATGGTCTTTGGGAAGATGGAAGGAGGCCCGCTTCTTAATCTTAATCCCTATCGCACATCTCTACGGCCGGTGGATGGGACTAAAAGTAAGATTGAGATGACGATTAAGAGGAGATTGGGTTACGCCGTCGCGACGCCGGTGTCTTCGCCCGGGGTTTTGAAATCGAGCGGCTTCATCGCCAGGATGATCAGAAAAGCGACGACCATGATGCCGGCGCTCGCGCTGAAGGCGACGGTGTAGCTGTGATTCGCGATGGCGAGCACGTCCGGCGCGAGGGGCCGAGCCCAGTCGGAAAACGCCGCCGGCAACGGAAGTGCGGCCAGCGCCGGGCCAAGGAAGCGACCAAGCGCGCCGGCGGAGGCATTCAGGCCGAGCACGCGACCTTGGGCGCGGCCGTGGACGTGCCGCGAGGCCATGCCGGTGAGCGTGGGGACGAGCAGGCCATTGCCCAGCGCCATGAGCGCGGTGACCCAGAGGAAAGAGCCCGTGGTATCGGCGCGCGGGAGCAAGTACAGGCTGATGGCGAGGAGGATCGCTCCCAAAGCGGCGACAGGTTTTTCAATGCGATCCATCGGCAAGCGCCGCAACAGACCGCCCTGCACGAGCACGGCGATGAAGCCCACGTAAGCAAATGCGTAGCTGGTATGCCGCATGTCGTAGCGGAGGTGATCCTGGCAGAAGAGCGCGAAGAGCAGGTGGATGAAGGCGAAGCCGGTGGTGGAGAGCAGGGTGGCGGCGAGCAGCAAGCCGATGAAGCGGCCGCGGCCTTCGGCGAAGACTTCTCTCAGTGGGGAGGCTTCCTTGGGGTGCAGGCGTTTTTCTGCGGTCAAGGTTTCCGGCAGGCGCCTCCACACGAGCACGGCATTCAGCACGGAAAGCGCGCCGGCAAAGTAGAAGGGCAGGGAGGGCGAATAGAGGCTGAGCAAACCGCCGATGGCCGGGCCGAGAATGAAACCGAGGCCGAACGCGGCGCCGATCTGCCCCATGGCGCGCGAGCGTTGCTCCGGCGGGGTGACGTCCGCGATGCAGGCCTGCGCGGTGGCGATGTTGCCGCCGCTGCCGCCATCGATGATGCGGCCGAGAAAGAGCATCCACGCCGCGGAGGCGCCGCCGGTGATGAAATAACCGATGGCGGTGCCGATGATGCTGACCAGCAGGACTGGCTTGCGGCCGACGCGATCGGAGATTTTGCCGATGATCGGACCGGAAAAGAGTTGGACGAGGGAGAAGATACCGACGAGCCAGCCCAATTCGGTGGGGCCGAGCTTGAAGGGTTCGCTTTTTGCGTAGACAGGCAGCACCGGGATGACGATGCCGAAGCCGATCATCGAGATGAAGATCGTGAGGAAGATGGGTCCCATCGGGGACCGCGCAGGGGTGGGGTTGGCGGATGTTTCCACGGGAACGCGCATGAAAGGCGAGGGCGCGTCGCGCGTCAATGGCAGCCGCAACCGGATCCGCAGGAACCTCCGCCGCCGCCCATCTGACGCTGCATGTCGGCATGCTTGGGCGTGTTGTATTTGCTCATGTAGCCGAGCCCACCGCTGATCACCCGACGGATCGGTTCACCGGTCTCAGGATCCTCGGTGAGTGGCGCGTCCTTCATGCTCTGCCGCACCTCAAAACGGCGCACGGGTTTCTTCGGATTGGTCGTCTCGTAAATATAGGTGGGCATGGCGGAAAAGGATGAGGGATGAAGGCGGAAGGATGAAGAGTCTCTCCGGGCGTAAGCATCCCGGAAGGCTTTTTCTTAAGCTGGTTCTGGTTCTTTTTCCAGCGAGGGAAGGAGTGCGTTTACAGTTGTCCAACAGCTCGAGGCGCGGCAAACTCCCGGCATGGACCTTCCAGACAAGGACGCTCGAAACATGGCCATGCTGGCCCATCTCAGCACCTTTGCCGGGCATCTGATTCCCTTCGGCCACATCGCCGGGCCCTTGATCATTTGGTGTCTCAAGAAGGACGAAATGCCATTCGTCAACGACCAGGGAAAAGAGGCGCTGAATTTCCAGATCACCATGACGATCGCTTTCATTGTCGCCGGGTTGGCGCTTCTCATTCTCGTCGGTTTCGTGCTGCTGCCGGCGGTGTGGCTGTTCGATATCATCGTAACGATCATCGCAGCGGTCAAAGCCAACGAGGGCGTGGCCTATCGGTATCCGTGCTCCATCCGCTTTATCAGCTAAGCCGTGCCCGAACTCGCTGAGGTTGAGTATTTTCGCAAGGAGTGGGACGCAGGCTTGCGCAAGAAGATCACCGCTGTGGAATTGCACGCGGGGAAACGCATCTTTCGCGGCGTCGATACGAAGCGGCTCGCCGCCGCGCTGAAAGGCGCGACCTACAACGGCTCCGAGGCGCGCGCGAAGCTGATGTGCTTCCGCTTTTCCGGTGGCGTGTGGCTGGGGATTCACCTCGGGATGTCGGGGGAATTGCGCGTGGAAGCAGCGGGCTTTGCGCCGGCCAGACATGATCACCTCGTGCTGCGGCAAAGCGCGCGGACGCTGGTCTTCAGCGATCCGCGGCAATTCGGGCGCGTGCATTTCCACGAAGGCCGCGATGAGCCGGAATGGTGGGCGAAGCTGCCGCCGGCGGTGACCTCGCCCGAGTTCACCTTGGAGCGGATGAGTGCATTCCTGAAGCGTCGCGCGCGGCTCGCGGTGAAGGCCGCGTTGCTGGTGCAGACGGCCTTTCCCGGCGTGGGTAATTGGATGGCGGACGAAATTCTCTGGCAGGCGCGGATCGATCCGCGGGTGCTCTGTGGGAAGCTTTCCAAGAAGCAGATCGCCGCAATTTGGGAAAAGGCACGCGAGGTCTGCCAGGTTTCGCTGGATACGATCGGCAAGGATTATTCCGATCCGCCGGAGGACTGGCTCATTCATCAGCGTTGGACGAACAAAGGCCTCTGCCCGCGTGACGGGTTGCAATTGAAAACCGCGACGATCGGCGGCCGCACCACGCGCTGGTGCGCGCGTTGCCAGCGCTGACCGCAACGAAGAGGGGGTAGCCACAAAAAGGGCACAAAAAGCATAAAAGAGGATGTGGTGTCCTCCGTGTCATTTTTGCGCCTTTTGTGCCTCTTTGTGGCCACCCTCGTGGTTTGACTCCGCCCCGCGGTCCCCTTAGCAGTAATCGCATGAATCGCCCTCTCTTCCTCGTGGCGTTTGTTGGTTTGTTCGGTTCGGCGGCGTTGGCTGACTGGACCTTTTATCGTGGCCCTTCTGAAACGGGCGTCTCCACGGAAAAAATCGGCACCCTGCCCATGGGGGGCTTGCGCGAGCTTTGGAAAGCGAATGTCGGCACCGGTGCGTCCTCGATCACCGTGAGTGGCGATCGCGTCTTCACCATGGGCAACGTGCAGCAAAACGATACCGTGTGGTGCTTTGATGCAAAGAGCGGGCGCGTGCAATGGAAGTACGAATACCCGCTCAATGTGGATAAGCGCAGCTTTGAGGGCGGCACGGCATCGACACCGACGGTGGATGGCAATCGGCTCTACACCGTAAGCCATCAGGGCGATCTTTTCTGCTTCGATATCGCGACCGGAAAGCCGTTGTGGTACAAACATTACCAGCGCGATCTCGGCGGGAAGCGGCCCTACTACGGTTACGCTGCCTCGGTGCTGGTGGTGGGCAATACGCTCATCTGCGAGGTCGGCGCGAAGGGCGGCTCGACCATGGCGCTCGACAAGACGAATGGCAGCGTGGTGTGGAAGAGCGGCGACGACGAACTGGGCTACGCCTCGCCGGTGTTGGCCGATATCCTCGGCAAGCCGACGCTCGTGCTTTTCAAGTCCAACCAACTCGTGGGCCTCGAGGCGCAAACCGGCAAGGAACTGTGGCGGCACGAATGGAAGACGGAATGGGACATCAACGCCGCCACGCCGCTGGTCAGTGGGAACCGCGTTTTCGTCACCTCGGGCTACAACGCAGGCTGTGCGCTGCTCGAAGTCACGCCAAGCGGAGTGAATGAGCTCTGGCGGAACAAGAACCTGCGCTCGCATGTAAATTCACCGGCGCTGTGGCAGGGGGCGATCTACGGGGTCGATAACCAGGCCAACGCGAAGGCGCCGCTGGTGTGCCTGGACCTCGCCACCGGCAATGTGAAGTGGTCGCAGAAGCTGGGTGGCGGTGCGTTGATGATCGCGGATGGCAAACTCGTCGTCCTGACTGAACCGGGCGAATTGGTCATAGGCGACGCTTCCCCCGCCGGTTTCAAGCCGCTCCTCCACCAGCATGTCCTGCCGAGCCGTTGCTGGGTGCAGCCGACCGTGGCAAATGGCCACGTTTATTGCCGGAACAATAACGGAGATCTGGTGGTGTTGAGCTTATGAGCACATTGCAGCCTCAGCCGGGGAAATACCAATGTCCCGCCTGCCAGCGGGAAATCTACTCGCGCAAACGTCAGACGTGCGAGTTTTGCGGAGCGGAGTTGCCCGAGGAAATGCGGCTCTCCGAGGAAGAAGTCGAGGTGATGGAAAAGGAGATCGAGGAAATCCACGAACGGCACGAGCAGGATCGGGAAGAGGAGGAAGAATGGAGGCGAAAGGATTCCGGGGGCACTCTGCCCGTCTAGTTTCACACTGTCTAAGACCGCGGCATTTTTCCGGTTCATCTTGCGCCGGTCTTCCGCTATCTCCTCTCTTCCACGTCGCATGAAACCCCTCCAGACCCTCGCCCTTCTCACTCTTTCCACGCTCGTCGTCCACGCGGAAAACTGGCCGCAATGGCGCGGACCGCTCCTCAATGGCACTTCGCCCGAGAAGAACCTCCCAACCACGTGGACCCGTGAAACCGTGAAGTGGACCGCTCCCATGCCGGGGCCGAGCGGCGCTTCGCCGATCGTCTGGGGCGACACCGTTTTCGTGGTGAGCCCGGATGCGGACAAGAACCTGGCGCTCATCGCGCTGAACCGCAAGGACGGCAAGGTGCTCTGGCAAAAGCAAGTGGCCACCGGTGACATCACCAAGGGCCGGGCCAACATGGCTTCGTGCTCGCCGGTCACCGATGGCAAGACGGTCTACGTCGTCTTCGGCACCGGCGACATCGCCGCGCTCGACTTCAGCGGCAAGGTCCTCTGGAGCCGCAATCTTTCCTCGGAATACGGCCGCCTGTCGTTCAACTGGATTTATGGATCGAGCCCGCTGCTCTTCCAAAACCACCTCTATCTCCAGGTGCTCCAGCGCAATCCCGCGCCGGCCGATTATCCCGGTCAGGCCGGAGGCGATCCGAAACGTGAGAGCTTCCTGCTCTGCCTCGACCCGGCCACGGGCAAGAACATCTGGAAGGTGGAGCGGACTTCCACTGCGCACGATGAGTCGCAGGAAAGCTTCGGCACGCCGGTGCCCGCCATGGGCAAGGATGGCAAGGTGCAGTTGCTCGTCGCCGGCGGCGATTGCTTGAGCGCGCACGATCCCGCCACCGGCGCGGAACTGTGGCGTGGCTATGGGCTGAATCCCACCCAGCGCGGCGACATGCGCTCCGTGCCTTCGCCGGTGAGCGTCGATGGCCTGGCGATTGCCGCCGGTCCGAAGAAGGGACCGTTGCTCGCGTTCCGCACGGACATGAAGGGCGATATTAGCGAGAAGGGCCTTGCGTGGAAATTCGATGAGCGGCACACCCCGGACGTCTGCACGCCGGTCTATTACAACGGCAAGCTCTTCGTCCTCGATGGCGATTCGCACACCCTCTCCGCGCTCGATCCCAAGACGGGCGAGAAGAAATGGCAGGGCGAAATTCCCACGCGCGCCGTGGTGCGCAGTTCGCCCGTGGCCGCGGACGGCAAGCTCTATTTCATCGACGAACGGAACAACGTCTTCGTTGTTGGCGCCGGCGATAAATTCGAAGTCTTGGGCAACATCCCCATGGGCGATAGTGAAGGCACGCGCGCGACCATCGCCATCAGCAACGGCGACCTTTTCATCCGCACCCCGCAGGCGGTGTATTGCGTAGGAAAGTAAGTAGAGTCGCAGTTCTTCGGAGGGATGCGCTCCTGCGCGTCCCCGCTCTTCCCGTCGCGACGAAAAGCAGTAGATGTTTGCATTCGTGGCGATGCTTGGGAACAGCCGTGCGGGTGCAGTGGTCGAGATCTCTCCGCCGACATCCTCAGATCGACGGGGGTCGCGAAATCTTCTCACGGAGAATGACGCATTCTCTTGCCGTGGATCGTCGCGTCACGCTATCCCGACCATCGCAAGAGCCTATCAATTAGCAACTTGTCGCTTATAAGCTACAATGGTTTGGATAAATAAATACTCCGTGATTAAACGTAGTTATCGGGTCGGGTTTTCACATGGGAGAAGATACGTAATATCTTCAATCAGCCTAACTTAGCGACTGGGGTGTGGGCCGCCCTCCGGCGTCTCCTAATATAACCTCGTATTTGTACTAGGTAATTCCGCTTCCTTATCGAGGTGGCATTTGGTTAATCCCCGTCTCCAGTTTGCCGCATTTGCTCGGTTTGCGTGTTGTTCAAAAAGCCTTTCATCCCCATGAAAAGATATTCTTCCTTTCGCTCGTACTTGGTTGCCTTGTTGGCCACATTACCCGTCGCTGGCGCAGCCAAACTTCACGCGCAGACGGCGCTGACTTGGGGACCGAACGGCAGCGGGACACCCGTTGGCGGGAGCGCCACGTGGGATCTTTCCAGCGCCTTTTGGACATCCGATGGCGGCACGACTTATCAAGCCTGGCCGGTTGCCGGAGCAAATGACGTCGCGGTCTTTGCCAGCCCGGATCCCAGCATCTTTTTGGGTGCCACTACGAATGTCACCATCTCCGGCGCCGTCACCACCGCCGGCCTGCGCTTCAATACTTCCAGCTACAATCTGGTCATCAGCGGCGCGGGAAACTCACTGACCCTCGCCACGAATACCGCGTTCGCTCCGCGGATCGACGTCGCCTATCCCGCTTCCACCAGCATTAATACCGCCATCATCAGCGGCCCGATTGCCGGCACGAGCGGCTTGAACGTGGGCGGCTACGGCACACTCCTCCTCGCCGGCAACAACCCGCTCACCGGCGGGATCAATGTCAACGGCGCTACGCTGGACATCGCGGCCGGCCCCGGTGCACTCATCTCTTCGAACACCCTGACCATGGGCGGCGCCGTGGCCGATGGAGGCAACAACGGCGGCGGTGGCACCTTCATCTACGACAATCTCAACGCGACCTCCGCTCCGTCGTCGCAAACCCTCAGTGCCCTTCAGGTTGTCTCCGGCGACAACACCGTGGAAGCCAATTGGAACGGGTCGCAGAGCATCTCGCTGGCCTTCGGCAACCAGACGCGCGCGGCGAATGCCACCATCAACTATTACATCAATCTCGCCACGATCGGCACCAATGGAACCGACGGCAAGATCAACCTCACCTCGCATGGCGCGGGTTTCATTGACGCCGGCACGTTTGTGAACGGAAACGTCAACTTCACCCCGACGGCGGACTACGCCTGGAAGGACAGCAGCGGCTTCCTGCGCCCGATCAATTACGGCACCGATTCCGGCACGGCC
>Ga0068855_100001571_pt1 | contig 28664 bp, 29 predicted proteins | sample KBSCornC52_FD_66592 | JGI IMG/M metagenome (GOLD analysis project Ga0068855, IMG submission 66592) | Corn rhizosphere microbial communities from Kellogg Biological Station, Michigan, USA - KBS Corn C5-2 | ecosystem: Host-associated > Plants > Roots > Rhizosphere > Soil ... | reverse complement strand
TGAAGCCGCTTCACGACCAACTGTACCAGACTGCGATCGATCTCAAGCTTGCCGGCGCGCTGATCGTGATGCAACGGCGGCGCCCCCTACCCGGTCTGCCGAAGGCTTTCAGTGTGATGATGGAGCACCCGAAATGGCATCCAGCGAACCTTTCGCCGACCCGCAACAGTCTCCTAATCGCACCAGTCGCAGCTTTTCAGCGGAACTGGCTCAGCCTGCGGCTCGCCGCGGAGACCCCTCCGAAAGTTGGACCGTTGTGGCACGACGACCCGTCACTTGTTTTTGAGCCCAGCCCCGGAGCGTTTATGTGTCGGACAGCCTGCATTGGCCATGAGGGCCAGGTCTTATACTTTGTTTACCGAAAAGAACGGGAATGGTTGGCTGCGCTCTCGCGTTCTTCGCTTCCTCAGATTGGCGAAGGCGAGTCCAGCTATCGAATTTATGTACCAACCCCCGGTGCACTTGCTGAATAGAATCGAGCAGCTGGGCGACGGCTTGGGCGCGTGCTCAGCGACTCAGCGACACCAATCTGGGATTTCAGCCGTTTGGTTTGCTGGTGGTTGTATGACGATGCGATCACGGTCGCACGCTTTGGCGCACGCGATTACGACTCGGAGACGGGGCCGTGGGCGGCATAATGCTCTCCAAAATCAATAAGCCGCAAATCTTTCATTGGTGGTTGTCGAAGGCATGGTGTGAAAAGGCGGCGCTCATTGCAATCGCCCTCCCTGGGTTCAGCGCCGCAGGGGCTGCGGGCGTTCTCGTCGCCCTCAGGAGTGGATTACTCTTCGAATTCAAGGACGACCCTGTTGCTGACCAGACTCAACACACGATCCAAGCGACGGTCGAGCGGGAACTCCACGCCGGAGATGCGAGGACAAGTGTTGTTAGCTTTTTCGCACGGAATAACCTCGAGTACGATTATGACCCGAGCTCCATGCGCTACAGAGCCGTTGCGTATCGTTCGACAGACGGCTCGCATCATGTGGTGCTTGAGATATGGGTCGATGACTCTGGCAGATTTCTGAGTGCAGAGACGACCGACGAGCAGACGTTCTTTTAGGCCGCGCAAAAGTCGAGGAAGTGATGCCATGCGCTCCAGGGTGCAGCGATCGCCGGGACGAGGACAGGGATCCCGCTCGTTCGCGCTTGAGCCATGGCTTGGATCCTCGCGCCATCGAAACGGACTTGAGCTCTTGCAGCTCACCGGCCCATGGAAGCAGCGGAGCCGGACGTGCGTAAGGATCCTTGATGAGAACCAATCTACACCGAACTATCGCGTTGACCTTCGCCCTCTTAATCGCCCTGCCCGCAGCTGCAGACCCGCCAAAGAAGGGCAAGGAGCCAGGCGGCGTGCCCGCGCCCGCTCCTACGGATCCAAACCTCAACTGGAAGCGACTGAAGATCACCCTCGGTGACGTTCACGTCGAAGGCGGAACGGTGTCCCAGCCGGATGCAGTGCTGGAAAAGGTGAAACCGCTCTTCGCGATCTGTTACTCGCGCTCGGTGGCGCATGGCTGGAAGCAGCAAGGGACCGCCGCGTTCACGTTGTCGCTGAACGCAACCGGCAAGGTCTTGAATGTTCATGTGACCCCGCGACCGGGCAAAGGTCTGGCGCAGGGACTGGCGTCATGCTGGAGCTCCGCTGCGCGCGTGGCGCACTTCGAGCACCCCTCAGGGGATGGAGTGTCACTGAATTTCGAGGTCGAATTCTCACCCGAGCACGGTCCGCCACAGCAACCAGAGGCGATGCCGAAATACTCAGGGCCCGTGAAGGTCATCGCTGGCGGGCAAATCTCTACATCGGGAGAGCCAATGGGCGATGCCGCGTTGGGCATCTTGCATTGGAGCTCAACGCTCAAGCCCTGCGGCGACTTGGCCCGCGGCGCACCCGACATGAACAACGGTCTGCTCGGCTCATTCGATCTGCGCGTGACCGCTGCGCCTGACGGCAAAGTGTCGCACGTGCCACCACTTGCCGAGATCATGGCGCGTCCGTCTCACCCCGATCCCCTACTGCAGAACGCGGTTGCCTGCGTGCTCGAGCACGCGCAGTTGTTGCACTTCGCACCGCGATCAGGTGAATCACAGCTGCAGGTCCGCATCGAATTCAGAAAGGCGGTTTCCGCGGCTCACCCCGCACGTTAGGACCTCGGGCGGGCCGACCGCGGTCACGCCGTCGTAGCGCCGCATCGCCCGTCGATGACGAGAAATGCTATCTCTCGCGGTCGGAGCCGATGAAGACCGTCGCCGACTACCCGAACCGCCGAGCGCGCTACGAGAGGGCACGTTTTACGCCGTCACAGCGTGGCAGCAAGGCGCGTCGTGACTCGCGCGCGGGTGTCCTGGTCTAGATCGCTGCGTTCGAGCAGCAAGCGGTAGATGGCCGTTGCGTGTGCGTCGCCCACCCTCGCTTGGCCGAGCAGAGCGACGAGTGCCGCGCAATTGGTTGGGTGGACCGGATGAGCGCGCTCGACCACGTCGAGCGTGGCGAAGTCGTCGGGGGCGAGCGTCAGGGCGGAAAGGACTTGAATCGCCGAACCTTGAACCTGCATGACCGGGTCACCGAGTAGCGCCAGCTCGATGCCGTGCACCTCGCTGCGCGCGATTTTTCGCAATGACCATGCAACTTGGCTACGAACATCCTCGTCGGGGTTTGCTGCGTAGCTGCCAATGCGCTCGAAATCTTCCCGGAAGCCCGCGTTGCCAAGGGCGGCGAGCGCGGCCTTCCGTGCATGCGGGCTTGATGCCTGCGTGAGCAAATAGACCAGTCGCTCGTGCGACACCTGCGCGCGCTCGTCTTGACCGCTCGCGCGGAGGCGCCCAATCGCGGAGCCTAATGTATAGAGCAGCGCGTCTGAAAGCGCGCTCACGCTGCTCGACTCAGCGTCGAATCGCGCCCACAGAAAATCCAGCGTCTGCTGCGTTGCTTCAGGCACGAAGCCGAAGCGCTGCACGTACAGCAGGAAGCTGGGGTCTTTTTCGGCGTCGGGCAGGCTCAGGGCCGCGCGCAATGCCGCTTGAGCGCGCGGGTGACCGGCGGATGCCAAGAGGTCGGCCACGAGCGCACGAACCGCGGTCACGTCGTTGCCACCGAAGATCGCCACGAGCCCGTCGCACAGCTCCGGTTGTGCCATTAGCAGTCCGCTCGTCCGCCAAATCCAGCGTTTTTGCTCGATGATGTCCGCGCCAGCCGCCAAGATCGTGAAGTCCTGCTGCACACGCTCGAACGTCATGCCTGCAACGCGCTGCTCGAGCATGCGCCGCTGCAAGTTCGGTGAGGCCGAGCGATCGCTCAGCGGCCGACTGTTCGAAAGTGAAGGCGCGCGCGAAGCGCCGAGCGGAGTCGAAGCGCCGAGCGTGAGCACGAAGCGTGAATCCGCGACGACGGCCTGCCCGTTCGAGTCCACGCTGGACAATCGTTCTTCGTCACGCACGCTCTTCAGCAGGCCTGACGCCTCTAGCTCGATGACGCCTTGCGAATGCAGATCACGATTCGCGCCCTCCCCGGCGGCGGTAAGCCCTGGCATACCAGCGAGCGAGTCATAGTGAAGATGCGTTCGCTGCAGCGTGCGGGGCCGTGCCGGGTCGAACGAATAGCGGGAATCGGCCAAGCCGTTGAGAGTCTGTTCCGAGACCTCCCATTGTCGTCCGATGCCCACCGGCACCGTCAATTGCAGCTGCAGGAGCGCGCCGCGGATCAAATGTCGAAACAGCCCCGAGGGGTCTTTGTCGATGCTGAGCCGTTGAATGGTGCCGGCGGCGTCCGCGTCGAAGGTCGCCTGCGGCCCCACGATATCCGTCGCCGCCGCGGCGATATCCCGATAAATCGCCTTCCCGTTGATCGAAAGCTCGAGCCGCCGAAGCTGCCCGAATTGCGCGGTGAGCAGGGAACGACCGTCGTGAACGCCATGGGAGCAGAGCACCAGATCTCCGTCGAGGGCGAGCGCGAGCGCCATGCTGCCCGTCGTGGCCTTTGCGCTGTCTGCTTCCGGCACGCCGGCCACACTTACGCGGTTCGACGACTGCCAGTCGATTGCATAATGATAGCAGCTGCCTGCGGGCCACTTGACTTGCGGGCGCGTGAGCGTGCCCGGCGCGAACGCCGCGCTTGCGCCGCTCGAGCCCCGGTTCCACCAGTGCAGGCAGCCTGCCAGCAAAACCAGCACGACGCCGCTCGCAATCGCAGTGACCTTCGGCAACCCGCGGCTCATTGACGCTGCGCCAGTTGGGCGATGAGCGGATCACCCGGTGGGTTTACCCGGTAGTTGATGCTCTCCATGTCGTACTTTTGATTGTAGGCAAATAGGGGCTTGGACGCATGCAAGCCGTCCCAGCCGAACACGGGTTGCACGAACTCGGCGCTGCCCACCAAGTAGTCGACCTCCACGAATGCGGAAACCTCACCGGAAAGCGAGTCGAAGGTCGCATTTGCGTGAGTGCCAAAGGTCAGATTGTTCGGGTTCGATACCGTATCCAGGCCGACGCTGAGTGGGATGCCGAGCCGGATAACCTGCAGATCGATTCGCACGCCGGCCTGCACGAACACCAGATCCACGCCGGCCTGGGCGAAGCCGTCCACGCTGACCCACGGATCGATCGTCGAGGTGAGCTGGAACGGTGGCGCGCTCACGGTGCCTGGCTTGGTTACGCCGGGCAGCCCAGGCGCGTGACACGTGTCACCGACCTGGCCAGTGGTTGACAGATCGATCCCCGCACTCAGGACGAGTCCTGCTTGCAGACTGACGGGGATGGGGCCGACCGCAAAGTCGATCTCGAAGGGCGGGTCGGGAACTTGCGTGCTCGTGCCGCCTGCCGGGGCCGTGATGTTGAAGGTTCCTGTCGAAGATTGGGTCATGCCCGGGAACTTGACGGGCGGCTGCACGAGTTCATCACCCAAAATGGCGAAGTGCGCGTCCATGTGGGCATTGCTGCCGGTGGCTGAGGAGTGAAAATCAGCGCTCAGGATTGGGATGGTCCCGCCCAGCACCAACGCTGCCGCGTGGGTCCCCGCTGCCATCGTGCCATTGAGGCGGCAGACGTACTTCTCCATGGCGCACGCTTGAGAATGGCACGCATCTTTGCTGGCGATTGGGCTGTTCGTCCGCAGCTGGTTTGCGTACTCCGACGTGCTCGCCGGGCCACCAGCGACTGCCTTTTCGCTCTCCTGCGAGCCCATGTCTACGCGCCAGGACAAGTTGTAGTCGGCGGACGCCGCGAACAAGTCGGGGTTGCCTTGGTCGAAGTTGTCGGCCGAGGATTGGCCAAGCGATTTGCCGTCCCAGGGCAGCGCAGCCGTCTTGCTCTGGATGGTGGTAACGGCTTCGTAGTAGTGCTGTTGATCCTTCGCGAACTCTCCCCAGCGTGCGCCCGCGCGATCTATCTCGCGAAAGAACGCCTCTACTTTGGACCAATCAGAGGCCCAGTAGCCCCTCGCGAAGGCGGCGTGCTGGGGTTCTGACGGACCGTAAACGTCGCCAGTAGGTTTAGTCGGTTGATACGCGCTCCACCAAAGGGTCCGCTTCGGCACGATCGCGTCGAAAATGCGGTCGTTCCCCTTGTGCGCGGCGGCACCCTTGGCGTCCCACAGAACATCGAAGTCCGGCAGGTACTTGTGACACTGCGCGAGGTCGAAGGAGGGACCCGCGAGCGTTGCGATCGTGTTGCCGAGAAAGTTGTGCGTGAGCTCGTTCAGCACATCGTTTTCGACATCTTGCACGGCCCCGGCGAAGCGCCGATACGACCAAGTGCAGGCACTAGCCAGCGGGTCCGGGTTCAGGCAACTCAGCTTCGGGTTGGTCGCCAGCAAGCTCCGCTCGGCCGCAATCGCATCGTCAATATCCTGCTGAACGATCAGGGCTCCCGCTGATTTCGCCCAAAATGTGTCGGGGATTGGCAGCGTATCGAATGTCGAGCTTTGCGACCCCGACTGCGCCTGAGGCACCGGGGGACACGGCTTGCCGCCGCACTTCATCGTGCTGCCGCCCGTAGCGTTGGAACCCATGGTCACGGGCTTTCCGTCTCTACGAACCAAGCAGGAAGCTTTAGTCCAAACGGTGGACACGTGATCCGGCGAGCTGATCTGCTCTGGGATCCCGTTCTTCTGCTTGCAGAAATTGGTCGCCGTTCCCCACTCGACTTGACGCAGCTGATTGACCAGCGCCGCCAGGTGTTTGGATCGGGCGGCGCCTGCCTCGAGCTCTTCGTCGGAGAAACCGGTGTGGGTTTTCTCGAGCTTGATCGCGACATCGAGCCAGTTGCCGTTCTCGTCCGCGACGCCCGCCCACACTGAGGTGTCCTTCCCTACGCCCCTGCTAGTCCTGTGCAATGACTGATTGAGGCTGGCGAAGTAGCCGTAAAACGAGTTCCAATCCATGAGCGTCGCGGCCACCGTATTGGTGAAATCGAAGCTCACGGTGATCGGTTTCCCCGTGCCCGACTTGGTGCCGACCGCCTGGTCCATGACCTGCGGCGGCGCGTCAGGGCCGAAGCTCCGCAGGTGGCGAGTGATGCGCACCGGAGAATCCGCCCGCGTGGCCACGTCGAAGATCGCTCGGTAGTCCGAGCCGAGGGCCTGCACGGAGTCCAAAAACCAATTGTACTCGAAGTACTTCTTATAGACGTAGTCGTCGCAGCTATGCACCCAGCGCGCTTGGTCGGGGAGCGGGCTCGTGAAGTGATACGGTTGAGTCAATGGGTCGCCCACGTACGGGCGGCGGATCCGGATTGCAGCGTTCTCCTTTGCGAGCCGCTTTGCGGCGTCTTCGCCGAAGACACGGGTTAGCTCCATACCCTTGAAGATGAAGTCGGCCTTGGCGTTCGCGCCCTCGGGCTTGGCAATTTGACCCGCCGGGATCAAGGTGTGCCCGCCCGGCGCGGCGAGTTTAGTCCTGCTCGGCGTGTGAGTCGCGCCGATGACGAAGTGTCGTGAGTCAACGTCGACCACGCTGCTCGGCACCGAAAAGCCATTGGCATCGGCCGCGGGGTGCGCGACGGCGGCTGAATTCTGTCGAAAGACGCTACCAGGCGCTGGTTTGAAGCGTGTCCCAAGCCTGAGCGCGGGCACCTTCGCGGGCAGTGCGGGCTGCTGCTTGGGCACGATTTTCATGATCGGCGACAAGCGAAAGACCGGCGTCGCGGAAGGCACCGCGCCGATCGGCGATACCGAAGGAGTTTGTGTAGCAGGAGTGACTTTCTTGAGCCGCTCCTCGCCTCCGCCCGGCGCGCACCAAGCGCTGCCGCGTGCGCCGCAAGCGCTGGCCCAGCCCGGCTCCGCCGCGCAGCTCCTCGGCGGCTTCGTGCAGTCGGGGGCCGCCGTGACGCGCTGCGCGAGAAGCAGAGAGAGACCGCCGGCTAAAGCGGTGACGAGCAAGGCGGAGCTGACTCGGTGACGAGTGAACATTTTTCGATACCGTCACACGCCGTCGCAATGAGCCGCTATGGTCATTGGGGTGACAGAGCATCTCGTCTCGAGCCCGCGTCAGTGCGGATAGCCTCGCGCGCGCAGCTCGACTCGGGCCTGACCGTCGCAAGCTTCGTCCAGTGGCGGCAGAGCCTTCGCCGGCGCGCGGCGAGGGAGCAAAGCGAACCGTAACGCTCCTTGTCACCCCGATGACCATTTGCGAGCGTCCGCGGCACGCCGAGCCACATTTCGACTCACGCATCGCGCATTCGATCACGCTATGCGCGTTACCGATGTGCTACCAACACTCAGTTGCCGAATCGAATTCGAAGCTCGCCAATACCGGCTCGAGACAAATGACGGACGCTTTCAATTTCGAAATACGCGCTTTGCTGTGCGAGAACTGTGGCGCACCGATTCAATTAGCGCCGAGCGGCGGACGAGCAGTCTGCGCCTACTGCCAGACGGTGAACGTCGTCACGCCGCGGGTCGACCTGCCGGCGTTCAGCGTCGCGCCGGGCACGCCGCTCAGCGAAGACGAGCGGCTGCGGCAGCTGCGCGCCCAGACCGATCGCGTTCCGCGCGTTCCACCCGCCGTGCTCGACCTGCTCGAGAACTCCGAGGTGCCCGCCTGGAAAATTCCCGAGGCGTTCTCGATCTGGCAAACCACGCGGGCCGCGCTCGCCGTGGCGCAGAATTACGAGAGCGCCGAGCTCCTCCTCTACCTGACGACATTCCTGGCGCAAAGCCGATCCCTGGAGGCGGATCCGAAGCGCGAACGCGCATTGCTGGAAGGCGCGCTCGATGTGCTCACCCTGCCGCGACACCGCCAAATACTCTTCACGAAGCTGAGCGGAAGAGCGTGTTATTCTGGAGATTTTTCCTCCGCCGAACAGTGGCTATCGCGCTGCGACGCTCACTCTGCAGATTTGGAGTCCGACACCAACTATCGCGTCGGGCGCGCCGTGCTCGACACGTACAGGCGTGACTACGCGGCCGTGGTGCGCACGCTGGGCGCGCGGGCAGATGCCATTCCTTCACTCAAGTGGCAGCGAGTGATGTTCGTCATTTTTCGCGCCAATGCGCTAGAGCGGGTCGGGGATCTCGCGGCGGCGCGGCGAGCCTTCGCGGAATTGCCGCAAGCGAGCCCCGGTGCCGAGCTCGCAGCGGCGCGCTGCTTTTCTTATTACCAGGCGCTCGAACTCTGTCAGACGTGCCGCATCCCCGATCCGCTGTCGCCTTCTTCGCCAGCAATCGCGGCGGCGCCCCTTGCTCCCGCCGCTGGCGAGGCACCTGGCGCGAGCGTGGATTCGAACCGCGCGGGCCGCGGTAAGCCCGGCGCAGGTGCGCTCGTGCTCCTGATTTTTGCGGCGGTGCTCGCCTTGATCTTCGTGCAACCCGTTTCACTGGGACTCCTGGGCGGCCCGTACCAGGAAGCTCTGACCGGTATCGCGTCCTGTGACGCTTCGCGCGCGCTCTTGGGAGACAACGTCGGGCTCAGCCTTTTTGGGTTTCCCTATGGTAAAAGCTTCGGCGATTCTGGAGGCTTCAGCGCCAGAGTCTCCGGATCCAAGGCGACCGGCGGTCTCACATACGGCTTCCACGACGACCACGTCGATTCCTGGTCAGTGACAGTGGGGAGCACCACCGTGACCCAATACGAGTGCAAGAATCCGGCGCACGACACTGCCTGGCTGACGACTCTTTCTCTGAGCAAGACGCCGGAAGCCATGGCCAAGCTGAGCGGCGTGCCGGCGCGCAAGGAGAGGCAGGTGAAGATGACCGTGTTCCTCGCGGGCGGTGCCTTCACCAGGCTCGACCTGTACTGGGATCTCGTGGATCGCAGCCACGTCGAGCAGTTCCAGTTCTACGGCCGTTACCCAACGGGGGGGCTGTCGGCGGAAGCGGGGGCGCGAAAGCTCGGCGCTGTCCTCGGGGCAGGGCTGCGCGAAACATCGGCCGGCAAGCACTGGGAGTTCGACGGGCCCGGCGGCTCGGTCCTCCAGTACTCCAGCGATCAAGTGGCCGGTACGGCAAAACTCAAGTTGGACGACGGCGAAGCGAACCCGGACTGGAAGGACCAGAGCGATGCGCTCTGGGATCTCGCTCGACTAGGTCTTGGCCTCGACGTGCAACCACACCCGGTTCGGCCTGGTCGCGCGAGGTAGCCGCCCATCGGTGTCATCGCGAGCGCGCCCGTAGCGCGGCGAGCTGCTGGCGCGAGCCGACGCCGAGCTTGCGATAGGCGCTTGCCAGTTGGTTGGCGACGGTGCGGCTCCGGGTGCCGCGTTCCGCGGCGATCTGAGCGTTGCTCTTACCGGCGAGCGCGGCCTCGATCACCGCGCGCTCCTGCGCGCCCAGAGCGGGGAGGTCGCTTTCTTCGAGCGCATGACTCAAGATTGCGTACTTTCGACCCGCGATGTTCACGAACTGAATTTGGACGTCGGCCGGCTCGCTTCTTTGGCTGCTTCTCGCGCTTGCTTCGTTACTCGACACCTGGCCTCCTTTCACAACAGCGCGAACAGGCAGATGAGCTCGAGACGGGAGCGCGCCCCGAGCTTGTGCGAAGCGCGCTTCACGTACACCGCGACGGTCGAGCACGAAAGGCCGAGCTCCCACGCAATGAGCTTGTTCGAGTGGCCGCGAGCGACGCCGTCGGCGACCACTCGCTCGCGCCCGGTGAGCCGCCGAGCGCGCGAAGGCAGCTCTGGTGCCTGGGCGACCCAGTAGCGCTTTCCCGCTCGCTCGAACTGGTCGACGATGTCCCAGCCATCGGCAAGCATCGATCGCCAGGTGTCGAGCGGGTCGAGCCCACCGTTCACACTCGATGCGCTGCCGAGCTCGACGATCGCGGAACGCTGCGGCGCACGGACGTCGGCTGTCGCGATGTTCATCAGGCAAGCTCCATTTCGGTTGTGACGAAACCCCTGGCCCCCCGCTTTGAGCAGGCCCAACGGGAGCCGCTCTGAACGAGCTCTCCGCGCTTCACGACACGGTGCCTGGTGACGCGCGCCATTTCCATCCCGCGTTCGTTAGCGCGCGCTCGCGCATTAAGAGCTGCCAATCGCTCGACGACGTTGGCAGCTCCGTGACACCTCAACGCTTGGTTGTCACCGCCTGCTAGCTGCCAGATAAGATGCGAGCTCGCCGCGGGAGCCGACGCCAAACTTCTGAAACACCGATTTGACCTGTGACGCGACGGTGCGCAACGACGTACCGCGATCGTTTGCAATCGCGGCGTTCGACTTTCCTTCGAGCAAACCCTCGAGGACAGCGACCTCCGCCAGTGTGAGCGGACGGTCGGGCGCCGCTCGTGACTTGATTGGAATGCTGACGACGAGCAACTCCGCGTCGCCCGAGCGAGAAATCGAAATCCGAGACCCGTCCGGCAGCCGAGTGAACCGCTCGGACCCAGGGAGCCCCCGCCGCTTCATCACCCGGAAACTAAGCCGAAACGGCTCTGCCGGCAATCCGCCACTTTCGGTGAACCTCTGCGGACTCGGAGCAAAATGACCATCGCGAAAGGTTTGACTCGGGCCTAGAACGCGCGTGACCTGGACAGGTGAAATTCAGCTTTCCGGCGTTTTACGAGACTGCATACCGCTTTGGCGGGTCCACTGAAGAGTGGGTCGCTGGGGTGCTCGGCGCCATGGCTCCGCTCTTCGACACCGGCCACGGCATGTTCGCCCAGGTCTACGACGCGAGCGTCGCCGGGAAGCTGGAAGTCAGCACCCAGTGGGCGAGTCCGGAGTACCTGCCATTTTTCGCCGAATGGGCGAAGAGTGGCATCACGCTGGACCCGTCGGTCATGGAAAGCATGTGCCGTCGACTCGAGTTTGCCACGCTGCGCGGTGTCATCGCGGGGAGCGATCCGTCCGCAGGCTACGCTTCGCGGCTCGCGCCCATCTACTCGATCGTCGGCATCGAGGACGTCGTCGTGATCAACACCCTCGACCCCAACCGAAAGGGGTGCGTCTTCTTCGGCAGCCGCGATCGCGAAGCCAAGGTCACGCCGCCCGAATGGGCTCGGCTGCGTCGCGTCATGGCGCACGTCGGCGCCGCGCATCGATTGCGCTCGCGCATTGCCGAGCTCGAGGTGCAACCGGACGGCGAGGCTGTCCTCGACCCCGACGGTCGCTTACACCACGCCGAAATGCCGGCCCAGAGCGACGACGCCCAGCGCGCGCTGCGCACGGCGGTGGTCACGCTCGAGCGTTCTCGTGGTCCAATCGCGGAGTCGAGCCCGGACGAGGCACTGGCCACGTGCAACGCCCTCACTTCGGCTCGGTGGACGCTCGTCGATCGTTTCGAGCGCGACGGGCGCCGCTATTTGGTCGCGCATCGCAACGCTTCTGCCGTTAGGCCATCGGTCGAGCTCAGCTCGCGGGAGAAGCTAGTCAGCGACCATGCCCGCCTGGGCCGGGGCAACAAGGCCATCGCTTATCAGCTGGGGCTTTCCGTGGGTGCCGTCGCCAACTACTTGCACCGCGCTCAGGTGAAGCTCGGCGCTGCGTCGCGAGTCGAGCTGATCCAAAAACTCGAGCGCGCCGCAAGCACCGGAGACTGACGGCCCCGCGACGGCCGATCGCTATTCTGGTTCGTGCGAAATACCCGGCATCGCTTCCGCGGGGATGTCACCCCGATGACTATTTCGGCCCCGACTGCGACGTGGGAGCCATGCGTGATGGGCGTAAAGTGGCTGACGCAGCTGTTCGCAGGGGCTGGCTTGATTGGTGCGGCGGCGGGCGCGAGTGCGGATACGCCGCCGACGAAATGGCGCCTCCGCGAGCTTTACACGCTGCCGCCAACACAGGAAATTCAGTTAGCGTCCGGTCGGCGCACCACCGTCCAAGAATTGAGGCAACGGCTCACGAAACGTTGGCATGCGGTCGCCCTAAAATCGGCGGCAAGTGCTAGCGAAACAATCGCGGCAGCAATTGCTGCCAACCCAAAGCTGAAGGTGACGCCTAGCCTCCTGCACCCCAACGGCTGTGGCAACGCATGGTTTTGGTATACTAGCCCCAAGAGCTGGCTAAACAGCCAAAACGCCTCGTTCTGCGACATGTACAGCGCCGCTGACGATTACTACACCACGAACGGTGCGGCTTCCATCATCGTCGACCTACCGCCCCACACTCATATCGATATGATGTTTCCGGTCGTAACGTTCGGGCATCTTACGCAACCCTTGTGGGTTACTGTAGAAAAAAGCCTGGGCACGCAAGAACTAGCTACCCGGGTCCACCTCCGCTTCGTTGCCCAACCGCCTCCGGTGACTGCGGACACAGCGGATTGGGCGGACGAGGGAAAGAGTTCATTGTTCGCCTACTTGCTTTGGATTTGGACCGCCCCGGGCGATCCAGTGCTGAGTCCTCCGCCCCCTTCGAGTGCTCAGTCTCCGCCCCAAAACGTGACGGGGAAAGTGGCGGGAACCGGGTCATCGACTGCCCGGACGGCGCCGCCGGGCAAGATCAAGAGGTCGCCCGCCCCGCCCAAATGAAGTGGAACTGCGCATGTGTGTTTGAGACTCGCCCGACTCCGAGCAGAGGCCGAGCGCCGCGCGCGTCGCCCCAATGACCATTGCGGCAAGAGCAGGCAGACACCTAGCTTGCCTGGCTCCGGCGGTGAGCGGCGCCGCTCACAGGGTAGCGAACGAGGTTCACGAAAGAATGGCTCCGATCAAACGGTGGTTCGTGTTTTTCCTGGCGTTGGCGGCGGCGTTCGCCGGGACGAGGACCGCTTCAGCCGCCGAATTTTACGCGACGTTCGAAACATCGGCGGGAGTCTTCCTCGGCGCGCCGAGGCAGCAGATGCCGGGCGTGGCGTTTGCTCACGCAGCGAAGACAGCTGCTCAACGTCAGGACTCGTTCAACACGAGTGTCGATGCTGGCGCGAACACCGCGGAGCTCTACCGGAGCTTGCTGAGCCAATCCCGGATCAAGTCGGTACTCTTCGAGTTCGTCCAGGTCGGCGCGGACCAAACCGAGCACGTGTACCTGGTCGTTCGCCTGACGGGCGTGCAAATCACCAGCATGTCGACAGCCTTTACCGCCGCGCAGGGCGCCAACGCCGCGAGCAACGTCAGCGCGCTGGTCTTGACAGCTGAATCCAGCGAAACATCGGACGGCGGGGCGCCGTCTGCGAAGCGTGTTTTTCGATCTGCCGCCGCGCTCACGCTACCGCTGATCGCGATGGCCCCAAAGCGGCCCGCGCGAATGCAAGCGCCGCCCTCCGACAGCGCGCCTGTCGCGATCGACGATTGCTACGTGGCGATCAGCTCGATTGCTGGAGAGAGCGCGGACCACCCGGGCCAGATCCACGTTCAAGGTCTGAGCATCACAGCCACACTGAAGGAGCTCGCTGGGAGTGAAGCCGGGTCGCCACTCGTCGCGCGCCCGATGAGCTTCTCCAAGGTGCCCGGCTCGGCCACGGCAGGTCTGCTCAAACTGCTCAACGCTACGACCCGCGTCACGCTCAAGTTCGAGTTCGTCCAGAAGCCGCCTGAAAAACCTGAGCTGGTTCGTTATACGCTGACCTTCAAGGGTGCTCAGCTCAAGGCCGATTCTGTACAGGTAGCCGCTGGCCAAAGCGCTGAGACCCTCAGCTTCACGTGGTCGAGCGTCGAGGTGAAGAATACGACCACTGGCGTCTCGGTGACGGCGCACATCGGTGGCTAACGCTCATGGCAAACGCATAGCGGCTCGCGCCACACTCGATCAGGGGTCGATCGATGCCGGGTCCGAGGCACGTTGTTGCATTTGAGCTCAACGCTCAAGTCGGTGCAGGGATTGCGCCCCTGCGCCTGACACGGGCAATGGGCTACTCAGCACCGTGACGCTGTGGCCTGTCGCGATCTGGCACGCGGAAACGATGACCACCTTCGCCAGCGATCCGGACCTTCGCTCATGCAGTACGCCGCTGAGCGCTAGGTGCGAAATCTCGAGCGCTTTTCGATGCCAAGAGCGCTACGGTATAGACTGGCCGGAGAAGCCCGATGATGCACTACGTTGCGTACCACAGCTCGCGGATCATGGGCCGCCCGTACGCTCCGGGTATCGACTTCGAGTTTCTCAGCAAAAAGCCGGAAGGAATTCTGCGTCGCGCCATCGGCGCGTGGGCGTGGGTAATCGTCGGCGAGCGCGAACGATCCCGTACTCGCTACCAGCTTGTCGGCGTTTATTCACCGACGCATGTTAGCACCGACGCAGACGGTTCCGTGATTGCCGGGCCCGGGCAACCGTTCGAACCACCGCTCGAATTGAACGATCTGGGCTGGTTCAAGGACCTGCTCGACGAGCAGGGGAACTTTGGTTTTGGCTTCAACGCCATCGCGCGTGAAAACGTAGTCCGTGAGCTCGAGGCGCTCCTCGCCGCTGTGCCACATCCTTCGGCTGGCGAAGACCCAGCCATATTCTTCTCGCGCGAGGTCTCGGGGGCGCACGACCGCCTTCAATCTTGGCGACGCAGACACGGCGATGGTTTCGTCTTGAACTGCGTGCGGGCCACTGCCGGGCTGCTTCATCGCGTCGACTGTCCGCACCTGGGAGACGCAACGGAAGGCGGACACGATCTCGCCCGCCAGCGCAAAGTCTGCTCGCTCAGCTTGTACTCCCTCCGAACCTGGGCAGGCGCGCACGGGCTTTCGGAGCTCAAAGTTTGTTCAGATTGCCGACCGATCGAAGATCAGCAAGTCATCGTCGAGAGCGCCGAGACGTTCATCGAACAAGCCTTCGTCGCTCCGGCGAATGCTGGCGACGCACGGCGCAGAGTATTCTCGAGCATCGTGCAGCGACAAGGACAGCCCGCATTCCGCAATGCACTCATCGGAGCGTACTCAAGTCGATGTGCAATCACAGCCTGCGGCGCTGAAGCGGTTCTCGAGGCTGCGCATATCATCCCCTATCAGGGATTATGGACGAACCACCCACGAAACGGGCTACTCTTGCGCGCTGACGTACACACCCTCTTCGATCTTGGCCTCCTGGCGGTCCACGCCGAAACGATGACGGTCCTAGTATCACCCAAGCTCGCCGAGTCCCCGTATGCTCCGCTCTCCGGAAGCAAACTCATCCAACCGGCGGATCCGAGGCTCGGGCCAGAAGTGTGGGCGCTCGAGGAGCACCGTAGACGAAGCGGCCTGCAGTACACCCAAGACCGCCTGGTCTGATCATTCTGTCGTGATGCCCGCCAAGATAATGACGGAACCGGGTGACGCTCTTCCGTAACACCGGATCGATCTATGCCAACCCGGCAAGTCACCGACGCCCGCCCAACTTGGCAAGAGCGAACGCACCGCCGACGGCGAGGATCGCCCACGGCCCGGCGGTGAACGAGTCACCTCCGATGACCAGCCTGATCGGATCACCCGGCAGCAACCGGCTCAGGCCGTAGAGTCCGGCGCCGCTTGCCGCGAAGGTCAGGCCGTTCTGGCCCCAGTGCAATCCCAGGGCGACCAATCGGTTCTTTCGGATTTGCATCTCGCCCGTGATGCCGACGTCATCCGATGTGGCGAGGACCGTTGAGTCCCGCTGCTCTTCGGGTTCGGCCTCGCGTGCCCGACTTCCTAAGCCTCTTCGAATTCGCCATGCCGGGCACGCTGGCGCGAGCCTTGGCCGCTGACCCACCTCGCATCGGTCGATTTTTGGGAAAGCGCTTCATCGCACCAGGGAGGTTGCGCTTTCAGCCTACCAACTTCCAGAGTTGGCGCTTTTTGCCCAGTTCCTGCTGAGAGGAGACCGTCGTCGAATGGGACGAAGGCCGTTCGCTCAAGTAACCGCTGGGTTCGCGCGCCCATGATGGCGAGCGCGACCAGCCTTTGGACGGTGGAGGCTCACGGCGAGCAGACGCTCGTCACGACACTGCGGTGGGCGCCGCCCGCAAGTGGCTCGGGGACCAACCTCGAGACGTCGTGATGTCGCCCCAATCGCCTCCGTCGGAGCGTTTTGTTCGTCACAGACTGATAGTGGGCGTCGTCCAAACGGTTCAGGAGACCACATGGACCAGAAAACATTGATACTGTCGACGATTGAGACGATGACCCGTGCCTTCAATCAGGGCGATATTGACGGCGTCATGCGCACCTATGAGGCCGGCGCCGTCGTTGTCGGTCAGCCGGGAACTCCTGTTTCAGGGGAAGAACCCCTGCGCGCCATGTTCGCTGGTTTCGTTGCCGCCAAGGCGCAGTTCAGTTTCTTTGGCCACGAAGTCGTACAGGCGGGGGACCTCGCTGTGCACCTCACCCCCTGGCGCATGACCGGTGCGGCCCCAGATGGCAGCCCCATTCAGGCGGAGGGCCTCTCCGTTGCCGTCTTGCGCCGCCAGGCTGACGGACGCTGGTTGATGGTGATCGACCATCCCTTTGGCGATTCCCTCCAACGGCCGGCGGGCGCTCGCTAGTTTCGCGCCAACATGTCGGAAACCCCAACCCTGGAAGAATTCGCGCGGCAGGCGGTGGCCGGCGATCGGCTCGCCGTGGCGGCCGTCGTCCGTGCGCTGCAGCCGGACGTGTACGGGCTGGCCTTGCGAATGCTCTGGCGACGCGAGGACGCGGAGGACGCCGCACAAGAAATACTCGTGCGCGTCGTAACGCGCTTGGCCCAATACGATTTCCAGGCTCGCCTCAGGACCTGGGCGTTTCGCGTCGCGACGAACTACCTGCTCGACGTGAAGAAAAGCTGCGTCGAGCGCTTGCACCTGAACTTCACCACTTTCGCCGGCGACCTCGCCGATGGCCTATCGGCTGAGGGCCCGACCGACAGCGAACGTTCGGTCCTCACCGAGGAGGTGAAGATCGGCTGCACGCTCGGGATGCTCCAGTGCCTGGATCGCCCTCACCGTCTGGCGTACGTGCTCGGAGCGATCCTGGAGCTCCCAGCACCGGACTGCGCCGAGATCTTGGAGCTGGATGCTGCGGCCTTTCGGAAGCGTCTTCAGCGAGCGCGCGAAGCGGTTGAAGCTTTTGCGCGGACGCATTGCGGTCTGGTGTCGGACGTTGCCGCATGCAGTTGCAACCGGCGCGTGCCGGCGGCCGTGCGGCTCGGACGAGTAGCCCCGAATGATCTGGCCTTCGCCAAAGCGGGCTCATCGTTCACAGAGGCGCGTGCGCTGATTCGGCGCGTCGAAGAAGCCAAGTGGGCCCTTGAGCTGCATCGCGCGGCGCACCCTCCCGGTTCGACGATCGACCTGACCCGTCGTATCCTTTCCGCGCTCGAGCCAGTGCACCGCTGAAATAGCGGCTTCAATCTGGAATGGCCCACGGCTCTGTCCGCCAGGGTTCCTTATCACCGAGCTGCCACGACATGGCGGCGCGTGAGCGTGGCCAAAGGGTGCCCTGCAGCGGCGCTCACTCGCGAGGGACCAAACTGACCCGTCCGAAGCCAAGGGCCTCGAGGTTCTGGGCGAGCCCGGCATCGAACGTCAGGAGAGTTTCGTTGTGGAAGGACGCCGTTGCGGCAATCAATAGATCCGCCTCGCTGAAAACGATGCTCGGCTTGTAGATTCTGGCTTTGGCCCACAGCTCGGCGGCGTGATTCCAACCAGCGCCGGCGCCGTCGTCGAGCCCGAGGGCGTTGCAACGATCGAGAAACTTGCGGAGTGCGACCAGCTTACGCCGCCCCTGCTGCTGCATTTCCTGCTTCAAACCGAGGCGAAGCAGCTCGAACTGGGTGACAAACGCAATCTTCAAATCCTCAGCTTCGAGCGCTCCGCGGACGAGCGCTTTGGAGCCTTCGCAACTGCGCCGCGATTGGCGCTTTGGTCCATGCCAGGCCCGCGCGCACTTGCGCTGGCAAACGTTCGAGCAGCGCGTCTACGTCAAGGACGAGCGCGGCTCGAGCGGGTGCTGCGTTGAGGGCGAGGTTCATGGTGACGCGGAAAGGATAGCACGCAGAGGGGACGGGGGAGTTCGGCCCGCAAGTGCTGAGCCGCTGCAGCCATTTGCTGGGCGTCGTCGTTTACAGACGGCTCGCTGTCAGGCGGGATGACGGCTCGAGCAACGCCGCGACGCTGCTCAGCCACTCGGACTTGACGGCGACGTTCCCCCGTCGGCGGAGCGTGCACCCGTCCCGGTCCCTGCCCGAAGGCCGCTCCTGGTGCCTTGCCGCGGAGGCCGAAGAAGACCTGGTAAGCGCCGCTCGCGTCTTCACGGCTAGTGGATCGGCGTACCCGGTGCTTGCGGGGATTCCCGGCCGGGCATAGTGCCACCAGCCCGATGCGTGAGTCAGTTCATTCCTGTTCCGCCGGCGGAGCAGAGCTCGCGCATCGGACCGGCCGACTCGAGTGCCTGCGTGCATCCGCAATGTGCCAACCGGTCACACCGGCGCACACCTCACGAAATGCACCGAGCATCTGCGTCATGCGCGCGCTCAACCGCCCTGCCTGCTCCTGAACCACGCTGACACGATCAAGAGCTTCTTTGTCATCCGAGGGAAGGAGAGTCTGGGTTGCTGAATGAAGCCCGCGCGACGCTGCCGCGAGCAGGCTCAGGTTTCGCAGAAATTCATCGAGCGCATAGTCGAACTCCAAGAGATCGAGCAGCGCCTCGCTTTTCTCCGCGCGGAGCCGGTCTACGATCTCTCGCATGGTTATTTCCGGCATTGTTCATCACTCCCGGTCGCATGTCTAAACGAAGAAGCGGCAGGCTCCAGACATCCCTGCCCGACGTGAACTACTGTGTGAAGCCATCTTTGGCCTGTTTTCATGAACGCACCTCCCTGCGCCCACCTCATCCTGGCGCGGGCGCTGAGGGCTCATCCACGCAGACGAGCCCTCACTTCTGCTGCCATCAGGAATGAGCTCCTGCCGTTCTATTTACCGAATGACGCGATGTGCGGCACTTCGAACGGCATTGCGATCGAAACGGCAGCGGAGTTCTGTCCCCAGCGCCCGCTCGCCTCCAGCGCGAATTTGCCCTCCATCGGGCCGGGGACAGTGAAGGTCATATCGAGGTCATCGACCGTGGTCCCGACGTTGTCGAGCAGCTCAATGGGGCCATCGTCCGGGGCGACCGCAGTGCCGTCGGGCAGGACGAGGTCGAAGTTGTCTTTGGAGAGGATGTCGCCACCGCCACCATTGCTCGTCGCGTAGGTCGCGCTGAAAAGGAGCGTGATGTTGTAGTGCTTGTCGTCGAGTGTCCGGTGATTCCACGGCTGATCTGCGCGGATGTATCCGCCCTTCATGTTGAACACCAATGTCCCGGCGGTGAATTTTCCCATGAATGGCGCGTCTGGCGGGTCGAGCGAGAGGAAATCATCGGGGGACTTGGCGCCCAGCGGAACGATGGCCTTGTGCTCGTGAGCGCCACCAAAAATGAGGGTTGCTTCGTCCAGTATGAAATTGCTATCGACGTTGAAATGCAAGCTGCCCTTGCCGGTTCGCCCGCCCGGGACGAGCGGGACATCCTGCGTGAATGAAGGCAAGTAGTCCTTCCCGCCCGACGTCAAGATCATCTCGGGGCCGAACTGAAATGCATCGCTACCTCGGTTCCGGAATGTGGCATCGACAGTCACGTCACCTGGGGCACAGCTTGCAGTGGCTGGCGTCAGCACTGCGGTGCCGAGGGCTACCTCAAACCCGCTGTGAAAGATTGACTCATTGAGCACGCTGCTCTCGGTGACTCGTTGATCACAGTCAACAGCTCCGGCCGCTCCACCCGTGCTCGCGAGCACCTTGCTCCCAGTGCCGCCTTCGCCGACGGAGTCCGCTGCTCCCGCCTCGCCAAAGCTCCCCGCAACCGCCCCCGCGCCCGGATTCATGGGGTTTCCGCCGCAGGCCGCCAGGGTGGCGGCAATCGCCGCCACCGCGCCGAGAGCGGCGCGCCGACGAAGAAATGCGGGCGCCTTAGGGGAAGCTTCTTTGAGGTGAATCATGATCGAATCTCGCTGTTTTGAAGGGGCCGCACTGCGCTTGGCCCGTTTATTCCCTCATCGGTCAGCGCCATCCCTGCGGTGCGTACAATCTTCGGCCGGCGAACGTTTTTGGCGTGGGCGGCATCGCAAAGCGCGTCGGTGGTGAAATGGCGTGCGCGGGTGGCGCGGTGTGTCCGCTTGGAGCTCATTCGCCAAAGGCCAGGACGCCGAACACTGGCGCAGCGGACGACAAGTTCGCCTTGCTCGTCGGTGACTGCCCGTCACTAGATGCGGAAAAAAGAAAATTTGCGCAACGCCCGCGGGGGATGACCGATTTCGGTTCCGAGTACCGGAGCTTTGGTCGCAGCAATGGAGGCCTGAGCCCGATGAGCGCTCAGCGACGGCACCGCAATTTCAGGCAGCCATCAATCAGCGCATGGCGCAGCAATATAGCGCAATGAGGCTTGTGCGAGCGTCGGTGTGCTGCACTCTGCTACCCAGCAGGCTGGCAGCGTGGCCTCAGAAAGCAACCTGAACCATTCCTCCGCGCGCGCCGAGCAGCCACGGAGCGATCACGACGTGACTCTGCTTTCCCGCCGATTCTTTTCCGCGGGTGGGCCAGAGAAGATAGGTTGTGACCGTGGCGGCGCCCAGCACGCCCGCCGCGATCCACGACGCGGTCGCACCCGTGCGGGCGCTCCGACGCTCAGAAATGTTTTTGGCGAGCATGTCGCAAGCGGCGGGTCGCATCGACACGCTTGGCGCGCACTGACTATTCGTGCCGGACGGCGCCGCTTGGTCAATTTGCGTTTGCAGCGGCTTCGCGTCGCTGCGCAAGGCTGACTCGTGGAGCGAAAAATACGTTCCAAACCCGGCCGCAACGACCGTAGCGGCACCGCCACCGACGAGCACCCACAGCTCGGGAGAGCCGTGCGATGCTGTGTCCTCCTTGTCCGCCGGCGCGTTGCCTACCGGGGCGGCCGCAGGAGCTAGATCCGCTGCTGGCGGCTGGGGAGCCAGGTCCAGGCGAATGGCGCGCGATTCGCCAGCCGTGGCGACAAACTCGCGAGAAGACACGAGGTAGCCCGCTTTGCTTGCTTGAAGCGTGTGAGCACCCGGATCGAGCAGAAGCTCGTCTGCCAACAGATCGGGGGCAACATCCTGCCCGTCTAGCTTGACGGTGGCGCCCGGCACGCTGACCGAAACTCGCACCGCGCTCAGGTGCGCGCGGCACTCTTTCAGGCTTGCCTCGGCGTCGGCGCGCTTGTCAGTGTGGTCCTCGGGAAGGTTCGCCAGCGCAAACTTCAGATGCTCCGCCGCTTCGCGGAAAAGCCCGAGCTTGATTTCGACCTCGCCGAGATTCGCCGCGATGGCGTAGTGCTGCTTGAGCTCCCAGGCCTTGAGGAAGGCCGACCTGGCTGCTTCCCAGTGCTGCTTCGTGTATTCGGCGGCGCCTTGCCTCACGAACTCCTTGGCTGCTTGGCCCGGGTCCTGCGCGCCCGCCGCCGCGACCACGGGTGACCACAAGGTGAAGAAGAGAACGGTGAGCGAAGATCGGAGGATTTTCATGAGGCTGGCGCAACTTGCCCGGAGCAGGACCCGAGTATTGATCAGAAGCCGGGATTGGTGCGGATTTTTGGGGTACTTCCGTGCGTGCACCGGGAGAAGCGCCGGTTGACATTTGCGCGAAGCGATGACGGAGCGCGGTCACACATCGGTCAGGCCAAGCCGATCGTTGCGTACTTTCGAACGTCGCATTTTTCCAAGGCGTGGGTGCCCCGGCAAATCTCAGATTCGCCTATTTACGCAACTGGATCGCGAGGGCCTAGATTGTGCCAAAGCGCAACGCAGGCGCCCGCGGTCTCACTTTCCGTTCGTTGCACGCGAACTCGGGCGTCCAGGCCTGCGCCGACGCCACCAGCCGCCGGCGAGCGACTCGGAATGGCAAGCTAGAGTCGGCTCTTTTCGACCTGTGGTCGGGCGGCCGCCGCCGCTGCGACGGCCAAGTGCGGCTACCGCACGATTCAGCGACTGAGTTGCTGTGGGCGACCGCGGTCCATCTCGGGAAGAATCGCCATAGTAAAAATGACGCGCCCGTTCGCGCGCGATACGCTTAAACGCGCCCGCTTCGTTGATCAACCAAGCGAACCAGACGACCATTCGGGATGGTGAAGAGAACCCGAAACGGACTGGAGCATTGAAACCGCGGCAAGCAATGCGTGCTGTGCTGCTCTTGGCGTTGAGCGGGCTAGCCTCGAGCTGCGCGGAGCCAGCGAAGGCGCCCGAGCAAGTGCACCTTCGCATCGTTGACCACTCCGAGGAACGCAGCGAGACACCGGACTGCAATACGATCGAGAACTGCATGGCGGTGCTCGAACTTCTGCGGCTTCAGCGCTTGCAGTGTCGCAGTGATCATGAATGTTCACTCGTGCCTGACGGTCGCACGGCGCTTCTGAGACTGCGAACGCTGGAGGCCGCCCGCGATCGACATGTCGCGGCGGCCGCCGCTGCTCAGCAGCAGGAAGACCAAGAGATGCGCCAGCAGTCTAACGTCACGGTCAATGACCCACGCGCAGCGCAGAAGCCCGAACTCGGAACGCACGACGACGCGCAAGAAGTTTGGAAGAAGAGTGAACACCAGAAGCTGGTCGAATATTTTCATCTTCTCGGCCCCACTGGACGCGCAGCAAAACTGAAGGACTGCTACGCCGGACTCGGCGTACAAAATGACTGCACCGGGATGATCCAATTGGAGCTCGAGGCTGCCGACTCCGAAGAAGAGAAGATCAAGCTCGTCGCACTAAACGAATCGTTGCTTCACCAGGCTGGACAGTCATCGAGAAGTACCGGGCGCACCTCGGGCGACTCGTCCAGCATCAGTGGCGGGGGCGATTCCGCCTTGCTCTGTTGTGATGGGACCGAATCGCCATCATGCACGTGCAACGGGCCGCACCGCGGATGCTGCTCGCACCACCACGGCATCTGCGGCTGTGAGAAGCCGTAGCCGGCGCGCCGCGAGTAGCCTTCGTGAGCCTTGTGGCCACCGCAGCCCGGCAGCGTCGCTGCGAACACAATATGAGAAGCGACGAGCGGCGTGCGCCGAGTCGTCGGGCGTTTCCCTCAAGAAGTAGAGGTCCGAAACGCAGGAAGGTCGGCGCGTGAGAGGACAAGTCGCTTACTTGTCGGTCACACCCACAACTCGATGCCGAAAAAACGGCTCCGACCCTATCGAAACCTACGCAACCCCAAAAACGACAGACCGATCGTCGTTTCTCAGCACCGAGTTTCGTGAGCGACCGACAAGCTCCTGAGGGCCGTCGCCAACCACAGCTGTGCGGCCGAATAACCAGGAATCACACCATGCACACGCTCATGAACAAATTTCGCTCGGGTTTTGGCAAAGGCAGCTTGCTGCGTGACGACCGAGGGCTGTCCACCGTCGAATACGTGATCATCCTCGTGTTGATTGCTGCTGCCGCGATCGGCACTTGGGTGACGTTCGGGAAGAAGGTGCGGGAGAAGATCGACGCCTCGAACACCGCGATGGACGAGGTCCAGGTCAAGGCGAAGCCGGACCACTGACCGCCATTGGTCGCGCATCCCGGAGAGGATGCTCTGCTGTTTCCCAGAAAGTGCGCAGCCGCGATCGAGCTGCCGTCCGGAGGCACCAAGCTCCGGTCCTTTTCTGGCTTGGGGGCGCGGGTGGGGTGCGCAGGCGTGAGTGTCCCCTCCACTCGCGCCTGCGCTCGGGCGCGTTTTGTGTGATTTTCACGATTTTCTGAGCGTTGACGATTTGACGCAACCAAGGCCGGCGCTTGGCCGATGAGTTCTTGTGTATCCCCTGCTCTCCCGTCTGAGTCAGTTGCCGGTGACCGTACGAACCGCCATTGCTGGCGTTGTGGTTGGCGAGCGCGGTTCGGTCACCGTTGAGTACGCCGTGCTGCTCGGCGTCGTCTCGATCGGGTGCATGTTCGCGATCGTCGGTCTCGGCGTGCCACTGGTGCGAATGTACCACGCAAGCCAGGCGTGGCTGATGCTCCCTGTTCCGTAGAACGGACACGCGAAACGGCGGGACGATTTTACGCAACACCGGTCGGGCTGAGGCCGACTAGACTCGAGCCCAGACGCAAGTGACGTCGGCTCTTCAAAGCCCATGTCTCACTCGCTCCTGCTCTGGACTGTTCCCATCCTCGTCAGCGCGCTCGCCGCCCTGATTGACTTCCGCACCGGCCGGATCCCGAACTGGCTCACCTTCCCGGCAATGGCTGTTGCCGTCGCGGAAGCGAGCGTGCTGCACGGCTTCATGGGCTTTACGCAGGCAGCGCTGGGGCTCTTGTTGTGCGGCGCTGTTCCCTGGCTGCTCCATCGGTTCAGCAGTGGCGAGGCCATCGGCGGGGGTGATGTGAAGCTGTTCGCCGCACTCGGCGCGTTCGCAGGGGTCACGCTCGGCCTCGAAATTGAGCTTTCGTCGTTCACTCTGCTGGCTGTGTTCGCCCTAGTCCAATTGGCCTTTCGCGGTCAGCTCCTGATCGTGCTCGGGAACGTCGTGCGCATCCTGCTACCTCCGTTCCTTGGCTCTGCGCGACGTTTGCCGCTCTCCACGGCGAGCCTGACGCAAATGCGCATGGGGCCGGCGATCGCCGTCGCCGTTCTGGTCATGGCCCTGACCGAATGGTTGCCGTGGCTCGCCTGACGCCGGAGCAAGCACGCTTGCGCGAACGAGGCATGGGCGAACGCGGCGCGGTCTACGTCGAGTTCCTCATCGTCTTCATGCCCCTGTTCTTCTTGTTCCTCGTCGTGTGTCAGTTCGCGCTGCTTGCAGCGGCGCGTTTGGTCGTTCAGCACGCTGCATTGAGCGGCGCACGGTCTGCAATCGTCGTTCTGGAGGATGATCCAAACCGTTACGGCGGCGCCCCGCGCGGATCGCTATCCAAGGGCAGAGCGAGCGCGGTCCCGAGCATTGAGCAGACCATCGCAGGGCTAGTCGGCATACGGGCGTGGGTGAACTCGGGTGGACTCGGCGAGGCACAGGGCGCCCAACAAGGCGCGCGCATGGCCTCCATTCGGGAAGCCACAGAATTCCCGCTCCTCGCGCTCGCTCCGCGAGAGGACTCTGTGACGCGACCCGCGGACGGGAGCGTCGCGACCAGCCTCGGGTCATCCGCTACAGGCCAGCTCGTGTTCGCTCTTGGCTACACCCGGGCGGCGGCGGTCACCACCGTGCACGTCGGCGGCTCGGACGAGCTCGCCCCGGAGCCCGTCGATCCCCACGCCCCCGTGAGTGTCCACGTCACTTATCTGTATTCGTGCGGCGTGCCGCTGGTCCGGGCGCTGATTTGCCGGTCGTTGAGCTCTTGGCTCGGAGCCCCACGCTCGTCGTTCTGGTCCTTGCCCGGCGGCAGCGAGCGCACCCCGCTCGGCAAGCGCTTCAACCTGGCCGAAGACCGGGGCGGGCTCGAGCGGCTCGCGGGCCCCGGCAGCTTCTTCGCGCCGCTCAGTGGCGAGGCAACGCTGCCCAACCAAGGCGCTGCCTACGATCATCCGGAGGGGCCGTGAAACGGCCGGGTACGGTTCCGGACGATCGAGGCGCGGTGATGGTCATCGCGCTGTTCCTCGCGGTGTTCTTGTTGGGACTGCTCTACTACGTCGTAGGCACCACGCAGACGGTGTTCTTCCGAGAGCACCTCCAGGACACGGCCGACGGGGCCGCGCTGTCTGGCGCCGTGATGCACGCGCGCAGCATGAATTTGATCGTGCTGATCAACATCGTCATGGCCGCCCTTCTGGCCATTCTGGTGACCATCAAGCTCATCGAAGGGCTCGCGATCATCGGCATGGTGATCGCGGCGGCGCTCGCGTGGTTCACGGGCGGCTCCACCCTCGCGGCGATCCCGCCACTCAAAACTGCGCAAGCCGACATGAACGCCGCGTATCAACAAGTCCAGCCCCCGATCTTTGCCGCGCTCAAGGCGCTCCATGCGGCCTCGGATCTCGTGAGCAGCGTCGCTCCTTCAGCTGCCGATGCGGTCGTGCTCGCCGATATCACGGCCAAGGGTCAGCCAGCGGGTAGCCGCGGCATCGCTTCTGGAACCCGCCTGACTCTGCCGGTCAGCGACGACACATTTCCGGAGCTTTGTGGCAGAGCCGGTAAATTCCCGATCGACTTGGCAAAGGAGGCACTCGGTGGCGTACCAGGCGTTTCCGAAATCATGGGCGCCCTCGACGATCCGATGCACGACATGACCAAGTCGCTCTCCGAGTGGTTCTGCGGAGAGGGTGATGACGGCAACGGCGGCGGCAAAGGTGGCGGGCAGAGCCGTCCGCCGTCCTACAAGAGAGACGAGAAGCGCGCCTATCCGCGGATGGACCTCGCCGTGCGTTGCGAAAACGAACACATCGATTCGAGCGGGAGCCTGACCTTGGGCGCTGGGAATACCAGCCCGACTTGCGAAGAAAGCAAACGGTTCGAGGACGCCGCGCTGCCCGACCAGAACACCGGTCGGTGCCAAGCAGGGCACGACTGTTCGGCGGATGGCCCATACGAACAACGAGTGGCGAAAGCACGATTGGATTGCGATCCGGCGCTCAGCCCGCGTCCCTCCTACTATCTTTACCTTCAACGCGAGGGCTCGGTTCCCTATCGTTGGACGGGGAAACTCTGGCAGCGACTCACCCCGACCTTCGGCGAGCCGCAGAGGAGAGAGACGCGCAAAGACGCAGTCTCGAACCCGCCGTGTGGGTCCAAGCTGGTGCACCCCTTCGTGGCCGAGGGCTATCAGACGACGGTGCGCACGAGCAACGACGTCACCGAAGTACAGCCCGTTTGCTCAAAGGAAGTGCCCCCTCCGGCTCCCTCCACTCGAAATCGACCCGAGGTCGGTCATATCGAAACAGTGCCGATCACTGAGGTCATGCACATCCTCGGCTGCCAAAAGACGGAGACGATCACCGTCCAAGTCAGCAACGGAAAAACGGCGGGATCCGACTCTAGTTCGGATTCTGGTTCGAGCTCGAACAGCAAGAGCCCCAAGCGCGTGACCGACGGCGCGACGCTCGGCGACGAGAACTTCCAGATCCGAGCCCTGATCCAAGGCGACTCCGACACCCTGGCCGCCGACCGGCTCGTTCAGTTGACCATTTGGAATCAGGAGGAGCCGGCCAGCGACAACCTTCACGTGCTGCAAGCCCTCAGCGGCTACTCCGTCGCGCAAGCCGAGTACTTTTATGACGGCAGCGCAGCTCGAGGCGAATGGATGTGGAACATGAAATGGCGCGCGCGGCTCCGGCGATTTCGAATGCCCGAAGGAGAAGCCTTCACCGCAATCCAAACCGCGTGGAGGACTGCGCTCGGTTCGGGCTGCGACGTGCTGAACACGTTGAGCCGCATCGGCGATCTGGTGGTCCATTGATCCCGCCAAGCAAGATCAAGAGAGGTCGCCGCCGGCAGCGCGGCGCGGCGATGGTCGAAGCGACGATCGTCGTTCCCGTATTCATCTTGCTGCTGATATCGGTCTTGTATGTCCGCGATCAGGCGCTGACACAGCACGACCTAGAGATGAAGGCTCGGAGCTGCGCTTGGCAATTTTCCGCCGCCAATTGCGACGCGGTGCCGCCCGGCTGCGAAGGCATCGTCGAGCAGAGCACGACGCAGAACTCAGCAGGTCAGGAGGTCATGGATGCCTTGCAGGGCGGAAAAGACCAATCCGTGAAGCACGCAGACAAGACCGGCGTCGTCTCCAAGATCATTGATTCCCTGCTCGGCCCGGTGCTGCAAGCTGCGTTTGGGCGCTCACTCGACGCGACGGTGGCGCGCGAGTTCGAGCGCCCAGCTGTCTTTGGCGGCAAGACCAAAACCATGACCGGGCGCTATCACCTCGCCTGCAATTTGACTCCCGAGGAGCCGATCGATGTCGCAAAAGACGCCTGGAAGCTGTTCAAACCCAATTGAGTGCATGCGGGCCTCCGCAGCAGGAGTTTTGCGGGCGGCGTTCGTTCTTGCCTTGGTCGTCACGGCGTTGTGCGCGCTCAGCGTGCGTTCGGCGGAAGCTCGCGCCGGCGAGTCGCTCCGAGGATTCGCCACCGAGCTCCTCAGCTGGAAGTCCACGACGTTCGCGAGCAAGCCTCGCAATCTTTGGCTCAACGGCGCCCAGTTTCACCTGGTCAGCGCATCTTCGCCCCTGAGCGTGAGCGAAACGCTCGACCGACTCGAGGATGTGTGCCAGCGTCACGGCGGACTGGCAGGTGTTGAGCAGGCACTGAGCCGTGGACGCGCGCCGGCCGACCGCGGTTCCGCGTCTTGGCTACACGGCGCATTCCGCGAAGAATCGACGCATGAAGGTTTTGTGGCCTGCCTCGACACGGGCGGCGCGCTCGGGCCTGGCGAGCTGGCCAAGCGAATTCATGCCTTCACCAATACC
>Ga0068855_100001568_pt1 | contig 28687 bp, 41 predicted proteins | sample KBSCornC52_FD_66592 | JGI IMG/M metagenome (GOLD analysis project Ga0068855, IMG submission 66592) | Corn rhizosphere microbial communities from Kellogg Biological Station, Michigan, USA - KBS Corn C5-2 | ecosystem: Host-associated > Plants > Roots > Rhizosphere > Soil ... | reverse complement strand
CCAAGAAGCCGAGTAAATATCGTTCTTGGTTGAATCGCAGTCCTTTTACGGATTTCGATGATTTGGAGGTTACGCGGCTCAAGTCAGGTCCCGAATATCAAGAGATCTTGGTTGACTGAAATAGGAAACCACAATGGCTAAGGGCAGATTCAAAGATGCGGAGTTCGATTTGGCGAACAGCCAAGGGAATATCGAAACATGGGAGAAGGTAGCGATCGCTGCGCTCTACGATATTCGCGATGAGCTGAAAACGCTCAATCGTTTGCTGAGCTGTCCAAACTTCATCGAGATACCTTCCATCCTGCGTGAGATTCGTAGGAACACCCGGAAGAAGCCAAAGGTCAGGGCGAAGGGTAAGCCGAAGCTGCGTGTCGTCGGTGGGTCAAAGTCTTAGTTGATCGCAGACAATGACTGACGACTTTTTAACCGATGAGCAAGTAGAGAAGCTGACAGGCAAGCGACGTCTGTCGGCTCAGATCCGTAATCTTCAAGATCGCGGCATCCCCCATGATGTGAATGGTGCGGGCGAGCTCCTAGTGCTGTGGTCGGTCGTCGAGGCTAAGATGGGAATCGAGCGGCCGACCGAAGCCGTGCCGGAACCCAACTTTGGAGCGATGTATGGGTCGTCTGCGGCGTAAGCACAAGCATCTCCCGCCCAGGATGTCTCTCGATAATGGAACGTTCTACTGGCGCCCGTATGTCGATGGAAAGCAAAAGCGCATTCCAATCGGCAAGACCTACGCCGATGCGATCGTCGAGTATGGAAAGCTCGAGGCGAAGAAGGCAGAACCGCCCCGCACCATCGAAGCGCTAATCAAGAAGTTCTTGGCGGACGAAAGGCAGGAGCGTGCAAAGGCCACGCAAAAGAACTATGAAATTTGGGGGCGCCAGCTCATCAAAGGCTTTGGACATATGAAGCCTCATCAAGTGCAGGGCCAGCATGCGGCGCGATTGCTCGACGAGCATCCGAAGCGCGTCACGGCGCAGCGACTCGTCGGTCTACTCTCGAATGTCCTGAACTACGGCATTCGCATCGGCTGGATGCCGGGACCTAATCCGCTCTACGGCATGGACAAAGGGCCGCGCGCTAAGCGCAAGCGCTACATCACCGATGCTGAATGGGCCGCCATCCTGGGGAAGTCTCCCGTCTGGCTGCAGTATTTCTTACGCATGGCCTACCTGACTGCGTTGCGCAAGTCCGACCTGATCGGACTGCGTTGGTCGTGCGTGAAAGAGGATGGCGTGCATGTGCAAATCCAGAAGACCAAGGCTGCACTCGTGTTCGACCGCGGCGAAGAGATGGAGGCTATTTTGGATGGCCTGAAGCACTTGCGATGTCGAGTGGTGGGACTGCATGTGTTCAGCACTCGCCACGGCAAGCCATACGACTACAGCACAGTAATGCGGAAGTACAAGCAGGCGTGTGCCGCGGCCGGCGTGGAAGGCGTAACGCTGCATGACATCCGCCGCAAGCGCCTCACCGACATCGAGCGCAAGCATGGGCTTCAGCTTGCCCAGCGCATTGCGGCCCATACCGATCCGCGTACGACGCAGGGCTATATTGTCACTCAAGAAGTGCGTGTATCTTTGCCTTCCGTGGCACAATCGACAGGCGGATAAGACAGACTGTCTAATCCGATAATTTACGACTGCAATGAAATCAAGTGCTTATATGCGTGGAATCTGTCACGAACACAGGGTTGGAAGGTTACGCTAAGTGCGCAATGTTCAACGTGAAACATTCGTTTTCGTTGGCACAACGAATAAGACAGATCGTCACCCAAGCTATTGATTGCCAGCTATCAATCCTGCTGAAAAGACAGAGGTAATCATGAACACACTCACGATCCCCGAAGCAGCCAAAAAGTACGGCCTAGACATGAAGCGCCTACGTGGCGTTGTGTGGCGCGAGAATTGTACCGGCGAGCTTGAACTGCCGATCGGGTGCTTTGTCGAGGACAAGGTGTACGACGATTGGCGCCTGGCTCAGTATGCCGAATCAGTCCGAGTTCAAAGCTGAAGGCGACCTATGAAATGCCTTAGTAGCCAATCAGCTGAACTGAAGCCATACGGCTGGTGGAACAGCGGCCGTCTTTGGTATTGCTTCGTCGATGTGGACGGCCGCAGGGTATCTGGAGCAGGCAAGACAAAGGACGAAGCGATCGCGGATGCTTTGAAGGATGCCAAGAGGCATGCCGGCAAGAGAATGCAGTCTAAATCGGGAGCGGATCACAGTGAATGAAAATCGCTACTTATTCAGCTTCACTCTCGCGGAGGCAGATCAGCTAGCCGCCTATGCGCAGGATCGTGATCAAGGGGCTACTGCCGGCTGGTACTTCGGGAATCGCGAAGTCTTCGAGGCTAGGCATAAGCGAATCCTTGAAGAGCTGGACCTACAGCGGCAAATCCCCAAAGAGAGAAAAGCTCCCAACACAGAAGGTAACTTGTGAAGCCCTTAATTATTTCGCCGATGCTCGATGTACGGATGGTGGACGGACAGGTTCAATTCTACGCGCGAGCCAATCCTAACTGCGCTATAGGCCTCAGCTCACTGGAGGAAGGCGAAGAGCTAATAATTCGCAGAAATGATGCTTCGATGCTGATCGCGTTTGTGCGGTCACAGTCCAGCGCAGGAGATGAGGCGTGATGGAAAAGATCTATGTGCATCCAGGCGAGTGGTGCGATTATCCGGGGCATGGAAGGGAGTTGATGTATCGCGCCTCAGACGTCCAGGCGCGCATAGCAGAGCTTGAGGCTGAGCGCGACAAGTGGCGCGAGCGAGCGTTAAAGTTTATTGATGGCGGTCCGTTGCTGCGCTATCAAACTCAATTGGAAGGTCCTGGGCCAAAGGCGTGACTATTTAGACTCTCTTCTAACTCAGGAGCCAAGCATGAATGACCAAGAATTCCTTGCTGAAGTGCGCCGCATTTTACAGAGCGTAGGTGATGAGCGCGCCCTAAAACAGGAGTTATGGTCGGCAGCTTTCCGATGGACATATCCAGGAGCCACCATCGAATTCCCGTCATCCGGCGCAGGCGGTCAGAGCGCCGTGGAATGGTCTTTCTGCGGCGGCGGCGGAGATGGCGGCAAAGCATCCATCACAGATTAGGGATCAATAATGCAATATCTAATGATTGCCCTATGGATTGCTGCGCTGCTTGCCGTTGGGAACGCGCTAGGTAATTATTTGTCAGGCGTAGTTGAGTTTCGCGATTGGCGCTGGCCGTGGCATTAAGTTCTAACTCAACACTCAAAGCTGCGGCTTGAGCTCGACAATAAGGGCGTCTAGCCGGTCGGCGTTGCGGGTGCATTCTGCGTCCGCATCCGCAAATATTCTTGCTTTCTCTGCATCGCTTTCCGTTCCGCTGGCTGTAGTAGGTCTGGCGTTACCTGAGGCTTGATTCGCTGCACGATCACGGGCGGCGCAGTCGGCTTTGTCGGCTGAGAACAGCCGCTGATAGCGAATGACAGCCAGATCACGCTCGGTAGCCGTCTGATCATTCTTTGCAAAGAGTTCACTCATCACCTCAGAATTGTGTTGGTTGCGATCGTTGGCTTCGCGTAGCTGATCCTCGACGGCCTTTCTGGCTGCGGCCTCACCTTCGGCTCTCTGCTTCCAGTTCTCGGCTACTAGCGCGTCGTATTGCGTCTGCCAGTGAATTGAGCCGAAGTGCCAGCCGACGGCAACCAATGCCGCAGCGGCGATCGCATAGCCTGCGATCTTCAGATAGAGCGTGTAGGGCGTGAAGTTCATGGCTTCTGATTCGCCTGCAGTGCTCGATAGCCCACCGCCAGCGCGCAGGCGAGCTGTACCGCAGCGAAAGGCTTGGCACCGATGAGCGTCTTAAGAGGATCGGCGATGCCCGAGAGGTCAACGACTGCCAACAGACCGATGACGGTTGCTAGTGTCTTCTGCCCATGATTCAGCCAAAAAGCTTTTAGTGCGTTCATGTCGGCCATACCTCGAACTTCAAAAGATTCACTACTTCCACACCACGTTGTCCCACCTGTCGATACCACAGGCTATCGACCAGCTCGTCTCCAGCGTCTTGCCAGTTATTGGCGGCCATCGCCGAGATGAACTTGGTGAACTGCCTAAACTTGCCGGGACCCATGTTGAACATCAGATCAATGCAGGCCGCCTTACGCGCATCCGATAGGCTCAGGAACCACGGATAGATAGCGCACGCGTCCCAGGCGATATTGATATCGTTCTGCAGCAACACATCCACTTCGTTCGGATGCAGACCGACATCATCAAGATTCCGCCCGGCGCCGATCGTGAGCTTGCCAACGGTGTCCCTGTATGGCTTGAGACGCACGCCCTCGTGACGCTTCAACAGATCTTGAACATTCACTGCGGCGGCCTCCAGCCATGCGACAGCAAAAACAAGTACACGGCACCCGCAAATATCGCCATGCCGATCCAGCGTAACGACCACTTGCCGAAATCAGCCGCGCGCTCATTCAGCCATTCTTTGATCGCTTCCTTAACGGCGTCCTTCATTTCGTCGCGATCTAGACGCTCGTAGTCCACTGGCTCGCCAGGGCGTGTATCTGGTCCGTTCATGAGAGAGGCCAAAGAATAGTGGTATCTACAGTCAGACCCTTGGTCCCAGCGTTGGTAAAGCCAGTCGCGGAAAATGCATTGATTGCCGTACCGCAGAAAAAGGTGATTGTTCCTGTGGATGCAATCTGCGCGAGTGCCATCGTTACAGCGCCATTGTTCGTGACATAGCACACCACCGTTCTATTTGCAGTCGGTGTGTATTCAGCCGGAATCCCCGTCATCGTCATGGCTGTGGTATTCGATGTTCCGGTGAGCGGATCAAATACCGTCATTCCCGCTAGATTGCCGGTTCTAAAGAACGACACACGACCAGAAACACCCGCCGTACAACCGGTGATATTGATCGAGCCCTGCAATACGCTGTTGAGCGTTGCGACATTACGCAGTGCCGAAGCCGCACCATAGTTCGCCTCTAAGAATTGGCTTTGACCCACCTGTGAGATAACAGGCGCCTGCACTGCCAGCGATTGAAGCTGCGCAGACTCGGGTCCCGTCAGTGTTGCGCCTGTATTGCTAATCCAGACTGGAATGTTCCCTGATCCCGTAAAGGTTGATTGGGAACTGACGTTATAGAGAATTGGACGGCGCTCAACCCCGGCATTCTGTGGGTAATCACGCAGTTGAATGATGCCTTGTTGTACTGTGGCGGATGAGGTAGCGGTCCCAGAGAGTCCACCTGTCCAAGTCGCGGTCGTTGCGTTGTTGGTGAGTGTAACTACGCGGCTATCACCATTACTGAATGCAACCGTATAAGATCCGGTCGGATGCGTCCAAACACTCGTTAAGGTCGCAGAAGTTGCGCCTCCGGAGAGTGAGCCAGTGAAGGTGAGCGTAACGAGTGAGTTCAGTTCGCAGTTAATACCATCGACGACCGTCGCCGTCATGTCCGCACCGGACCCGGCAGCGCCTAGTCCAAAGATTGCTAGTGCGCCATTGTTGCCGCTAATGTGCGTAAAGCGACTGTCATAGACAGAGCAACCCCCGCCCACATCGAACCAGTAATCAGTAATCCCCGCGCCGTAGAAATCATGGACTGTCGTGCGCGCAAAGCTATTACCGCTTGAAGTCGTGAAGCTGATGCCGCTCTTGCAGGACACCGCGCCGCAGCCAATGAAATGATTGTTCTCGCACCACGAAACCGTATTTCTTAGGCCAAAGGCCGAGCCGCTCGTGAAGCTATGCCCGAAGCAATTGATGAATCTGGCAACGCTCGTATCACTACAACGAACACCACCACTTCCGGATGCGGTGCCGTAGATATTGAGCCCATAGACCGTGAGGAGCGGTCCGTAATACGCGGAGGAGGTATTGGGGGACGTGAATTCAATGGCCCACCCCGAACCCGCAAACGAGATCTTTGCACCATATGCCCAGATCGTAGCGCCCAGCGTCGTGACATTTGCGCCCGGACTCGTGGTCAATGATTTGGTAACGGTCGCCGCGAGCGAATACGAACCAGGCGGGATCGTTGCAACACCGCCGCTCTTGTTTAGGAGCACGTCCAGCATCTGCGAGAGCGCAGTATCAATGTTGCCACTACCGCTCCAGTAGCGAAGCAGGTTGAGTTCAGGATAGTAATAATTCGTCGGCGTGACGCCCGCGGCGATCTCGGCGGCGGTCCTGATTTGTGTGGGCTGAAGTGCAGGACTCAGTAGCTGGAAATTCGGATTGATATACTCAAAGTCATATACGCCACCCACCTGTAATTCCCCGCCAGAGAGTGCAGCGCCGTTCTGCAGGGTGATGTTCTTAATGCCTAGTGTGTTGTAGTTAAGCGTTGATGCGCCGGTATTCGTGTTGGCGATCTTGACCGAAATACGCAGTCCATCGACATAGGCAGGAACAGAGATCGCGGTCAGCACCGCGTAGGCATTCGTCGATCCAGTATCGGGCGCGTAGTTCGCGGATGCGAGAATCGCGCTCGGATTGATGTTATTGACGGTCCATATCGGATTTGTCGGCGGGTCTGTATCGTTCGCAGGCGCGAGCGTAAATGTGTAGGACTGACCCTGTATCAACCAGCAGTCGCATTCGCCTCGATAGTCGAGTTGAATCGGATTGGTGTTCGGATTCGAGGTAGATGAGTCTTTGTAGGTCGTCGCTTTTGTCGTTGTGTTTGATAGGTAGGTGAAGAGTTGCGCGCCGACGGCTGGGTTGTTGTTGTTGTCTCGGAAGGCTAGTTTAGGGAGCGGCGATAGGATCGTCATACCGAATATGAAAACGAAATTGTAAACGGCAATCCTTTTGTTCCAGTGTTTGTGAATCCACCTGGATTGCAGTTCTTGGTAAACGATATTGTTGTTGTCGTAATCTGTACTCCAGCTCCAGAGAACAGATTTGCCCCACCATCAGTGAGACATGGAATACTGATGACCCCAGATGTACTCAAGGGCAACAAATATGCAGGGATTCCGCCTAAACTGAGGAAAATGTTGTTGCTCGTCCCTGAGAAGAATGCGACCGTCATGAAGACGATATTTCCAACCTTAATCCAAAATACAGTGGTGTTCACCGAAACCGTAAAATCAGATGAAGTCGCAACAAATGATCCCTTAGTAATCGATGGAGTCAGGAGATAGAAAAAACCTGCTTTATAAAACATCTGTATTGGCTGATTCGCTACCAATTCATTAGCAATTAGAGCACTTCCGTCGCCATTCAAAATACTGACAGCCCCAAGAGAATTGACGTTGATCGTAGAGGCGCTTGTATTTGTATGCGATGGAATCCAAATAATGACTATTCCATCTGTGTAGGCAGAAAAGTTGGCAGCAAAGGTAATTACATATGCATTAGCGATCCCAGTATCGACGCCACCATATAGAGAGATAAGCTGCGAGCTTGCGAGATTGTCAACCGTCCATATAGGATTGGTCGGTGGATCGGTGTCGGTGGAAGGCGATAGCGTGAACTTGTAGGCGGTATTAGGCGGAATCCAGCAGTTACATTCGCCTCGATAATCCAACACGATTGGGTTCGAATTTGGCGTCAGTCCTGTTGAGTCTGTATAAGTTGTAAGCTTTGTCGTTGACCCGGCCTGATAGGTAAAAAGCTTGCCGGACACGAGCGGGTTGTTGTTGTTGTCGGTAAAGCGTAACTTTGGTTGTGGTGCAAGCGTTTCAGTGGTCATTTAAATGGGCGGAATTCTTTACCTGCTGGGATACATGCTCGGTGTCTCCCGACGAATCGGTGAGCCAAAGCGAGCCTTTAAGCGCTTTCTAAAGAAAGCACTTCGTAGAAAAGACATGGGAGACATTTAAGGCTGCGGCGTTTCTGGCATGACTGCGCGCGATTGAGCAGCTTTCATCGCGGCCTTATTAGCCATTCCTTTTGCAATCCGAGCGCCGGCAACATCTCCCGCCGCCGCTCCTAGCGATGCGCCTCCTGGACCGCCAAGCCAACCGCCTACTGCGCTGCCACCCATTGCAATTCCGCGATGCAGATAGCTAGGCACTGCGCCAGTTTTGCTCAGGTTTATAGCTTGTGCGTATGCGCCAGGATAGCCAGCAGGTACGCGCAGCAATTTTCCAGCTTCATTTAGCGTGTAGAGCCGATTCAGTAATTCCGGCTTATCTGCAAATACAACATTGAGTCTGGCACTGTTGCCCTTTAGGAACTGATTGACACCTTTGCTATTCCATTGCGTCTGCTGGCTCTCGCCAATGTTATGCAGACGTTGCGCAAAGTGCGACTGAATAGCAGAGAGCGCATCTTGTGCTTGTGGCTCAAGCTCTCCCTTTACGCCGCGCAGGGTTGTCATGACGTGCTCAAGTTGCTCTGGCGGCATGGTCTCAAGCGTTTGCATAACCTTATCGGATGATACCGTGCGATTGATGCCATTCGGTCCGCTACTATCGATGAGTCTCGCAATCCCTTTGGGGTTATCCAAAGTGGCACCGCGCTCAGTACGCAACTGACGCGCCGATTGATAGATATCAGAGCCCGCATCTTTGGTGACATCATCATCCAATGCATTCTTGAGCTTAGAGACTAGCTTGGAGTTCTGCGGCGACCACTCATCATTTAAATATTTTCGAATGGTCTCGGCCTGCTGAATGCTTGCCGTCACATTACCGTTTTCATCAACCACCTTAAGTTTCTTAAGGTAGGCATTGAGACCAGAACGTAGCCCTAAACGGTCCTGATTGGTCATCAGGGAATCATCGCCGAGTATTTCCTGGAAGCTTTTAAGCTCTGTAGGAACTCCCTGAGCGCGCTGATCTGCGGCCTTATAGAGATCACCTATACGCTTATTGTAGTTTTCCGAGAGTGACTCCAAGGCACCCGTGACGGATTCACCGCGTGCAATGGTTTCACTTTGCGTATCTCCGGCAATGCCGCCGGTTTTCTCCACGGTCTGCGCTGCGTAATTGCGCAAGGCATTGCGTTCGTTATCGAGCAGTCCTTTTGCAAATCTGCCAGGCTCGGTGTCTAGCTTGGTGAGCTCATAGTCAGTGGCCGCGGCGAGCGGATCACCAGTCACAGCGCTCTGTCTATGCGGAAGCTCATCAAGTCCTATTTCATGCAATACACGCGTGCGCCGTAATTGCTCGGCTGAATCAAGCGCGCTGCCGGCCTCGGCAATCGCAGGTTCAGCGAAGGGTGCATTGGGCGCTCCAGCCGTCTCGGGCACAGGAACATCGCCAGGCTTAGCATAGAGAGGCTCTTCTACTGGGGCTGCCGGCTCATCTTGCATGGCCTTACTGCCGCGGCGCATTCCGTAGAAAGCCGCAATGGCATCGGGCGCGACTCGAGCGGCGGTTGAGACAATCGGCGGCAATCCTAACCTCTCCGAGGCATCGCCCAATTTCTGGCCGGCGACATCCGGCCAGTTGAGCGGGTTCCATGGAGAATCGAGGACCTTCGTTGTTACCTCAGCCGCCCTGCCAGCCGGGCGATAGGCCATACGATCATGCGTTGCCTCAACATCACTGGCCGCATGTTCTGCGCCTTTGCCGGTTGCTAGGTCATATAGTCCTCGATAGCCTCCCACAATTCCGGCTGCAGTGCCTTTGACGACATGCGCAATAGCCGCACCGATCGGTGTGTCATCATCAGTGGGATTGCGTGTGCGCTCCATCTCAGCTTCACCGGGCCATCCAGTCGACGGCCGGCCATCCGGGAGCGTTTTCGCCACTACAACAGGAGCGGGAGGAGCGGCGAAGAAGTCATCACGAGATGCTGGAACTTCTTCAGTAGAGAAGAAGTCCTCGCGGGGATCGCTCATTCTGGCAACTCGCCATTCTCAAGCTTGCGCAAATTGGCGCTCTTTTTCTTGAGATCTGCCATCGCCTTCGGTCCGATATCTTTCTTGAGTATGGCAAGCTCCTCTGTATCGCCGCGCTTAATCGCATTTTCCACCATAAAAATACGCGGGTCGAAGTTCTCAGCCCATGCGCTCCGGAAGGCTTGATACTTGCTAGCATCTTGATTAGAACCAACGCCCACAGCTCTATCCAGTCCCTTACGGAACTGACCAGCAGCCGTATTTAATGCATCGCCCAATATGATCTTGGTCTGCAATGCTTTCGGCGTGTACCCAGTGTTGCCGGTGAGACTCTGCGAGCTCGCCATGCCGGCGTTGGTATTCGGCAGTCCCATCGCGGTTGCATTGATCGCCGCTTGGCGATCGAGATAGGCGCCGATCGTTTGATAGTCAGACGATGCGTTCGTGCCGAATGGCGCGCCCAAAGCGCCCATCACGTGGTGCCAGGTTTCAGTGCCTGGACCTGTCGCCGTATCTTTCGAGAGCTTCAACAACTGATCGTTGATGTGCGAGTTTAGGCCAACTTGATCGCCAGCCTGGCGAGCGCTCTCAATGTTATGTGTGACTTGTTCTTGATCTGCAGTCTTTTGCACAAAGCGCGGCGCGGTCGACGTTTGCTTAGGGGATGTACCCTCGCCGATCGGAGCCACTGTATTGGTGTTTGGATCGAGCCTAAATTGGCGACCATTTGCATCGGTAAGTACGCCAGGCGTAAGCGGTGGCAATTCTTTCTTGATTGGCGATCCTGATGGAGTAAATGCGCCGGTTTGAGGCTGAACCGCACCAGGTTGAATCGAAGCGCCAGTGTCGATGCTAGCAGTTTGCGGCGTGGCAAGCCCCTGCGGACCAACAGTTGATGATGGCGGCAGAATGACACGACCGAAGCTGATAAGCTTCTGCTTTGTCACCTCCATTGGCTCTTGCGGGTTTAAATGCGACAGCATCGCATCGACGAACTTCGCTGATTTTGGATTCTGTTCTTTCAGCAAATCAGCAGCATCAACGATATCTCCATAGGTTGCTTTTTGGTTTGTTGCCACCGATGAAAGTGCTGAATTTGCATCCTCCCGCATAGAGCGGTTTAGATCTTGCGCGGCCTTACTTACTTCAAGCTGCGCCTTAAATCCTTGCATAATAGGCGCAACATAAAGACCGTTGGTCTTGGGTGCAGCCTTCTGGATTAGAGGAATGGCTTTCGCTGGATCAATGACGCCGTTTTCATCCAAGATCCCATATTGCTGAGGATTCTGAAGAATCGAGGTTGCGGCATTTCGCTCCTGCATATCCTGCTGTGCCTGTTGAGCGCCAGCCTGTTCGGTTTGCTGTTGATACTGTCCAGTCTGCAATACCTGCTGCTGCCGCTTAATGCCAAGGAGCGAAGAGATATTCTGCAGCGTATCGCCAGCGCTCGGAGCATGCGCCTGTAGCGGGATAGAGCCGTCGATGGGCATTAGGTATTACCCGTTGCAGCTACTGTAGAAGTTGGCTGTTTCATGATCTGATTCAGATACGAGTAAGTCGCAAGATTGCTACCCAACTGACCTATTGCATTTCCAGTCGCTACATCAGCACCCGCGCGTGCATTGCCGGCACCAACGATGTTGGCACCGATATTCGCGCCAGTATTCACCGCCTGCTGACCTACGCCAGCCGCTGCATTCTGGCCGCGATTGGCGATGTCAGAGAGCCGCTGGAAGATATTGCCTTGCTGCGTTTCAAAGCGATTGAACGCGTTGTTGTATTCACCAGATGCATAGTCCTGGTTGTAGCCAAGCAGCGACTTGATGGCTGCGCCCGACATCGAGCCGGTCGAGGCCGCAGCGCTATTTGTGAGTGCCGTATTACCCTGCTGCAATCTGAATCCATAACCGGGATCTACGTTCTGAAGAAACTGCTGAGGTCCGAATAATTGGGTCAAGTAACCGGCTGGGAGTCCAGTTCCAGAAACGCCGCCAGGCGTACCGGATGGGGCGCTTGGTCCACCAGCCGTGAGCATTTGATGCATCGTTCCATCTGGACTCATTGTCCAGCCGGAATTTGTATTACCACCACTAGAAGTTGGGTTTTGTTGATGGTACTGAGACATCGCTTGCTCAAGCTGAGTGGCAAGCGATGACGGATCTGAACGGGATGTGTAACCCGTCCCGAACTGCTGCTGATGCCGCGCCAGCACTGTATCCCATGCATATTTGTATGCTGGGTCGCTGTTATACAGCGATGGATTCATTGTCGGAACGCCATTGACGCCAGTGAACAAATCATTCACCTGCGCGTTCTGCGCAGAATCCTGGGGATTACCAAGTCCAAGCAATTGTGAGAGCGCAGAGCTTGCGGCTTGTCCCTGAACCACGAAAGGTCGCTGTAACGCGGCAGAGTAATTGAACATTCCCTGTTGCGTATTGCTAGCCCGATTGGCAGCTCCTTCTTGAGCATTGGCAGCCTGATTAGATGAATAGATGGATGCGCCTGCACCTAGTACTGCCGCACCAGCCGCAACCCAGCCCACTGGCATTACTGCTCTCCTGCAATGCAAATAATAAGTGTCATGCGATCCTCGTCCGAATCATTGATGACCCAATGCAATCTGGAATTATCGAACCAATACACAGAGCCAGGACGCGCCGATAAAGCAATGCCCTCGACATGAAACGCTTGCTTCTGTGCCGCTGTAATCTGCACCGCATACTTCTGATAGGTGCGCGCGTGCCAGCCGATATCAATATGCTCATAGCACTTCGTATGCGCTGGGATTTTGGTGATTAATACCATTCCGAGCGCTCCGCCGATCTTCTCCTGAAGCTCAAGCGCAATGCGCTTTGCACTCGGCAAAACTTCAGCCGATGTCCACCATACAGGCGTGTGCTCGTCGTTGAATGCGTGCCGATCCCCAGCGTAGTTCTCGCGAGCGTTGTAGCGGACAAAGATATCCGAGAGTTCACGATGCGGTGATTGCGGGTGATTCGTCCGCAAGTCAAAGTCATCCCACAATTCAGGATGAGCATCAAGTTCCATTTTTAGTGGCTCGACATCGAACCGATAGGGCAGAAGCTCAATTCCAGCTTGCACTTAGCGGATTCCGAAGATGTGGACGATTGCTGAAATATCTATATACGTCGCGCTCAATATGCATCTCTGTCATAAGTGCCGCTCGCTCTCTATCGAATGGAGTTCCAACGATTGCCACCCAGAGAGACTCTAGGTAATCCACATCGTTTAATCCATTTGCATAGATCGTGTGAGCTACAGGGATATCGCATAGCCGTTCGTATTCCTTGCGCGCATCGAACGTTACGCCGAACTTGTCACTTGAGCGCTGAATCTCCACAGGATCTCGATACAGCATGAAATAGTGCGCATCCGGCAACATTTCTAATACCGCTTCATAGCTGCGATATGCACCGGTATCGATGGCGCCAACGACCGGTTCGGGACGCGCGGCCATACGATCCACGAGGCTTACTTCATCCCCTAGCGGTTCATGGAAACAAAAGCTATCGGCACTCGATAGAAACAAAGACAGCCACGCGCTTCTTGAGCGCGGCAATGAGAAAATGAAAAACTTCATTCAAAGAAAATATTCGCAATGACATCACCAGCACCGGGCGCGGTGTTGTCGGTATCTGCCGCCAGGTTGGTCACAGCTATCCATAATCCTTTCGAAAAGCTCGGGCCGCTTGCGTATTCCTGTTCCTTGCCATTGGTTGCGAGAATGACAATAGTGAGAGTCGGGACAGTCGTTCCAACCGTTGGCGCAATATCTGAGTCATACAGCTTTACATAGCGAGCTGCAGCATTGACGTTGTTTAGGTTCCAACCGGTGATGGTAACGCCGCTTGCAGAACAGATCTGCACCGGAGTTGTATTCGCCGCTGATACAAAGTGAAATTTCTTGGAAGCCATGGCGTTCCTCTAAGGAGCAAACACGACAGTAGGGATGACCGTGTAGGTGATTTTGATGTAATCGAGAGAAAACATTGGAAACATTCCCGCCGTCTGTCCTGTCGAGTAATAAGTAGATCCGTCGCGACTGAATGCGATCTGGCTCACCGTTCCGCCAGAGACGATCAACGAGCCATTCGATGGAGCCTGATACACACACGGGGAAGCAGTAGGCGTTACAACTTTAAGTGCAGCGCCCTGACCTCCCAGCTGCGAATATTGCTTGCTGAAATAGCGATACCACTCACTTCCCATCGGATTCGATGTAACAGGAATGTTCTGCGCCGGGATGCGATAACTCATGATGCGTCCAGCGTGGCGCCCACCACATCTCTATTTACGGCAGCCGAGATACTCACGTCATAAGCACGCGCTCGGGCTTTTCCTAGGCGCCGCTTGATTGCTCGGTTACGAGCCTGGCCAATCTTGCCAATCGGAACCTGGTGCTGATTGCTTTGCCCTTCCTCATCGATCCACGACAGCATGATGTATGGATCTACGTCCTGAACATTGCCTGATGAAAGGCCAACACCAGGGGAAAATTCAATCTGCAAAAAATGGTGCGAGATGCGTTCGCGTGCTCCACCATCCCACACATAGGGCGTGACGCGCCTCGCAATCAATGGCTGACCCGCATCTGTGTAGTAGTTGCGGGACATTACATAGACATTGCCGTTTTGATAATCACCGACAATTCGCACATTGGCGAAGTTCACGTAGCAATTGCTACGATGGCGATGATATATGCCACCCACGGGATCGTACGACAGCCGCTGATGCCACATCTTTGTCGAGCCGTCATACACCCACGTGACATCTGCCGTTGGGAAGGTAATCACATAGAAGCCGTGACCCTCTTCCTGATAGGTGTATGCAAAAGCATCCGAGACTTGCGGGTATTGCGAAATTGCATGCTCGATCGCACGCGTGGAAATAGTCTCGTACTGATATCCCTTTGTCTTAATAATCACGTTCTGACCGCGCTCCGAGAAGCCCAGCCAGATCAGATCGTCATCCATGCGCGCGATCGTATGGATTGCCGAGCATCCCACTTGGATCGTCGCACCATCGATACGCGAGAACGGAAATAAGGTCCCGCCAGCGTCATACCATGGCTGAGCAGTGCGCTCACTCACTAGCCACAGTTCACGCTTACTCTCAATCAACGTTATCAAGTTGTCACTTGAACCATCATTGAGCGCAAAGAACGTGGGATTGAAGCAGATCCCATAATTTGTAGACGTATAAAACGTCTGTGAATTCGGCTTGTTGAAGATCAGCCAACCATCTATGAAAGCGATCTTGTTAGCGCCTAAGAATCCCGGGTCAGTGATCTGCCCGAATTGCGGAATATTGAGAGTGATCTGGTCATTCGCATTCGTACCCGTAGCTGCCGCCGACATCGTGGCGCCCGGGGTATTGAAGTTGATCGCTGTAAGCGTCGTGCCGCCGGGAATGAATCCCGAACTATCGGTCAATGTTACCGATGGCGAGATAATCAGCCCAGAAGGCAACGGGGCCGGGAATGTAATCGCGGTGCTTGTATTCGAGACGCCGCCCGAATATGTGACGGTTCCAGCGCCTGCGATGCGGTAGTAGTAGCAGTAGGGTCCATCGACAATGATGGCGTAGCCGCCCGCACCATTATCCCTAATGCAAACCTGTCCATTGTTAGTTAGCAGCGTTCCCACTTGCGTGACGCTGAACTGCGGAATGCTGGTCTGCGTCGCAGGTACAGTAACCGTCATCACATAGCACTTGTTCTGTGCCACGAAAATCGCCTGAGTATTTCCAGGCAGCACCCAAGCACCGCGCACTTCCGCATTCGCAAGCAGCGTAGTGATTGTAAATAGCCCAGGACATCCTAAGAGTGCAATCACCGAGCCTTTCGAGGTAGGTCCACCGCCCTGCGGTTCGCCCTTGGAATTGAGCGACTGTGACACTTCCGGATACCAATTCACGCACACTTGCCGGTCTTGGTAGATATCAGGCGCGCTATACGCCTGCCCTACAAAACCAAAGTCAGCGCCCACTGGTTGTAAAGCCTCCATGCATAATCCAGCCCGCATCATTGAATCGACCGCGTGGCGTATCAAAGGCAGCTTGCGGTGTCGGCACAGCATTCAATGCCTTAAGCGCCGCCTTGCTTTCCTTGGCAGCCATCGAAAGTGCTGGAGTAATGGGCCTGTTGTATTCAGGGGCTAGCTCGAGCGCGAGATTCCATTTGAGAGCTCGTACATAGCCCTGCGGCAAACTGACCGCCGTATTAGTGGTTGCAAAGCTTGAGAAGATATCGTCACACCATAAGTGCAACGATCCGGCCTGACTAGGATTAGGAAAGAAATAGAGCGATGCTAAAGGAAAATCAGCATTGAGATAAAAGCAAGTTGGCCATGGCCCTGCGACGCTCTTAAAGCCAATCGCCGTATATTCGTCGTTGCTGATCTCCTCCATGGGATAGTCAAGGCCAGTTCCACCCGTCGTAATGCGTGTGAACGCATTCGTGATACGCAAAGGCCGTGGAATCTTGAAATTACCTGGAATCGTATAAGTGAACTGCTGCGGAGTGGCGACCGTCACGGACGCATTTGCCGACATCGTGACCGTGCCGGCGCCTGAATTCACTGCAATAATCGTAGTACCCGCAGGCACACCAGCCGCTGCCGTTACATCGCTTGCAAGCGATGCGGTAGCGCTTGGCACGACCCCTGATGGAACAGTGACGCCAGAGATGGTTGGAGAACCACTTGCCAGCGTTCCCGTAAACGTGCCGCCTACGTAGTTTCCAACGGTGTACTGGTATTGTCCCGCCACGAATGGCAGCACATATTCGTTATTGTTATAGACAGTCAGGTGTTCGTTCGACCAGGTTTCAAGCAGGTCATTAAGCGTATCAAGTGCATCCTGAGCATCGACAGCGGCAAGCGGCTCACCAGGTGCATACGAGTTGATACGCTTTAATGCACTGGTAATGATGTCAAGAGCTGTGGTCATATCGTAAGTAAGATCAGCGCTAAAAACACTGTGCCGCCCAATCGAATCATTGAGAGTCCCATCGCATAAAAGGGCACCGCCGTGGATACAACAGCGCCAGATTGACTCGCTGCGAATCCCATGTTCATGACCCAAGCAAGCATTACGAGCCCACTCCCATTAACATCAGTTGTTGCTGAGTAGAGCCACCACCGCCGCCCGGCGTATACACAATGACGATGATGCCTTGCGTACCGGCGCCGCCGGCAGTGTTTGCTGCAGCAAATGCAGCACCGCCGCCGCCTGCGCTGTAATTACCACCAGGGCCACCCGCAGCTGTTCCACCGCCACCGGCACCACCGCCACCTGAACCGTGCGTCGCATCCCATTCGGTTCCGTTGCCGCCTGTTCCACCGACGCCTGTGCCGCCAGTTCCACCTGCGCCGCCCGATGTAACATCGCCCTGGCCGCCGTTCGCACCGTTATTGCTGTTGCCACCCGTTGCGCCAGCGTTGCCATCACCATGCGATCCAGCAGCGCCACCGCCGCCTGCACCACCGTTTAAGGTATCGCTGGAGCCACCACCCGCACCGCCAGAATTCTTTGTCGAACCGACGCCACTTGTTTTGTTGCCACCCGCGCCGCCGGTCAGGCTATTAAGCGCAGCACCTGAGCCGCCTTTTGCTCCGCAACTTGATGCGGCGAGATTCGCGCCATTGAACCAGGTATCTCCACCATTGCCGCCCGAGGCTCCGCTGGTGCCTGTGCCTGCGGCACCGATGGCAATCGTGGCTCCATTGGATGCGCTGACAGTTAGAGCTTTGCTATAGCCGCCGCCGCCGCCGCCGGAAGCATCGCTCGATGCGGCAGTAGTACCTGAGCCGCCGCCACCACCACCGATGACTTCGACCGTATCGGCAGTGCCCGGCCAATCACCCGGCGCCGTAAACGTCGACCCCGATAGGATGAATATCGTGGTGGACATTAGACCGGCTTAGGCAACGTCGCGGGTGCCACGAAGATATTAGGTGGCGTGAATGTCCATGTTTGATCTGCGGTAGCGTGCGCAACGAGCGTGCAATTAGGGACTGCATCTCCGCAAGACGGGTCAGCGATTAGCGAGCCGATAATGTTGTTGTTTGCATCAATGATGCAGTAGCGATCATTCGCGGGCGTTTTGCCGGTGAGCGTCGTTACCGCTGACTGCCAAGCGGCAAGCGTATCGGCCCCGCTGCCTTGCTTGTTGTAAACCATCACGGCCTCGCCAGCGCCAGCCTTAGCTTGTGCGAGGAATGCGATTACATTTGGAACGATTGCGTTTGGATCGATGACACGGCGTACGCGACCTGTGGCGACGCTATAGACAATCGCCTGAATGGTCACTTGTAACCTAGCAGCGCACTGACTTCGTTTGCCGCAACTGAAGTGTTGTCATTGAGCGCAACACCCGCCGTAATTGCATAGGTGATGCCGGTTCCCATTGCAATCCCCTTATCGATATTGATCGCGATGCCGGCACCGGCTGTATTTCCGGGAATGACAAACTGAAAATCTGCGTTGGTCGTGCCCATCGTCACGCCCGCAGAAGTGTTATTGAAAATCTTCAGATATCTCGCAGCAGCGTTCGTGTTGGTGACCACCACCGTAAACAATTGACCAGCGCTGCCCTTGGCCTGCGTCTTGTTGTTACTTGCCGCCGAAAGCACATAGCTGAAGGAAAGACCTCCTGAAGTTCCAGGCGTATCAGTCACGAGCCATGGCGTCGTATTCGCTGTATTGCCTGGTTGTACCGTCCATGTGCCAGACTGAATCGCTGGCTGACCATTCGACATGGTCGGCTGATCGGTCGCGAGCACGACCCTGAGCGTGCCTGCAGACTTGTTTCCAGAGTTAGTGTCGGTCGTCGTTCCCGCGAGCTGCGCCACATTGACTGATTGATTCGCTGAGAGCGACCAAGCGCCGGACTGCGTTGCAGCTACCGTGCCTGAAACAGGCTGTGTCGCCTGCCAGAACGTGCCGCTAACAGGCTGCGTGACTGCAGAGCCATCGATTCGCAGCGCGCCAGCCGTCGTGAGCGACAGCGGATTACTTTGTGCCGTCGTATAGGTTGGCGCAGCTGTGGTAACCGCCCCCAGCGCCAATCCACCCTTCTGGCCGGATGTCGTAGAGCCCTGCGCGACCTGTAGCCCGGTGACACTCGCATCGAGCGCAAGCGTACCTGTTGTTCCGATGTTGGCCGTAACCGCCCAAGTCCCTGACTGCGTGACACCACCAATAACATTGGCACCCGCAGGCAATGCGCCCGTCTGCACAACCGGTAGTGCATTCGATGCTGATACCTGAACAGGTGCGGCACCTGCGACCGAAAATCCAATCTTGACGATCTGATAATCGACCGCCGTTACAGTGTCAGTGCCGAGGGTTGCGCCACCCGTACCGGCATTAAGCGTAATGTTTGACATTAGCTTCTGAGACTGGCCGGGATCTCAGTTGGTAATGCTGGTCTGAACTCATCAGGAGATAAGGCCAATTCCTCGGGAATGCGAATACGATCAGCCATCGGCCAATGAGTGCTCGTATTTGGCATGTAGTTGCCATTCACATCAAGCGGACGAACGCCAAACTTGCCATCGCTTTTTTGATGATCCAAAACGCCCACACGGCCATCGACCAAGATCACCACAAAAGTCTGATGACCCAATGGTCGATTAACGACTGCAGAAGCGGCGAATTCAGCTCGAGTCCAAAATGACTTGAGCCACGCGATAAACTTATACATTAGTAATCACCGCTATTTTCTGCCCGGAAGTCACGCCGAAATACTCGGTCTGGTTGGCGGCGAGGCGCTTGTTTGTTGTGGTTGCCGTCGGATTGGTTCCTATAGCAACTGAGCAAATGGCATCAACATGCACACGAATGAATGTCGTTGATGCATTGAAAGCACCGCTTTGCGTCGATGAGCCCGCAATCGCAACCGTCTGCTCAGCGACCACCGGCTCCTGTGGTGCCTGTCCGGCCATTCGCGTTGAGCCCAGAGCATGCAGCACATTCGCAATGGCTGAATATTCAGCCACGTATAGCGTTGCCATTTAGAGCAGAGAAGTGGGCAGCGTGATGTTCTCTGGACGATCGACATTCACGAGATAAATCTCACCTGCCGTTGGCACAATGCCACCGCCAGTATTGTTGCTGAAGGTAACGGCAAGCGTATCGGTCGCACTTACTCGAGCGTTAACGATCCCCAAGCCAGCCTGCGTCGTTGGCTTCGTCACATTGACGAAATCACCAACCAATAGACCGCGAACGGTAAAGGTTTGCTCCGCCGTGGTATTTGCACCAACAGAAGCGGGCGAAAGTGGTACACCGAGCAGCGCAGAGAACACCAGGTTCCCACGAACCACATTAGTTGAAGGCATGTTTTCACTCCAAAAGAAAGGGGGCCGAAGCCCCCTATGTGGTTAGTTGCTAGTAATAGCCGCAGGCAGGGATGACAACGTGCCCGGCGTCACTGAGGCGCTCTGAATAAAGCGCGCGACAGTAATTAACCAAGTACCTGATGGCGGCGTGACTGAGCCTGCAGTTGGATTGACAAATTGCACATAGAATTTGTCATTAACCGCCGTATCGACGCGATACCCGGAAATACCGACGCCTGCAGTCATGCTTGGCGGACTAATCGCTAAGATCACATCGCCGGCCAGAATGCCGGTCGCTGCAGTGGCCTGAGATGCGCCATTTGATCCGAATGATTGTTCCGCAGTCGTAATGGTCGCGACCGCAAGCGGCGTCATTGACACCGCAATCGTTTGAATGAATTGATGCGTACTACGTGGCGCTTCGGTATTGACTGTCGAAACCGAGGCCGGTCCTGGATTTGCCATGATTGATATCTCCTAAAGATTAGCCCATGACTCGGCAGGCGAGCTCGGGGTAGAGGGGGGCCCAGCCATACAGAACATCGACACGTGCAGGAAGCGCATCGTTGTTGATGGTGTACTGCCGAACAAAGCGCATCGTCATGCCGCCGTTTTTGTCGGTTGCACGTGCTGCCATATCCACGCCCGTAGGCATCAACAAGTCAGCCATCGCGAGGGTGAAGCTGTTCTTATGCAGCACAATATTCTGCGGACTCACAGCGCCTGCAGTACCGACCACGGTGATGTTTGCGGAGGCTGTGATACCTGCGCCACCCGCAACGAACACGTTCTGGAACTGTCCGCCGTAGATCGGCGCCGGGAAGATATCGACCGAGAGCAAGCCAGCACCTGAAGTGAAGGTGCCAGGCGAACCCAAGCCCTGATAGGTCGTCGATTGCGCAGCGGTTGCGCCGTTGGACGGCAATACAACGAACTGACGCAGACGATTCGAGCCCCATACGCCGCGATTTTGCGGGTTAACCGCATACACGCCAGCAATGGTGAACACATCACCCACGTTCAATGCATTGACGCCGTTAGACCAGCCCTTGGTATTCAGCACATAGTGCGAAGCCCAGCCAGAGGCCAGACCAGGTGTTGGCGATGCCGATGCTGATTGTGGCGAGCCGCCCTGAGCGCCCACGGTATAAGCGACCACGTTCTGGTCCATATACCAATCGAGGCCGAGGGTATTTTTACCCAGCAGTCCGCTCTGGAACATGCCAGCGACCGCTGCTTGTGGATTGAAGAGGCCCTTGAGTGCATCCGCCATCGAAGCTTGTGTCCAGGGGTCCAACAGAATCGCTCGCTGACCATCACGCGGGGCCGCTTCGCTATCGAGTACTGCACCCGCCTGGAGAAAGGAGAGGGCTGAGGTTGGCGCATTACCAGGAACGCCAATTGCATTCGCAATATTCTGATACAGCGTAACCTGCCCATCGCGATCGATCTTATTCGCAACAGTGGCTTCCGCGGGCATGATGATGCGGTCTTGATATTCATCGATGCTCAACGTCAGATCCTGAGTCGTGAACTGCGTATCGACGTGGAACTGCGTGGTAAGCGTGACAGGAATGAAGGTCTCATTCGTGTCTTCAACGTTCAGCGCAGGTCCCGTCGTACCGATATAACGAGGCGGTTTGCGCACATTGACGGTTGCGCCAATTTTGGCGCCAGCCACCGCGAAACGATCGTCGTATTCGCGCGTGACTTGGCCTGCAGTTGTGAGCTTGTTCTGCAGCACCATAAGGTGCCGGTTCGTAATTTGACTTGTGGTCAGTAAAGTATTAGCCATGGTGAGAGATTCCTAATGCGTGTTAGTGAACTCCCCGCTTGCGCGCCTGCTCGGCCAAATAGATGGCTTTCTCCTCTTCGAAAGTCCGTTGTCCTGGATCTTTCTCGATGGGAGAGGAGGCATTTCTTAGCGGGGTGATGGGTTCTGGGGCTTTGGAGCGCTCAATGGAGCCATTTACCTTGGGCTCGGGCGTTTCCGCCTTCACTTCGGTTTTTTTTTCCAGTTGAGTCTCTAATTTGCCGATGGCCGCAATGGCCTTGATCGGCGAGAGCTTGTTTAGCTTCTCAAGCTCTTCAGGATGCGTCGCAAAGTGATATGCCAAGCGTGCGCTTTGATCTGATTCCGAGATGGCGGTCAAAATATGACCTGCTGCCGGAAATTCGGCGGCTTCTAACACCTCGATAGCATCTGGAATCTCTTCAGCTAGTTTTTCAACTGCTGCTCGAAACTCACGAGCGCGTGTGTTTTCTGCCTCTCTCGATCGAATCTGCGCTTGCTCAGCTTCCCAAGCTTTGCGTTCCTGTTTGACAGTCCAGGTGGTCAGTGCCTTTGCGTATTTGATCGCATCTTCGAAGTCTTCAGGCTTGGGTTCCGCGTCTTCTTTCGGAGCTTCCACGGGTTTGGCCCGCGCTAATTGCTCTTCGAGATCACGTGCGCGCTTCTCGGCGGCTAATCGCAGGTTGTATTCGTTCTGAGCAAACTCATCCGATTCCTTGGCCTTTCGGGTGAGTTCATCAATACGAGGTTGAACCGGCTTCGGCTGCTTTCGCTCGCGCTTGCCTTCAGCATCGACTTCTGGATCTTTAGGCGCTGCCTCAATCTTATCCTCTCCCGATCCAACGATCGGCACAGGCTCAACAGCCGCCTTCTCTTTCAAATACGAATTGGCAAGTTCACTCTGGTCTATCACTTCAATCGCCATGGATTACTCCACGAATACAAGCCCCTGACGCGCTCAGGTAACGGGCAATAGGATCTCCATCTCGCTGGATGCCATCCCAGCAAGACGCTACAAATTCAATCGGTGATTACTGGACCGTTTCGGTCTTGACGCCCTTATTGATCAGGGCTTTCGCGGCTTGTTTGTCGTGCTCTGCTTCAACATGAGTGTTGAGCAATGAGCCTGCGACCTGTATTTCAGCCACATCGCGCTTCGTGACCGAATTAACTTCGACCTCATGCATCCAGCCTTCGAAGTCGCGCTTCGAATTGGCGTCATCGGTCTTAGCTTTAAGACCTGCCTTTTCGCGCTCCACTGCCATCCAGCCGTGCTCAATGCCTTGCTTGGTCTTAAGCTCGAGTTCGAGCGCCATAGCGTGTTTCTGCATCTGATCGAGCTGCTGTTGCAGACTCTTGATGAGCATTTGCGCTTGCGGTGGAACGTCAGATTGTTTATCGATCTGCGACATTGGATTGGCAGCCGCCAATCGGTCGGCAATATCGCTTGCACCATTGACATCCAATTGTCTAACAACGACATCATCAGCCACCGCGGCAATCTTCTTGCCTAATTCAGTGCTCAAGAGGCCCAACAGTGTCTCCGAGCCCTCCTGGCGTTTAGTCTGATAACCAGGGCCCGTATCCATCACAACATCGTAATAGCCCACAGTGATATCATTCTTGACCTTGATGACCCCCTGCGTGACCGGATCAATCTGCTTTTCATTCAGCACCGCCGACTGAGGTAACCCATCCTCGCCGATGATGCGGATCATGCGCTGCGTGTCGTAAATCTTTGGAATGAGATCCAACAGAATGCAGCCAGTGAAACAAATGGAGCGCGTCTGGTTGTCGTAGAAATCGAAGTGACTGATATCCGACATCGCTTGACGCTGACGTATTGCGCGGCCCGAGATCACCTCGCCCTGCTTATCCATGCCAGGCTCTTGCGACATGCCGGCAACTGCAAGCAAGTCATGCTCCGCACCCTGCGCGGCGGTTGCCATGCCTGATTCAATCGGTACAGGCGCTTGTCTCTGCGGCGGCGGCAATAGCTCGCCATTCGTGCCCGTGACGGGCTTATAAGTGAGCCGCGAATAGGTCGCCTGGTTAGCGCTGTCCCATTCTTGTTCGTAGCCCTCGGCCTGACCTTCGGCCATCAACCATGGTGCTTTAGGCGCCAGCGCATAGCGCTCTGTTTCCGTCGTGCGCCAGTAGTTGTACATGCGGGCCGGATCTTTGAGCTGACGCACCATGCCCTGCCGCATGATCTTGCCTTCGATGTTCAGGCGTCGGCCCTCGCATCGAACGACCGGAATGTATTTTCCCGCCCACTCCTTTTTCTCAAGAACCTTTGCGCAGTTGAGCTTGAACCATTCCACCTTGCGCTTGAACGAGGAGCGAGAAATCTGCTTACCATCCTTATCGGTGGCGATTTGATAGCCACTGGCTTGCATGCTCTCAGCCGATGGCAGATCAGATGCAAAGCGAGTGCTGCCGTCGCTCATCTGATAGAGCGTCTCAGGCTTTTGCACAATGCGAAAATACTCTGCAATGCGTACATGAGTGATCTGACTGCCATTTCGGCTCACCCATTCGGCTGGCGCATCTCCCAATCCCGCTAACTCGATGCCGCTGTCATAGCCCTGACCGCGTGCGTCATCGATCTTCATCATATCCGTCACGACAACCCATTGAGCATCTGACCCATCGGGGCTAATCGCAGCGGGGTCCATGTATACCGTGAATTGATTCGAGATCTCATCCAGATAGATCTCTTGATCGAAGGAACGGTCCTCGACATACTTCGTGCAAACGCGCCAGTAGCCCCAGCCGCCACGTACGGCGCATTCAGCGCCCGTGTCATAGGCCAGGTCAGCAGAGCTCGAGCTATTGTTCTCGATGTGCCTAATAAGGCCCTGGATTACCTCGGCGGTCTTTAGGTCGGCTCCATCGTTGATCGGATGGACCTTAATACGCGGTCGCTGCTGCCTCAGGTTGTTACACACCCGGCGCACAAAAGTGTCGGTGTGATTGATCGTGAGCATGGGACGATTGAGACCACGGGAGCGAATGGCCGCATCATCCCACTGCTCATTCCCTTCAATGTTCAGGGAGAACTTGATGTCGTCAACAGCATTCTGGCGGTTCGTACTCTCGGCATCAATCGCAATCCGCAGTCGTTCCATGCACTCGTCAATGATCGACTGATTCGATTCGCTCACGACAAGGGCATCAGCTTTTGAACTGACCAGCCGCGAAAATGCGCTGCATTAGAGCTGCGCCAAAATATCGCTCTCTGCATCCAGCCGAACTCATCCGTGTTGATGCGATAGGCCCATGCGTAAGAAGGAAGGCGAATGATCAGTTGGTAATATCGACCGTTCTTACCAGGAACATTCATCCAGTTTAACCAACGCGCCTTTGCGACAGCACTGTAATAAGTTCCCTCAACATACTCAGCCTTGGCCTCAATCCAACGACAAATGTTGTCGAGTATGAGCTTGATGATAATAGCCGCGCTCATGTCATCCACGAGCCAGCGCCCACCGGCGCCTGTCGATGCACTTTCACAGGCTTAACGATCGCAAATCGCTTCATCATCATGGCATAACGGGTTGCTGAGAGCAGATCGTCATTCGATTTCACTATGAGGCCATCTTTCCTGTGAAACAGATTGAATTCTTCGAACCAGTCGCGCAGATGAGAAAACACCTGCAAGCGCCCAGTATTCATGCGATCCAGCATCTCCATTACGCCAGCCTCAAGGCCATTCGTGCCGTCTTCAAACGTTGCACGCTGTGGCATAAGCTTTAATCCCTGAGATCTATATTGAGCCGCTAGCTGCTCGCCTGAGCCCTTATCGTGCTGCAAACCATCGTGCGGCCAGCTCCATGGCAACCATTCGCCCCAGGGCTTCACAGTGCCTGCAAACATCAACGGCGTTTGTGCTTTAGCCCGATGAGTGGCAGTGATGTAGAGGACATCGGTGTCTCTATCCCACGCCATTCGCACCGCGGCGCTCGGATGATCCCAGCCGAAGTCAATGCCGCAGAGTTGCGGCCAATGCGCAGGGATCTCGAACGCCTTGCAAGTGATGTCCTCCTCATCAAGCGGGAAGACTCGGCCACTACCGAGCTGCGGTATGCCTTTGGTGCGGGCATCGCGCTCGAATGCGGGATAGCTCGCGATGATTGCAGTGCGCTGTTCCGGTGAGTAATGCGCTACATCGTCAATCGTCATTTGGGTCACGTGCGTGCCCGGAACCTTGTCCAATAGGAAGCGCTTGACGACTTCGGACATGCCCAAGAGCGGCGTGAAGGTCGTAAACACCATGCCGCCAGTCGCATTAGTGCGCGTTAAACCTTCGGTGTACACATCAAGGGGCGGCTCCTCATCGAACCACACAAGGTCCAATGTCTCGCCCTGCCACTTCTCACGGCCTTTCTCGTAAGACTTAAGGCCAATATGCGATACACCACCGCTTGCATGTCTTACGGTGATCGAGTCCTGTAGATCAGGCTGACCACGCGCAGGGGTGACATCGATCAGCGCATCTTTAGGAATTGCGCCCGTGCCGAACTCATTTGGACGACCCAGCAAAATACGCTGTGGATTATCGCGGGTGGACTCGCCTGTGATACCTGCTATCCAACCGATGATCGGCTTATCGAAACGCCTGCCTTTCCACCAATCGGGATAACGACCCGTGGCATGCATCGCATATTCAAAGCCAGCCGCTAGCGTCTTGCCTAATTGGTTGCCCGCCATTAGCAGGCGTTCGCGGTACTCAGCACCCGCGGCGTGAAAGTCGTCCTGCTTATTGTACGGTTGGTAGCTCGAGAGCTTGTTCTCGGCTTCCCGCTTCGCCAGTTCCGCTTTGATCGCCTTGGCTAGCGAGATAGCTTGTGAGGGCGTTAAGGGCTGCAATCAGTTCCTCGGTCGCCATGTCTTCCATGGGCCGCTTCAGTTCGATCTCTTTGGGACACAGCGCCGCAATCGCTTTGATGTAGGCTGCTGGATTATCTTTGCGGCAATTCTCAATCGCTTTCTTGCCGTGCGTATCAAAGTCTTCGGCAAGCTTGTTGAGGAATGCCGCTGTGAGTCGTGTACGCGCGGCAACTGGACGACCGCCAGGGTTGCCTGACTGTCCAGGCTTCCATTGCGTTTCTTTGGGGGGCGGGGGAGCTGCCATTGCCGTGTTACTGAGGCTCGACAATTCCGCAGACATCCGCTTCCTGACAGATCACATGCACCTCCGTGCCGATGACGATCTGCGGGAAGTCGTAGCCGTTTAGCTCCAGGCCTCCGAGCTCGACCACATCTCCCACTTTCACTTCCGTGGGAATGACTCGACCGGTCTCGCCTACCTTGTAGGTTTCGCCCTTGAGGTCTTTGTAGTAGCGCTTCTGATACGCGCCAGGGCCGACAGCAATAACCTCACCGCGTAATGGCTTTCGCTCATCACCTGCAATAAAGATGATTTTGCTTGGAGTCCAGTTCAGTGGTTTGACCACGATGCGATCACGCAATGGGCGAATTGTAGCGCCAGCATCCACCCAATCATTGCGCTTGCGCTCTATGCGCACACCACTTGTGCTCATGCTTTCCTCTGCTTGCGATATTCCGCAAAGGTGCGGCGCTTTGGCGCGGGCTTGCTCGCAGGCTTAAGCATTCGGCTGATGAAGTCAGCCAGTGTTTCAGTCTTGGGTTGGGTCATTGGATAAAAGCCACGCTTCGCCGCCTATCACGTATTTGTGGCGCTAAATAGCATTGCGGGTGGTGGCTGCTGTGAATAGATTCCAGCAGTAATAATTGTGCTCTGAAAAGACATAACATCAAGTTAATTTGTGAGCCGGGCATAGACAAACCACTGTGCTGCCTCCAGTCGGTTGCGATATTTGCTCGTACTCATGCGGCAGTCTCGAGCTTTAAGTGGGAAAGGCTGCCAGGTGGTGTAATAGCAGATGATGACGAGCCTGAGCGTTTCGGGCATCTTCGCTAGTATCTTGTCGATTTCGGCAACGGGTGCTGGCATCTCAATCGGCGGCTTGCCTGCCGAGCCAGCGCCGAGCGGACCATATTCGACGATACGGGCTAGTAGCGTCTCTGCCGGCCAGCCCATCTCCTGACCAACCTTGCCGCGCCAGCGCGCCCACTCTTCTAAGCGCCAATCCACTTCCTTGGGTACGCCATTACGCAATGTTCTATTTTCAGACATACCCATCACTGCACTCATGTTGAACCCTTGCAATGTTGATTCATCGGTAGCGCCACTCCAGCAAGCGATCGGCCCAAATACGCAAGCTCTCAATTGAGCAAATGACATGCAATTGAATCTCCTGCAATGTGCTCCATTGCCCTTTGAACAGGTATTCGCGCTGCTTGCCCACTACTGCCACCGCCATTCGCCGAGATAGGCTTTGGTGGCCTCGATTGCCGCCTCTGTGGTGCGACAGACAACCACCCAATAACCCGCATCATTCAACTGCTGATGAGCGACCTTTTGCGTATCGGCCACGAATCCTTTTGCGCTTTTGAACTCAATGCGCATACCGTGATAGTCGCCACGCGGAATATCGATGTTCACATCCGGCATTCCAGGCGTTAATCCCTCGCGCTTGAATTTGAGCGCCGCAGGCATGCTCTTGCTCGAGCCATTCGGTACTGCGTAGATCAGCTTGCAGTATGGATATTGCAGACGCACCCAATCGAAATACGCGCATTGGATCTCGTGCTCCGTTGGCGTAAAGGGTCGCTTACGGTGAATGCGATCGATGTCGACGCCG